>Ga0310834_100386_pt1 | contig 55199 bp, 58 predicted proteins | sample SM_ome_2_FD_201314 | JGI IMG/M metagenome (GOLD analysis project Ga0310834, IMG submission 201314) | Sorghum-adapted microbial communities enriched on stacked mutant (SM) sorghum from Joint BioEnergy Institute, Emeryville, California... ...
GAATCAGGAGAGATATCGAAACCCGTTTCAGGTGCGATGTATATTTTGGATTTTAGGAAGTCGATATACTCTTGCGTATTGTTGTTCATATCCTTACCGACTCCTTCTTGCGCCACAAAGCCTGATAATGCCGCAGCGTACTCAACTTGATCTTGTATTTTTCAGCGATTTCCCGATCGCTCATGCCGGCCGCACGATCTTTTTTGTATAGGTGCGCGTTAATCAGCGTCCGTCCCTTGGTCCTGGTTTTTACTCCGTTCGCAATCCGCCGCCGGTGTTTTTCGCTGTTTACTAGGGAGATGATCCCCCTGGCCTTCTCAATCCGGTGCGGCTCTCCCAAGTCCATCCCGGGCTTGTAGGCGGCCATTTGCTCGGGTGTGAGGACCCATACTTTGACATCGCTGTTTAGGCTCATTTCGGGTACACCTTCTTTTCCCGGTAGTTGATGATCGGGTATTTCTCGCGATTGCGGCGCTTGATCTCTTCAGCCGCGGCTATTTTGTATTTGAGAGGCGCGCCGGCATCGTTAAAGGCGATCTCACATAGTTGTGCGCGAGTTGCTTGCTTCCAGTTCATTCTTCATCGCCGTCCGTTTCGGCCGGCCCCAGCTCCGGCCACAGGATGATTTGTTCGCCTTGCTCTGCCATTTCGCTCACGCTCCCCGTTTTCTCTTGCTGGGCGGTGAAATGATAGACCTCACCACAGCCTCTTGATAGGCCGTCAGATCGACGCTAACGCCTCGCCGGGTATAATCTACCGCCCGTGCAATTTGAGCCAATACAAAGGCATCACGGACGTTGTCAGAGGGGTGTTCATAGCCCCACCGCTTGTAGATGTGGACGGCCAGCTCGTCCTTTTTGGCGTTGCCTTTAGCGCCAACAAATTTTTTTAGCGCGGCCGGCGCAACATCGTCATACCGAATCCCGCGGCTAAAGAGTGCCATTCGCATCCCCCATCCAATGCCGTATTGCGTGCTAACGGCGTTACCTTTGGCCCCGTATGCAAACCCTTCGATTGCGACGATGTCGTTGGGCTCCAACTGCTCGACCGTGTTATCGATGATGTCGAGCATGCGGCCCGGGTCCGTGCCCTTGGCCGTTATTTCTTCGGCGTCGATTAAACGTCCATCCCGGTCGAGGATGACGATCCCCGTTTTTGTCGACGGGTCGATACCAACATAGCGTCCCATTCTCTTGCCCTCCCGAGTTTTAAGTCATTGTTTTTTGCTACTTCCGTCCAAAGCTCCGCGAATGCCGCCGGCAGATAATCTGCAATCACTTCGCTCGTCGCCCGGCTTGCCCGCATCTCGCTGACGATTTGGCGGAGCATGTAATCAACTGCATCCAGTTTTGTTCTCAAGTATGGAGTAAAACTCTCCCATACCTCAATGGCCTGTCTGCGATAAAAGTTGTCCCTTTGCCCCTGCGTTGGCATTTGACTACCTCACTTTTTTCTCCGGCCGCCCAATGTGTCCCATATCTTTGCAAGGTGTTTTTGGGCTGGGTCTGTGGGCTCCAGTGAGCCGTTTTCAGGCGTTTCAGAATCTTCCGACGGTATTTGTGCCGGTCTATCGTTGGCGGCCTTCTCACGGGCCATCAGCTCGTCCAGAAGGGCGTTGAGTTCGGCATACCGCTTTTCACCCCGAATAATCTGTTCCGGTTTGAGCCCGGGACGTTCGAGGGCTTCGGCCACCCGAACCATTTCGGCAATGATCTCTTCTCGCGTCATCCTTCTAACCTCCTGATAATTCCAGATGATTCGATAAGCGCCTTAACCTCGTGCGGAATCAGCCGATCTTCTCGCTGCCTCTTAGCTTGTGTTTCCCACGCCATTCGAAATTGCGCTCGAAGCGTATCGACGTTCTCACTTAGGCACAATTCCCGCCAGCCAAATCGTTTTGCCATTTGCGCAACGTCCTCGGGCAAAGATTCCATTGCTTCGGTTTCGCGATAGAAGCCATACTTCCGAATGGCATCGGTGATCATATCCCATGCTTCGATTGCTTCGATCGTTTTGGGGGCCGTTATGGTAGCAGCTGCGTCTCGAATGTCTGCGATGGTTGGAGGGTACACAGATCGGCTAATGTGCATTTTGACAGCAGCCTGCCCGATTTCGAACGACATGTCAGCGAGCATCGATTCCCACAACAAGACCGTATCTTCTTCCTTGTCTTCGCCGGGCCAATTACGGTAGTTGATCGAAAGGATTGTTATGAGTTTAATAACCTCCGCTCGATTCACCGATCATCGCCTCCTCGTACAGTTGCTGTAGTCGGCTTTTGGTTCGTTGATATTGCGAATGCTGCTGACTGCTGGGTTGTCGATTCAAAACCTTGAACGATTCCTTGCGATATTTCTCCAACACCCAGCCCCTGCCGGTCATAGTGTGGTAATCCGACTTGTATTTCCTGCCCGATGCTGCTTTGTAGGAATTTAGGATTTCGATCATTTCTTTCACGGCTTGTTCCCCATGCTCAGCAACCAGCTTTTCGTATTCCGAATCCGTTAAGGTGACGAATTCTGCATAATTATTTTTAATAACCTTGTTTCTTTGTTTCTTTATTTCCTTGTTATTATGTGGTTGATTGCTGGTTGGTTGATGGTTAGTTGCTGGTTGATTGGCGGTTGATATGCTGTTGGTTTGATGGTTGGCATCGTCAGAAATCCCTTGTCTCTCTTGGTCTTTCTGCTGGTTGGTTTGTTGGTTGGGTTGCTGGTTATATTTTGAATAGTTTTTGACGGAATAGATCGTAAGCTTGGGGAGCCGCTGAACGACTTCGATCATGTCGTCGTCTTGCAATCTCTTAAACAAGGTTCTCAGTCGTTGCTCGCTAATGCCCAAGCGTTCACTCCAACTAACCCGGCCATAAACAAATTGACCATATTCGACGTTTATGAACTGTCCTCCGACCAAGATTTTTTCCGGCTCCTGTGAAAATCTTGTGCGCAGAAGAATTTCGAACCAGACCTTGAAATACTCGGCGTCCTTATATATCCAGTGATTTTCAATGTCTCGGTCGATAGCAATAAATCCCATGGCTTCACCGCCTAATTGTCTGTGACTCCTTTCTTGACAGAAATTCCTCCCGTTTTCGAAGCAGCCACTCCCGGCCTTCCCGGGTATAATCCGCCCAATGGTGGCACGTCCGGGAATCGGTGGAGGGGCCGCAGAGGATCACGATATCCTCTGCCTTGACGCCCTCCTGTCCAAATCTCCAACGCCGTTCGACGTGTGCGGCTTCCAATGTCCAGACTTGCCCATGATACCGCCCACAACGCTCACAACGGCCGCCAGCGCGCTCCCAAGCCGCGGCATATACGGCTTTTGTGACTTGGCCGCGCTGTTTGGCGGTCTTGCTGCGGCGCTTATGCTTGGGCTTGGGGACCGGATTGTAGTCACCGATCGGCATTGCGATCACCCTTAAAACGGTAGATCATCGTCCGATATGTCTATCGGATGTCCATCATCCGCGAAGGGGTCATGCCTTCCTTTGTCGCCTGTGCTGCCGGAGCCGGTAGTGGATCGTCCGTCTCGTGGCTCCAAAAACCGCACATTCTCCGCCACGACTTCCGTTACGTATACCCGCCGGCCTTCGTTGTTCTCGTAGTTGCGCACCTGAATGCGGCCCTCCACGGCGGCCAGACGGCCCTTTCGCAAATAGTTGGCGCATGCTTCAGCTAACTGGCGCCACGTTACGATCGGGATGAAATCTGCTTCGCGTTCTCCCTGATCGCGGGAAAACGGGCGGTCAATCGCAAGAGTGAATTGTGCGTGGGCGACGCCGGAAGGGGTATAGCGGAGTTCTGGGTCCTTGGTCAGGCGTCCGATCAAAACTGCTTTATTCAGCATTCGCACCATCCTCCTGCTGCGGTTCTTCATCTTCGACGACTCGATAGTCGACATCGAAGATGCTGTCCGATTCGATGCCGTTGTCTTTCCGGAGTTTCAGGATAGCTTCGTCCGTCGTAAGCTTCTCCTGGATTTCGATGCTGATCGGCATGAGCTTTGCCATTTCCTTGATGCACGTCTTTTTCGCCATGGCGTCGAAGTGATCGACCCATGTCCCCGTCAATTCTCCGGTTTGTTTGTCCTTGTTTTTTGAAAAGCGCTTAGCGTGGGCCAAAACTTGCTCGTACGTCATCGTCACGAAGTCGAACGATCCGTCTTTGAGGCGATAGGCGGAATAGTAACGGACCGGCTTCCCTTGATCGCGGGGATCCCGCTTTTTAATCTCCGCGATAGCCGCCTCGAGCATAAGGTCCAAAAATCCGCCTTCTTTGCGCGGTACGAAGTTTTCGAGGAGATGGAGCTGGTCGAATGGAATATGCAGCATTCGCTTGTCTTCGCCTTTTACGTACACGAAGAGGTCGTTTTCATAGACTGTTTCAGCGAAGACCTTGGATACGTCCCCGGTGCGGCGAATCAAGTCGAGGTATCCTTTGTAGCCAATTTGAAATTGGCACTCCATGACCTTGGCTTTGCTGTTCCAAAAGGGCACGAGGTAGGCGTGGCCGATAAGGTTCGGCTCAAGTCCAAGCGTCGCGCAGTTCATCACGGCACCAACGATGGAGGCCGGCGTACATTCGGCAAGTTTCGGTGTGCGGCTAATTGCCGTGAGCGTAATACGGGCCAATCGCTCCGGCGTCATGTGCTTCGGGACAATGGATTTGATAGCCGGAAAGTTGTCAGCCAATTCCTTCTTGATGACCGCGTTAAAGTTCTCGGCTTTAGACCCAGCCCTGCTGCTAAGTTGTTGCGATATAGCTGATTGATCCACTGTTCTGTTTTGAGCCATCATTCTTCGCCTCCGATAACCTTGAATTGCCGGACGCCTTTCTTGTTCGCCTTCCAAGTGAACTTCAATTCGTCTTGGAAATAGGCCAACTCTGCGTCCTTCATGAAACCTTTGATCCGGTTTTCGTGGGTTTCCTTCTTGCGCTCGGCCTCCGCTATGGTAGCCCGGGCAGCATACAAGCCCTGTATGTCGTCGTACATGGATTCTGGTAAATCGACACGTCCACCGGCCGTTGATGTCCCGTATACTTCTTTAATAAGGTCGGTGTCCTGGTGGAAGAAGGCGGGAGGATTCTTGGCGAGGATGTGTTCCTCCCAGAACCCTCGCTCAACTTCAATGAGGTTTTTAATAAGCTCCTCGTCCCGCTCGATTACGCGCCACTGGAAGTCCCACCCCCCAATGAGGACGGCTATAAACCAACGGTCCGCGCCGGTCACGGCCATGTAGTGATTGCATTGGAGAATGTATTCTGTAGGGGCTTGCGTGCCTTCCCAGTCGTGTCGTGAATATTCCGACGTGTTCTTGCATTCCAGGCCGGCGTTCTGGCCTGGCAGCCAGCGGTCGATATTCGCCAACATGAACGGATATTGGGGATGCATGAAGATCGCGTTTTGGCGCCAGACTTTGTATCCGGTGTCCTCTGCGAACCAGTCCGCGATAAGAGGTTCTAGCTTGCGGCCAGCGAGCATTTTGGGGTTGTCTTCGACCGGCGGAAGTTCCCCGATTTTGTCCAGATAAACCGCCATCGGGGATTTATACCGGCTCATGCCGCAGATAGCGGCGACATCACTGCCGCCGATGCCCTTTCTGCGCCATTCAAGCCAGTCATCGTAGGACATGTCTTTGGTATTAACGAGCCGTATCGCTTGCACGGTAGCCACCCCTTATGACCATTTGGCATCCATCCTTTCAGCGCCCGACCACCGGGCAAAGCATTCGGCCGAGGCAAACAGGTCTCCGTCGTATTCCCAAACGCCTTCGTCGCCGAAAAATATCCGCTGCCGGCATCCGCAGGCGCAGACCGCGACCATATCAAGCGGTTTGTCCTGCGGATCGGGCCGTCCGATGTGTTCGCCATCAAGGATTGGCATTGTCAAGCCGCTCCTTTCGTGGTATGTTATGATTAACTTGTATTTGTGAGTGGCCCGACTCGGCTCCTACCCCGAGACGGGCTGTTTTTTATTGGTTGACGTTTTCGTATGCCCGGATCGCTTCTTCAAGGGTCTTGCTTGCAAACCAGTCCTTGAGCGGTTTCGCGTCGGCCGTTTGCATTACCCGCTCGCGCCAGTCTGCGTTGCAAATCTCTCCGATCCAATACACCGATCTATCCAATCCGTTCACCTCCCTTCGAATAATCCGCCGTCGTTTAAGACGCTACGCCTTTCCATGCCTTGTGCATTCTTACCACTTCCAGAATGTCATCGATGCGGCCAGTAACTTCCAGGACGTTAAATGCCTCATCCCGAAGGTTCCAAATGAATTCGTCGAAATCCATAGAATCTGAAAGGGAAGGCAATTGATTGTATATTTCCAGCTTGATTTTGTGATCCGAAAATACCGTCACGGCGTAAATATGTTCAGCGGTGCGGCAGATAAACATCGAATCCCCGATCGAGACGAAGTCATTTTCGATGAGCCGGCCTTCAATGATGCCGTCGTAATAGGTCAGTTCTTTTTCCATGCGGTCCTCCTACAGTTCGATGAAGTTTTTCATGCCGACCGACTCGACGTACGAGATGGCGTCTGTAAAGTCGATGCGGCGGATATGGGAGTACCGAGCAACGCCGAATTTCGTTTTGACCAGTTTCCATATGCCGCGCCTGAACTTGCCAACTTGCTCACTAAACGTCTTCCGGTCTACGTCTTCTTCGCCGAAATATTCCTTGGTCAGTTCGACGGACAAGCTATGGACTTTAGACTGCAGCTCGTAGCATTCGGCATCCGTCAGCGTGACGCTGTCCCGGACTTCTTGAACAAGCGCATTGACCTGCGAGAACTTCTGCTCGACGTTTTCCTCAACGCGCTTGACGTTCGATTCGATTTGGAGCATCTGATCAAGCATGACTTGCATAATGTTTCCTTGCTCTTGCTGTCGTTCGAGCGCTCTTTGCAAAAACGAGTAAACTTGTTTTTGCTCGACCGGGAGTTTACTCATAGTTCAATCTCCTTTCTGCCTCTTAGGGCGGTTAATGTTTGATCGATGATTTTCTGTGCAGCCTCGACCAGTTCTTGAAGATGTCGCTTTTCGGCTTCGCTTGCTGAAGCGATTGCGCCATGAAGGAACGGTGTGATTGCAGCCTTCTCGATGAAGTTTTTGAAATGGACTCTAAGCTGCAGCGTGTTCAAATCAGCTTCATGCTGGAGCTTTTCACGCTCTTTCCGGGCCCGTTCTGCGTCGAACTCGTCAGCGTTCCGAAGCTCGTATTGTTCGAGCTTGGCCTTGGCTTCTTGGTACCCGGCCCGAAGCGTTCGGATGTGGTGGTCCTTTTCCTCCAACTGCCGCTTAACCGATTCCGGTACAACCGTCACTGTCTGAGGCGGCTTGTTCATCTCAGCTTCGAGACGGGCATAAAGATCGGTTGCACGTTGCTCGGCTTCATGTGCGCGGCGTTCGGCTTCTTGCACTCTCCGTTGTGCTTCCTTCAATTCTCTAACAGTCGCTTCGTTCACATTGATAGTGGATTCGACTTGTCTACGAACCTCCGGTTCCATTCTTGCGAGCAAAAGCGACTTGCTATGTCCGAGTTGCCGGTACGTACCGTCAAATTCCCTTTCGTTTCCAAAAGATTCAGCAATGAGAATTCGCTCATCCATGAAGTCGCGTTTCGTTTTCCATGCCGATTCGCAGTAAGCTTCGAAGGAACTGAATCCGAGCGCTTTGTAATACTGCTTATCCCGAATTTCCTTTATTTCCATGATGAATTTGTATCCATAGTGCTCGGCTACACGGAAGTAACTTACAGCTTTTTCGTGACATTCTTTTGCCGCCACTTCTATCGATAATTCATTCATTTGCTGCACCGCCATTTACCGAGAGCATCAACTCAATAGCCATATGAGGTTCAAGATCAAGTTGCGGGGCTACATGGTTGGCAATCTGCTTGATTGTTGCTGTCTTCCCGAGCTGACGTATACCAATTTCATAGATAGCTTTCCCGGCAGCTTGCTTGTAACTGTTGATCTCGGCCGTTATAACCGCCAAGTCATTAGAGAGTGCTATTTCGTTCATGTCATCCTCCTTTCAAAAGGAATTCCGTCCCATTCTGTCGAATATTGGTCGTTGATTGGCTTTTTGAAAAAAAGGGGGTGGTCGTATGTTTGTCACGTTCAGGTGCAAGGTGTGTGAATCTGATATGAAACTGAATTTTGATCAATTTGCAGAGAGAGCAAGAAACACTGGTTATGGAGCAGTTCGATGTTTGGCTTGCGGCAATCAATTTCCCACTAACATTGCATATGCTCTCTACGGCTTTATATCAGAGTTCACAAGTCATGAACCACAATGGGAAATATCTTTCAGTCTTTCGGAACGAACGGGATCGAAACATACCGAGAACTAAACAACAACGTGTCATTGACGGCTTCTAACGTCATGTAGGCTTGATCGTAGGTGTAGCCAGCTTCGACGAAAAGAGCGATAATCTTATGAACCATTTCCTTGCGAGCTGCGAGGTCTTCTTCACTGAAAGCGGATATCCACGGCTCGCGAGGACTTCTCAATTCTGCACCTTCCACTTTCCTTCACCTCCCTTCACTTCATCTTGGATTCCAATTCATCGATCTGCCGGCAAATGTCGTGCTGCCACTCAACGTCGTTAACCTCGTGTGCAATCCAGGACAAGGTTGTCAAAACGTCGTAGCGATAAACCAGATTTGCGTTTGCGTGTAAGCAGTGGCTGAGTTCTACTTGCTCTGCTTCGGATAAATTTGCGTACCCGCCTAAACGTTTCGCCTTGTCCGCAAGCTCCGCTAATCTGCGATGCACTGCGGTTATGGCGATCATGGGGATACCTGCCTTTCAGTTGGCATATTTGCTGTAAATCGCTTGGCTGACCGATACATCAAGCCCAAATCGATCTACAACGCCCATTAGCTCGACCGTATCTTCAAGGATCGGTTGACGGTCCACCAGCATCTGAGGCGTCATCTGGTTCTTCTTGAGCATCTTGGGGTGACCGTAACGCGTCGAAACCGCCTTATCCGCGATAATGTTAGCCTTGATAAAATCCGGTCGTTTCGGACGCCGCAGAGAGGCGCTAAGCTTGCTCATGGCTTCCCGCTGGTGTTCTTTGTCCAGCATGCGGAAGACTTGGAAGCCTTCGAGCCCGGTGGCTTGGCGGAGCGATCGAAGAAGCTCTTTAACCCAGTGCTTGAACTCCTTCGCTTCCGGCCTTGTGCTGTTGAAGACCGCTTCGTAGATGCCGGTTTCTGAGATAATCGTCGTTTTTTGTTTTCCGCCAAGGGTGTCCACAATGCGGACATCCTTTTCGTCGTCATCGATCATGCGGACCATGTGAGGCGTATGCTTGTAACCGAGCGCTTTCGCCACGTCCGTAGCCACTGCCCACCAATCGCCCGGCGTCCGCTCAATGAAGCGGATATCGTGCCCGTTCCAGCTTTCAATGCGGATGTTCATTGGTTTGTTCAGCTCCTTTCATCAAGAAACCGCGCCAGTTTCCAACCTGCGAATCCATTCGAGATAAGCTTCTTTCCTGATCCGGCGACTGTTTCCACTCTTGAAACTCGGCAGTTCCCCCGACGTGCACCGCTGATATACCGTGTTCGGATGCCAACCCATGAGGTTGGCGACTTGTTTGACGGTGAGAATGGCCGGCAGTTGGTCGATCGTCATCCCGCGTTCGCCCCTTTCGCGTATTTTTTATAAATCGCTTCGCTGACCGAAAAATTCAATCCGAATTTGTCTCGAACACTCATCAGGTTTACCGTGTCTTCCAGAATGGGTTGCCGATCAAGCAACATGTCCGGAGTCATTTGCTCTTTGCCGATCTTCTTGCTGTATCCGTGCCTGGTCGACACCGCTTTGTTTGCGATCGTGTTCGCCTTGATGAAGTCGACCCGAACTGGTTGCCGTAGTCCGGCTTTCAGCTTTGCCATCGCTTCCTTTTGGTGCTCTTTATCGAGCATTCGGAAGATTTGGAAGCCTTCGAGTCCGGTGGACTGGCGAAGTTGCTTAACAACCGAGAATACCCAATGCCTGAATTCCTTCGCTTCTTTCTTCCGGCTCGACATGACCAGGCTGTAGATGCCGAACTCGCTCACGATGTTCACCGGCTCGTTGCCGCGATTCAAGCCCTCAATTAAAGTTAGGGCTTTGTCTTCGCTATTGATTCGGCGCATCGCCATCGTCGGGTTGCTGATGCCGAGCGCTTTCGTAACGTCAACCGCTACGGCCCACCATTCGCCCGATGTTCGCTCTACAAAGCGGATTGTGTAACCGTTCCAGTTCTCGGTTTTGATGCTCATGCCGTCACCTCCGCCATTTATTTTACTTTAAGTAAACTTAGGCCGACGCAGGTACACGAATTACGTCAATATCTACGTTGTACAACTTAGCAAGAGCGTAAATCACGAGTTCTTTCGGCTGTATGTGACCGTTCTCCCATTTCATCACGGTTTGCCGAGAAACACCGAGTTTGTCAGCAACATCTTGTTGGGTCATACCCGCGTTAATTCTCAGTGCTTCCAACGATATTTGCATGGTCATCACCTCCGTATCCTCTTTGACATTATCATATTTTACTTAAAGTTAAATGTCAACACCGCAACGATAAATTTTTTTCTAGAAGTTAATATTTTGTGTTTACATATTTAACTTACAGTGTATAATGTAAACATTGGAGGCGATAAAGTTGAAAAGTGTCAGGGAAATTTTTGCTGAAAATTTGCAACAATTGATTGAGAGCAGGAAAATCGACCAAAGAGTCTTGGCCGAGAAGATCGGCGTAAGTGATTCGGCTGTTTCGCAATGGTTAAGCGGGGATAAATACCCGCGCATTGACAAGATTCAGAAGATGGCTGATTTCTTTAATGTACCAAAATCTAGATTGACTGAAGAGCAACCGTCCAATCTGATAATCGCTACACCGCGTACCGTCGCTATTCCTGTTCTCGGTACAATAGCATGTGGTGAACCAATTTTAGCGGAAGAGAACATATCAGAATACATATATGCATCCCCTGATCTTCTTCCCAGCGGGAAGCTCTTTTATCTCAGAGCCGAAGGATCGAGTATGGAACCGACAATTCCAGACGGAGCGCTCGTGCTGATCCGCGAACAACCGGAAGTCGAAACCGGCGCAATTGCCGCAGTATTGGTGAACGGCGATACCGAAGCGACACTAAAACGGATTAAACGACAAGGCGATATGGTGATTCTATTACCAGACAATCCGGAGTACGAGCCTATCATCATTACGCCAGATAATCCAGCCCGAATTATCGGCAGGGCGATGCAAGTTACGCAAATGCTCTAAGAGGGGGATGACACACCGTGATTGGCTCATTTCGCCGCCGCGGCTGCAAATGTAAAAAGAAACGTTGTACATGCGGGGCTAAGTGGACGTACCGCTATCACATCTACGATCCTGTAACCGGAAAGCGGAAGCAAAAAGAAACCCGCGGATTTAACACAAAAGAGGAAGCTGAAGCGGAAGCCAAGCGGATTTTGGCTGAACTTGAAAAAGGGATTTATGTAGACGAGAAGAATATCACTTTTGCCGAATTCGTTCCTGAATTTCTAAAGTTGTATCAAGCCACAGGGAAAGTAAAAAGCGGATCGGTAAGGGTTAGGCGAAGATGTTGCAAAAAACTTCAGGAATATTTCAAGAATATTAAAATGAAAGAGATTACGCGGAAAATGTACCAAGACATGCTGATCGATCTTAAAGAAAAAGGTTATGCGCGGGAGTCGATTGTTAGCATTCACGCGACCGGCAGGCTAATTTTTAAAAAAGCTAAAGAGTTGGAATTGATAAAAAACAATCCAGCTGAACATGCAACAATCCCCGGTGAGCAACAAACAGTCGAGCAAATTGAATCTGCTGAAGAGCTACCGGCTTTTATGGAAAAAGAGGAATTGGCAATTTTTCTCCGAGCTGCAAAAGATCATGGTCTGGATCATCAGGACTATCCCATCTTCGTCACATTGGCGTATACCGGAATTCGTGTAGGTGAATTGTGTGCGTTGAAATGGTCGGACTTCGACAAGGAGAATAAAACCATATATATCACGAAGACATTAGACAATGAAAAAAACAACACCAAGGAATACAAGATAGTGCCACCGAAAACCAAATCATCCATCCGCGTAATTGAAATAAGTGATACGGTCATAAATGCATTAGAGGAGCAAAAACGAAAGCAGAACATTATCAAAATGGAACACCGTAATTCGTACCATGATAAAGACTTCGTTTTTACCAAAATCAACGACAGATACGGATATTACGGTTATCCTTTCATGCAAAAAGATATTGGAACGAGAATGCTGCGGTTGCTCAAAATTGCCGGACTGAATCAGAAATTAACACCTCACTCTTTACGACACACGCATACATCGTTATTGGCAGCGGCTAAGGTATCACTTGAAACAATCCAGGACCGCCTTGGCCACAAAAATGATGATATGACCAGAAGAGTTTACCTACATGTAACCAAAGAATTGAAACGTGAGGCTTCCCAAAAATTTGAGGAATTGATGGGCAGCCTAAAATAATATTCACGATGTGGGCAAAATGTGGGCAATCGGTAGTTTTATCGTCTAAAAACGTTGTAATATCAAGGTTTATTGTACTGTAGGAAAAATCATCTCGGTTTTGCCGGCGCCCGTCACCGCCCAGAGGAGAAATCTCCGCGAAGGCGGCTTGCCAAGCTCCCGGTTCGCATGCGGCACCAGGCGAAGCAAGCAAGCCGGCAGCCGCCGGCGAATGCGATCCGGCAGCCGTCGCCCCCACGCGCGCGACAAGCGCTCTGACAAGCCGTACCGCACACCAGCAGAAGCGCGTTTGACTTGACTGCGCTCGTCGCGCCCCCGCCCGCCGCGATCGCCGACTTCGCGAAGGAATCGTACGGCGGCTTCGGAAGCGCGCAGCTGCGGCTGATTGAGTCCCCAGCGGTCCACAAACAGCGGGGACCCGGAATCGCCGGCGTCATGGGGCGGATGACCCAAAGACGCCATCTGTGCCGGGCCTGCGACAAGCAAGCCGCACGCCCGGCTGCGCCCCAGCGTGATGCACGCCTCGCAGACGGCGCACGAATCGCTTCCGCACGAGGCGCACGCCGAGCGGCGCATGCGGTTCTCGCCGCTCCCGCAGCGGCGGCAGCGAAGCCCTCGCCGCCCGCGGGGCTGCTCGATCGCAGCGGCAAGCCTTGCCTCGCCCAGCAAGGCGGCGAGCTGCAGCTGGCGCAGCGCGTCGCCGCTATCCGCCTGGGACAGCAGGCCGAGCACTTCGTCCAGCAGCAGCGAGCGTCCTTCAAGCTGCCTTCCCGTCTGCCTTGCAGCCTGCAGCAACATAGCTGCTTCGTCCCGATGCCAATCCGCCCCGGCCCCGACACCTCCGTTGCCGCATCCGGGTGCATATCCGCCGCTGAACCCGCTTTCGCCTCCATCCCCGCCTGCTTTCGCGTTTCCGCCTCCGCATCCATTTCCGTCGGCGTCCCTGTTCCCGCCACCGCATCCACCGCCGTTCATGCGTCTCCAATCCGCAACCCTCAGCGCGTCGACCGCAATAGAATCGGTGCGGTCGGCGGCATTCGCGCGCGTTCGGAAACCCCAGCGAGCCAACCGCCCCCTCTTTTTCCGCAAAGAATCGCTTCCCTGTCCCGGTCCCGCCGCTTCCTGCAGAAGCCGGCTCGCTTCTTCCGGGCTCACCCGCTGCGCGCCCATCCGCTCCATCCGCTCCTTCAAGCGCTCGCACACCGCTTCCGCCGCCCCCAGCGGCAGCATCGGGCGCAGACGGCACAGCCATTGCGCTCCCGCATGCGGAATGGGCGCCCTTTCCGCCAACCGGAACCACTCGTGCATCCAGAACATCAGATCCGTCTCCCAAGAAACCGTCCAGAACGGATAGGCGCGCCCTTCATCCGTTATCGCGACATAAACGACCGCTTTCACCGCCCAGTCCCCCTCGTTTTTCGAAATAACCGGATCGCCGGCGCCCGGACCATCGACAAAAAAAGCACACCCGCGCGCGGCCAACCCGGCCCGCAAGGTGTGCTTCACCCGAACTGATGCGATTGTTAAAAACAGTATACTCCCATTGGCGCCAAAACACAATCCGGCCTGCCCTCACGCCCTGGCCCCGTACCAACCTACGTGCCAACCTGCGTGCCAACCGACGCGCCTCCCAACGCGCAAATCCACGCGCCTGCCTTGCGCACCCCAAAAGCCAAGTTCAGCGCGGAAGCAGCCGCAGGTGCTCTTCGTTCGACAGGTTCACCCACACCAGCCGGCGCTGCGGCGGAATTCCAAGCGGCAGGCGCTCCATAGCCTCCCCCCCTGCCTGACCGCCCTTTTCGACGGAGGAGGACCATCCGCGAACAACGCCGACCCCGCCGTCCGTGCGCGAGGCCAGAAGCGAAGCGATTTTGCCCGTGTCGTCAACCGAAGACGGCTCCAGCACGATCGTAATCCCGACCTCGCGGCCGGTTCTCCACGCAAAATGCCGCAACGCCCTCACATATCCCTCTATCTGCATCTGATGATTGCCGGCAACGAGTACAAAATGGCTTTCCTTCTCCCCGGCCCCGCCCTTGCGGGCACTCCACCAACGGACGCAGCAGGCCGCTGCCGCATAGGCGGCGACAATCCATATCAGATCGACCATCATCACGCTCGCCTCCCCGCAGAATAACGGCTCATGTCCGAAGCCTGATCATTCTTTGTGATACAGCATATGCTGTCGGGAAAAGTCAGGTTCCGTTCGCCGCCGGAAGGCGAAGCAATGCCGCAATGGCGGAGAACCTCAGAAAGCGTTTGCAAATCTGCCGACCCGAATCCGCGGCTTTCACAACCAAAAATAAACCGCCCGAAGGCGGCCTGTTTCGTCGCTAACCGGTTAACCGGCGCCTTTCGAACGGATCTTCGAACGCTATCGCATACGGCGGGCATTCCAACCGGATTATGTAAACTTACAGCGTTACCCAACCGTATTTAATCGAATTGATGACCGCCTGCGTGCGATCGTCCACTTCCATTTTCTGCAAAATGCTGCTGACGTGATTTTTGACCGTCTTTTCGCTGATGAACAGGTTTTCCCCGATGGACTTGTTGCTCTTGCCTTCCGCCATCAGCTTCAGCACTTCCGTTTCACGCCGCGTCAGCGGATTGTTGCCGTTCATCGCGAACTTCGTCACCGTCTCCCGGCTTGCCGCAGCGCCCGATGCCGCTCCGATCTCGTCGAGGTACGTCATTCGGCGCAGTTGGTTGATCAGCTTGCCCGTCACCTTCGGATGGATGTAGGCATGCCCCTCCGCCACGGTGCGAATGGCATTGACGAGCGCTTCGGCCTCCATGTCCTTGAGCAGATAGCCCGAAGCTCCCTTGCGCAGCGTCTCGAACACGTAGCTTTCGTCGTCGTGAATGGACAGAATGATGACCTTGATATCGGGGAAAATGTCCCGCAGCCGTTCCGTCGCCACTACGCCGTTTTCGACCGGCATGTTGATGTCGAGCAGCACCACATCCGGCTTCGTCCGGTTGCAGAACTCCAACACCTGAATGCCGTCGCTGCACTCGCCGATTACCTCCAGGTCGGATTCCATATTCAGAATTCGTTTCAAGCCTTCCCGAAACAACTGGTGGTCATCGGCAAGCAACACTTTGATTTTGCGGTTTTGCGTTTTATTTTCCATCATAGCCCAACTCCTTTCGCAGCTCTGCTTGAATCGGAACTTCAATCGTAATCGTGGTACCTTGTCCGACGCCGGATTCGAAAGAAATCTTCCCCTGAAGCAGGTCGACTCGCTCCTTCATTCCGATCAGACCGAATTTGGAATGGGTTCGCGCCCTCGACTCTGCAACGTCGACATGGAAACCGACGCCGTTGTCTCGAATGGTAAGCCGAATCATCTCCTCCGAAAACACAATTTCGAGCGTCACAAGAGACGCCTCCGCATGCTTGTATGCGTTATTGAACGCCTCCTGAACCAGGCGGAACATCGCCGCCTCGAACGCGGATGGCATGCGTTTCTCTCTGCCGATTACGTCGAACTTCGTCCGAATGGACGTCCGTTCCTCGTAATCCTGGACGAACTTGCGCAGCGTAGGAATCAGACCGAGATCGTCCAGCGTCATGGGGCGTAGGTTAAAAATGATTTTGCGAATCTCGCCGAGATCGTTGCGGAGCTGATGCTTCAGGTCGATTAACTCGCCGCGCACGACTTCCATATCCTGCATCCCGAGCATGCGTTCCGCGATTTCGGTGCGCAGGACGAGATTGGCGAGCGACTGGGCGGGTCCGTCGTGGATTTCCCTCGCGATCCTCTTGCGTTCTTCCTCCTGGGCCAAAATGATCTTGAGTCCGATCAACTGACGGTTTTTGCTCGATTCCAAAATGCGCGTCACCTGCGACAGATCCCCCGACAGATAGTCCAAAACCACGTTCATCTGCGAGCCGATCGCCTCGGCCCGCTCGATGGAACGCTCGACTTTGCGGACGCGGCTCTGCAGCTCGCCGCGCCGCTTCTTTAGGTAGTTCTCTTTCTCCCGGTAAACCATTAGATCCAGCAGCAGGTTGGTCGCCTTTTCGTATGCGGATTTGATGTCCTTCTCGGTGTAGCGCACAAAGTCGCGGCTTACTTCCGCAAGCCGAACCCGGGCCAACCGGTAATCCCGTTCCAGCCGGTCGACGGTATCGATGACCCGGGTCGTCTCCTCCAGCACCTGTTCGAGCTCCCGCTCCAGCGATTCCAACTCCATCCTGGCCGATTCGCCTATTTCAAACACTTGCATTTTGCTGTCTTCCATTACCTTGACGGCATTCTGGATGACACGGTCAATCTGGTCCACAGTATCTTCCACGAATCCATTTCCCCCTGCGCCATCCCTGGCAACTGCCCGCGCGCCAACTTATGCCCGCGCAGCGACCGCCCGCTCCCTGACTTGGAAAAGGGGCTCGCTTCCATCATATCATATTTTATGGGCTTAGAAAGCCGGATATGGGACTTTGGACCGAAAGATTAACGAATTGTAATGCTTTTGTCCGCCGCGTTCCAGTCGACTTTCTGACCCAGTTGCTCCGAAACAACCCGGATTGGAACGAGCACGCGTCCGTTGCGGATGATCGGGGACGTCGTGGTCGCGATGCGGACGCCGTTTGCGATCAAGTCGGGTTTTCCGGGCCACAATTCGAGCATCCGGTCGCCGCGCAGCACCGTCACCCGCTTGAGCGTAGCCTCCCAGTCGACGCTGCCGCCAAGCGATTCGGAGACAAAGCGAAGCGGCAAATACGTCGCGCCGTCAATCGCGATCGGGGCGGTGTCCAGCGTAACGGCCTTGCCGTTAACGGTCGCCTGCTTGCTGTTCAGCGTCAGCTTGACGCTTGCCGCGCTGCCGGAGGACGTTCCGGCCGCCGTCTGCAGCTTCAGATCGTCGAACGCGACCTCGCCCTGCAGAGCCCGTTCGTCCTGGTCTTTGGCCAGGTTGACGACGTACAGTTTCGTCAGCTTCGCCGGATACGTCAGTCCCGCCGACGCCAAATCGACCTTCAACGTTTTCCAGCCCGTCCAGTCGATCTTCGAAGCGAGCGTGACATAGACCTGCTTGCCGCTTGCGTTCAGGAATTCGGCCCGCAGCCAGTTGTAGCTGTTATCGCCCAGCACGTCCAGCGACAGCGTACTCGGATTGCCGTCTACGGTAATGCCCGCGCCGCCGTTCAGCACCGCGTAGGCGAAGCGGTCGCCCGTTCCGTTTGTAAAATCGTATTTCAGATCGAGCACCTGCGAGGACTCGCGGCCCGCCATTCCGGTCACAAGCGAAGCCGTTCCCTGCGTCTCGGCCGGCAGCCCGCTGAAGCCGATGCTGTACGCGACGTTCTCGAAGTTCTCCAGCGTCTTCTCCGCCCCCACGGCAAGCGGCACGACCGTCGAGAACCCGTCGTACCGGGCGATCGCATAGCCGATCTTCGTATCCTTGCCGACGCTCTGCACCGTAATGTTGCCGCCTGCCGCATTCGCCGCAAAGCCGCGGAACTCCCACTTCAGCGAAGACGCCGGCACCGTCACCTCGCTGCCGTCCGCAAGCTGCGCCTTCACCGGCACCGAAATCGTCGCGCCGTTTGCAAGCACCGTCGTGCTCGGCGATGCGGTCAGCCGGTTGATCTCACCGCCTCCGACAACGTGAATCCCGATCGAGTTGCTGGCGCTGCCCGCCTTCACCGTAATCGTGCCGTCGCCGGGCTTGGACGCCGTAAACACCCCGCCGTTGAACGTGCCAACGCCGCCGCTCGCCGACCAGACCGGCGTCAGCCCGCCGGGGTCGATCGGGTTGTAATACGTATCGTAGGCCTTGAGCGCGTATGTCGCCTGCTGGCCGATGAACAGCGTCTTGGCCCCGCTTGCCACGATCCCCTTGACAGAGCCCTTCGGAGCCAGCGTGAAGACGCCGATGCCGTTGGCCACAAGCCGCTGCGTCGTCCCGTACGACGTCGGGTGCGTCAGCTTCACGTCGAATTCCCCGAGAGGCCGCGACACCATCGTCGTCGAGCCGCCCCCGTCCAGGTTGACCGCCTTGTAGGCGCCGAGCTGAATGAGTATTTGCTGCAGCTCGCTCAGCGTCACGCCCTTGCGGCTTCCGTTCTCCTCCACCGTGACCAGGTAAACGGTCTTGCCGTCCGCCGAATAGCCGACGGCCGTGCGGGCGCGGTCGGCGTTGCCGCTCAGGCCGCTGATGTCGCGCGAGAACGGAGCCGCCTTGCCGCCGTCGACCAGAATCGTATGCCCGCTCACCATCATCTGGAACGTCGTCGGATCGTAGCTTTTCCCGTTGGTCAGCGAGGTCAGGGAGGAGGTCACCGTCACCTTCTGGCCTACGGTCAGGCTCTTCTTGATGAATTCCGCCGCGTCCTTATGCCCGCGCAATATGTACCCGTTCGCCGGAATCGGCGTCGCGATCGGCCGATCGACGGCGACCTCCTGAACGACGCCGTCGACAACGAGCGCTTCGGTCGGCGTCGTTCCGCTGTTCTTCGGACGCTCTTCCCCGGTCCAGGCGCTCGTATACATGTATAGCGCGTTGACATGGCTGTAGCCGTTGTCCGGCTCCGTTCTATAGGCGCTTTTGTTGATGCCGGTCAGAGGAAAAGAGCTTCCGTCCCCGGCGTAGACCGTTCCGCTGAACGCGAACTGGTCGATGATCGGCTTCTTGTCCTTGGTCACGCCGAATGCATACATGCCGATCAGCTTGGACGTGCTCGTCACCAGCTGACCGCTTGTAATCTGCGCGCCCAGAGGCGCGCCTTCGCTGCCGGAGGACGTGTTGAAGACGTCGCCGTTGATGCCGGCTACCGCTCCCGTCTCCTTGGCCATGGCGCCTACGGATTGCCGGGCCGTGACGCTGCCGTTCTTGCCGCCGAGCGCATTCAACTGGACATACGGATTGGTGAGGTCGATGGCGAGGACGTGAACAAGCTCCGTGCTTTTGGTGGAATCGGAGGGAACCCATCGGTAATCGATTTGGCGCGCTCCGGAGGTTACGATCGTCTCCGACTGCTTGACCAGCTTGTACGTCACCGTCGCAGCCGCTGCGATCGGCGGTTTGGCAAACGGCCAGGCCGTACCGACCGGTCCGACCACTGCGGACAGCGCGATAGCCCCGGACAAAACCGGAATCCAAATCTTGCGATACAGGTTGGAATTCGATTGAAAAGCCATTTCTTTCTCCCATATTGTAAAATTTACTCGAAAGACCCTGGACTTAACGCCCATTTCTCTCTATTAATGTAGACTCTATTGAAGGCGAAAAGTTACATTCGATTAAAAGATTTATAGCAAAAATATTTTACCGCCCAAAAGAAAAAAGCCGTCCAAAACCGGGAAAACGCGCCGGCCAGGATCAGCTCCGATACGGCTTCGAAATGAATCCGCCTTCTTTTTATTCTATAAGCTTGCGCACTTCGTTCCAATCGGTATGCAGCCGGACGATATCCTCGTCGAGAATTTCGCTGCCGTTCTGCACTTCGATAAATTCCAGCTCGGTGACCGCCTGAATGCCGTGCTTTGCGCCGGCCGGAATATGCAGCACGTCGCCCGATTTCACCCGGCTCAGGCTGCCGTTCAGCACGAAATCGCCCTCGCCTTTGATAATCGTCCAAACCTCGTTGCGCTTGTTGTGGTAGTGGTAGCTTAGATTTTTGCCGGCCGCGATCCCGACCCGCTTCGTCAATACTTCGTATCTCTCTTCCGTTACGGCGTAGTCCAAAATTTTGTACCAGCCCCAGCGCCGCTCCTCGTACATCGGCCTTTGGTCGAAATCGATGCTGTCTTTGATCCTCGGGCTCGCCTCTTTGTCCGCTACGAGAATGCCGTCGGGACTGGCCGCCACCACGGCGTTGCTTAAGCCGAGCACGACAATCGGGATGTCCAGTTCGTTGACGATATGCGTGTTGCGGCTCTGCTCGTCGATCTTGCCTTTGCCGATCAGGTTGTCGGACAGCTCTTCCGTGAGCGTATTCCACGTGCCGAGATCCTTCCACTTGCCCTCGTACGGTACGACGACAATCCGCTCGCTCTTTTCTACGACTTCGTAGTCGAAGCTAATTTTCGGAAGACGTTTGTATTCCCGGGCCAGTTCGTCGTAATCCAGCGGCAGCCCTTTGCCGCGAAGGATCGAGACGAGCCTGCCCAGCCTGAACGCAAAAACGCCGCAGTTCCAGAGAGCGCCTTGTTCGATCAGATCGGCCGCTTTGGCCTGGCTCGGCTTCTCCTGAAACCGGACGACATCGGCGTACAGCCCATCCGGACCCGTGCTCCCGGGAACGATGTAGCCGTATTTCTCCGAGGGAAACGTCGGTCTGACCCCCATCAGCGCAATGTCCGCGTCGGAGCGGTTCAACGCTTCGTCCAGCAGCTTCAACCGCTCAAAATAGGCTTCCTCCACGTAAGGATCAACCGGCAGCACGATGACCGTCTCGTCCAGTCCGGCCTTTTGCTCGGAATAAAGATACGCTGCGGCCAGCGCGATAGCCGGGAACGTATCCCTTCGCTCCGGCTCGACAATCAGCGGCACTTCGGCATGAAGCTGGTTATGGATCATCTCCACCTGCGACTTGCTCGTGGCGATGTGCGTCACGTCCGAGAGACCCACGCTTTTCAGCTGCGCCCATACCCGTTGAATCATCGATTTCTTCGGTTTATCCGCCCCGCCCAGCACCTTCAGAAACTGCTTGGACCGGGAATCGCTGGACAAAGGCCAGAGCCTCTTGCCGGAACCGCCCGACAGCAGTACGATTTTCATATCCATAACCACACCTTTTTAGTTATCTTCTATATATTTGAATGTCGTTCCGGCGAATATCAGAACCATTGTAACGAAACATTTGTTTTTGTTCAAAAGAAAAAGCTGCCCGCAGCAGAGAAACATAGCCGCCTGGCAGCTTATCACGTCTCACCGGTAGGGTCACGTCAGGGATTCCGCCATTTCCCTATACCGTTTCAATTCAGCTTCGAATTCATCCCGATACGTTTGAATCACATCGGTACTGTAGCCGTTCGCCTTGAGCTTCGCCTCGGTGTTGCTGATGATCGACTCGAATTGGGCCGTGCAGGAGGCGAGCGCCGCTTGCCCTTGGGCGATAAGCGCCGCTTTCTTGTCCGGATCGGACTCGCTCAAATATTGCAAGCCGAGATTCATCGCCGTCGCTTGGCACGATGCCTTCAGTTTGCTCAAGCTGGCATAAGCTTGGGCCTCGATCTCCTCCTGCGTCTGCTTTCCCGTATTGCCTCCGGATGCGCCGCCTCCCGTCGAACCGGCGCCCGAGCCGGCGTTGCCGCCATTGCTGCCGGAACCGCTGCCGCCGCTCGATCCCTGCTGCGCTTCGCGGTACGCTTTGGACTCCCCGCTAACGGTTTTCGTCTTGGCATCCCAGTTGATGGCCGTGCCGACCGACTCCGACATAAAGCGAACCGGCACATAAATCGTTCCGTCCTTTGCAAAAACCTTCTGACCAGCCGGTAGCTGCTTCTCCTTTCCGTCAAAAACAAACTTGGCGTTCGTGAACGTCACTTTGACGGTCGCGGCGGAAGCCGCCGGCGAGCTGCCGCTCTTCGCCGCGGCCGCCGCATTCATCAAATACTCTTTCAGCACCACCGCCTCGGACGACGTCGGCTCCGATACCCTTACCGTGCTCGTTTTTGCATCCCACACCACACTCTTCTGCAGCGCATACGATACAAAACGAATCGGTATGTATACGCGCTGCTCATACGTAAACGCCGTCTGCCCAGCAGGCAGAGCAAGTTCCTGTCCGTCGAACTTCATCTTCACCTGCAGCGTACTGACCGTCGTTGTGGAAGCCGCTGCGAAGGCGGAGAACGGCATGGCCACCGCCATCAGTGCAACCATAGCCATCGTCAGCATGATCTTAAGTCTTTTCATTATTTGCACCTACTTTTTCGGGTTAGTTGCTTAAATCTTCCTTAAGAGACTCCTCATAGCTTTTGCCTTGGCTTAACCCATACTTCTTGGCAATGGCGATGAGCTCGTTATACTCGTCTTCCGTCAGCTTCTGGAGAATGAGCTCTTTGGCTTCTTTCTTTTTCTCCACCGTCAGACCGCCGCTCGCAAGCTGCTGAAGCGTCTTAATGTCGCTTGGGCTCAACCTTTTCAGCATAACGGCCATAACCTTTGTTTTCTCGGAAAACGAGATGCTCTCTTTTACCTCTTCGGCCTTTTCTACGGATATTTCCGGATTGTAAGTAGAAGAAGGCGAAGGCGTTGGTGACTGGGATGGCGATTCTCCGGAACCGGATTTCGCAGCGGTCTTCGAAGACTGCGAAGCTTGTCCTGTACCTTTCGCTCCTGTTCCTGAATTACCGGACTGCTTCGTTCCTTCCAACGTCGAAGACGGCGATGCGGATGCCTCGTTCGAAGGATTCGGCGTCGAAGGAGCCCCGCTTGACGGAGTTGCACTTGCACCGCCTTCAGGGCTTGCCGTACCCGATGGCGAAGGTGAAGCGGAAGCAAATTCCGCCGGTTCCATGTCTATCGAATCAGCTAGCGAATCCAGCATTTTATCGGCTGCATAATTGATCGCGAAGTATCCCCCGACGCAGACAATGATTGCGAGGGCTCCCACGATGGAACCTATCCAGATGAATAGTTTCTTTTTTCTTTTCATATTTTCACCCTTTCATAAGAACATCCTTTATTATCCATTATAACGCTTTTCATCTGGCGTTTGTTGCGCTAGAAATTAACCTCATTCATGCTCCGCAAGTATGTCACCTCTCTCTTAAGGCTTTAAGACGTACGAATACCGCTTGTTTTAACGACATGACTTCATCTATTCTCGCCATTACGATCCCAAAACCGTATACAATTACACCAACAATCACACTTGTGAAGACAGCTAAGAAGTTTATATTGGACTTTGAATGGACCATTTGATAACAATAATGAACAACAATCCCCATAACAAGACTTGATGCCAGAACCTTAAGCAATGTTATACATATATTTCGAATGCCATAATCGCCAATTTTTTTATATAAGCTGTTCATTAGTAATATTGAACCCACAATACCCGAAATGGACGTACCAAGAGCCAAGCCTCCTAGCCCCATAAACCGTACCAATATTATAGATAAAATTATATTTAATCCTATAGCTATAGAGCCGTTTATCATTGCTGTTCTTGTATCTTTTAACGCATAAAACGCTCGACTTAATACGTCTCTAAGCAAAAATCCAATCAAGCCTATTGTAAAATACTGCAGCGCTACTGCAGTCATCTCACTTGCCGCACGATCAAACATGCCTCTTTCAAAGACTAACTGAACAATCGGCAAACGAAGCACGATGAAGCCCACTGATGCAGGAACAATAATAAGAATAGAAACGTTAACTGTATTTCTTAACAGCTTTTTAAACAATTCGTTCTGGCCGGCTGAAAAGTAATTCGACATAGACGTGTAGTATATAGAAACCACTGCCGCGGATAGTAGCCCAATAATAAACACACTTAACCGATTAGAGAAGTTTAGTGCCGCAATGCTGCCCTCCCCAAGTCCAGAGGCCAAGATTCGATCAACCAACGTGTTGATTTGCTGAATACCGGAACCAATCATTATGGGAACAATTAAAATCCCGATACGACGAAATCCTTCTTCTTTAAAATCAAAATCAATTTTAAAACGATATCCTAACTTGCGTGTGAAAGGAAGCAAAAGCAAAATCTGGGCAAATGTCGCAACAACAAGGGCTGCCGCCAATCCCTGAACGCCAAAATGATCCGTTATAAACAACATGGCAAAGATTAAAACAAAATTGAGCGGAAACCCGATTGCTGCCGGGGCCAAGTAGCTCCCATGGTTTTGCAATTTGGCGTTACTCAAGGTTACTATAGCCGTCAGGACAATTATAGGAAGCATGATTCTTGTCAATTCGGCTGTAAGCGAACTCGCTTCAGAAGATAGATTAGGAGCAAACAACCAGACCAATTGGTCCGTAAAAATAAAACCCAAAACACAAATAACGATCGACAAGCCGATCGTAAAGGTATATACAACATTTATAAATTTGTTCGTCTCAGCTTTGGACTTATGTAATATATAATCGGACATGATCGGAATAAAAGTCGTTCCTAATGCCGCTAATGCAAGATTTGTAATCACTCCGATTATGGACTGTGCCAGAAGGAAAGCGTCCGAATTCATCGTCGTTCCATACGTTGCAGCCAGAACAACATCTCGAAGGAACCCGACAAATTTGCTGAGAAGTGTAATTAGAGTAATTAATATTGCGGTGCCGGCAATTTTTTTTGACATGGGACTCCTATTAAAGAATATGATTAAGGCAATTTACAACTCTAAAAACTCCCTGACCATCTATCATGGAAAATCGCTCGTTCCATAGCCTACGGTGGTCATTCTCAGTTTTCAAAATGTAGTTGCCCAGATTGTCATATTGGATATGCGGATATTTGCCTAAAAATAAAACTCCAAGATCGGCTAATGAACGACAAGTCATGTCCTGATTATCCGCCATACTAAAAACTATGGGCTTAACATTCTGTGAAAGCACTTCATATATTGTACTTCCCCCAGCTGTAATGACAATTTTTGATTCATTAATATATCTTTTTAGACTATTAGGCATGTAGATCAATTCCGTGTTTTCATCTTTTATTTCTTCCAGCTTTGCAATCAAATCAGAACCATATCCTGGTCCAATAACAATCTTTTTTTTAGAGGAGAACTTCTTTAAGTTTATAGCAATGTTGTAGGAAAGCCAGTAAGGATCTGTTCCGCCAGTGGTTATTAGAATTCCGTAAGGAGTAGAATATCGAAAAGTCGACTCAATCCAATATTCCTCTCTCATTACGAGATACTCCATCCCTAATAAATACAAGCTATCTTCATTCCTTTTATAATCTAGTTCCTTGGCATAAATATTTCCATTTACCACGACATCGGGGATAGATGAATCATATATATTGTTATTATCGTCAAAGATCATTAACTTTGATATTTTCTTTACTTCATACAGGTATTCGTTATTAGCCAAATACGAATCAAGAATAAACAGATCGGGCTTTAGCTGCCTAATAGAATTAATATCTTCTTCGAATGACTCGCTTATATGATACTGAAAGCCGGAATTTACAATATGATTTTCAAGACCCTTATTTACAATAAATAGTATATTAAGATTTCTATTACACTGAAGGAAAGCAGTCGCTAGTGAGCGCGTGCGAAAAAAATGTCCATACCCGATCCCTTTTCCTCCTAATGTTCTAAATAAAATAGTCTTCATTTTATAAGGCTCCAATCCACGGGAGTTCCTTTCTTAATATCCCTCGAAGCCCGTTTCCCTAATATTTCATTGTAATATCTTGGGTGAAGTCCATGCCCTGGCCTTACAGACCTCATATTTTTCTCTGTAATTTCTTCGCCTTCCTTTATGTCTTCTGCAAAGAATAAAGACCTTGAAAAAGTTCTGTTTTTTCTGCTTTTCTCGCTTAGATCATAACTTACCTTTCCTAATGCCTTCTCAAGATTCCGAATCTCTTGAACCATTTGTTTAAACTCTTCTATTTCCATGGAAAATGAAGCATCAGGTCCTCCGATATTTCTGTCTAAGATTACGTGTTTTTCAATAAATGTTGCTCCTAGCGCAACTGCGCCGAGCGCAACTGTACTTCCCATTGTATGATCAGATAAACCAACCTTAACTCCAAAGGTTTCCTTCATATTAGGGATTGTTAAAATATTCATTTCTTCAAAAGGAGCAGGGTATGAGCTGGTACACTTTAAAAGAACAATTTCTTCATTTCCTTCCGATCGACAAGTATCTACGGCTTCTTGGATTTCTTCATATGTTGCGATTCCTGTTGAAATGATTACAGGTTTACCTTTCGATGCAATATATTTAATTAATGGTATATCTGTAATTTCGAAAGAAGCTATTTTATAAGCCGGGGCATTGAGTGTTTCAAGTAAATCTACCGCCGTTTTATCAAAAGGAGAGGAGAAAATTGTTATCCCGATTTCTTTTGCGTAATGAAATAGTTCTTCATGCCACTCCCACGGAGTATATGCTTCTTTATAAAGATTGTACAATGTGTTACCGTCCCAAATCGTACCTTGCTTAATTTGAAAGTATTCATTGTCACAATCCAGAGTAATGGTGTCAGCCGTATAGGTTTGAATTTTTACCGCATCAGCTCCGGCATATTTAGCGGCTTTGATCGTTTCTTTTGCTATATTGATATCTTGTCCATGATTTGCAGATAGCTCAGCGACGATATATACTCCATCCTTAAACATCTGAACCAGCCTCACTTTCCCTATCAAAGGAGTGAAAAACAACAATATCTGAGTCAATCTTCTTAAAATATCCTGCATTGGTAAAGGCCTTTATTGATGCAATATTATCAGATTTCACTTTACCAATTAAAAGATGTGAATTATACTTGTCTTTAATAAATTTCAGCAGTGCAGTGCCGTACCCTTTTTGTCGGTTATGAGAAGATATACTGTAATTGATTAAAAACGAATCTTCTCCATTTCTCTCCAATCTAATTAAGCCAACAGCATTACCTCGAAACTCAAATAAGTACATATGTGTATCTTTTGACAGTAGTTTACTTTCAAACCATGAAACGTGTTCCTCGTATTTTATTTCCTCTGAATTAAAAGAGTTTCTACGAACCTCTTTATCATTTGCCCATTGAAAGAGTAGATCACAATCTTGGATTGTAACGTTTCGCAGACTAAAATCATTATAATTATTCATAGCTATCCTCTGAGATCTTTTTGAACTATGTCCATATTTATTTTTGTTATTTCTGGATGAGAATTCAGAAACGACACAAGATCCTTATAATTATAGTCTTCTTTTATAGCTTCTAATGTTCTACTGATTGCTTCATAGTCTTCTTTAGTGTCTAATGTACATCTTAAATAAGAATGGTCTTCCGAATCCATAAATTGTTGAATATTAAAGATATGTTCGTTCTCATAAATATAAGGCGTTACATGTTCTCGTTGATACTTCTTCATTGCATTATGAAAAGCAATCGCTAACGTTTCAAAACTAAAGACCTCGCAATCAAGTCCTCGCGGATAAGTTCTCTTCAAGGTATTACTTAAGTAATCACACCTGCTAATCTTAAAAAGACTAATGATGTTATTTATAAGATCAGAATCAATCATAGGGCAGTCCGAGGTTATTCTAACAACTATATCCGCTCGATTTTCCTTCGCGGCATAGTAATATCTTGATAAGACATCTTCTTCTGAACCCCTATAATACTTAACACCAAGCCTCTCGGCTTCACGAACAATTAGATCATCATCTTTCTTATTCGTTGTGGCAATTACGATTTCATCAACTTCATCTGATTTCCCAACTCTTTGTACCACATGTTCAAGAACCGTTTTATTCGCAAGCTTCATCATTACTTTACCGGGCAATCTGGTGGATCCCATTCTAGCCTGAATAATCGCCACTACTTTCATTGTTCCACTACTTCCTATAATAGTTAATTATTTTGTAAAAACCATTTATTACATCGTTAACATCCTCATCAGACATAGCCGGAAATAGTGGAACCGTAAGCATGCACTCGTACAACTCTTCGGCATTTGGACACAAACCTTTTTGGTAACCCAATCTCCGGTAATAAGGATGCCAATAAACCGGTATATAATGAACATGGACGCCAATGTTTTCTGCTATAAAAGCTTGATAGATTTCTTTTCGACCCACCTTTAACTTAGGAAGATCCAGTTTCAAAACATATAAATGATTAGAAGTATCAGAGAAGTCCGCATTTTTCTGCAATATTACGCCATCTAAATCCTTAAAAGCATGATTATATTTCTGAACAATCTCTTTCCTTCTGGTTATAAACCATTCAATCTTATTCATTTGACTTATTCCCAAAGCACATTGGAAATCCGTGATCCGATAATTAAATCCTAGATCAAGCTGTTCATAATACCATCCTCCACCTTCTTTATTTTCCAGTTGGTTAATATCCCTCGTAATGCAATGGGTTCGAAAATTTAAGAGTTTTGTATAGAACTCCTTATTATTTGTTGTAATAATCCCGCCCTCACCTGTTGTAATTGTTTTCACAGGATGAAAACTAAATTCTGTCATATCCGTCAAGCTACCAACTCTTTTCCCTTTGTACTTGGTTCCAAGAGCATGAGCGGAATCCTCAATCACCACGATCCCTGTTCCTTTAACCAATTCATTAATTGCGTCAATATCAACAGCTTGTCCAGTGAAATCTACGGGAATGATTGCTTTTGTTTTTTTAGTAATCTTTTTAGATATTTCCTCAACATCAATATTAAAGGTTTCTTTATTAATATCAGCAAACACAGGGGTGCCCCCCATATATAAGATGCAATTAGCAGAGGCCGCAAATGTGAGAGGGGTAGTAATCACTTCATCGCCTGGTCCAATTCCCGCTGCGTAGCATGCCCCATGCAGTGCCGCTGTTCCATTAGAAAAAGCAACTGCATATTGGGCCCCAACATAGTTTGCAATGACTTCTTCAAACTCTTTAGCTTTGGGTCCGGTTGTCAAAAAATCACTTTTCAATACTTCATTCACTGCCCTACAATCATCATCATCTATGTACTGTTTTGCATAAGGTAATGGTTTCTTTCTAATGGGTTCTCCACCTAGAATGGCTGGTAACATTGATATTCCTCCGAAATTGATTAATTTTGATTCAGTCTAGAAACAATTGAGTGATAGATCTTTTCAACATTAGATTCATCGCTCAAGACTTTGCCTTCATATATATCATTCAAGTATACAGCTAAAAATTTTATATTATATTCTTTGAACTTTTCATGTGTGTTTGCTAGAACTTTCTGTACTGTTTGATATATTTCATTGTAGCTTTGTATATTATAACAGTATGGATGGTAGTTGTAGAAAACTTTTCCTAAAGTAATAACCGGCTTTTCCATTAATAATGCTTCATATCCCATTGTACTTGTTAGTGTAATAACGCCTTTAGAATACTTAATCAAGTTTACTGTGTTTTCAGTTGGATCTATATACTTTACATTAGGTATTTTTTTTAATTTACGATAAAAATCCAGTTTCAAAAAACCTATTCCATTGGGATGATCCTTTACAAACAGATTGTATCCTAGAGGCAGCGAAAAAGCCGTGTTTTTGATAAACTCATATTGATTATCATAATACATAGCATTAACTGATGTAGATGACTCAGGCTGAAAATGTATTGGTAACAAAAAAAATTTTTCATTTTGGGCATCAAACTTATCATACATCTTTTTTAGTACATGAATTTTTATTCTTCTCTTGAAATTTCTTATGATAAATTTAGCAGATGTCTTTAATGGATGTGCTGATTGATATGCTTCTTTAATTTCATTTGGATAAAGGGAATAATACTTGAAATATTTACTGATTATATTTATTTTTTTAAGATAATATTTTGTATAATTTACATTCATACTCATCGGGTTCTTTGTCATATAGTCAGGCTTTACTTTGGATTGATTCAAGTTTTGTAAGTATGAAATAATATTTTCCTTAAATGAAAGACTATCAATGTCTGTATTATCAAATTCATGCGATCTTTTTTCAATATTCCCATATTCATCTTCCCAAATTTCAAATTTATTGGGAATCCTAGAAGAAATTAGACCAAAGTATTTTTTGTTTTTCTTTAACGCTACACAATACGCTGCATAAGCAAACGAGTTTGAAACATTTTCATATAGAACAAGATCAATTAATTCATGTTCTATGATGGTTTCGAAATAGTCTATTAGTCTCATCAAAATAGAATCGACATTCTTATCTATACCATAATTTAAATTGTAATGAGTGTTTCTATCGAAACACGAATAATAAAAACTTCTTAGATTGATTTGTTCATATTCCTTTAATTTATCCAAACCAATCATATTTCTATGTTCCGAAAAATAGTATGTCTTCTCATTTGTTAGGGATATATTGTTTTTAATTTCAGGCCAATGGCTTTCACAAGCATAAACCACATTGTGTTCATAGGATTTGAACATGTCCCCGACTTCTTTAAAATAGTTAATATATTTAGGCCCATTGTTTACAAGTATAAGAAGATTCAATTAATTTCCCCCTAATTTTTATTTTTAAACTTATATTTGGTTTGTATATATTAATATTTAACTGTATATTTCAATGATAGAACAACCATACCCGTTACAATATAGGGCCATATCATTATAAATTCTCCAAAAAAATAGTTCCCGAAAAAAGACATTATTATTGCTTTTTGCAAAACAGCTAGCATAAGAATATATCTACAATCACGATTCATTTTATTATAAAGTGATGCAAGAATAACTCCAATAATCAATGGATAAATTATTGTACCAATAATCCCTAGATCATGGTAAAAAGAATATAAGTAAGTTCGTGCATTAAAAAACTCTGTATCATATATCCTAATATTTAACATCCCTCTCAAGCCAAGAATATCCCATATTGGTAATAGTGAATAGTGAAAAAAAGTGTATGATGTATCTGCTTTAATTAGCTTTAATAAATTTTCAAAGTTAAATGCAATATATGAGTAAATAGGACTTATATACTCAAACAACTCCCCTGTTCTGCCCATTGCTCCAAAAACCAATGATCCTTTAGGAATTCTAATTAAGGTAATTGTGATAAAAACAATTAAAAATATAGCGGTTATATAAATTAATTTTTTTACTGATATAGGCTTCTTTTTATGTTTTAAAAATACGAAGCTTAGAAGCAACGCTAATATAGTCCCCCGCGACACCGAAAACATATAAGAGTAAAATATTAATGATATACCTATCACTGCCATACAATATAATCTATGTTCTCTTGTATACTGAAGTTCGAAATATGCATACACCCCACAATATGGCATAAGAATTGAACCATAATGAATAACAGGAATTCCTTGAACCATAGTTTTTTTATCTAATCCATTAGAGCTAAAATCTAAACCCGGCAATATATAACCCGAGTATCTCCATTCGATTAATACACAAATTAATGAAATCAAAAAGATTGCTCTTGTCAAAATAGTGAAAGTATTTGTTATTTCAATATTATTCTCAACACGGATGTTAATGCTATTGATACTATGTTGGTTTGGTATAATCATATACCCTGCAAAAGCTATGGCAGCGGCACTACTAATAACAACAAAAAACATTTCAATGTTCCATTCTTGTTGTAGCGGGCTCAAGTATAGTGTCGATATAGAAGCTGTTATAAACCAAACAACGAGAAACAATCCTATAGGATTTAAAGAATCTCTAGTTTTTCTGTAGAAAAACCAATAACAAACGATACCAATTAATAGTAAAGCCCCTGGAATCACCTGAATACCTTCTCATCTTCTAAGTTTTTTGCTAAGGAGATATAAAGATCTATATATTGAGAAAAACTTCTATTCTTATCAAACAACTTTAATGCTCGTAAAATACAATTCTGATGAAACTCTTGATGCTTCACGATCTCTATCGTTTCCAATGTTTTTGATAAATTCCCTTGTTCAATTACAAACCCACTACTTTCATCAATAGCCTCCACACTACCACCAGTATTAAAAGTAATAACCGGTGTGCCACAAGCTAATGCTTCTAAATTGGTTGTCGGAAAGTTATCCTCCAAAGTAGGATTAAAAAATACATCTGCTGCAGAATAAATGGCCGCTAATTCTTTAATATTATTCGTTTTAGTGATTCCAATAATATTATTGGGAAATATCCTTTTTTGCTTTTCCGTAACTCCTACCAAAACAATCATTTCATTCGATGTCAAATAGTTTGATAACTCTAAAAAATATTTAAAGCCTTTTCTTGGCTCCCAAATGCTCGCCACACCTAAAATCACAAATTTTTCATTTAAATTATATCTTTTTCTAAAATCACTATCTGTTGGCTTAAAAATAGATAAGTCTATTCCATTATTTATTACTTTAACAGGATATTGATTAAGAAACGATTGTTTGACTAATGAAGCAAGCCATTTGGATGGAGTTACGATTAATAAATTTTCTACACCAGAAAAAATTTTTTTTTTAGTTTCATAGTTGTCACTTGAGCTATCTAAAAGCATACTCGCAGGATAGTTTTTCTTTTGCGGACAACTATAGCATCCGGTTCTCCAACGATCACATTGCACATAATCAAAGTAAGCACAATGACCAGTAAAAGGCCAGCAGTCATGCAAAGTCCATACAACTGGTTTCCCAGCACTCTTTAAAAAATCAAATAACAATTCGATATGGAGATAATAACCATGAATATTGTGCAAATGGATAATATCCGGATTTAGTTTTTCTACTTTAGTAATAAATTCCTTTGTAGCTCTCTTTGAACTTAGACCATGCTTGTCCAGTAATCTGGTTTTTGCGACATGCATATAATTGTCAAACTTGGTTCCAATTTTAATGGATGTATCGCAATTGTGTGCGGTTCCTCTTCCATATGCAATATAGCTCTCATGCCCTTGTTCTCTTAATATTTTGTGGATGTCTGTGACTATTCTTCCAGTGCTTCCAGCTCCGCATACAGAATTAATTTGCAGCACCCTCACATTACTTCCCCCAAACCACCTTGTCCACAATCTTGCTATAGCTTTGAATTATCTTAACGACTTTTACCGACACGTTTTTATCGCTATAGTTTGACGCAAGCAATGCAGGTTCCCGATTTTCCCACATGGCCCTGCTCAATTCAACAGCTTGAACAATATCTTTTTCCGTAATTCCACCAATGACGATCGAGCCCTTATCCAAAACCTCGGGTCTCTCCGTTGAAGTTCGGATCAAAACCCCAGGGAAGCCAAGGATGGCCGACTCTTCCGATAAGGTTCCACTATCCGACAAAGTGCAGAAGGAATTTAATTGCAGTTTATTGTAATCAAAGAAACCAAAAGGTTTTAACTGTCTTACCAAGGAATGAAAGGAAAACCCTCTCTCCTCAATTCTCTTCCAACTTCTTGGATGTGTCGAATAGATGATAGGCATTTGATATCTATCCGCAATATGGTTAATCGCATTCATTAACGAAACAAAATTTTCTTCATTATCAATATTTTCTTCTCTGTGTGCTGAAACGAGAATGTATTTTTCCTTTTCCAAACCAAGTTCATCCAGAACCTTGCTATTTTCTATTTGATCCCGATAACGATCCAGCACTTCCGCCATCGGTGAACCTGTTACGAAAATATGTTCTTTTCGTATGCCTTCAGACAATAAATATCTTCTACTATGCTCGGTATAGGGCAAATTGATATCCGAAATATGATCGACTATTTTGCGATTGATTTCTTCGGGAACATTCTGGTCGAAACATCTGTTACCTGCTTCCATATGAAAAATCGGTATTTTTAATCTCTTGGCGGAGATTGCGCAAAGGGCGGAGTTAGTATCGCCGAGAATTAATAATGCATCCGGTCTTACTTGTGAGAGGATCTCGAACGATTTGGAAATGATATTTCCCATTGTCTCTCCTAAATGTTCTCCGACTGCATTTAAAAAATAGTCCGGCTTCCTAAGTTCCAATTCTTTGAAAAAAATCTCATTTAAATGGTAGTCCCAGTTTTGACCGGTGTGTACCAAAATATGATCAAAATAGACGTCACATGCTTTTATGATAGCCGACAACCGGATGATTTCCGGTCTAGTTCCAACTATCGTCATCAATTTTAATTTAGGCATGCTCTACACCTCCTGCCAGTACGTATCGGGTTTTTCAGGGTTAAATATTTCGCATGCCCAAAACAACGTAATCAAATCTTCCTGACCCGTATTTTCAATAGAGTGTATATATCCTGCCGGAATATCTACGACTTCAGGCGTTTCTCCATGCACCCTATACTCAATTACCTGATCGGTGCCGACTTTTCTGAATCGTATAACAGCTTCCCCTTTAATAACAAGAAACTTCTCGACTTTCGTATGGTGCCAATGATTCCCTCTTGTAATCCCCGGCTTCGTCTTCGAGATAAAGATTTGCCCCATGCTTTCGGATTTTATAAACTCAATCAGCCATCCTCTAGCATCGACTTTTTTCTCAAGTTTATAGGAAAAATCATCTTCCTTCAGATAAGATAAATATGTGCCATATAATGCTTTATCGAATTGATTTTCCAATGACGGCATAATCAACGTACTTCTGTTTTTATGAAAAGAGTAAATTTTATCAGCAAGTTCTCCAACCGTAATTTCATAGGTCGGTGAGACATAACAGAATTGGCCATCTCGATTTTCTTTTCCCTCTAAAGCATGTAAAAACTCTTGCAGCACATCATCAATGTGGCATAATGTCAGTCTGGCACCGGGATCATGAATTTCGATTCCCATCCCTCTGGCAATGTTATGGCAAAATGTAGCCACCACCGAATTGTAGTTCGGTTTGGACCACTTGCCAAACAAATTCGGAAGTCTATACACAATCGCTTTCGCACCTGTCTCACTGCTATAGGTAAAAACCAAATCTTCTGCTGTTTTTTTGCTTAATCCGTATAGATTATTCCGAACCGCTTGAACCGAGGAAGTCATTAGAACTGGAACATTATTGTTATGTTCCTTGAGCATATTCAGCAGACAGGCTGTGAATTCTATGTTTCCACGAACAAATTCGCTTTCGCTGTCATCCTCGGGTCTGTTTACTCCTGCCAGATGAAACACAAAATCGCATTGTTGGGTATATTCATATAACAAGTCCGGTGTCGAGCCCCTGTGGAATTCCAATATATCCTGATAACCTTTATTTCTTAGTTCTGCTAATAGATTTTTTCCGACAAAACCATTCGAACCCGTAACAAGTATTTTCACAATCTGCGCCAGCCCTCCAACTCTTTCTGGATATAATCAAGTTTCAACAATTTCTGTTTCACTTGTTCTACATCAAGTCGCAGGGTGTTGTGAGAGTTATATTCTTCCTCCAAATCTAACTTCTCATCGCCTTCAACAAAATATTTATCATAGTTCAGGTCCCTTTGGTCAGCCGGCACCCGATAAAAGTCGCCAAAATCCTCCGCGACGATCTTCTCCTCTTTTGTAAGCAACGTCTCATATAATTTCTCACCGTGACGAGTGCCAATTACTTTAATTTCATTATTTACATGAAATAATTCTTTCAGCGCTTGAGCAAGATCACCAATTGTAGATGCCGGTGCTTTCTGTACAATAATATCCCCTGCTTGAGCATTATGGAACCCGAAAATGACAAGCTCAACCGCTTCCTCAAGGCTCATTAGAAATCGGGTCATTTTTGGATTCGTTACAGTTAAAGGTTGTCCTCGTTTAATTTGTTCCACGAACAAGGGGATAACCGATCCTCTTGAGGCCATTACATTGCCATACCTTGTACCGCTGATAATCGTTCTGTCCGGCGAAACTGTTCTGGATTTGGCGATAAACACCTTTTCCATCATAGCCTTGGATATGCCCATTGCATTTATCGGATATGCCGCTTTATCTGTTGAGAGACATATCACTTTTTGGACTCCAACCTCGATGGATGCGTTCAGAACATTCTCCGTTCCGATAATATTGGTTTTGACAGCCTCCATAGGAAAGAATTCACACGAAGGAACTTGCTTCAACGCTGCAGCGTGGAACACATAATCTACACCATACAGAGCATTCTTAACGCTGTTTACATCGCGAACATCGCCAATATAAAACTTGATTTTATCGTTTTTATAATGTTTACGCATATCGTCCTGTTTCTTTTCATCCCTTGAAAAGATGCGAATCTCTTTGATATCGGTATCCAAAAATCTCTTTAATACGGCATTACCAAAAGAACCCGTACCACCGGTAATCAGAAGCGTTTTATCCTTGAACATGTCTAACATCCCTTTGTCCCCGAGTTTGCGCCAAAATAGCGTTTATTTGTTTCATAAAAACACTTTTCGAAAAATGATTGTCATAATATCTTCTCGCATTTTCTCCTAAAATCTTATGTTTCTCTTTATCCTTCGCAAACTTCTTTATATTTTGAGCAAGCCCAATATAATCTTCTGCTTTCGAACAATACCCGCAATTAGCCTCCTGAATCACTATTTGTGTTTCCCCGTCGATCGCTCCAATGATTGGTTTGCCCGCAGCCATGTAGGATTGAACTTTGTTGGGTAACGTATATGAAATAAATTTATTTGCCTTTAACGTAATTAAAAAAGCATCTGCCAGATCGTAAAATCTCGGCATTTCGGTTACCGGATGCTGTCCATAAAAAATGACATTTTCGAGTTTTAGTTGATTGACTAAGGCCTCGCATTTTGCTCGTGAAGATCCGTCTCCTACAATATGAAATTTAAGCCTTGAATCTTGCCGCAGTTCATTAGCTGCATAAATTATGGTCTCGACACTCTGCATTTCACCAATATTGCCTGCGAAAACGAGATCTATTGTTTCCTTATTCGTTTCAGATGACTTTATCTGTTCGAATAAAGATTCAGCATAAACAGGAATATGGGTAATTTTTTTTCTTATCTTCAATTGACCAGAAAAATACTCCTCGAAAAGCTTAGAGCTGGAAAAGATCTCATCCGCACTTTCATAAATCCAGCGACTCACCCTGAACAATAACTTGTAAATCACGCTTTTATTCGAAATGCCAGCCGAGACTACACTTTCCGGCCATAGATCATGGCAATACAAAACAAGAGGTTTTCGGGTCCATTTTTTAAGAAGAATAGCAGGTATAGCCATCGTTACAGGAGAAAGTTGATAGACTAAAATAATATCGAAATTCTTCTTTAAAAAAAGAGCTTTGATCGAAGAACTCAATGCAAAGCTAATATAGTTTAATGCTAACTTTAATGAACTGTTACCTCTTCCAATGAGTGACGAGCGTATTACCTTCACTCCGTTTATTTCTTCTTTTCTTTTTCTAAACCATTTGTAGTCAGAAGGGACAATTCCTTGCGGATAATTCGGAAGACCCGTTAATACTGTTATTTCGTGCCCCGATTTTGCCAATTCAAAACATATATCATTAACTCTAAATTGTTCAGGGTAAAAGTATTGGCAAACCACTAAGATTTTCATCGCAGTTTTCCTCGTTCAAAGCTATTCATAAACTCTTCGACTTCTTCCTTAATCCCTTCATGAAAAGCTATTGGAGAATAGTTAAAATCCTTACTCGCTTGTTCGTAATCAAAAGCTTTATCTTCCTGCATTCTTAATACTTGCTCTACTGAGATAATGGCTTTTTTGTACAACGCATTATAAATTCGAGCCGCCATAATTGAGAACCTTAAAGGCAATTTCACAATAATATTCTTTCTTCCTAGCTCATGAGAGACACATCGAACAAGATCTATATATTTAATTGGCTCTTTTCCCGCCAAATTATATTCCTTGTTAAAGGTTTTATTTTTATGAATGAGGACATCATAATAGGCATTGCCTAAATCCCTTGCATGAACAGGCTGCATTAAATTCAGTCCCTTACCAAACATAGGAAAAAACTTATGTTTGCTTAAATAATTGACCAACTTATACATATTTCTATCGTTGGAAGAACCATAAATCATTGTAGGTCTTAAAACCGTTATACCCATCTGATTGCGCTTACTTAATACATACTCCTCAATTTGGATGTACTCCTCGGAAGCGCTCTTATATTTTGAATATCTGCCTGTTGTATGAACAAATATCCCCCATTCAACTCCGTTTTTAATAGCAGCCTCGACAACATTTTTGGAATGCATGATCGAAGCTATATGTAGCACAGTTTGGACGCCTTTCATTGAACGTTCCAAGAAGGCTTTGTCAGCCAAATCTCCATATACTTTTTCAATGTTTAGGCCTGATTGTTCAAGCTGATTCGTGTTGCTTTTTTCTCTTACCAAACACCGAATTGGCCCATTATATTTTTCCTTCTTCAATCTTTCTATGAACCATTTTCCTGTATGGCCGGTGGCACCTGTTATGTAAAGCATTGTTTTACCCCTTTACATGCTTACAATTTATTGGGTTTTGGTTTCACCTGTTTGAGGCATTCCTTCCCTAACACCATCGCTTCTAATAACACTGGACACTGTTTTGAAAATAATTCGAAGATCAAATAATAATCCCATCTTATGAACGTACTCGCCGTCAAGCTTTGCTTTTACGTTAATCGGCAGCTCATCCCTGCCGTTAATCTGGGCCCAGCCGGTTAACCCAGGACGAATGTCATTGGCACCGTAAAGATCCCTCTCGGCAATTAGATCATACTGATTCCATAAAGCGGGTCTAGGACCTACAAAACTCATCTCGCCCTTTAAAATATTGATGAGCTGAGGCAGTTCATCCAAACTGGTCTTCCTAAGAATTCTGCCCAATCTCGTAATAAAAACATCCGGATTTTGCAGCATATGAGTTGGCATATCCTTAGGAGTATCGGTTCTCATGGTTCTAAATTTGATTATGTAGAAATATCTTTTGTTCTTTCCTAGACGTTTCTGACGGAAAAACACAGGCCCTTTCGAATCGAGCTTAATTAATAGCGCCAGAAACAACATCACCGGCGAAAGGATGATAATTACGATAAAGGCTACGAGAAAATCGAAACAGCGCTTAGTGAATAAATACATTGAACCATCCTTTTCAACATTTGCAGACTTTCTTAGTCTTCAGGTCCTTTCAAGAAACGTACTCCAAAATCGGCACCAAGTTCTCAATGGCATCCTTGACCGCTTTCGGTTCTTCGCCAAGGACTCTTTCAAGGCGGGCGAACTCCAGGTCCAGTTCCTTCTGGCTGATGATGCTTGGCTTGCCGATGTAAATGCGTTCGTGCTGGGTTTTGGTCGCACCTTCTTCGGCCGTGAGCAGCTCTTCGTACAGCTTTTCTCCTTCGCGTATGCCCGTGAATTGGATATCGATATCCACATAAGGCTCGTAGCCGGAGAGACGGATCAAGTCCTCGGCCAACTTGAGGATACGGACCGGCTCACCCATGTCGAGAATGAAGATTTCTCCGCCCTTCGACAAGGCTCCTGCCTGGATGACAAGCTGAACGGCTTCCGGAATGGTCATAAAATAGCGAACCATGTCCGGATGGGTGACGGTTACGGGGCCGCCGCTGGCAATTTGTTTCTTGAAGAGCGGAATGACGCTTCCGCGGCTGCCCAATACATTGCCGAAACGGACGGATGCGAATTTGGTTTTGCTTTGGGCGTTTAAGCTTTGCACATACATTTCCGCAATGCGCTTGGTAGCCCCCATGATGCTGGTCGGATTGACGGCTTTGTCGGAAGAGATGAGGACGAAACGTTCCGTGCCGTATTTATCCGCGCAATCTGCGACATTCTGCGTGCCGAACACGTTGTTCTTGACGGCCTCGGACGGATTCTTCTCCATCAGCGGAACGTGCTTATGCGCAGCAGCATGGAACACGACATGCGGTCTATGCTGCGCAAATACGTTATCCATTCTCTTCCGGTCTTGTATGTCGGCTATAATCGGTTCTATATGTAAATGCGGAAAAGTACGCCTTAATTCCATTTCTATGTTGTAAATGCTGTTCTCCCCATGACCGAGGAGAAGAAGCTTGGAAGGGCTGAACGGCGCAATTTGCCGGCACAGCTCCGATCCGATCGAACCACCTGCTCCCGTAACCAGAACGACTTTGTTCTGAACATATTCGGCGATTCCCACCAGATCAGTCTTGATCGGGTCGCGTCCAAGCAGATCCTCCACATCCACGTCGCGCATGGTGCTGAAGGAGATTTTGCCGCTGATCATGTCATGAATGCCGGGGATGATTTTAACTTTTGCGCCTGTTGAAATACAAATGTTAATAATTTCGGAAATAACCGCCTTCGGGGCGGAAGGAATGGCGATAATGATTTCTTTGATCCGATGCTCGACGACGACGGATTCGATTGCGTAACGATCGCCAAGCACCGGCAGATGAAAAGCGGTAAGAAAATGCTTCTGAGGGTCGTCATCGATAAATCCGACCAGCTTACGGTCGTTCATGGCCGAACTCATCAATTCTCTGGCAACCAGCATGCCACAGTCACCGGCTCCAAAGATAAGGGTAGGGATTTTATTGTCGTGATCAGTCCTTTTCTTTTTGCCGAAAACGCGCCAAAATACGCGTACTCCGGCCATTAACAGCAGTTCCGTCTCCAGCGTTCGAACGGCGACGCCAAGCGGAACCCGGTTATCCATGTATAAAAGAGTGATCAGATAGGAGACCCCCCAGCTGATCACAATCGCTTTACACATGGTGAGCAAGTCACCTATGCTCGCGTACTGCCACATGCTGCGGTACATCCCTAAGTACAGCATGGCAAGCAGGCAAAGGATGGAGGATATCAGGCTGTATTCAAGAAATTGGTGAAGGTAGTTGCCGGGAACATGGCCTTCGAACCTGAAAAAGTAAGCCGTATAGCTGCTAAACCAAACGATTAGCAGATCGACTACGAACAATACGACCAATTTTTTCTTGACAGCCATTTTTGACATGCCTCCGAAATACATTATGGATTGGTATTGCCGTAATAGTAGTAGTAATAGCCTTCGCTTTTTTTGCGTTTTACATTGTTCAGAACAACGCCCAGCAGCTTGGCGCCTACTTTTACAAGCCCTTCTTTAGCCTTTAAAGCGATTTCGCGTTTCACTTTCCCTTGATCCAAAACCAGAATCACCCCGTCGCATCGCCTCGACAACAACTGGGCATCGGTTACGGCCAAGGTAGGAGGAGAGTCGATCAGAATAACATCAAATCGTCCGCGCAGCTCGTCGATCAAGTTCGACATTCTTTGGGAAGCTACCATCTCTGCTGGATTTGGCGGAATCGGGCCGGATGTGATCACGGACAGCCCGGGGATTTTGGTTGGCTGAATAGCCTCATCCACCGTGCATTGCTGCGATAAAATAGACGACAATCCCCGTCTGTTGGAAACTTCGAACGTATGATGCTCGGTCGGTTTTCGCATATCGGCGTCGATCAACAGCACTTTGCGTTCCGATTGGGCATAGGTGACGGCCAAATTCCCGATCGTGGTCGATTTCCCTTCGCCGGGGCCGGCCGAAGTCACCATGATGACCTGCATCTTTTGATCGACGGAAGAAAAATCTACGTTGGTACGCAAGGAGCGGTAAGCTTCCGAAATCGGCGAACGGGGGTTCGTGTGGGTAATGAGGTTGCGTTTATTTGCCGGTCGTGACACGGGATAGCTCACCTGCCTGTTTTAAGGATACGGATTCGCTCGTTTTAGCCTCAACTTCGTTCGGTTCCATCCTGGCAATCATCGCCAGGGTCGGGAGACCGAGGACTTGCTCAACGTCAGCTTCCGTCTTGATCGTGTCATCCAGATATTCAAGCAAGAACACGACCCCTACGGCAAGCATAAGCGAAACAATAAACGCAATAACGATATTAAGCATCACATTAGGCGATACAGGTCTTGGCTGCTGTGCCGGCTCGAGCTTGGCTTCGTTCAGAATCGAAACGTTCTGCACACTGAACAAACTCGGAATCTCCTGCTTGAACACTTCCGATACCGCGTTGGCGATTTGAGCCGCCTTCCGGTAAGAAGGATCGCTTACGATAACGGTCATAACCTGCGTGTTGTTGACCGAACTGACCTTGATTTTGCTCATCAGTTGCTCGGAAGTCAGCCCGAACTCCGGATAATTCGCTACGACCTCATCCAGAATAGCAGGTGTCTTGATAATCTCTTTGTAGGTGTCGATCATCTTGATATAGGTGTTCACTTCATTCAATTCCAACTGCTGTCCTGTCGTGCTGTCCGATGAGCGATTGACAATGATCTTGGTAGAGGCTTCGTAAATCGGCACCATAACAAACTTGCTGTAAACTCCTGCCGCAATCGTTACGATCAAAACAAAACTGATGATCCACCAGATCCTTTTCCGGATGATTCGGAAGTAATCGCGGAGATCCAATTCATTAGACACGTCATGCTCCCCCCATGCTGCTCGTTCTATTTAAGTTTCTTCTGCTAAATGCGTCAGATCACAATCGACCCCTTCCAAACGAAGAACATCCTCCTCCCATCAAGATGAGAGGAGGATGACCCCATTTATGTCGAAAAGGATTTACGCCTTAGCATTGAGGGCGCGATAGACGATTACCGCCGCTTCCGCACGGCTAGCATTGTCGTTCGGGTTGAATTTGCCGTTCGTGCCGATCACGATGTTTTTGCTCGCCGCAAACGCTACGCCAGCTTTGAGGGACGAAGGAATCTTGCCGGCATCCGAGAAGTTAGCCAATGCTGCGTCGATGTCCTTCACTTCGGAGAAACCTTTCGTCACTTGTAGAGCGCGAGCGATCAACGTTGCAATCTCGGCGCGGGAGATCGGCGCATTCGGATCGAACTTCGTCGCGGAGCGGCCGTTGATAATGCCTTTTTCAGCCGCTACGGCAACGTACGGCGCATACCAAGCATTCGGGTTTACATCCGTAAACTTGGTCGAAGTTACATTCGGATTGTCAAGATCCAGTGCGCTCACGAGAATCTTCGCGAATTCGGCGCGGGTTACGTTCGCTCTCGGATCGAACCTGCCGTCGCCGCGGCCTTCGATTGCGCCTTTGGCCGCTACGACCTTGATTTGACGGCCGGCCCAAGCTTGAACGGACGTCACGTCTCTGAACGTTACGTCATTCTCAACCCCGACGTAAGAGGAGAACGTGTAACGTTGTTCGGTCAGGACGCCATCGCCGTAAACGCCGCCTTCGATCGACAGGGAGCCGTTATCGAGCTTGGCAACGGACAGAAGCTCCGTGTCCACTCCGGAGGTATTCGTGACCGGAAGTTGAATTTCAACCGGCTCGTTGAACTTGTCGTATACCGTGCCGTTTACGGACAGGCTGTAGTTGAACACGTCCGTAACCGCCGGACGTCCGCCGGTTTGGGAAGCGGAAGCTGCCGTTCTGTCGATCGTGTAAATGACGTCACCATCCAACGTGCTGAGCGGGAACTTCGTCGTTGCACCGCTTACCTTGATCGCGATCCAGCCGAAGTTCAGTTCTTTCGCTTTCGCGCTGATATCTTTAGCCAGGTTGACCACGCTGGATTTCAGCGTCGTCTTGCCGAGGTCGATAACCAGAGTCGGCTTAGCCAGCTTGGCCGCATTGTCGGCGCCAATGGCATCGGCAAGCGCTGCCTTCAGTTGTTCAACGGAGCTGAACAGCGAGCTCAGGTTGGCAAGCGACAGAGAGACAACCGCTTTGCCGTCGACTTCTTTCACGAGCGAGGAAGCGTCGAATTGAGCCAGCTTGGCGATCGCTTCAGCCGCGATCTTGAGCGCTTGGTCGATCAGAGCTTGTTTCTCGGCATCGCTTGCACTAGCAAGCTTTGCTTTGATAGCGGCAAGCTCTTTCTTGGCGCTGTCGAGGACGGAGTTGGATACGCCAGGCGCACCGCCCGGAACTTTCGGGAACTTGAGTGCTACATAGGCGGCAACCAACTCGGTTGTTGCATTGTCAAACCGTTCTTCTCCAGCAGCCGTACGGAATTCATGATACACTTTTACGAGATCTTCAGAAGTAATCTCGTAATGATCAAGCACAGCTTTGAGCTTACTATTGGCGTCGAGGAATTCATCAAATACTTCCTCGATAAAGTCATTACGCTTATCAATCGTTGTCGGAATTGTGCCGTTTAAGAGTTTTTTGTAAATAATGGTTTGAAGTCCGGACTCACCGAAAATATAGTCATTCAATTCTTCAACTGTCAAAGTCCCCGCTTGCGCATCGACAGCTATTTTGCGCAGCGTCTCGCGAATGGATTCATCCCTCTGGAGAGCATCGAGGTCTGTAGGGTTTAACTCAAAGGTAAACTTTGCCAGATTTGCAAACAGAATTTCTAAATTTTTTTCATCTTTCTCAGTCTTTCCAGCAAAGTTAATCTTGCCTTGAACAGGTTCGAGGATTTGGCTAATAGACGTATCTTTACCCTCATATGTTACATAAGTAACACTCTCGACGCTATCAATGTAGATACTATTAGCCACATCTTTGTAATAGGTTGCACCATTGACGCCCAGTTGATTTCTAAGGCTGTTTGCAAAGTCACCCAGCTTCGAACTCGAAATCGACGCCGCAGAGGCTACATTATTCAACCCCAGTTTCTGCGCGAGACCTTTGCTGCTGAGCGGAATCCCTGCAAGCGCAGTCATCGCCAAGCTTGCGGCCAGCGTGCCCGCCGTTACTTTCCTTTTCAAAGACATCCACAATCACCTCATATGTAGAATTAATTGCAAACCAATAAAATCATATTATACCAAACTCTATACTAGGATAGCATTTTTAGTATACAAAGGTCAACTTTTCCTGATAAAACGTTCAATTTTTTTCCACAAACTAATGCGATCCCTAGAATGATCCATAAGTCTTATTTTGTGATTATATAATAGGTCTTCAGCATTTTGTCTAAAATTTTCCTTAAATTTTTCGCCCAGTTTGCTAGAAATGCGGTCGTACGCCTCTCTTAACCGAAATCCGCGAAGATCGGCATGATGCGCATCCGAAGAGACAAGATGAACGAGACCGTTCTTGCAAAACGACCAAGCCGCATCCTCAATTTTCTTTCCGAATAACCCTAGCAAAGAATGCGTGGTTACCTGCGCGTACGCCCCGGCGTCTAGCAGTTCCGAAAGGCGCTCCGGATGGCGAATCGCTTCTGCGTTCCGTTCGGGATGGGCAATGATCGGTTTCAGCCCCAAAATCTTCAGTTCATGGATCAGATCGCGCATCCCGGACGGAATTCGTCCGGACGGCATTTCAATCAGCATATAGGAAGAGCCGGCCAACGTGAGAAGTTCATTGCGCTGCCAGGCATCCAGTAAGTCATCATGAACCCGGATCTCCTGCCCGCATTCCACTTTCAGCGGTATACCCTCGGCGGCCAGTCTCTCGCGAAAAAGCTCCGCTTGCGCACGCACGGCCTCCGGCTTGTTCAAGTAGACTCCGTTCGCATGGTGCGGCGTAGCGATGACGGTCGTAATGCCTTCCGCCACCGCCGCCCGCGCCATATTCACGGCGTCTTCCCATGTCTGCGCGCCGTCGTCCAATCCGGGCAGAATGTGCGTATGAATATCAATCATTTCCGGCCTCGCTTCAGATCATCAGGATTTCAATAACTCCGCGTACTCCAGCATCCGCTTGACCATGACGGCAGCCTCGGCGCGAGTGGCATTGGCCTTCGGCTTGAACAGGGTCGCGGATATGCCGTTCATCACCCCCGCTTCGATATTGCCCGCTACCGCGCTGCGAGCCCAGTTGCTTACCGTGCCGCCGTCCTTGAATCTGGACAAGACGGCCGTAGAGGAAGCGGGCTGAACGCCGGCGTACGTCATGGCGCGGAGCATCATCGTCGCCATTTCCTCGCGGGTGATGGGAGCGTTCGGTTTGAACTTGCCGTCGGCCGTCCCCTGCACGATCCCGACATTGCTCACTGCGCCGATATAAGCGGCGTTCGCCCCGTTCGCGCCGACATCGCTGTACTTGGCGGCTGCGCTGTTGTCGCCGGGCAAGCCCAGTCCACGGGCAATGAATTTTGCAAACTCGGCCCGGGTAATGTTCTGGGAAGGCGCAAACTTTGTTCGCGTAGGTCCGTCCACAATAAATTTAGACGCAAGAATCGCGACATCGTTGCGAGCCCAGTGCGAGTTCATATCGGAATAAATTCGATTGGATTTGCCGCTGACCGCAAAGGTACCGTTGCTTTTCAGTTTGAAGCTGACATTCGTCGAGCTTCCCGTGGCGCTCACGGAGGTTGGCGCATACACGGCATCCCCCAAAACGTTATCCCAGCGCACAACCGCGATTTCGGAAGGATTGGCCGAACCGGAAGTAAGCACAAAACTTCTGGTCACGTCCGCATTGTTGTAGCTCGTCACTTCCCGCTGGCGGGTTCCGGAAACGACAAACATGGTGAAGTTGGCGGGCGCGGACAGAAGCGTGCCGGCCCGGGAGTTAACAGCCGCGGCGAGCGAGCTGTTGTTCTCCTGTTCAATCGTCAAATAAAGATACGAGCCGTTGACGTCGCCGCCGATCAGCTTCAGCTCCTGATTAAAGTCGATCGAATTGAGCGGAACCGTGTACGCCAGATTGCCGAATACGAGCCGGAACGACGCATTGTTATTCACGGAAGCGCCGCTGATCAAGCCGCGAAGCGGAATTCCGACCATAGCCGCCGGTTCGGAAGCCGGAATTTTGAAGGTCAACTGTTGAACGGCCACCTGGGCGGCATTTGACTTTAACATCGCAAAGGACGTGATCAGCTTGTCGGCATCGATCAGGTACCGTTTGCCCGATTTGCCCGAAGGAGTGGAAGAAGCCACAGCGGAAGCCGTATTCAAAGACAGCAGCAGCCCGCCTTCTCCATCCGTATCCAAATACTCCGGCGCGTTGGAAATCGCCGACGATTCGTTCGTAACCGCACGGTTGGTGAATCCCTCCATCGTCGTCCCCAGCGCATCCTGCAACGCGATTCCCGAATTGTAATACGTGAGCTTCACCGTTTGGCCGGATGCGACTGCGCTGGCCAGCGTCAGCGTCACTTGCGAGCCCGAGACCGCCACGTTTCGTACGGTCACATAGTTCCCGTTCACTTCCACGATGTACTGCAAAGGATACGGGACCGTATTCGCGTTGAGCGCCGCCGAATACGTAAGCGTTAGCGTCGTGCCTTTTACGGTCAACGAAGTTAATGTCGTGCCGGTTGACGATCCGACCACGATTTGGTAGTTGCTGATCGTAGCCGCCGGATTGCCCGCCAGGTCCGTCAGCGCAGGCGACCCCGGCACATAAGTGACTTGAACAACCTGATTGGCCGCAAGCGATTTGGACAACGTCAGCTCAACCGTATTGTTGGAGACGGAGACGGATGAAACCGCGACCGAAGCTCCGTTGACCAGCACCGAAAAGCTGGACTTCAAGGGAACGCTCGACGCGTTCAACCCCTCGTTGAAGATCAACTTCACTTTGTTTCCGGATGCGTTGCCCGAAGACAGCACCGGAGGAACCGTGTCGCTGGTGTTTTGCACGTAAAATTGATTGAAAGCAGCCACGGCGTTGCCGCTCAAATCGACCAGCGGCGACGTTCCCGGCGCATAGCTCACCGATACCGCTTCCCCATTGCCGATCGCCGAGCCAAGCGCAAGCGTCACATTCGTCCCACTCACGGTTACGGAGCTTACGCCGCGAGCGTAGCCGCCCACATAAACGGTAAACTGGGATACGGCAGGCGCCGGAGAAGAACTGAGCGACTTGTTGAACGTCAAGGTCAGCGTGCTTCCGCTCACGACTCCGCTCACCGGCTTGGGCAGCGTCGTGTCCGTCGTATTGGAAACGGCCTGCCCGTTCAAAGCAGCCGCATTGTTTCCGGACTTGTCCCGAAGCGGACGATCGCCGATCGTGTAGGACAGCTTCACCGTTTGACCGACGGTTACCCCCGATTGAAGAATGAGCCTGACTTGTTTGCCGGACACCGTAACGCCATTTACCTGGCGCGGCACATCGTTGACGGTGACATAGAAATTCGATGCGTACGGGACCGAGGTTTCGTCCAGATCCTCATTATAGGTCAGCAGAATGTTGGCGCCCTCGATCGCCGCGGACGACAGCGCCGGAGCGGTCTTGTCCGAGCCGATCGTCTGGAAGACCCAGCGGTAATCGTTCAAGATCCCGGGGAAATAATTGCCGGACAAATCCGTAATGGCATCGGCCGGAATTTGCACGACGTAGCGGGACGCTTGTTTGAAAGGCGTCTCCGGCGTGAGCGTTACCGATTTCGGGTCCGAAGCGTCGGGGCCGAGATTCAATACAACTTTGTCCGTGCCGTTTTGAAGCAATGCCGTTCCCGTTTTGCCGCTAACAACCTGAACCGGCTTGTTGAACGTCATGCGCAGCACTTCGTTTTCCTTCACATAATTTACGCCCGACGGCGGAGAAACGCTTACCAGCTCCGGAATTTCCGTGTCTTTGGTAATCGTAAAGCGCCATGTCGTCGTATCCGTCGCCGCAATGCCCGGATAAAAGTTGCCGGAAACGTCGCTGAACGCCGCACCTTCTATTTGTACGGCATAGACCATGTTGGCGCCGAAGGGTTTGCACGGAGCAATGGTGATCGTATCGGTCCCGGTTCCCGTAACATTGGCCGAGTCGGCCGAGAATTCGCAGAAAGGATTGCCGCTCGACAAGTCCTTGATGACGATCTTCCCGGTTCCGGGAATGACCGGTTCATTGAATTTGATGGAAAGCTGGGTGCCAAGCGATGTCGCAGTGCCGTTCTGGGCGGGAAAATACGACAATACGTACGGACTTCCGGTATCCGTGCCGATCACCTGAAAGTTCCACGTCAGCGTATCGGTGATTCCGGCGAATCCGGTGCCTGCGGCATTTTTGAAAGCGCCGGCCGGCACATTCACATAATAGCTGGTGCCTCCGACCAGCTTGCCCGGCGTCGGCGTAATCGTCACGACGCTGGAGTCGTAATTATACTGGATATGGGCGGTGTCGGTCGCCACATCGTACGTTTCGACCGTTTCAAAGGTCGTCGAATTTTTGATCGTGATCGATCCGGTCCCCGGCTGTACCGGCTCGTCGAACCGAATCCGCAGCTTGGTGTTGGCCGGAACCGATGCGGCATCATCCGCCGGCAGCAAAGACACCACCTGCGGGCCTGACGCGGAGGCGATCCGCACTTCCGCTCCCGACGGAGCGGCGCTGGCAACGGCGGAGGCAAATGGTTGGGCCAAAAGAACGATAAGAAGAAGCCATGAGATGTTTCGTAAACCTTGCAATTCCGTACCTCCTGAACATCGGCTGAACTACCCTCTGCCGGAATCATAAAAATGAACAGAACCGTATGTATTATTTCGGCTTTTTATCGGGGAATTGTTAGAGGCGAATTTTTTCAGAAGGTGAAAAACACGGGGTTTCAGCATCGCGAAAATGCAACAAGCCGCTGCCCAAAGTCTTGCGACTTTAGGGGAAGCGGCTTGTTGGGTATAAAGAAATATTGAACTATCTATTCAGATCAATGCTGCTGCGCCTTGCTTCAAGACGTCAACTTTGTCCAGACGTTCCCAGGGAAGGTCGAGATCGTTGCGGCCGAAGTGTCCGTAAGCAGCCGTCTGGCGGTAAATCGGACGGCGAAGATCGAGCATCTTGATGATGCCGGCAGGCCGGAGGTCGAAATTCGCGCGAATGAGTTCCACCAGCTTCTCTTCCGATACTTTTCCGGTTCCGTACGTATCTACGCTGATCGATACCGGATTCGCGACGCCGATCGCGTAAGCGAGCTGGATTTCGCATTTGTCCGCCAAGCCCGCAGCGACAATGTTTTTCGCTACATAACGGGCCGCATAAGCTGCGGAACGGTCCACCTTGGTCGGGTCCTTGCCGGAAAACGCGCCGCCGCCATGGCGAGCATAGCCGCCGTACGTGTCGACGATGATTTTGCGTCCGGTCAGTCCCGCGTCGCCTTGAGGACCGCCGATGACGAAACGTCCCGTCGGATTGATGAAGTATTTGGTCTCTTGATCCAACCATTCCTTCGGTACGACCGGCTCAATGACATGTTTGCGAATATCGGCTTGAATTTGCTCAAGCGTGATATCTTCGGCGTGTTGGGTAGACACTACGATCGTATTCACGCGAACCGGCTTGCCGTCCACGTATTCGATCGTCACTTGCGTTTTGCCGTCCGGACGCAAATAGTCGAGGGTTCCGTTTTTGCGCACTTCGCTCAAACGGCGGGACAGGCGATGCGCCAAAGCGATCGGCAGCGGCATAAATTCCGGCGTTTCGTTCGTGGCAAACCCGAACATCAGCCCTTGGTCCCCGGCGCCGATATCTTCGTTTTCCTGATGGACGTCTTTGCCCTCGCGGGTTTCCAGAGCGGCATTGACTCCTTGCGCGATATCCGCGGATTGTTCGTTCAAGGAAGTCAAAACGGCGCAGGTGCTGGCGTCAAAGCCATACTTCGCGCGGGTATAGCCAATTTCACGAATCGTGTTGCGCACGATGGACGGGATATCAACATAATCGGCTTTTGTGCTGATTTCTCCGATAACCAGAACAAGCCCGGTCGCGACCGATACTTCGCAAGCGACGCGCGCGTACGGATCGACGGTGAGAAACGCATCAAGAACCGCATCGGAAATTTGATCGCAAATTTTGTCCGGATGGCCTTCCGTGACCGACTCGGACGTGAAAAGATGCCGACCTTTAATCGACATGATCTTCAACCTCCCCTACACAAAAAATGAACCTTTTCCGGTAGGAAAAGGTTGTTAGACAGACCTTCTGGAATTTAATAATACCGGAATTGTCGAGGCGTGTCAATGGAAAACGCTGAATCCATGCTACTTATAAGATCGTTTGTTGAGCTTGTTGGACCAGACGTTTTGTAATTCCACCGCCGACAGATCCCGCTTCCCTTGCCGTCAGATGGCCCAAATACTGGGATCCTCCGGCTCCGTATTGAACGCTGCCCAGTTCTCCGGCAAATTCCGTATCCATCGCGCCCGGGCTCTGTCCGAAAGGCACTCCCAATTCCGCTGCCACTTCGTACTTCAACTGATTCAGCGCTTTGGCGCATTCCGGGACCAGCTTTTTGTTTCTGCTCGCCATATGGCCGCACCTCCTAGGATGGTTACGGCTTTAGTATGCTCGGAACGGCTTCGACGAAGGCGTATGACATTATGGATGTACGGGCAAAATGTAGCAGGAGCATCTGTCTTATCCGACGTAATTCTGTTCTGTTAGCCTTGAAAAGTAACGATACATACGGATACGGAGGGTTCCGTTCCCCTAACCCGACTCATGCCTCAAGTTCCTTCAGAAAAGCACGAAGCGCCTCCCGCCACGGCCGCAAGTCCTTGAACCCGTTCTGCCGGATGGCCGAGTGGTCCATCACCGAGTAGGCGGGACGGGGGGCCGGACGCGGAAACTGCTCGGTTGTGCAGGGCTCCGTCCGGATCGGGATGCCGCTTTCCTCGAAAATTGCTTTGGCAAACTCATACCAGGAACAACTTCCGGTATTCGAAGCGTGATATACTCCGTACCTTTCCGTCTGCACCAGCTCGATCAGAAATTGTGCCAAATCATACGTATACGTAGGAGAACCGATTTGATCCTCGACCACGGTCACCGAATCCCGTTCGGATGCGAGCTTAAGCATCGTCTTCACGAAGTTATTGCCGTATTTGCCGTATACCCAGGACGTTCGGACAATAAAATAACGGTCAGCAAGCGACTGAAGCAGAATTTCCCCAGCCCGCTTCGACTTTCCGTAAACCGATTGGGGATTCGTATTATCGTACTCGTTATAAGGCGCCGTACCGGTGCCATCAAAAACGTAGTCGGTGCTAATATAGCACAGCTTGGCTGCCTGCTCGCGGGCCGCAATCGCCAAATTGCGCGTTCCAAGCGCGTTGATACGGTAGGCCTCGTCCGGCTCGGACTCCGCTTTGTCCACTGCCGTATAAGCCGCCGCATGAATAATCGCGTCCGGACGAATATCCGCAATCACTTCCCGGCATTGATCCAAATTCGTGATATCGAGCCGATCCCGGCCATATCCGACGATCCGAATCTTCTCCGTTCCCATGCGAACCAATTCTTGTCCGAGCTGGCCGTTCGCCCCCGTCACGAGCAGCGTGAACGCTCTCTCGTTCATTGCTTAGCCCCCAGCCGTTCGCCATATTGCTTCTCGTAGTATTGCTTGTAGCCTCCGGAACGAACGTGCTCCATCCATTCCTGGTTGTTCAAATACCAGCGAATCGTCTCCACGATGCCGGTCTCGTAATTGAACTTCGGATTCCACCCCAGTTCCTTGCGGATTTTGGTCGCATCGATCGCATAACGGCGGTCATGACCCGGCCGGTCGGCGACAAACGTAATCAGCGATTCCGGCTTGTTCAGCTCTTTCAGGATCGTTTTTACCACCTGCAGGTTCGTGCGTTCGTTATTTCCGCCAATATTGTATACTTCGCCAGCGACTCCTTTGCGGATCACCAGATCGATCGCGCTGCAGTGATCCTCTACGTACAGCCAGTCCCGGACGTTCTGCCCGTCGCCGTATACCGGCAGCGGTTTGTCCTCCAAGGCGTTCTGGATCATAAGCGGAATCAGCTTCTCGGGGAACTGGTATGGGCCGTAATTGTTCGAGCAGCGGGTGATGTTAACCGGCAGGCCGAACGTCTCATGATAAGCGCGAACCAGCAGATCGGCGCCGGCTTTGCTGGCCGAATAAGGGCTGTTCGGCGCAAGCGGCGTCGTTTCGGAAAACAGTCCAGTAGCGCCCAGCGTCCCGTAAACTTCATCGGTCGACACCTGAACGAATTTTTGGATTCCGTACTGTTTGGCCAGATCCAGCAGCGTCTGCGTGCCGAGAATGTTCGTTTTCACAAACACATCCGGTTCCAAAATGCTCCGGTCCACATGGGATTCGGCCGCGAAGTTGACGACCACATCGACGCCCTCTTCAAAAAGCGGCTGCAGCGAAGCGCGATCGGTAATATCGACTTTGGCAAACCGATAGTTCGGAAGGCCTTCGACCTCGCGAAGATTTTCAAGATTGCCCGCATAAGTCAGACAATCCACGTTGATGACGACATCCTCCGGATGCTCCCTCAGCACGTAATGCACGAAGTTGCTTCCGATAAAGCCGGCGCCGCCGGTTACGAGCAATTTCATCGTTCCAATCACCCTTCGAATACGAAATTGTTGTCCGCTTCGGACAAGACCGGATGTCTGCCGTCTTTTTCGGAAAGAATCGGAGACGTCACCGGCCAATCGATGCCAAGCGCCGGATCGTTCCAGGCAATGCCCCGGTCATGCTCGGGAGAATAATATTCGTCCACTTTGTAAAGCACTTCCGTTTGCGGCACCAGCGTGCAAAATCCGTGCGCGAATCCTTGCGGAACGAGCAATTGCCGCTTATTGGCCGCCGACAAAATAAAACCTTGCCATTGCCCGAACGTAGGCGAGCCGCGCCGGATATCGACCACCACATCGTAGATGGCCCCGGCAACGACCCGAACCAGCTTCGTTTGCGCTTTCGGGTTCAACTGGTAATGAAGGCCTCGCAGCACCCCCGCTTCCGCCGACAACGAGTGATTATCCTGTATAAAATTGAAATGAATGCCGTGTTTCGCAAACGTTTGCGAATTATAAGATTCCATAAAGAAACCCCGGTGGTCGCCGAACACAGCCGGCTCGATCAGCAGGACACCGGGAAGTTTGGCTTCCGTAACCTTCATCGCTCTGCACCGATCCTCTCCAACTCTCCAAATTACAGCTTCAGCTTCCCGAATTCTTCGCCGAACAGAATGTCTTTCGCCAATTCATTCGCCCTGGCAAGCGAAGCGTGAGTTCCGGCGTCGGTCCACCAGCCTTTAAGGATATCGTACTTTAATTCGTTTGCCGCAATGTACGCGTTATTGACGTCCGTAATTTCCAATTCTCCGCGAGCGGACGGTTTAAGCGTCCGAATGATGTCAAACACGCGCGCATCAAACATATATATTCCGGTTACCGCATAGTTGCTTTTAGGCTCTTGCGGTTTTTCCTCGATCGATACGATCCGATCCCCGTCCAATTCCGGCACGCCATACCGCTTCGGATCCGGGACCTCCTGGATGAGGATCTTCGCTCCTTTGCCTTGCTTACGAAAGCTTTCGACATAAGGCGCGATGCTGTCGGAGAAGACATTGTCCCCCAGAATGACAACCATGGAATCTCCTCCGACGAACTGCTCGGCCAGACCCAGTGCCTGGGCGATTCCCCCCGCTTCGTCCTGCACCTTGTATGTAAACGTAACGCCCATTTCACGTCCGCTGCCGAGCAGATTCACGACATCGCCCATGTGTTCTTTGCCGGTGACGATCAGAATGTCTTTAATGTCGGCTTCTTTTAATTTGGCAATCGGGTGAAAGATCATTGGATATTTGCCGACCGGAAGCAAATGTTTGTTGGTGACTTTTGTTAGGGGATACAGACGGGTACCTGTTCCTCCCGCTAAAACGATACCTTTCAATCTCATCATCCTCCCACAATTGGCAAAATCGAAATAAATAACAGTTAATTTAAAGGCTTAATATTTTTTGATTTTGTCAGTATATTTCACACTGTAATATGGACTCAACTAAATAAATTTTAAAGATAAAAAATATTGAAGAGAAATTAATTTTAAATTGTACAAGAAAAACAAATTTGTAAACAAGTTTAGGAGGATATAAAATCTTTCATGCAAACTCTTTAACCAATATATTAGACTAGGAGAAAGGTTGCTTGATAGGAATAATTTAACTGTTTGGCATACATCAGATTAGTTAGCGCAATTTAATTTTATCAATAAATAAAAAACAGGTTATTCTTAATGAGACAGAAACGGGAGGAGTTATAAAATGGAGGAGTTATAAAATAAGCGTCTTTAAATTAAATTTATCTCAAAATGAGGCACATTCAACCCAAGCGAATTTTATTACTTTACTATTTCGACAACTAAGGCCTAAACAATGGACAAAGAATTTATTGGACTTTCCCCAAACCTCTTTACACGGAGTTAAGACCAACGTAACTTTATGTAAAGGGGTTGTGTTTTGTATGGTGCGGAAAAAGTATGACAAAGCCTTTAAAATGGCTGCGGTGATGCAGATCATCGATGAAGGAAAGAAAGTTTCCCATGTTGCTAAAACTTTAGGCATCCTTC
>Ga0310834_100387_pt1 | contig 54750 bp, 51 predicted proteins | sample SM_ome_2_FD_201314 | JGI IMG/M metagenome (GOLD analysis project Ga0310834, IMG submission 201314) | Sorghum-adapted microbial communities enriched on stacked mutant (SM) sorghum from Joint BioEnergy Institute, Emeryville, California... ...
TTTCGAGAAGCTGTGCGTGGAAGCAGAATTCCCCTTGGGAACTCGATTGAGGAAAGATGGGTGAAGCCCGGAGAGACTTAGTCAGAGGGCTGAGCACAGCCCGGCAAGAACTGAATCTCATCCCGCGGAAAGCTCCGTCAAGGTTGACGAACCGCCTAGTGCGGACCCGCATGCTAGGTGGTGTGAGGGGACGGGGGTTAGCCGCCCCCTCCTACTCGATATCATGGCGAAGCTGCAAATTTAAACCGCACCGTGCTCATGCCGGTTAAACGATCGGCGGGACGGGTCGCGCAGTTTACCCGCCTTCGTCTTGCCTTCAGGAGGGGATGTTTTCCTTCGGCTTGCTTTCTTTATGGATGAGCAGGACATAGCCGTATAAGCCGGCCCAAAAGACCGCCTTCAGGATCCGGCGGATAATCCGGAGCGAATCGGGAATCCGGCCGCTGACATCGACGAAAATATCGACCAGTAAATAAAATCCGGTGATCATAATGATCAATCTCAATGCCGTTTTCATGGAGGGCTCCCTTCCTGTCATCGGGATGAAACGTGCCTGCATCCCCGGGAAGCGTTTTCTTTGGCGAACCGCAAAAGGCGCCCCTTCCTTGGGTTTCCCCGTTCCGGCATATGCCGTTTCATGGACGAAAGAAGAGGGGAAATGACCGGCATTAGAATCATCTTTATAAATGATTTGCAAAATGATTAAAGGAAAATTTATCTCCAAAATCCGACAAGATCCGCCATCCTTCGGGCACCGGCGAGATCCGTAGGAAGCCTTGCCGGGATCTCCGAACGGATGGGGCTCTTGCCGCCTGCAGCGACGGCCTTTTCGATCGGGAAATCCAATTTTTCCGATTAAGACGGGCATGGCTTTCCGATTCCCCGGATCGGCATCGGCCGGCCTCCTCCCCAGTGATCAGGCGGCCCGTCGAATAGAAACAGTGCCAGGCCCCTTCACTGAAAACCAATCCCTTCGGCGCCTTTTGAAAAAAACCGCTCTTGTAAACGCTATCATAATTGGATATATTATAATAAAAGAACAATTCGAATGTTCGAACTGTTTTTATAAGGGGGAGGGAGAATATGGAAGAAAGACCTTGGCTGAAGTGGTATCCGAAGGAGATTCCGCATCATTTGCAGTACGAAGAGGTTTCCCTGCAGGAAACGCTGCGGCGGACGGCGAAAAAATTCCCGGATCGCCCGGCCGTTCATTTTATGGGAAAAGAGATCCCGTACCGGAAACTGTTCGAGTCCTCGTTGAAACTCGCCAATTACTTGCGGAAGATCGGTCTGCAAAAAGGGGACCGGGTGGCGGTCATGTTGCCGAACACCCCGCAAACCTTCATCAGCTTTTACGGGATCTTGTTTGCCGGCGGCATCGTCGTGCAGGTAAACCCGCTGTTTACGGAAAGGGAGATCGCTTTCCAATTGAAGGATGCGGGGGCCAAGTTCATCATCGTCCTGGATATGCTGTTCAACCGGGTAAAAAACGTGGAAAAGGAGACGGATCTCCGGCACATCATCGTCACCGGAATCAAAGATTACCTGCCATTTCCGAAAAACCTGCTCTATCCGATGGTGCAAAAGCGGCAGAAGACCGTGCCGCCGAAAGTGGAACATGAAGGCCGTCATCATCTTTTTGCCGAAATCATGAAGCGTACCGAAGCGAAGGATATCCCCGATGAGGTCAATCCGAAGGAAGATGTCGCCATTTTGCAGTATACGGGAGGGACGACGGGGTTCCCGAAAGGGGTGATGCTGACCCATTTCAATTTGTACGCCAACGCCAAAATGTGCGACGCATGGGTGTACAAATTTAAGGAAGGCGAAGGCGCCACCCTCGGCGTGCTCCCCCTGTTCCACGTATACGGCCTGACGACGGTCCTCGTTTTCCCGGTGATGAAGGGCGATATGGCCATTTTGCTGCCCCGGTTCAACGCCGGAGAAGTGCTGAAAACGATCGACAAATTGAAACCGAAAGTATTCCCCGGGGCGCCGACCATGTATATCGGTCTGCTGAACCATCCCGATTTGGAAAAATACGATTTGTCCTCCATCGAAGTCTGCATCAGCGGGTCCGCGCCGCTTCCGGTGGAAGTGCAGCAGCAGTTCGAGAAGCTCTCCGGGGGCAAGCTGGTGGAAGGATACGGCCTGACCGAATCCTCGCCCGTAACCCACGCCAATTTCTTGTGGGACAACGAACGGGTGAAGGGAAGCATCGGCGTGCCTTGGCCGGATACCGACGCAAAAATCGTATCCCTTTCGACGGGCGAAACATTGCCCCCCGGCGAGATCGGCGAATTGGCCGTCAAAGGTCCGCAGGTCATGAAAGGGTATTGGAACCGTCCGGAGGAAACGGAGCAGGCGCTGAAGGACGGCTGGCTCATGACCGGCGATCTCGGCTATATGGATGAAAACGGGTATTTCTATATTGTCGACCGGAAAAAAGACATGATCATCGCCGGCGGGTACAATATTTATCCGCGGGAAGTGGAAGAGGTGCTGTACGAACATCCGGCCGTGAAAGAGGTGGTTGTCGCCGGCGTTCCCGATCCTTACCGCGGGGAGACGGTGAAAGCCTATATTGTCCTGAAAGAAGGCCAAAGGGTGACGGAGGAGGAACTGGACCGATTCGCGAGAAAGCAGCTCGCCGCCTACAAAGTCCCGAGGATCTACGAATTCCGGGACGAATTGCCGAAGACGGCCGTCGGCAAGATTTTGCGCCGCCAGCTGGTGGAAGAGGAAAAACGGAAACTTGCCGAAAAAGAGGAGAAAAAGGCGTAACGCCTTCTTGGGAAGCCCGATATTCCGGAAGGGTTTGACAAGGGGGAAAATTTATTTTATCATGGGAATATGAATGATTATTCATTCATATTCTTTTTTTGTGATGAAAGGTGAGCAGCGTTGAAAGATCAGAGCCAAAAACCGAAATACAAACAGATCATTGATGCGGCGGTCATCACGATTGCGGAAAACGGATATCATCAGTCTCAGGTCTCGAAGATTGCCAAACAGGCGGGGGTCGCGGACGGGACGATCTATCTTTACTTCAAAAACAAAGAGGATCTCTTGATTTCCCTGTTTCAGGAGAAAATGGGGCAATTTGTCGAAAAGCTGAGGGAAGTGATCGACGGAAAGGCGAGCGCGACGGAAAAATTGTATTTGCTGATCGAAAACCATTTCCGCATCTTGTCCCGGGACCCGAAACTGGCCGTCGTCACCCAGCTGGAACTCAGGCAGACGAACCGGGAACTCCGGGCGAAGATCAACGGAATCCTGAAAAATTATCTGCGGCTGATGGACCAAATCTTGCAGGAAGGAATTGAAAAAGGGGAATTTTCCCAAGGGCTGGATATCCGCCTGGCCCGGCAGATGATTTTCGGAACGATCGACGAGACGGTGACCACATGGGTGATGAATGACCACAAATACGACCTCGTCGGCCTGGCTCCGAAAGTCCATCATATGCTGATCCACGGCTTGGGCGGCGGTGATGAAACCGTTTAATCATCAGACGAAGGGGTGTGGGAGAACATGGCTTTTTTAAACTACCGCACGGAAGGGATGACGGGGGTGATCGCCATCTCCCGTCCTCCGGCCAATGCCTTGTCCACGGAAGTTCTGCAGGAATTGGCGGATCTTTTGACGGCGGCGGAGCGGGATCCCAACGTCCGCGTCCTCGTCATCCACGGGGAGGGCCGATTTTTTTCAGCCGGGGCCGATATTAAAGAATTTACATCGGTCCGGACCGGCGCCCAATTTTCCGAAATGTCGCGAAGGGGCCAGGAGCTGTTCGAACGGATGGAGCGGTTCCCGAAGCCGATCATCGCCGCCATCCATGGCGCCGCCCTGGGCGGCGGGCTCGAATTGGCGATGGCCTGCCATATCCGCGTCGTCAGCGAGACGGCCAAGCTCGGGCTTCCGGAACTGCAGCTCGGCATCATTCCCGGATTTGCCGGGACCCAGCGGCTGCCGAAATACGTCGGCGCGGAAAGGGCCCTCGTGATGATGCTGACCAGCGAGCCGATATCCGGAAAGGAAGCGGCGGAACGGGGATTGGCGGCATTTTGTTTTCCGGAAGAAAAGCTGCTTGAGGAAACGATGAAACTGGCAAAGAAAATCGAAAAGAAAAGCCCCCGATCCATTAAGGCGGTGATCGAACTGGCCAACTTCGCGAAAACCGGACAATATTACGAAGGGATGAAGAAAGAGGCCGAATTATTCGGGCAAATCGCCGAAACCGGGGACGCCAAAGAAGGCATTCAAGCCTTTTTGGAAAAAAGGGAACCGAATTTTACCGGAGAATGAGGGAGGGGTATGGGATGAACATTTATGTGCTGTTGAAAAGAACCTTTGACACGGAAGAAAAAATTTCCGTTCAAGACGGCAAGATCAACGATGACGGCGTCGAATTCATCATCAATCCGTACGATGAATACGCGGTGGAGGAAGCGATCCGCGTCAAGGAAGCCCACGGGGGAGAAGTGACGGTCATCACCGTCGGCTCCGAAGAAAGCGAAAAGCAGCTGCGGACGGCCCTGGCCATGGGCGCGGATAAAGCGGTATTAATCAACACGGAAGAGGATTTGGATTCCGGCGATGAATATACGACGGCGAAGATCATTGCGGAATATTTGAAAGATAAGGAGATTGATATCATTTTCGCCGGCAACGTGGCCATTGACGGCGGCTCCGGCCAGGTCGGGCCGAGGGTGGCGGAACTGCTCGGCATTCCTTGCATCACGACGATCACCAAATTGGAGATTGACGGAAAAAATGTAAGCGTTATCCGCGACGTGGAAGGGGACGAGGAAAGGATCGAGGCGCACCTGCCGGTTCTCGTCACCGCCCAGCAGGGGCTGAATGAGCCGAGATACGCCTCCTTGCCGGGGATCATGAAGGCGAAGAAGAAGCCGCTGGAAGAATTGGAATTGGACGATCTCGACCTGGATGAGGACGACGTGGCAGCCAAAACGGAGACGGTGGAAATTTTCCTGCCTCCGGAGAAAAAGGCCGGAAAGATCCTGCAGGGCGAGCTCGCCGATCAAGTCAAAGAATTGGTCTCGCTGCTTCGTAACGAAGCGAAAGTGATCTGAGGAGGGGTTGTACATGCCAAGAAAGGTCATCGTTTTAAGCGAAATAAAGGACGGTTCGATCCGCAATGTCTCCTTTGAAGCGATCGCCGCGGGGAAGACCATCGCCCAAGGCGGCGAAGTCGTCGCCCTCCTGTTGGGGGAATCGGTCGCCCATTTGGCGGATCCGCTTTTCCATTACGGCGCCGACCGGGTGATCGTCATCGAGCATGAAAATCTGCGCCATTATACGTCCGAAGGGTATTCGCAGGCGTTGATGGAAGTGATTCGCGAGGAACAGCCGGGCGGGATCGTTTTCGGGCACACGGCCCTCGGAAAGGATCTTTCGCCGAAGATCGCCACCAAACTGGATTCCGGCCTGGTGTCCGATGTGACGCAAATCGAAGCTTCGGGCGAGGATTTCCTGTTTACGCGGCCGATTTACTCAGGAAAGGCCTTCGAGAAAAAGCGGATCAAGGAAGGGATCCTGTTCATCACCATCCGCCCGAACAACATCCCGCCCCTGGAAAAGGATGAGTCCCGCACCGGAGGCTTGGAAAAGAAAAACGTAGAGATCAAAGATTTGCGGACGGTTATCAAAGAGGTCGTCCGGAAGACGAGCGAAGGGGTGGACCTGACCGAGGCCAAAGTGGTCGTATCCGGGGGGCGCGGCGTAAAGAGCGCGGAAGGCTTTGAACCGTTGAAGGAATTGGCCGCTGTTTTGGGCGGGGCCGTCGGGGCGAGCCGGGGGGCATGTGACGCCGGCTATTGCGATTATTCCCTGCAGATCGGGCAAACGGGGAAAGTCGTCACCCCCGATTTGTATATCGCCTGCGGCATCTCCGGCGCCATCCAGCATCTGGCCGGGATGTCCAATTCGAAGGTGATCGTGGCCATCAATAAGGATCCGGAAGCCAACATCTTTAAAGTGGCCGATTACGGCATCGTCGGGGATTTATTCGAAGTCGTGCCCATGCTTACGGAAGAAATCAAAAAATTGAAGGCGAACGCGTAAGTGGTTTCCGGTGTCCGGCCTGCCGCACCGTTTCACGAGAAGTTGCGTGAAACGGTTTTTCTTTTGGCCGGGCGGTTTTGATTGCGGATGCCTGTCCTTTGGATGGCCGGAGCCAATATCATGCGCTCCGGCAGCCGGGCGGGTTTTGTATGCGGGCTGACTTGCGGCCCGGTGTTTCCTTTCCGGTCCGGAGCCGTTGAAGAAAGACCGGTTTCGATTCCGCCCGGAGCGATACCGGCGAACTTGCGGGATTTTGCCCGAAAAGGGAAGGAGCCGGACGCCATCCGGGAAAGGCGGGCCGCCGGCCCCGATGGATGGAATAGGACGGGGATCTATTGCCGATAATAACGGATGCCTGCCTGATCGGAACGGCCGGGAACGGACGGCCGGAGGAAAGCGGAATCCGCGGGCTGGAAGCCCCGCCCTTCCATCCGTAGCGGCTTTTCCCGGAGGCGCTGTCCGGCGAGCTTAATTGTTCGCATCCTTGAAAAAAGGATGTTATACTTGAAGATAACAGAATGAATTGGGAGGTTATAGAATGGCTATTGTTCACGCGACCGATCAAACTTTCCGCCAAGAAACGAGCCAAGGTCTGGTATTGACCGATTTCTGGGCGAACTGGTGCGGGCCGTGCCGGATGATTGCCCCGGTGCTGGAAGAGATCGATGCCGAAATGGGAGATAAAGTGAAAATCGTCAAACTGGACGTGGATCAAAATCAGGAAACCGCCGTCCAATACGGCGTCATGAGCATTCCCACGTTAATTCTCTTCAAAGACGGCGAAGTGGTCGACAAGGTCGTCGGTTACCGCCCGAAGGAAGAATTGGTGGAATTCATTAATAAGCATCTGTAAAATAGGCAGTCCCCGAAGGGACTGCTTTTTTCCTGCCGTCACCGCCAATCTTCGTATCCGGTATGGTGGATTTGCACCGAAGGACCGTTTTTCCGGTTTTCCCTTGAGCCCGCGGCCGGTGAAAAGGAAAATAGGATGCCCCATCCCTGCTTCCGCCAAGGCGATGAGGAGGGACGGCTTCCCTGGGATAGGCGTTTCTTCAGAAACGGCCATAAGGCGTGCCTTGGGCAATTGTGGGAAAAATCCCTTCCCCGTATGGACACTTACCCTTTCGCCGCATCATGATATTCACTGCACTGCGGCAAACGTCTTCCGATTCAACCCCCTTTTGCCCACGCCCCTCCTTATCTATTTTTTTAGAAATTGTAAAGGCATTGATGTCAGACAAACGGCGGCGGATGTTGGACACCGGGAACGATGATGGACATTTTTTGCCCGATAATGGACATTTTTTCCCGGATGATGGACATTTTTTCGTTCATGTTGGACAAATTTTTTTCCATGTTGGACAATAATTTTCAAATGATGAACAAATCGTTGAAAATGTCGGACAGTCCCATGCGGTGTTGGACGTTTTTTTTCAGATGTTGAACGATCCGGTTGAAATGTTGGACGATCCGTCCGAAAGGCGAAACGAATGTTGAACGTTTTACCCAAGATGTTGGACAAAAAGGATCTTTGCTTGAACGTTTGGCAAAAAATGTTGGACATTGTGCCTGGGATGTTGAACCATCCGGGGACGAAGAAAATGAAAATGTTGGACATTCCGGTAAGGGAATCCATAAATGTCGAATATTTCTTCTCTATGTTGAACAATAAACCTCCCATGTTGGACACATGACCATCCGAGTTGGACAATAAATCTTCCATGATGATGCATGACCATCCAACCGGAAATGCCGGGTCCCTGGCGCGCGCCTTGGCCCTCGTTCATACCGGGAAAAGGGGGCTGGACCAAAGACCATGTTTTTTTATGAACTGGATTTTGTCTTTTCTGGCTCCTCCAACTGTGCATGTTAGCTTTTCCGGAAAATTTTTCTGCGAAACGGTAAAAATATTGGCTGAAATCAAAACGCGATATTTTGACCGATGAGAGCTCCCTAAAGGCATGCATCCGTTTGCATTGTCGGATGGGATTAAAAAATGCCCCCACTTACCTGACTCAAACTTGTATCCGTTTACATTTCCGGCACGGGGTTAAAAAAATGCCGCATACGCTTGACCGAATCTCGCTTCTTTCCGGGATGACGATTCGGCAAGCCCGATGGTAAAATAATAGAAGTTCAAAGGGTGAAAAGCATAAAAGCTGCCATTTCGGAGTTGAAAAAAATGGATGAAAGAAAGAGATTGCAGGAAAAATTGGCCCTCCTTCCCGATCTGCCCGGCTGCTATCTGATGAAGGACGAGCATGACCAGGTCATCTATGTCGGCAAGGCGAAGGTGCTCAAGAACCGGGTGCGTTCCTATTTTGTCGGGAGCCATGACGGGAAGACCCAGGCCCTCGTCAACGAGATCCGCGATTTTGAATACATCATCACCTCATCCGATATAGAGGCGTTAATTTTGGAAATGAATTTGATCAAAAAATACAAACCGAAATATAACGCCATGCTGAAGGATGACAAAAGCTATCCCTTCATCAAATTGACGGCGGAGCGCCATCCCCGCCTGATCATTACGAGAAAAGTCAAGCGGGATAAAGGGAAGTATTTCGGGCCGTACCCGAACGTGCGCGCGGCGAAGGATACGAAACGGCTGCTCGACCGGCTGTATCCGCTGCGCAAATGCCAAACCCTTCCCGACCGGCCCTGCCTTTATTACCATATCGGCCAATGCCTGGCCCCCTGCATCCATGACGTCCCCGAAGAAACCTACAAGAAAATGACCGACGAAATCAGCAAATTTTTAAACGGCGGCCATGAAGAAGTAAAAAAACAACTGACGGAAAAAATGCACGAAGCGGCCGAGGCGCTGGATTTTGAAAGGGCGAAGGAATACCGGGACAAAATCCGCCATATCGAAGTGACGATGGAACAGCAAAAGGTGGCCTTGAACGATTATATCGACCGGGATGTGTTCGGATACGCCGTCGATAAGGGCTGGATGTGCGTGCAGGTGTTTTTCATCCGCCAAGGAAAGCTGATCGAGCGGGACGTTTCCATCTTCCCGGTCTATAATGAGCCGAAGGAAGAAATCTTAACCTTCCTCGGGCAATTTTATGAAAAGGAAAACCATTTTAAACCGAAGGAAATCCTTTTGCCTGCGGAAGTGGATGAACAATTGGCCGGGGCCCTGTTAAACGTCCCCGTCATCAAACCGAGGCGGGGGAAGAAGAAGGAACTGGTGCAATTGGCCATGAAAAATGCCGGCCAGGCCCTGAAGGAAAAGCTGCTGCTGATGGAAAGGGACGAGGCGAGGACGACCCGCGCGGCGGAAAATCTGGGAAAAATCTTGGGGATCGGCTACCCCCGGCGCATCGAAGCCTTCGACAATTCGAACATTCAAGGGGTCCATCCCGTATCGGCCATGGTCGTCTTTACCGACGGCAAGCCCGACAAAAAGGAATATCGCAAGTACAGGGTGAAGACCGTCCAAGGACCGGACGATTTCGAGACGATGCGGGAAATTGCCCGCCGCCGGTACCTGCGGGTGTTAAGAGAAAACCTGCCGCTGCCCGATCTGATCATCGTCGACGGGGGGAAGGGACAAATCGAAGCGGTGAAGGACGTGTTGCAAAATGAATTCGACCTGGATATCCCCGTCGCCGGGCTGGCGAAGGATGACCGGCACCAGACCGCCCGTTTGCTGTTCGGCGATCCATTGGCCGTCGTTCCGCTGGAAAAAAACAGCGAGGAATTTTATTTGCTGCAACGCATCCAGGAGGAAGTCCACCGTTTCGCCGTCGCCTTCCACCGGCAGGTCCGGTCGAAATCGATGATCCATTCCGTGCTGGATGAAGTCCCGGGGATCGGTGAAAAAAGAAAGAAGCTGCTGTTGAAGCATTTCGGATCGGTGAAAAAAATGAAGGAGGCCTCCCTGGAAGATTTCCTGCGCATCGGTCTGCCGAAAAATGTTTGCGAGGCGTTGGTCGAAAAATTGAAGGAGTAATCTTGCCGAAAAAACCCTGGCGCAAGCGGAGGAAAAGCGGCCTTATCCACCGGGTGGAGATCCGGGCAAAAGAGCGGATCTCCATTTTGACCGATCCGGAAGGAAAGGCCAGGGAGTCTTCGATGCTTCTCCCCTCCCCCATCTTCGCCGCGGCGTTGCGAAAATGGAAAAGCAATGCTATAATGGGAGGTAATTTCAAAAGGAAAATCAAATACGAGGGTGCAGATAGAGGTGCGGGTCTTCAAGAGTAGAGGCTGGAGGAGAACGGGCTCCGATGAAGGCTTTGAAAGGGGAGAACCGCCGAAGGACGTACGGGCCCTTTCCCGGCGTGCCTGGTCCTGTGGCCGAACAGGTGCAGGACTGTCAAGAGGAATTCTTGGAGCGCTATCTCACCTGTGTTGGCAAACTTTTAAGCATTGGCGGCACAGGCAATGGGATAATGTCTCATTGCCTTTTTTGCTGACTATTATTCGGGGAAGAGGAGAAAAATGGGAAGGATTGTGCAGAAATACGGAGGATCTTCTGTCGCCACCATCGAAAAAATCATCCGCGTGGCGGAACGGATCAAACGGACGGCGAAGGAAGGGCATGAAATGGTGGTCGTCGTTTCCGCCATGGGAGACACGACCGATGAGCTCCTTGGCATGGCCAAAAGCATCAGCCTGAACCCGGACAAAAGGGAACTGGACATGCTTCTCACCACCGGGGAACAGGTCAGCAGCGCCCTTTTGGCCATGGCCCTGCGGGAAACCGGAGAAAAGGCCGTCTCCCTGACCGGCTGGCAGGCGGGCATACGGACGGAATCCGTCCACGGAAATGCCCGGATCCTGCAGATCGATACGAAACGGATCGAAGAGGAATTGGCGAAGGGAAAAATCGTCGTTGTCACCGGTTTTCAGGGGGTGACGGAAGCGGGGGAGATCACCGCTTTGGGTCGGGGCGGCTCCGATACGACGGCGGTCGCCCTCGCCGCCGCCCTCCATGCGGACCGGTGCGAGATCTATACCGACGTGACCGGGGTGTTCACTTCCGATCCCCGGCGGATCCAAAAAGCGCGAAAACTGCCTGCCGTCTCCTATGACGAAATGATCGAGATGGCCCATTTGGGGGCGCAGGTTCTGCATCCCCGGTCGGTGGAATTCGCGAAAAATTTCCGCGTTCCCCTCGTCGTGCGTTCCAGCATGTCCGATGAGGAAGGAACCTGGATTGTCGAGGAGGAAAAGATGGAAAAAAATTTGATTGTGCGCGGCGTGGCTTTTGAAAAAAACATAACCCGGATCACTGTCCACGGCCTTTCCGATGTGATGGAAAACCTGTCGGCCATCTTTACGGGCCTGGCGCGGGAAAACGTGGATGTGGACATCATCATTCAAAATGTTTCCGGAGAAACGGAAAATCAAGTTTCCTTTTCCGTTAAGGACGACCAGCTCAACGATGCCCTTGCCGTCCTGGAGAAATTGAGGGGCGAACTGGGATTTAAAAACGTGGAATGGGAATCGGGGCTGGCGAAGGTTTCCATCGTCGGATCGGGGATGGTTTCCAATCCCGGGGTGGCCGCCAAGATGTTTTCCACGCTGGCGGAAAACGGGATTTTCATCAAGATGATCAGCACCTCGGAGATCAAGATCAGCGTGGTCGTCGATGAGGAGCAAATGATCCGGGCGGCGGAAACCCTCCACCATGCCTTCGGGCTGGACCGGGCCGAACGGGAAGTCAAAACAAAATAATCAGCAGGGATCCTCCTGCTGATTTTTCCGTGTGCGCCCTTTTCGGGCGCCCTGCCCTCCTGTCCGCGGCGGATCCCCGCCGCGGCCGTTTTAATCGAAGGGGGCCGTGTCCCATTGGACGAGGAAACGGACTTTTCCCTCGTCCTTTTTTAAGGTTTCAAGGGCTTCGGCGAAAACTTTTTTCTGCTGCTGGATCTGCTCCGCAAGGAAACCGGCCTCCAATTGGAAGGTGAGGTTCGTCGTCCTTTGAATCCGGTTCCGGATCAGTTCGCCGGTCAATTCAAATTCGGCTTCGCGCTTGCCTTCTTTCACAAGCTGCAATTCTCCCCAGCCGGCGTTTAAAAAAAACTCTTTCATCTCATCCAAGGAAAACAACGGATAATTCCTTGCCAACCGCTTTCCGGCCCAATATAAAATCGCGGGGCGATCCTTTCCCAGGAGATCGCTGATCAGTTCTTCCCGGATCAATTCGTAGCCGAAAGCGGGGACGGTCAATGGACTGGCGACGGAAATCGATTTCGCTTGTTCACTTTTTTCCACGGATAGTCCCCCTTTTATCTATAAGACTATTATATACAATTTTTTCGGGAAAAATCATTTGTTGTGTCGGAAATTATATTAATATATTTTTTCGTCTGCCGGGACGTCCGCTGTTTTACGGAGAAAACCGAAGATCGGCGGACAAGGAAGACAAAGAAAAAATTTTTGAAAATTATTAAATGTGTATCCGTTTTCTTGACGGAAAATTATATTAAGAGTAAAATAAACATGTCATAAAATTGTCATAAGATGTTCTAAATAGTTTCATAATTTATTTTATGTCTGAGGGGGTATAGGCGATAAATGGCCAGTAACCGCGAATTTTTTTACCGGAGGTTGCACTCCCTGTTGGGAGTCGTCCCAGTAGGCATTTTCTTGGTCCAACATTTGATGGTCAACCATTTTGCAACCAGGGGTGAAGAGGCTTTCAACCGGGCGGCCCATTTTATGGAAAACCTGCCCTTTCGTCTTTTTTTGGAAATCTTTGTGATCTTTTTGCCTCTGCTGTTCCACGCCATTTACGGCGTCTACATCGCCTTTACGGCGAAATTTAACCTGAAGGAATTCGGGACTTTCCGGAACTGGATGTTCGTTTTGCAAAGGATCACCGGTATTTTTCTCGTTATCTTCATCTCCTGGCATGTGGGAGAGACCCGCATCGCTTCCGAATTCGGAACGCCCGTTGACTATCAAATGATGGCAAATATTTTGGACAATCCCTTCATGTTCGTTTTTTATCTTCTCGGCGTGCTGTCCGCTGTTTTCCATCTTTGCAACGGATTGTGGTCTTTCTGCGTCAGCTGGGGAATCACCGTGTCTCCGCGTTCGCAGCAAATTTTTACATACCTCAGCCTGATCTTGTTCGTCCTTTTGTCCATTGTGGGCATCCGCGCTTTATACGCGTTTGTATAAACGGCTGAAGGCAGAATACTATACACACGAAAAAGGAGTGGGCTATAACCATGAAGAAAGGGAAAGTCGCCGTCGTCGGCGGCGGACTGGCCGGATTGATGGCAACGATCAAAATAGCGGAAGCCGGAGTCCCGGTGGATTTGTTCTCCCTCGTTCCGGTCAAGCGTTCTCACTCTGTCTGCGCCCAAGGCGGCATCAACGGCGCCGTCAATACGAAGGGGGAAGGGGATTCTCCCTGGCAGCATTTTGACGATACGGTATACGGCGGGGACTTCTTGGCCAATCAGCCTCCGGTACTGGCCATGTGTGAAGCCGCGCCGAAGATCATCTATATGCTGGATCGCATGGGGGTCATGTTCAACCGGACGCCGGAAGGGCTCTTGGATTTCCGCCGCTTTGGAGGAACCCTCTACCACCGGACCGCGTACGCCGGTGCGACGACCGGCCAGCAAATCTTGTACGCGCTGGATGAACAGGTCCGCCGGTACGAAGTGGAAGGGCTCGTGACCAAATATGAAGGCTGGGAATTTTTGCAGCTGGTGCTGGATGAAGACAATGTCTGCCGGGGGCTCATCGCCCAAAATATGACGACGATGGAAATCAAAGCGTTTCCCGCGGATGCGGTCATCCTGGCGACCGGCGGGCTGGGGATGATCTTCGGCAAGTCGACCAACTCGATGATCAACACGGGTTCCGCGGCTTCCATCGCCTATCAGCAAGGCGCCTACTACGCCAACGGGGAGTTTATCCAAATCCACCCGACCGCGATTCCCGGCGACGACAAACTCCGGCTGATGAGCGAATCGGCCCGGGGGGAAGGCGGAAGAATTTGGACGTACAAGGACGGAAAACCGTGGTATTTCCTGGAAGAGAAGTACCCGGCATACGGCAACTTGGTGCCCCGTGACATCGCCACCCGGGAAATCTTCCATGTTTGCGTGGACCTCAAGCTGGGCATCAACGGGGAAAACATGGTCTATCTGGATGTTTCCCATTTGGATCCGAAGGAACTGGACGTCAAGCTCGGCGGCATCATTGAAATTTACGAAAAATTCATGGGCGAAGATCCGCGGAAAGTCCCGATGAAGGTATTCCCGGCTGTCCATTATTCCATGGGCGGCCTGTGGGTCGATTACGATCAGATGACCAATATCCCCGGTTTATTTGCGGCGGGCGAATGCGATTATTCCCAACACGGGGCGAACCGTTTGGGGGCCAATTCCCTGCTTTCCGCCATCTACGGAGGAATGGTGGCGGGTCCGAAGGCGGTGGAATACATCAAAGGCCTGGAAAAGAGTTCGGATGCGCTGCCTTCCACCCTGTATGAACAATACCTGAAAAAAGAAGAGGAAAAATGGGAAGAAATTTTGTCCATGGACGGAAACGAAAACGCATATGTCCTCCACAAGGAACTGGGCCAATGGATGACGGATAATGTCACCGTTGTCCGCTACAACGACCGGCTGCTGAAGACCGACGAAAAGATTCAGGAGCTGCTGGAGCGCTACAAGAACATCAACGTGAACGACACGTCCCGTTGGAGCAACCAGGGGGCCATGTTCATCCGGCAATTGAAAAATATGCTCCTTCTCGCCCGGGTCATCACCCTCGGGGCTTACAACCGGAACGAATCCCGCGGCGCCCATTACAAGCCGGAATTCCCGGAAAGAAACGACAAGGATTGGTTGAAAACCACGATGGCCAAATTCGTCAGTGAAACGGAAGCGCCCCATTTCCATTACGAAGATGTGGACGTTTCCCTGATTAAGCCGAGAAAACGCGATTACACGAAGAAATCGAAAGGGGAGAGCTAATGATGGAAGAACAAAAGGAAGAACAAAAATATGTGGAATTTATCATCACCCGGCAAGACAGTCCGGACTCCCCTCCGTATGAAGAAAGGTTTAAAGTTCCTTACCGGAAAAATATGAACGTCATTTCAGCCCTGATGGAAATCCGCAAAAATCCCGTCAACGCGGAAGGGAAGAAAACGACGCCCGTCGCCTGGGAAATGAGCTGTTTGGAAGAAGTGTGCGGGGCCTGTTCGATGGTGATCAACGGAAAACCGAGACAGTCCTGCACGGCGCTCGTCGACCAGCTGGAACAGCCGATCCGTTTGGAACCGATGCGAACCTTCCCGGTCGTCCGGGATTTGATCGTCGACCGGAGCCGGATGTTTGACTCGCTGAAGAAAGTGAAGGCATGGATTCCGATCGACGGCACTTACGACCTCGGGCCGGGGCCCCGGATGCCGGAAAGGAAACGGCAATGGGCCTATGAGCTTTCCAAATGCATGACTTGCGGGGTTTGTTTGGAAGCCTGCCCGAACGTAAACAGCAAGTCGAATTTTATCGGCCCCGCGCCCCTCTCCCAAGTCCGCCTGTTTAACGCCCATCCCACCGGGGCGATGAACAAGGCGGAACGGTTGGCGGCGATCATGGGCGAAGGCGGACTGGCCAATTGCGGGAACTCGCAAAATTGCGTCCAGGCCTGCCCGAAGGGCATCCCGTTGACCACATCCATCGCCGCGTTAAACCGGGAAGCGACCGTTCAAATGTTCCGCAACTTCTTCGGCAGCGACTATTCATGATTCCGAAGGGATGCCGCGGGGGTTTCGCGCCAGGAATTGGCGCGGCCTTCGCAGTCCGCCGGATTTCTTCCGGAAACCAATTTTCCAAAAAGAGATTGATCCGCCGGACGGATCAACTCTTCTTTTTTTAAATTATGAATGAATAATCATTCAATAGGGGAGGGCGGTTATGAACAAGATTCCTTATATCGCTGATTTTGCGAAGTGGGAGGAAGAATTTTCCTTTTTTCATGAGGTGTCCGTCCGTTTCTGCGAAACGGATCTTTACGGACATATGAACAATACGGTCGCCTTCGTCTATTTCGAAAGCGCCCGGATCGAATATTTTAAATCCCTGGGGATCACCCATTGGAAAGAGGAAAGCCAGGACTTGATCCTCGTCACGGCCGATCTCCAATGCAATTATTTGGCGCAAATCTATTTTGACGAAAAGCTCAGGATCTATGTGAAGACGGCGAAAATCGGCAACTCCTCCGCCGATCTCCACTATTTGGGAAAAAAGGAAGACGGCACGGTCTGTTTGACGGGAAGGGGGACGATTGTCCTCTTCAGCCGGAAAACGGGAAGGCCGGTGCCATGGCCGGATGAAATGAAGAAGAAGATGGTGCCGGAGGCGGAAACGCGATCGGCTTGAACTTATTTCCCGCCGAATGCCGGACTTTTCGATCACGGAAACCCGGAACCTGCGGGTTTTTTTATTGACGGACATCCGGGAGTGAACCTCCGGCGGCATCCGCTTTTCAAGGGACGGGACGCAGGAGGAAGGACGGCCGCCAGGGGAAAACGGAAGGGCGGAGGAAAAGTTTTCGAAAAAATTCAAGCCGGACCGCCCGGGCCGCCTATTTTTCCTTCCGGTGTTCCGCCGATCTCCCTTCCCAAGGGATATTCCCGGCGGCGTTAGCAGGCCCGCGGCAATTGGAAGGCCTATTCCGGCCCCGGGAGACGGACGGAAACGGCGCAGGCGGGTTCCGGCGAACACGCCGGATCGGCTTGGTGCCGGAAGGAACGAAGGGCCGCGCCCGCTTTTTGCTTTCCGGAAAGCTTATGAGCAAAATGGCTGCAGGAAAAAACGAAGAAGCTCTAGTAACGATGCTGTTTCCTAATGCTGGATGAGCAAATTGGTTGCAGGCAAAAAACCCCTTCATTAGGCGCGTGTCCGTCGGGGCATTCATATGATGAAGAGGTCCCCGGGCGAATCCGTGGGCGGGTTGGCCCGAATGAGAAAAATAGGTTAATATAGTATGAAAAGGAGGTGGGTGGATTCTTTCACAAAGAAGATTCATAGAAAGACCGAAAATCTTCCGGAGTTTGTGAAATTTCCCGGATTCCCGGGACCGGGGGCGCTTTCCAGAGGAAGTTTCCCCCTTGCGGCATTTCACTAAAGAAAAGAGGTGCGGGAATTGCTGAAATTCGACCATGTATCGAAGGTGTACAACGGGAAAACAGTCGTGGGCGACATTACCATGGAATTTGAAAAGGGTGAATTCATCGTTTTGATCGGCCCTTCCGGCTGCGGGAAAACGACGACGCTGAAAATGATCAACCGTCTTGTCGAACCGACTTCCGGGTCGATTTTCATCAACGGAAAAAACATCAAGGAAACGAACCCGGTGAAATTGCGGAGAAACATCGGTTATGTGATCCAGCAAATCGGTTTGTTCCCCCATATGACCATTCAGGAAAACATCACCATTGTCCCCAAGCTTTTGAAATGGCCCCTTGAAAAAAGAAAAGCGCGCGCGGAAGAACTATTGGAACTTGTTCATATGACCCCCGATTATTTGGAACGCTATCCCCATGAGCTCAGCGGCGGCCAGCAGCAGCGCATCGGCGTTTTGCGGGCGTTAGCCGCGGATCCTCCGCTCATTCTGATGGATGAGCCCTTCGGCGCATTGGATCCCATTACCCGTGAAACTTTGCAGGAAGAGATGAAAAATCTGCAAAAGACTTTGCAGAAGACGATCGTTTTTGTCACCCACGACATGGACGAAGCCCTGAAACTGGCCGATAAGATCGTCATTATGAAGGACGGACGGATCGTTCAGATCGGCTCCCCGGACGAGATTTTGAAAAATCCGGCCAACGAATTCGTCGAGCAGTTCATCGGGAAGGAAAGATTGTTCAATGCGCGGGAAGATCTCAGAACCGTCAAAGAGATCATGAACCCGAACCCGGTCTCTTCCAGGGAAGACGTCACCCTTTCGGAAGCCATCCAAATCATGAAAAAGAAGCGGGTGGATTCGTTGCTCATCGTCGATGAAGAAGGGCGGTTAAAAGGGTTTATCGACGTGGAAATGATCGAGGAACACCGGAAAAAGAATTTGACCGTCGGGGAGATCCTTCATCCGGAAGTGTTTTACTTGAAGGAAGACGCCCTGCTGCGCGATACCGTCCGGAAAATCTTGAAGCGGGGGTACAAATATGTCCCCGTCGTCGATGAGGACCATCGTTTGACCGGAATTGTCACGCGGGCGACGCTCGTGGACATCGTCTATGATTCCATCTGGGGCGAGGATGGCCCGGAGGCGGAAGGACAAACCGGAAGATGAACGCCGGCTTTTTTTGCCAATCGGAAGGATATGGGAGAGCAAACCGGAACGATCCCCTTCCTTCGCGAAAAGTGAAAGGGGCGGGCGGAGAAAAAGGAAAGGGTTTCGGGACTTTTCAAGCAAATACGAGAAGCGGGGTGAAGAACCGATGGAACGACTGCTTGAATTTCTAAACGGCTATTGGGCGGAATTACTCTACAAAACATGGGAACATTTGTATATTTCCGGCGCCTCCGTCATCATGGGCGTTTTCGTTGCCGTTCCGCTGGGCGTGATTTTGACCCGCTTTCAAAAGCTTGCGGGATGGGTCATCGGCATTGCCAGCGTCCTGCAAACACTGCCGAGTTTGGCGATTTTGGCCTTTTTCATCCCGGTTTTGGGGGTCGGAAAAATTCCCGCCATCGTCGCCTTGTTTTTCTATTCGGTCCTGCCGATCCTAAGGAACACGTATATCGGCATTAACCATGTGAACCGGGATCTGAAGGAAGCGGGGATTGGGATGGGCATGACCGAATGGGAAAGGATCCGCCATGTGGAACTTCCCCTTTCGATGCCGGTGATCATGGCCGGCATCCGGGTATCGGCGGTATATTTGATCGGATGGGCGACGCTGGCGTCCTTTATCGGTGCGGGGGGCCTCGGGGATTATATTTTCAGCGGACTGAATTTGTATCAGCCGGAATCGATCATCGCCGGCGCCGTTCCGGTTGCCTTCCTCGCCCTGCTGGCCGATTACGTGCTGGGGAAATTGGAGAAATGGGCCACGCCTGAGGGGCTGGAAAAAAGCGGCGAAACGGCAAGGGGGGGATCCTGATGATCAACGGGTTTCGTTGCACAGGGCGAAGGGGAAGGGGTCCTGATTCGGGAATTCGCCCCGCGGCGATCCGCAAGCTCAAGCGTATCGCCTTTTCGGGGCTGATCCTCCTCCTCGTTCTCGCATGCGGTTCCGGCTGCGCCTTGCCGGGGCTGGGCACGGGAAGAGAAAACACGGTCAAAATCGGGGTCTTATCCACGACGGAGGGCCAGATTTTAGGCTACATGCAAAAATATATGATTGAACATTACACGGATTTGCAAGTGGAATTGATCAACAATCTGGGCTCCTCCATCGTCGTCCATAACGCCATGGTGAACGGGGATATCGATCTTTCGGCGGTCAGATACACGGGGACGGATTTGCCCGGAACTTTGGGGATGGAACCGGTGAAGGATCCGGAGGAGGCTTTGGCCATCGTCCAGCGGGAATTTGCGGAACGGTTCGACCAGACTTGGTTCGATTCCTACGGCTTTGAAAACACCTATGTTTTTACCGTGAAAAAGGAGTTCGCGGAAAAGCACCGGCTGCAAAACGTCTCCGACTTGAAGGAGCTGGCCGGGGATCTCCGCCTGGGGGTCGACAGTTCCTGGCTGAAAAGAAAAGGGGACGGGTATGAAGGATTTACGGAGGCTTACGGTTTTACCTTCGGAAAAACCTATCCGATGCAAATCGGCCTCGTCTACGATGCGGTAAAAAACGGAAAAATGGATGTGGTATTGGCCTATTCGACGGACGGAAGGATTAAGGCCTACGATCTGCATATGCTGAAGGACGACCGGAAATTTTTCCCGCCTTACGACGCCTCTCCGGTGGCCAGCAATGCCTTGTTGAAAAAACATCCGGAAATCGGGGAAGTGCTGCGGAAACTCGTCGGGAAAATCAGCACCGAGAAAATGCAGGAATTGAATTATGAAAGCGACGGGAAAATGAAGGAGCCTTCCGTCGTCGCGAGGCAATTCCTGGAGGAAAATCATTATTTCGAAGAGTAGCCGGCCGTCTTTCGGTCCCGGGATGTCGAGAAATGCGCCGGGAACGCACGCCGGACGGAAAGCGGGACGATAAGAATGGTTGAAAGCCGATGATCAAGCGCCGAAAACGGACGTTCGAACGAAAGGGTGAAGAGGATGGATTTGATCGGCGAGTTGTTCACATATTATTGGCAAAACGGGTCCTATGTATTGGAACAGTTCTGGCGGCATTTTCTGATGTCCGCCTACGGGGTGCTTTTTGCCGCCATTGTCGCCATTCCTTTGGGGATTTTCACCGCCCGCCATGCGAACTTGAGCGGGATCGTGTTTTTCGTCGCCAACTTCATTCAAACGATCCCTTCCTTGGCGATGCTGGCGATTCTCATGCTCGTGCTGGGCCTGGGGGCAACGACCGTGATCGTTTCCTTGTTTCTTTATTCGCTGCTCCCCATTTTGAAAAACACCTATGCCGGCATCCGGGGCGTGGATCCTTCCCTATTGGAATCGGGGAAGGCGATGGGGATGACGAAAGGGCAGATCCTCTGGAAAGTGGAAATCCCTTTATCCTTGGCGGTCATTATGGGGGGATTGCGGAACGCCCTCGTGGTGGCGATCGGGATTACCGCCGTCGGCACCTTCATCGGTGCGGGCGGATTGGGGGATATTATCGTCCGTGGGACCAATGTAACCAACGGTGCGCCGATCATCCTGGCCGGCGCGATTCCGACCGCGCTGATGGCCGTGGCCGCCGATTTGCTTATGGGCTGGTTCGAGCGGAAGCTGCTGCCGGCCAATCAAAAGCGGGCGGCGAGGCCGTCCTGAATTCCCGTCGGGAAGGAGAGACGACGGAATCCGGCGGCTGAACGGGATAAGGTCCGAGAAATGGTGGGAAACGGTTTCTATTGCTCCGAAATCTCAGTCCTTTGCGCGGGACATCGGATTTTACACAAAAATTAGGACGTGGCCCTGAACGGACGGGAAAGGGGCGAGCGGATGCTTTGATAAAGCCCCGGTTCGCCCCGCTGCCTGCCATAAGCCGAGAGAAAGGGAAGTCTTCGAAGGGTGGTCCGGGACAAAACCACGAAAGATATCGCCCAAGAACTTTTCATCAGAAAAAATGGTTCGAAATCATATTTCAAATGCCATGCGTGATAATTGCAATTAAGGAGTGGACGAGCCGCTCCTGTTTTTATTGCACCAACAAAATTCTTAGTTTAAAGAAACATTTCCCGTCAGCTAGATAAAAATAAATGTATGAAATCAAATTTCATGTCTGCCGGATCTCAAGGAGAAACATATATTCTTTAGCATGTATAGCGCTTACTTTGTATTGAAAAAATTTATTTTATCCGCTTTAGTTCACGGAGTTCGGATTCTTGTTCTAATGAACGGAGGGCTAATGATTCGAGGATTTTATCTTGTCTTTCTTGACTTTTAACTATATGATCAAGCTTTCCGGCATGTTCAGTAACAAAACCGTTCAGCTTATGAACATCCATTGTAAGAGCCTCAAGTTTAGCATCCGTTTCTTCCTGGCGGTCACGTATAGCACGGATGAGCGCAGTATTTTCTTTGATTTGAGATTTTAGAAGCGCAATGTCCTGTCGCGTTTCCTTTTGGTCTGACTTTAATTCGTTTAATTGAGATTTTATCAGTTCCACATCTTGTTGTGTTTCCTTTTGGTCTGACCTTAATTCGTTTAATTGAGATTTTATCAGCTCTACATCTTGTCGCGTTTCCTTCTGGTCTGACCTTAATTCGTTTAATTGAGAATTTATCAGCTCCACATCTTGTCGTGTTTCCTTTAATTGAGATTTTACAAGCTCTACGTCTTGTCGCATTGCCTTTTGATCGGCTTTCATTTCTTTTAGCTCGTTTAGAATTTGTTGCAACAATTGTTCACTCATATTCATCATCACCTTATTTTAATCATCCGGTTCCATATTGATGGTTGCTTCGTTTCATTTTTATAAGCTGCATAGCGGGTAACTTCTAATATCCGCAACATGGCCTTGGAATATATTTCTGCCTTTATCCTTCAATCGTTTCCTTAAAGATAAACGATCCATGGAGTCACTTCAGAGCGGAAGGAATTTTTATACGAATGGTTTTTTTGCAAAAATAAGGAAATTTTTTAAATAATCTATTGACACGAGGATATAGAGTTTCATATTATAAAATTCAAAAAGGAGATGGAAATATAGAGGGATGTACAAGAAAAACAAACAGCGGGGACCCAAAAAGAGAAGTCGCGAGTAAGCAAACGGAAGCCCGGCTTTCGGGCCGAATTGCTAAAATCAGAATAGCATCTCCCGAAAAAAATGTCAAAAAATCATCCGCGGATACCGCCATTCTGTTTATCACGACCGGTTTCCGGCATATGGGTGTCCTGGATATCGTGTTGCTTGCGGTTTTGTTGGTATGGGTGGACGCTTATGGATTGCCGCTTGATGAGCCGTATTCACAAATGATCGGGAGGGGAAGGAATGGAATATCATCTGAAATCTCGAAAAGAAGTGGAGGAATTCATCAAAAACGAAGTCCTCACCACCGCGGAGGTCAAGGAAATTTTAAATGTTACCCGGCAGCGGCTGCATGTGCTGGCGAGTTCGGGAAAACTCAAACCGGTAAAAAAATTGAAAAGAGAGAGTTTATATTTACGGACAGACGTTGAAAGAGTGCAAGAGGAATTGATCGTATTGCGCAAAAAATACCGACCGTATGATTCGGATTAAATTGCCTGCCATTGGTGAACAAAAAATTGAACAGGTTTTTTCATCAGGCATTCCGTTGGCTTGAGCTCGATATTGCACCGGGCTCATGCTTTTTTTTCCTTGATCCGTTTGTTGTTGTAATATCCGATATCAAGTTCTTTCCGAATGTGTTCCATCCGCTTGAACGGAATAATTTGTATAGCTTCTTTGAAACGTTTCCATCCCGTGATATTGGCAATCTTTATCCAATATGGAAGCATACGCCCAGCGTGCGCTTGTTCTTATATCCTTCTTTATCCTTCCCAAATACCGTTGCATCGTTTTTCGTTTTTCTTCCGCTGAAAATTTAGCCAAAAAACTGCACTATCAATTGTTAGTCGTGTCTAACATTGGGGTGCAGTTCATTCCTCCTACACGATGTTTTCCAGAGACTTCGGTTGCCCGCAGATCTGCCGACAGCCCGGTTTGCCGCGAGTTTATCGCTTTCCAGAGAAGCACCGTCTGCCATTCGCATATCCGCCGGTTCCCCTTCCCGATCCTCCCGGTCCTTGCATGGACGGGGACGGGTGCCGAACAACAAGGACTTTGTTGCATCTTCCCGCCGGGGGCATTCCTTCCTTTTCGGCATCTCATTTCCGCCATCCGCCCGGCCATGACATGATTTTCGCGCAAATTTTGCCTATTTTCCTTATGCCTTGCCGTATTGCTGTCACTTCGGTACCTTTGTTCACATATGATATGATGACCATACCCATCCCCGCGTTTCTAGCTGGCTGAGTCAAGGAGGGTTCACGCACTTGAAGGAGAATGAATACGGTCATAAATCGTTGTTAACAAAAAGAGAAAGGGAAGTCTTCGAACTGTTGGTCCAGGACAAAACCACGAAAGAAATCGCCCAGGAACTTTTCATCAGCGAAAAAACGGTTCGAAATCATATTTCAAATGCCATGCAAAAACTTGGCGTGAAAGGCCGTTCGCAGGCTGTCGTCGAACTGCTTCGCATGGGGGAATTAAAGCTCTAGCGGAAACCGGTTCTCTTTTCGGAGGACCGGTTCATCGCATTTTTACCGGATATTCCGGATCCGCCCGCATCTTGATCCGGACTTGGGAGACGGGCTCGACGCATATGTCCCCGAAAAGACCCGGCAAGCCCCGGATTCCGGCCTCCATCCCGGCGAAAGGCGCCGGTCAATCCGCTTCCCGGAAGTTCAAAGGCGCATCCTTTCCCCGGATGGGACGTTCAAGGGGCGGGTGTTCTTCCAGCCGATTTCGTTCATCGGAAGGGACTTGGGACAAAACCTGCAAGACGAGATCGCCGGCGTCAGGGCGGTCGATGCCGAGGGACCGTTCGACGGGAGGAGGCACCGTTTCCAGGACGGAGACGATCCGTTTTTCCAAATCGCCGTCCGAGCGCCAGTCTTCCAGATGGACGATGATCCCCTGCCTCTTCAAAAACTGCAAGTTTCGTTCTTCCTGCCCCGGCAGAGGATCCAATACGATGATCGGCAGCCTTTTCCATAAACATTCGGTGACCGTCACCCCGCCCGGTTTGGTGATGATCCCGTCGGCTTCTTCGTACAGACGGTTCATTTCATCTTTATTCGAAATGTACGGAATGGCTTCGAAATATTTCTGATCCATTTGTTCAATAAAGGAGCGGAGCCGTTCGTTTTTCCCGCATAACACCTTATAGCGGACGGCGCCGGAAGGCCGCAATCTTCCCAGAAAGGTTTCGATGGCGCCGACACCCATGTTTCCCCCGCTGACCAACACGGTGTAATTTTCCTTTTTTTTCCTGACTTTTTCCCCTCCGGCGAATACGGGATGGACGGGGATGCCGGTCACGAAAATGCGCCCGGAATCCGCCCCTCTCGCTTCCAGTTCTTCCTTGAGCGGCCGGGACGGGGCAAAGTGGTAATCGATCTCGGCCACCGACCAGAGCCGGTTGATGAAAAAATCCGTGTAGACATTGATGACCCGGCCGTTCCAGCGATTTTTCCGCTTCAGGCGGCCGATCAGATAGGAAGGGAAGGCATGGGTACAAATCACCAGATCCGGGTCCCGCGTTTTCAGCAGCATCTCCATTTTCCGCAAAAAAAGCCAATCGTAGAGGAGATAAGCCTTCTTTGCCTTCCCGTCTTTTACCGCGAAGACATGATACAGCCGGCTGTAAAGGTTCGGGAATTTTTTGATGCTAAACAAATAAAAGAGGGAGATGAGCCGTTCCAAAAACCCGTAACTTTCGGAAAGGATATCGACGACCTCTACGCTGCCCGGCACTTTCCCGGCGATTTGCGCCTTCAGGCTGCCGGCCACATGATGGTGGCCCGTCGGTATCTTTAACAGCGGCAAAATTAATACTTTTTTCATCGATGTTCACCCCAAGTCAACATTTCATCCGCGGTTCCCCGTTTTCCATTCCTGCCGGAAATTTCACTTATATTCCCGCCCGTCCCTAATAAAAATAATAAAAGCACGATTTTCCTTTTGAGATCGGTTTTATGTTCGGGAAAGGGGAGCGGCCATGAACATACGCGGGTTCTTTCTTGTGATGTGGAATCTTTGGGATCCGATCTATTTTTCCATGACCCGCTTGCGCTATATCGAACGGGACGGGGAACGGACGATCATCCGTGCCCGATTGATGAGATACCGCGGCAAGCCGGTGGTGTTGTCGGACGGGACCGTGATCGGGAAAAACGACCTGCTCATCAAGATCCATTTGCACAACGCGAAATTGTTAAAAGAGCTGCAGCGGTACAACCATGAGATCGCCAAGGGAAAGGCGATCTACCGGCATGTGAAGGAAACCCTTCCTTCCGTCGCCGCCTTTTTGGAATCCCATCGCCGTTTTTCCGAGATCAAAGGAATCGTCGGTATCACGACCCTGCACAAAAGCGGCGGCAAACTCGGATTTGAGGCCTTCCCGATCCATAACCGCCTTTATAAGTATTATAAATTAATTCTGCTCTTCCCGATTTATATCCTTTCCAGCCGGTGGTTTTTTAAGCAAAAAATGCCGAAACCGGCCTGTTTGTTCATGTCAAAAAACACCCTGCTGCAGCGGTACGGGAAATGAAAACCGACGGAACGGACGGGTTCGGTGGCCGACGGAATTTTTTCGAGGGAAGAACCGGAAGAAAATGATCGGAAAGCCAGTCGGCGTGGGCGGCTTAAGCTTCCCGGAAAAAATTTTCCGGAAATTTCCGTTCCGTCCGCATCCGGCGAAAAATCCCGGAAAATCGGATGAAGTCAAAGAATTTGAGCAAAAAGAAGCGGGCACAAAGCTGTTCCATTTCCGGAAGGCTTTGTTCCTTCGGCTTGCGGCAGGATTTTACACAAAATCGCTGGAACCATTATGTTATAATAATATTGATTTTCTTTTTGGGGTGGTAAAACGTGGCAGAACACGAGAACAATTCCCTTGACTGGAAAACGGTTGCAGCCATCGAGAAGGACTTGCGCTATATCTCTGGGATCATCAAGCAAAAAGGTCGTGAAATATTAAACAACTACGGGATCACGCCTCCCCAATTTGTCGCCATGCAATGGCTTTTTGAAGAGGGGGACATGACAATAGGCGAACTTTCCAATAAAATGTATTTGGCGTTCAGTACCACGACGGACCTGATCGACCGGCTGGAAAAAAACCGGCTGGTAAAACGGACGAAGGACGAGAAGGACCGTCGGGTGGTCCGTGTCCAACTGCTGGAAGAAGGAGTGCGGATCATTGATGAAGTCATCAAAAAAAGACAGCAGTATTTGGCCGGTTTGCTGGTGAATTTCGAACCGGAGGAAAGGGAAGAATTGCAGCAATACTTGCAGAAATTGCATCGCTACATGAAAGAATGAGGGGAAAACGTTGAAAGCAAATCCGATAGGCATCATCGATTCAGGCGTCGGCGGCTTGACCGTCGTAAAAGAAGTCATTCGCCAGCTGCCCAACGAATCCGTCATCTATCTCGGGGATACCGCCCGCTGCCCGTACGGTCCGCGGCCTGCCCATGAGATTAAACGGTTCACATGGGAGATGACCCGCTTTTTGCAGCAATTTCGGATCAAGATGCTGATCATCGCCTGCAACACCGCCACCGCGGTGGCTTTGGACGAGATCCGGGCCGGGCTTCCGATACCGGTGATCGGCGTCATCCATCCCGGGAGCCGGGCGGCGATCAAAATCTCCGAGACGAAACGGATCGGCGTCATCGGAACGGAAATGACGATCAAAAGCAAGGCCTATGAAAGGGCGTTGAAATCCATTCACAAGTCCATTTTTGTTACCGGTCTTGCCTGCCCGGACTTTGTGCCGCTCGTGGAGAGGGGCGAATGGTCCGGGGAAGAGGCGGAGCGGACGGTGGCCCGTTCCCTCGCCCCGTTAAAATCGCAAAATATCGATACGCTCATCCTCGGCTGTACCCATTATCCGCTTTTGGAGCCGGTCATTGACCGATTCTTCGAGCACCGGCTCCATCTCATCAGCTCCGGGAAAGAAACGGCCAGGGAAGCCAGTTTTCTGCTCGATTACATGGACCTGTTAAACGATTCCGGCGCCACCCCCAGGCATCTTTTTTTCACGACGGGGGAAGCGGAAAAATTCAAGTGTCTCGCCGAAAAATGGCTCGACCTCGGCGAAGTGGAGGTGGAAACGATCCGGCTGTGAGCCGGCGGGCGTTCCGGAAAAAAGTCACGGTTTGCCAAAATGCAAGCGGGAGATTTTAAAAAAACGGTCTATTTTTCACAGAGGCTCGTATACATGTAGTACAAACCATGAGGAGAGGGGAATCTGTGAGGATGAAGGGCCGTTTCTTTTTTGTGCTGCTTGCGGTTTTCGCCGTTATTCTTTCCGGCTGCAATTGGCTCGCCGGCAATAAAGAAAGCATCGATCCGCCTCAGTCGGTTACCTATGAAGACGATTTGGAAGGGACGGATGGGGGAACGAGTTCCGAGGAAACGGCGGAAAACACCGTTCAGACGGAACTGTACTTGATCGATAAAAACGGGTATGTGGTGCCGAGAACCTTTTCCCTGCCGAATACCCAGGGGGTAGCCGCCCAGGCGTTGGAATATTTGGTTGCCGGAGGACCGGTTTCCGAACGGCTGCCCCAGGATTTCCGCGCGGTCCTGCCGCCGGGGACGGAATTTTCCGTCGATGTGAGGGACGGGATCGCCACGGTGGATTTTTCCAAGGAATTTTCCGGTTATGCCCCCGAGGACGAACAAAGGATCGTGCAGGCGGTCACGTGGACATTGACCCAGTTTGATTCGATAAAGGGCGTCAAACTCCGTCTGAACGGCAAAGACCTGAGCGAAATGCCGGTGGATAAAACCCCCCTTCCGGACGTCCTGACAAGGAAAAGCGGGATCAATCTTGAACAACCCGATGTGGTTGACATCGCCAATACGAAGCCGGTCACGTTGTATTACATCGCCCAGACGGATCACGACAGCTATTACGTCCCCGTCACCAAAAGGGTAAAGGGAACGGAAAAGGATCTGGCCGCACGGGTCGTTGAAGAACTGATCAAGGGCCCGGCATACGATTCGAAATTGTTTTCCCTCTTTAACCCCGACGCCCGATTGGTGGAAGAGCCGAAGATCGAAGACGGCGTTGTCACTTTGAACTTCAATGAAAATATTTTGGGCAGTTACGACAAAAAACTGATCAATGAAAACCTGCTCAACATGATCGTATTATCGCTGACGGAGCTGGACGGCATCGAAGGGGTTTCCGTCGAAGTGAACGGGGATAAAAATCTCGTCAATGAAGAAGGGAAAAATTTGACGGAGCCGGTGTCCCGTCCGAAAAAAGTAAACGCTAGTGGTTTCTAAGAGGAAATTTTTTGATATACTACTATTGATACAAGAAGAGGCAGGCCGTTTTGCCGCCTCTTTCTTACTTTTTTGTTTTTCACGGCTTAAGGAGGATTGGAAATTGCGGACAGATAATAGAAGAAATAACGAGTTGAGGCGGACGGTCATCACGCCCCACTTCCTGAAGCACGCGGAAGGTTCGGTGCTGATCGAAGTCGGGGATACGAAAGTGGTCTGCAGCGCGAGCATCGAGGATAAGGTCCCTCCCTTTTTGCGCGGCACCGGCAAGGGCTGGATCACCGCGGAATATTCCATGATTCCGCGGGCGACGGAACAGCGGACCGTCCGGGAATCATCGAAGGGGAAAATTTCCGGCAGGACGATGGAAATTCAGCGTTTGATCGGCCGTTCCCTCCGGTCCGTCGTCAATTTGGATTTGATCGGGGAACGGACGATATGGATCGACTGCGACGTGATCCAGGCCGACGGAGGGACGAGAACCGCCGCCATCACCGGCTCCTATGTCGCTCTCGTTTACGCCATCATCCATTTGCACAATCAACAGCCCTTTGACGTTTTTCCCGTCACCGATTTTTTGGCGGCGACGAGCGTCGGGATTTTGAAATCAAAGGATATGGTCCTGGATTTAAATTACGAGGAAGATTCCAATGCCCAGGTGGACATGAATATCGTCATGACCGGGAACGGCCATTTTGTGGAAGTGCAAGGGACGGGTGAAGAGGCCACCTTTACCCATGAGGAACTGCTGGAGATGCTGGCGCTGGCCAAGGAAGGGATCCAGCAATTGATCTCGATCCAAAAGGAGACGCTGGGGGACATCGCGGAAAAAATTTTGCAAAACAAACAATAAAAAGGTTGGGGAAAAATGAAAGAAGTCATTATCGCGACGAGAAACGCCGGAAAAGCGAAGGAATTCGTCCGGCTTTTTTCCGAATTGGGCTGGACCGTGAAAACGCTGCTCGATTATGACAACATTCCGGATGTGGAGGAAACGGGGGAAACCTTCGAGGAAAACGCGAGGATCAAGGCGGAAACCGTCTCCTCCCTGCTGAACGCGGCCGTGCTGGCCGATGATTCCGGTCTGGAAATCGATGCCTTGGACGGAAGACCGGGCGTGTACTCCGCCCGTTACGCCGGAGCGGAAAAAAACGACGAGGCGAATATCGAAAAGGTGCTGCAGGAATTAAAGAACGTGCCGCCGGAAAAAAGAACGGCCCGTTTTCGCTGCGTATTGGCCTTTGCCGCCCCGGGAGAGAAGACCCGCTTTTTTTCGGGGACTTGCGAAGGAAAGATTTTGACGGAAAAGCGGGGATCGAACGGGTTCGGGTACGACCCGATTTTTTACGTGGAAGAAAAGGGAAAAACGATGGCTGAAATGGAGCCCGGGGAAAAAAATCAATTCAGCCATCGGGCCGATGCCGTCCGCAAGCTGAAAGACTGGCTGCAGAACGGGTATCCGGAGGTGCGGGAGGAAAAATGAAGATTTTGATCGTCAGCGACAGCCACGGTTTGCAAAGGGAATTGGAGGAATTGAAAAAACGCCACCGGGATGCGGAACTGTTCATCCATTGCGGGGATTCGGAGCTGGAGAAGGACGATCCCGCCATCCAAGGTTTTCATGTCGTCCGGGGGAATTGCGATTTCCACAACGGCTTTCCCGAACAGCTTCTCCTTTCGGCCAAGGATAAAAAAATCTTTGTCACCCACGGCCATCTCTATCAAGTAAAAACCAACCCGCTGAATGTGTATTACAAGGCCCGGGAATCGGGAGCCGATATCGCCTGTTTCGGCCATTCCCACCGTTTGGGGGCAGAGATGGCGGACGGGGTTTTATTGATTAACCCGGGCAGCGTCCGCCTTCCCCGGGGCAGGTCGGAAAAAACCTACGTCGTGCTCGAGATCGGGGAAGATCATTACCTGGTCCGCGTTTATGAATATTTGGGTAAGGAATTGGAAGATTTGCGGCAGACCTTTCCGTTTTAAATCATTTGCACCGCTGCCTAGAATTTCCACGAACTTTTTTACAGCGGCCGTTTTTTGCTAACCGTCAGGGAAAATTCCGCGAACCCATTTGCAGCGGGCGGCGCCGTTTTAAAGGTGCGGAAAAGGAAGGAGGGACGGAGAGGAAGTATGGGGCGGTGCGGCGCCAACGCCCGCTTTATGCGGCTGGCTGTGCGAACGATCCTCTTCCTTCGGCGATGGAATGTGCGGCATGTTTCCTAGGCGGTTTTGTGCGAAAGCCCGCCTCCATTCCGTCGTGATGGAAAAAATGTCCGTCATAAAGTTTTTGATTTTAGACAAACCGCCTTGGATATCGGACATTGGGAGCGATGATGGACATTTTTCAAGCGATGATGGACGTTTTTTCCGAGATGATGGTTATTTTTTCTTCCATGTTGGACAAATTTTTTTCCATATAGAACATCAATGTGAAAATGATGAACAAATCGTTGAAAATGTTGGACAGTCCCATGGGATGATGAATGATTTTGAACATTCCGGTCGAAATGTCGGATCAACCGCCGGGAAAGTGAAAACCAATGTTGGACGTTTTACCGGAAATATGGGACATTCCTAATCTTTTATTGAACGTTTTGCAAAAAATGTTGGACATCTTCCCTTGGATATTGGACCGACCGCACTGGATGGGAAAAGGCATGTTGGACATTCCGGTCCGGAGAATTGGAATGGGGCATTCCTTCGCGATGTCAAACCATAAAGCCGTCTTTATTGGCCGCTGAAGATGTGTATTGAATCTCCCAAAAGGGTCATGCCATGCAGCGAGGAAACGATGAAACCGAATGAAAAGGATGCCCTTTTAAACCTGTTCCCGCATTAACGGTAATTCCGCCGGATTCCGTCAAAAATGTGTTGACTGCCCCGCCGCTGACGATCCCGAAGAATGTTTACTTTTTAACGAGGGAAGGGTTAAAATAATATTGACAGGGGAAGAGAATGATACTAAAATAAAATTTGTCTTTGAACTCCGTGAAGGAGAAGGGTTCAGGGATCCTTGTCCCAGTAGCTCAGCTGGATAGAGCAGCGGCCTTCTAAGCCGTCGGTCGGGAGTTCGAATCTCTCCTGGGACGTAACGAAAAAAGGCGATAAAGCCCATCAAATCAACCTTCTCAAGCGTCTAGTGATACGGTCAAAGATGCGGTCATTTGCCGTATTATCACCATTTTTATCACTGGCGTTTGGAGGTTGATTTTTTATTTATGACAAAAAAACCGGAATACACGGTAAGATCTATACTATTGTTGGGGTTTTAAAACAAGGCTCAATACTATTTGTTGGGATTTAGAAACAATTCAAAAAATAAGACACGCGGGCTCCGATTTCTTTTATACTGGATTTGGTCAACCAACAAAGAAAGGAGCCACGTGTCCATTGAATCGTAACCTATTTCTCCCCGGTTTGAAAGATGTGAAAATCAACAAAGTGGAAATCTGTGAACATTCGATTCACCTTTACGTCGAAATGCCTGTGAAGCCCCACCGCTGCCTCCGCTGGTTTCTGAATAATAAAGAAATCACAAAAACTATTAAAGAAATCGGAAATAAAATAATCCCGGCCCCTATATTCAAATTCTATCTTCTTTTACTGAAAGCGTATTAATCGCTTTATTATTAATTTTTACGGATTTATAAAGGATATTTTTTTGAGATGAAAACATAGCGCCGAAAGGGCAGATTTGCCGATGCGCATCATGCTGAGCAGGCATTGATATTAATAAATTCCCAGTAAACATATTCCCTTGCCTGAATCTTTGCAGGTAAATCCATATGCCGATTTCAAATTTTTCCCATTCCATCCCCTCCCATCTCCTACCCTTCTCCGTCGGAAAATTTCCCATCATCCATGACAAGCTGTATCCGCCGTCGGGAATTTCTATAAAACCAGAAAGGGAGAAAACTAAAAAATCGAAAGCGCTGTCCATCATTTCGGACACCCCTGTTCGTGCGCCCGTTCACCGGCGGGAGAACATTGTTGCATTCTACAAGGAAATGATAACCGGCGGAAGAAAAACCTTGGAATCTCGCCGCATTTTTTGTGCAGCCGTCAGTGCAGGATCAGCCGGGATTTCCTTTCCCGACGCCATCGCCGGTTTCTTTCGATCCGCCAATCCGCCGGTCCCTCCATCCGTGTTCGGATACTCAGGATTGCCTTTTGTTCCGGTCCGAAAACTGCCGTGAATGTTCCGCATGGGGAGATTCTTTTCCGGGCGAACAAAAATAAAACGAAATATTCATAGAATAAGAAAAAGTATGATATGATCATTAACAAACTTCCAGATGGAGGAGCGAATGGGGCGAAAAAATCCCGTGGGAGGGGTGAAACATGTTTGAGATCTACGATGTGGCGATTATTCCGTTGATTATAGGAGCGGTGGAGTTGATCAAAAGGATGGGGCTGCCCGCCAAATACAGCCCGTTTGCCGCATTGGCGCTGGGATTAACGGTCGGTTTGGTCTATTTGGATGCGCCGATAAAGGAAAGGATCCTTGTCGGGATCATGTTCGGATTGTCGGCGAGCGGGCTGTATTCGGGCACAAAAAATATCGTGGAAAAAGGGGATGTAAATGACAGTTAAGGACTTAACGCCCGGTCTGGGCGGCGCGGATCCGGGGGGCGGCCCCGGCCGAGCCCGCCAATGTGCTTATCCTTGAACCGGTGCAGGCGCGGCAATCCGAAGATTCACGATTCCGCGCCGAACCCGCTTTCCGCAAACACGGGGAAAAGATGGCCGGACATTCGGTTACGACGTCCGTCCTTTTTCTTAATAAAGAAAAGGCGGTTCCGCCATGAAAAATTCCCGGCCAAAGCGATGTCCGGCCAGGCTTGGAAATCCCTTGCCGTGTGAGATGCCGCAAACTTTGTGCTTCCTTGCCCGTCCGATGCGGAAGGCTTGAACTTGCCCCTGCTTTCGGGCATGTTTCGGCGGATGCAAATGAGGGGCCGCCCGTGCCACTCCCTGCCCGGTTCCTTCATCCGCCGGCATCTCCCCCGTCCCCATTCCCTGCGCTTCAAAAAAACACTTCTCAATTTTATATTTTTAAGATAAGATACGATATGAATGAATATTCATTCGTCCGAAGGAGGGAGAAGATGACCGTTGAAGAGATCGTCAAGGCTGACTGGATCCGGAAAAACCGGCTGATGGCCCTCGGCTATTCGGTTTCGATCCCGGCCGCCATTTTATACAGCGTCCTGAACGGGGAGCATCCGCTGAAGGTCTGGATTTATTCGGTTTCTTATGCTGTTTTTCTTTCATTATATTTCATCCTCCATGTACGGCTGAAATGGTTGAAAGCGTTTCCCTACGCGGCCATTTTTCCCCTGTATACCGGAATGGCCGTCTACGCCTATTTTTTTGCCGGCAGCATATCGGCCATGCTCATCATTTTGTATCTGGCCGTCATCTCTTCCGTGCATTTTCGAAGGCCCCTTTTCGCCATCGGCTACGGGTACGGCTTCATCGCGCTCTTGATCAACAAAATCTTCGCCCCCGGCCAGGATCCGGTGTTTGATGCGGCCTTCGGCGTGGCCATGCTCGTTTACGTGCTCCTCGGCATGGTGTTCTTGATCTTGATCCATCTCAATCGGCTGCAGTTCCGCCAATTGATCCGCGTTTTGAAGGATGCCGAAGAGGAGGCGGAAAAAAAGGAGAAACAAAAGGAATTGCTGGAACAGGACATTTTGCAAATCATCTCCCGGATTTCCAAAATCAACGGGCAAGTTCAGAAACATATGTCCGCCCAGAATGAGATGATGCAGGCGGTCAACGAAATCGCAGCGGGGGCGGCATCCCAGAACGACCAGGTCGTTTCCATCGCCGACCATGTTTCCTATGCCACGAGGCAAGTGGAAGAAATGGATCGGATCACGAAAAAGGTGATGGAACGCACCTCCGATTCCTTGAGCATTTCCAAGACGGGAACGGAAAAAATGAAAGAAATGGAAAAAACCATGGGCGAATTGGCCGGGATCGTCCAGCAGCTGAAACAAACCTTCTCCACGTTGGCGAAAAAAATCGAGGAAACGAACAGCTTTGCGGACAATATCCAGGAGATTGCCTCCCAGACGAATATGCTCGCTTTGAACGCCTCCATCGAAGCGGCCAGGGCGGGAGATTCGGGCAAAGGTTTTTCGGTGGTCGCCGCGGAGATCCGGAATTTGGCCGAATTGACGAGCCAGACGGCCAACCGGATCAACGAAAACTTGGCGGGCGTCAACGAAGTGAACCTCCAAACCGTAAAGGAGATGGAGCAAAGCGGAAGGATGCTGGATAAAAGCCTTGCCGCCTCCGCCAGCGTTTCAAAGTTTTTCGTGGATTTGAGCGGCAACTTGGAAAGGCTTCATGCGGAATTTTCCCAACTGATGGAAAGCGTCAACAATGTGAAGACGGATACCGGGCGCATCGAAGGGGCCGCGAAGGAACAGGCTGCCGTCATTTCCGAATCCACCGCCAAGCTGGAAGAAATCCGGCAGGTGATCGAGCAGCTGTTGAAAAATCATGAGGAGATCGCCGGCGATTTGCTGGAGACGAACAAAAGCGCGGAAAATTTGCAGAAGCTGATTTTGGCGGAAGAATGATGCGGGATGCGGATGCTGCGCAAGGGGGACGGGCCCTGGAACGACGGACGAAATCCGGCGGCTGAATTTTTGCCGGAATAAAATCGGGGGAACATGAGAAATCTTGTTGATGGTGTCTGGCTGAACTCATACGGCTGTCCCGAACTTGAGAAATCTTGTTGAAAGGCTTCCCTTTCGGGATTGACTCACGAAAGGCCGTCCGCGCAGGCATCAGGCAGATAGGACTCGCCCAAAATTTCTGAAGGCTGCGGATCGGAAGATCCGTTTTTCTTTTGCCTTGCCGTTTCCCCTTTGCCGTCAGCGGCTGAAAAAGGATCGCCGGCAAAATGGCGCAAAGATTTTTCCCGCCGCAAACATCCCGCCCCTGCATAAGTTCCGCCGCATAGGAAGGGTTCCGGACGAAAAGCTCTATCTTTTCCGCCGCAAGAATCCATTTGGACAGGCCGGGAAAGGGGGGCGGCGAAACAGGAACGACGGAACGGAACCCCGGGTGCCCCCAAGGTGCCGGCCGCGGGAAAATGCGTCTTTTTCCGGGGAAACTATTTTCTTTTCCGCAAAAAACATGGTAGACTAATCACAGCGGAATGGAAAAATTTTTAGAAACGCGGGATCGGCCATGGACCGTCATGAAAAGAAAGGGAACGTGATTCCCCTGCCCGATTTGGAGAACCGGCTGTTGCAGAGGGGAATGGATTATTTTGCGGAGGGAAAATACGGGGAAGCGGCTACGATGTTTTCTGAAGCAAAAAGCATCGGCGGGAACAACCCGGTCCTTTACCATGCCCTTTTGGCCGCGTACTTGAAACAGGGAAATGATCTCGCCGCGGAAAAGATTGCGGAGGAAATGCTGGCGAAGAAAATCGGGGACGAGGAAACGCTGGACATTTACCTGTTCATCCTGCTTCACCGGGGGGAATACGGGAAGCTGCAAAAACTGACCGCTTCCCTTTTGGCGGACGGGGAAATGCGCGCCGATAGAAAGGAACGATTCCTTGCCCTGCAAAAGGCGTGCCAAGAGCTGGCACAACGGCAGCCTTTACCGGTGGAAACCGTTTCTCTAAGCAAAAAGAATAAGAACGAAAAATATCAACGGCCGTCATATAATAAGAAGAAAGACGGCTTGAAGGCGGAAAGCATTTTCGGCGAAAACAGGGTCGAAGCCATCCGGCAGATCGCCGATATCGGCGAAGAAGAGCTGCCGCAGCTATTGCCGGAAATTTTATCTTATTTGGCGGATCCGGAGCGGGACCCCTTCGTGAAAACCGTTCTTCTCCACAAGCTGTACAGCCTTCATTACACCGGAACGGTGAAGGTCGCAAAATTCGGGCGGAAGACCGGTTTGGATCTTTCCCGTTACGGGCCGGTGGATCAGGTTCCCTTTGTCCGGGACGTCAAAGGGAAGATCGAAGAAAGGCTGGAACAATCCAACCCGAGCCTGATGGAACACGCCCTGTCCTTGGCGGACCGGTTTTTCATGGCCGTGTATCCCCTGGAAAGGGATTTCCGAGACGCCGGGATCTGGTGCGATGCCTTCATCTTTACGGCGGAGTCGTATTTAAGTTCCGGCCTTACCGGCACCGGGGGAACCGGAGAAATGCCGGTTCCGGAGGACGGGGATGAGGAATTCCGGAAGGCGGTCGAATGGATCCTCCGTGCGGAACGGTGTTATGTGTAAAAGGGGACGCCGATCCGGACGGCCGCGGCGTCGAAGGACTCGTGCGGCAGAAGGACGGCGGGGCTTTTTTCCCGGGCGGGAAATTTTGCGGGCAACGGAATCCTATGTTTTGCTCCGATCTTCGCCGCAACAGGGGTTGTTTTGCAAAGGTATTGTCCCGCAGAACCTCGTTCCGCAGCTTCGTTGCCGCCCAACACTCTGCTCCGCAACTGGGGCGCTAAACAAAACCTTGCTCCGCGACCTCGTTGCTGCGAAATTTTGCCAGACGGATCAAAAGGAATACCGCACGATGTTTCTTGCTCCGCAACCTAGTTGCTCCGCAACCTAGTTGCTGCGCAACACCCTGCTCCGCAAAATTTGCTCGGTAGCTTCGTTGTTCCGCAGAACCTTGCTCAGAGACAGGGGCGCTTCGCAGGACCTTGCCCGGCGACAGGGTTGCTTGACGAAGTGCTCACCCGCAGGCTTGCGTTTTTGTTGCTGCGTTGCCCGGCGACAGGGTTGCTGGGCGAAACCTTGCTCGACAACTTCGTTCTTGCGCAAGAATGCTTGTTCCGCAAATTCTGCTGCACAACTGCGCCGTACCCAACGCCGCCGAACCGGATCGCCCGGCCTGCTCCGGAAAACCCTTCTGGCCGCTCTGTTGCTGCGCAGAAACGCCGTGCCGCCGGTACCGGGCCTTGCCTTTTTTTCCCGACCGATCAATTTTCCCTATTTTATTGAAAGAGCAAAAAGCTATGTTATAATGTAATGGTTGAGTGATTCGAAATTTTACATAGACCGGGAAAACATCGATATAAAAGACAAACGGATGAAAACATAAGCTGGAGGGAAAAATAAATGTCAGTGAAATGGGAAGTTTTGGAAGGAAGCCGCGGGGAATTGACCGTGGAGGTGGATGCTGCCGAAGTTAATAAGGCCCTGGATGCGGCTTTCAAAAAAGTCGTAAAAAGCGTCAGCGTTCCGGGGTTCCGGAAAGGAAAGGTCCCGCGGACCATTTTCGAAAAACGCTTCGGCGTGGAAGCATTATACCAGGATGCCTTGGATATCCTGCTTCCGGACGCCTACGCCAAAGCGGTGGAGGAAGCCGGGATTGAACCTGTATCGAGGCCGGAAATTGACATCGAACAGCTGGAAAAGGGAAAACCTCTCATCTTTAAAGCGGTCGTCACCGTAAAACCGGAAGTCAAACTCGGGGAGTACAAAGGCCTGGAAGTGGAAAAAACGGATACGGAAGTCACCGACGAAGAAGTGGAAGAAGAATTGAAAGCCCTGCAAAACCGCTATGCCGAGCTCGTCCTTAAGGAAGAAGGGGCGGCGAAGGAAGGGGACACGGTCGTCATCGATTTTGAAGGGTTTATCGACGGCGAGCCCTTTGAAGGCGGAAAGGCGGAAAATTATTCGTTGGAACTCGGTTCGAACCAATTTGTCCCCGGTTTCGAAGAACAATTGGTCGGAATTTCCGCGGGAGAGGAGAAGGAAATCGAAATCACCTTCCCGGAAGATTACCGCGTTTCCGAGCTGGCCGGGAAAAAGGCGAAATTCAAAGTCAAAGTCCACGAAGTAAAGGAAAAGGTGCTGCCCGCCTTGGATGACGAATTTGCCAAAGACGTGGACGAAGAAGTGGAAACGCTGGAGGCCTTGAAGGAAAAAATCAAAAACCGCCTGAAGGAAGACAAAGAACACCGGGCGAAACACATGCTGGAAAACGCGGTGATCGAAAAGGCCGCGGCCAACGCGGAAGTGGAAATCCCCGAGGTCATGATCGAAAACGAAGTGGAACGCATGTTCAATGATTTCAAACAAAGGCTGCAAATGGACAACATCAGCCTGGAACTTTATCAGCAGCTGACCGGCCAAAGCCCGGATGACATCAAGAAGCAAATGCGGGAGGATGCGGAAAAACGGGTCCGCGCCAATCTCGTGTTGGAAGCCATCGTGAAGGCGGAAAATATCGATGTCACGGAAGAAGAGCTGGAAAAAGAAGTGCAAAAAATGGCGGACCTCTACCGCATGACGGCGGATCAAGTGAAAGAGGCGCTCGGTTCGCTCGATTTCCTGAAAGAGGATATCAAGCTGAACAAAGCGGTTCAATTGCTTGTCGAACACAGCAAAACCGTGGCATAATTTTCCACGGGGAATATGGGGATAACAACAGGGCGCGAGATGGATTTCGTGCCTTGTTTTATCCTTGAAACCCTTTGCCCGAGGCCGGACCTCCATTGAATATTTTACCTTCATCCCGGTCGAGGGAATTGCGCAAGATATACATAGCATCATTTTCCGGGAGCGTATGTTTTCTTTTATTCCGAAAAATGTGATACAATGCAAATACATAAACCGTGAGCATTTTTCCGGTTACCGTGACCTCCAGGCAAAAATTTTGAAGGGGTGAATATTTTGTTTAAATTTAACGATGAAAAAGGTCAGGTGAAATGTTCCTTTTGCGGAAAAACCCAGGACCAAGTGCGTAAGCTCGTTGCCGGCCCGGGCGTTTATATATGCGATGAATGCATCGAACTGTGCACGGAGATCGTGGAGGAAGAACTGGGGAACGAGGAAGAATTCGATTTCAAGGAAGTGCCCAAACCCGCAGAGATCTACGATATCTTAAACGAATATGTCATCGGTCAGGACAGGGCGAAAAAGATCTTGTCGGTGGCCGTTTATAACCATTACAAACGGATCAGGACGAAAAGCAAGATCGACGACGTGGAACTTTCCAAAAGCAACATCTGCCTGATCGGGCCGACGGGTAGCGGGAAGACGCTTCTGGCGCAGACATTGGCCCGGATTTTGAACGTCCCCTTCGCGATCGCCGACGCCACCTCCTTGACGGAAGCGGGCTACGTGGGCGAAGATGTGGAAAACATCCTGTTGAAGCTGATCCAGGCGGCCGATTATGACGTGGAAAAGGCCGAAAAAGGGATCATTTACATCGACGAGATCGATAAAATCGCCCGCAAATCGGAAAACCCGTCCATTACCCGGGACGTGTCGGGCGAAGGCGTCCAACAGGCTTTGCTGAAAATTTTGGAAGGCACCATCGCCAGCGTTCCTCCGCAAGGCGGAAGGAAACATCCCCATCAGGAATTCATCCAAATCGATACGACGAATATTTTGTTCATCTGCGGCGGCGCCTTCGACGGCCTGGAACAGATCATCAAGCGCCGCATCGGCCAGAAGGTCATCGGTTTCGGCACGGAATCGACCAAAAACGTGGACGACAAGGATTTGCTTTCGAAGGTGTTGCCCGAGGACTTGCTGAAATTCGGCTTGATCCCCGAATTTATCGGCCGCCTGCCCGTCATTGCCACGTTGGAAAGCCTGGACGAACAGGCGCTGGTCGACATCTTGACGAAGCCGAGAAATGCCATCGTGAAGCAATTCCAAAAGATGCTCGAACTCGACAATGTGGAACTGGAGTTCGAAAAGAGCGCGCTGCAGGCCATTGCCAAAAAGGCGATGGAACGGAAAACGGGCGCCCGCGGTTTGCGTTCGATCGTCGAAAATCTCCTCTTGGACGTCATGTTTGAACTTCCGTCCCGGAAAGATATCGTCAAATGCGTCATTACCGAAGAATGCGTAACCGAGCAAAAACAGCCGCTTCTCGTGCTGAAAGACGGAACGGTGGTCAATAAGGAATCGGCTTAAGCCTAAAAAATCAGAATTCGGCCAAATCGGCCGCTTTTTTTTTTTCTTGGAGGGAATTACTAGCACCAAGCAATGAAAGGGTATTATTGATGATGGTTGGTGTTTATGCGTCTTGACTTAAATAAAAATTAGGATCTCGTTTAAATCTCCATTGTTTGACCTGTTCAGCGGAAAAGATATGAATGGGGCATAACTAACCTTTGTGGTTAGTTATGCCGTCCAAGTTTTTTTTCGCCGCCACCGATCGGAAAGAAGAAAAAGGCCCCGCGGGCCATTCCCCGGATCCCTTGGCGGGCGGAATCGGGGCCGTCCGTTCCCCGTTCTATTTTCAGAAAGTTTCCCTTTGGAGCTTTTGTTTATTCCTTTCCCTCCGGGGGGATACTATCGGATAAAAAGGAATTGGGGCTGGAGGGAAAAGGAATGGATATTGCAAGCGTCGCGTTATTGATCCAACTTTTTTTCGGGATCGTCATCGGTTTATATTTTTGGAACTTGTTAAAGAACCAGCGCACGCAAAAAATTACCATCGACAAGGAATCGCGGAAAGAGATGGAGCAGCTGCGGAAAATGCGGGCCATATCGCTGACGATGCCGCTTTCGGAAATGGTGCGGCCGTCCCGTTTTTCGGAAATCATCGGCCAGGAAGACGGGATCAAGGCGCTGAAGGCGGCCCTGTGCGGTCCGAATCCCCAGCATGTGATCATCTACGGCCCGCCCGGCGTGGGAAAAACGGCGGCCGCCCGGCTCGTTCTCGAGGAAGCGAAAAAGAACGAAAAATCCCCCTTCGGAGAAAATGCCGCCTTTGTTGAATTGGATGCGACGACCGCCCGATTCGACGAAAGGGGAATCGCCGATCCGTTGATCGGCTCCGTCCATGATCCGATCTACCAGGGGGCGGGGGCGATGGGCCAGGCGGGGATTCCCCAGCCGAAACAGGGGGCGGTGACCCATGCCCACGGCGGCATCTTGTTTATCGATGAGATCGGGGAATTGCATCCGATCCAAATGAATAAATTATTAAAGGTTTTGGAAGACCGGAAAGTGTTTTTGGAAAGCGCCTACTACAGCGAGGAAAACACGCAAATCCCCAATTACATCCACGATATCTTCCAAAACGGCCTTCCCGCCGACTTCCGCCTGGTCGGCGCCACGACGAGAAGCCCGGAAGAAATCCCTCCCGCCATCCGCTCCCGGTGCATGGAAATCTTTTTCCGGGAACTGGAACCGGATGAAATTCTCGAAGTGGCAAAGAAGGCGTTGGACAAAGTCCAATTGACGGCGGGCGAAAAGGGCTTGCGCCTGATCTCCCAATACGCGAAGAACGGAAGGGAAGCGGTCAATATCGTCCAGATCGGGGCCGGGCTGGCCATCAACGAAGGGCGGAACTTCATCAGGGACGACGACATCGAATGGATCATCCACTCCAGCCGCCTCGCCCCGAGGGTGGAAAAACGGATCCACGGGCGCCCCGAAGTCGGCTTGGTCAACGGCATGGCCGTTTACGGGGCGAGCGGCGGGACTTTGCTGGAAATCGAAGCGACGGTCATCCCCGCGGTGAAAAAGGGGACGGTGAACATCACCGGCATCGTGGAAGAGGAGAGCATCGGCGAGCAGGGAAAATCGGTCCGGCGGAAGAGCCTGGTGAAGAGTTCCATCGAAAACGCGATCACCGTTTTGCGCACCTTCGGCGTCCCCGCGGACGAATACGACATCCACGTCAATTTTCCCGGCGGGATGCCCGTGGACGGCCCTTCCGCGGGAGTGGCCCTGGCGTCGGCCATCTATTCCGCGATTTATAAGATCCCCGTGGACAACCGGGTGGCGATGACCGGAGAAATCAGCGTCCACGGCAAGGTCAAACCGGTGGGCGGCATTTACGAAAAGGTAAGGGCGGCGAAGAAGGCGGGCGCCAAAAAGGTCATTGTCCCGAAAGGGAATGATCAGGCCCTTTTAAAAAACATAGACGGCGTGGAAATTGTTCCTGTGGAAACGATCACGGAAGTTTTCAAACACGCCTTCCCCATGACAGGGGAGAAGCCGGGGACGGAGGTCCGCGACGCCTTTTCCGCCCCCGATCCGCACAAAAAAACGATTTAGTTTCCCGCTTCAGAAAAGGGATGGATCGCGGGGAAAGGCGGACTTTTCCCGGAAGGCGGGGGCGGACCGGGAAAAGGGGCGCCGGACTGGTTTTTCGGCGGCTGACGAAGGGGAGAAACCCGTCAGTTCGTCCTTTTTTTGCGGCGTTTTTTCGGGTGTTGTAAATAGACAGTTTCCAAAGAATCAGTTAATATTTGTATAAAGAAAGACGGAGGAAATGAAGGGAAGATCGATTTTTTCGACTGTTGAATGGAGGTTTTCAAATGAGTTCGCAACAAAAGACCATAGTACCCCTTCTTCCGTTGAGAGGCATCCTCGTTTTTCCGGCGACTGTCCTGCACCTGGATGTCGGCAGGGAAAAATCGATTCAGGCGCTGGAAAGAGCGATGATCGGCGAGCATTTCATCTTTCTGACGACGCAAAAGGAAGTCTCCATCGACGACCCGACGAAGGACGACATGTACCCGGTCGGGACGTTGTCCAAAGTGAAGCAGATGCTGAAACTTCCGAACGGCACCATCCGGGTGCTCGTGGAAGGATTGAAGAGAGGAAAAATCGAACGGTTTTTAAAAACGGATAGATATTTTGAAGTGGAAATTACCACCTATGAGAACGAAGGCGGGCACGATCTGGAAGAAGAAGCGTTAGTGCGCACGGTGCTCGATTATTTCGAACAATACATACGCCTTTCGAAAAAGATTTCCTTCGAGACCTTCACCTCGATCCAGGACATCGACGAACCCGGGAGGATGGCCGATCTCATCGCCTCCCACATGCCTTTGAAATTGAAGGAAAAACAGGAGCTGCTGGAAACCTTCGACGTGAAAGAGCGGCTGCAGCGGCTGGTCAATATTTTGCACAACGAGAAGGAAGTCATCCAGCTGGAGCGGAAAATCGGCCAGCGCGTGAAAAAGGCGATGGAGCGGACCCAGAAGGAGTATTATTTGCGCGAGCAGATGAAGGCCATTCAAAAGGAGCTGGGCGAAAAGGAAGGAAAGTTCGGGGAAGTCGAAGAGCTGCGGGAAAAGATCATGAAGGCCGACATGCCCGAACATGTGTTGAATACGGCCTTGCGGGAACTGGACCGCTATGAAAAGATGCCGAGCACTTCCGCGGAAAGCTCCGTCATCCGCACCTACATCGATTGGCTCATTTCCCTACCGTGGAAAAAGATGACGAAGGATGACCTCGATCTGAAAAAGGCGGAACGGATTTTGAACGAGGACCATTACGGGTTGGACAAGGTCAAGGAAAGGGTTCTCGAATATTTGGCCGTGCAGAAACTGACCCGGTCGTTAAAAGGCCCCATCCTTTGCCTCGTCGGTCCTCCCGGGGTCGGGAAAACCAGCCTCGCCCGCTCGATCGCCCGGGCCTTGAACCGCCATTTTGTCCGCATTTCCCTCGGGGGCGTCCGCGATGAATCGGAGATCCGCGGACACAGGAGGACCTATGTCGGCGCGATGCCGGGCCGGATCATCCAAGGGATGCGGAAGGCGGGAACGGTTAACCCGGTCTTCCTGCTCGATGAAATCGACAAAATGGCCAGCGATTTCCGCGGGGATCCGGCCGCCTCCCTTTTGGAAGTCCTGGACCCGGAACAAAACAAGAATTTCAGCGACCACTATATCGAAGAGCCCTATGATTTGTCGAAGGTGATGTTTATCGCGACGGCAAACAATGCGGCCGCCATTCCCGAACCGCTGCTCGACCGGATGGAAGTCATTGCCATTCCCGGCTATACGGAGATCGAAAAATTACATATCGCCAAGGATTATCTGCTGAAAAAGCAATTGAAGGAACACGGCCTGACCAAAGGGCAGCTGCAAATCCGCGAAGACGGGATCCAGCAGATCATCCGCTATTATACGAGGGAGGCGGGCGTCCGGGGATTGGAGCGGCAGATCGCCTCCATCTGCCGGAAGACGGCCAAGATCATCATCGCCGGCGAGAAAAAGCGGGTCGTTGTCACGAAGAACCGGGTTGCCGAGTTTTTGGGCAAACCCCTCTACCGTTACGGCCGCGCCGAACAGGAAGATCAGGTCGGGGTGGCGACCGGCCTCGCCTTTACGGTGTTCGGCGGCGACACGCTGCAAATCGAAGTCTCTTTGGCGCCCGGAAAAGGCAAATTGGTGCTGACGGGAAAGCTCGGGGACGTCATGAAGGAGTCCGCCCAGGCCGCTTTGAGCTACATCCGTTCCTCGGCGGAAAAGCTCGGTGTGGATAAGGATTTTTATGAAAAATACGATATCCACATCCACGTGCCGGAGGGCGCCGTGCCGAAAGACGGCCCTTCCGCCGGCATTACCATCGCCACCGCCCTCGTCTCCGCATTGACCGGAAAGAAAGTGCGGAAAGAGGTCGGCATGACCGGGGAGATCACGTTAAGGGGAAGGGTGCTGCCGATCGGCGGACTGAAGGAGAAAACGCTGAGCGCCCACCGGGCGGGGCTTTCCACCGTCATCCTGCCGAAGGATAACGAAAAGGATTTGGACGACATCCCCGAAAGCGTCCGCAACGATTTGAACTTCATCCTCGTTTCCCATGTGGATGAAGTGCTAAGGCATTCCCTGCTGGAAAATTAGCTTCCGCCCCGAAGGGCGAAGATGGAGAAGCGGTTGGTGAAAACGATGATCGTAAAAGATGCCCAATTTATTATCAGCGCGGTATCGGAAAAACAGTATCCCGAAGGTTCCCTGCCCGAAATCGCCATGGCCGGACGCTCCAACGTCGGGAAATCGTCCTTTATCAATCGGATGACCAACAGGAAAAAATTGGCGAAAACCTCATCCAAACCGGGCAGGACGCAAACCTTGAATTATTATTTGATCAACAACCGGTTTTATTTCGTCGACGTCCCCGGCTACGGCTACGCCGCCGTTTCCAAAAAGGAGCAGCGGTCCTGGGGGAAGATGATCGAAAACTACCTGCTGGGGAGAAAACAGCTGAAGGGCGTCGTCCTTCTGCTCGATATTCGCCACGAACCCACCGGGGATGACTGCCTGATGTATCAATTTTTAAAACATTGCCGCATCCCCGTCGTCGTCATCGCCACGAAGGCGGATAAAATTTCCAAAGGAAAACATGCCAAGCACGTCAAGATCATCCGGGAAAAGCTGCAGGCGGACCCGGAGGACATGGTCATCCCCTTTTCCGCCGAAACGGGGATCGGAAAGGACGAGGCGTGGAAAGCGATCGAGAACTTGCTGGATTGAGGCGGCACGATACGTTTCCGGAAGCGGTCCGCCCGGCCCTCCGGCGCAGGCGCATCCAGGCGGGGCGGAAGACATCCCCGACCCGGTTTTCCCGGGGATCCTTTCCGGCGCAAAAGGGTTGCTCCTCTCCCTTCCCGCCGCTTCTCGAGCGCCTGGGTTTCCCGCGTTAAACAGCCTTTTTTCTTTTTTGCCGGACGGGACGGGGTCCGAAGCCGGCCGCAAGGGAAGGGCTCCTTCGCCTTCCGGTCCGGCCATGCGCCTGACAAAACCGATCGCTTTGACCGGAAAACCCCGAAGCCGGTTTTTATTTCATAAAAAAACCGGATCCGGGAAGCGGGAGCCCCGTATTCCGGCTTCATAAGCATTCATCGGTGAAAGGTCCGGCGCGGACCTTTGGCGAAGATTGGGCAGGCCGGCGAGCGGACGTCCCGCTCCCGGCTTTCCTTTTTCCACCTGTTCACTTTCTCTTGAAGAGAAGGAAATAGAGCCCGATGGCGATCAAAGCCAAGGGCAAAAAAGAGGAAAGCTGGACGATTTGATTTTCGATCCTGCCGAAGAGATCCAAAATTTTTCCGTAGAAAAGCTGAAAGACGGCGATCGTAAAGAACAACCAGCCGTAAAGCAAGCCCTTTTTCGTTTTCAAATGGAGCAGGAAAAATCCGAAGGCGATGATCAGGAAATAGATGCCGGTATCATTCGCCTCCAGGGAAAAATAGCGGGCGGCGTGGAAATGGGCGCCGATCCCGGCGAGGATTACCCCGGGCAGGATCATCTCGTAATCTTTTCCCGAATAGGCGTGGATCAAAAAGGCGGCGCCGATGATCAATAAAATCGTGGGCCAAGTAAAAACGGGAAAGGGCGGGTGGTAGGATGAATGCTGAAAGAAGGCATAAAGTCCGAAACCGATGAGCACGGCGCCCGGAAACCAATTTCCTTTCATTTGCGACAAACCTTTCCGTTAAAATGGGGTTGCTTCTTTCTTTTGGAAAAATAAAGGATCTGTCCTCCATTTGTCAATGGGCGGCCATAGGCTTTCCCGTGCGCGGCCGCCGCGGCGGCTTTATGAAAGCCTTTTCGCGGATCCGGATCTCTCCGGACCGGCAGCCCGGGGACAGGTGACGACTTAGAGAAAAGCTATTTCTATTGCCGGGACGGTCCGGAAACCGGCGGCCGCCGGATCCGACTTTAAAAGAAAAAGATATTTTTATTATAGTCCTTCTGTTTTTTCCGGCAACCCGCTTTTCTCGCTTCCGCCCTTTTCCCGGCCGGGGACGGCGGACGGATCGTTCGGGTTCGATTTTGAAAAATTTTCATAATCTGTTCATAAACTTGTAAAAATAATAATGATTTTAATGTTATACTTACTATTGATTGAGGTTGAACAACGGAACAGGACGAACTACGGGGTGATTGAAAATGCAGATTTTGGCCGCGACCGTTCACTATAAAACGGCGCCCGTCGAGGTCCGGGAACGCCTGTCCTTCACGGACGAGAAGATGCTGGCGGAAGGAATGGCGGCATTGAAAGAAAAGAAAAGCATTTTGGAAAACGTCATCCTTTCCACCTGCAACCGGACGGAAGTATATGCCGTCGTCGATCAGATTCATACGGCCAGATATTATATCAAAGAATTTTTGGCGGAGTTTTTCGGGCAGGATTTGGAATCAATCGCCCCTTATATCCGTTTCCATGAAAATGAAGAGGCCGTCCGCCACCTGATGAAAGTCACGTGCGGCTTGGATTCGATGGTCCTCGGAGAAACGCAAATTTTGGGACAAGTCCGCACCAGCTTTTTCATCGCCCAAAAGGCCGGAGCGACCGGGATCATTTTTAACCGCCTGTTCAAAGACGCCATCACCCTCGCCAAAAAGGCCCATACCCGGACGGAGATCGGCAAACACGCGGTTTCCGTCAGCTACGCGGCCGTGGAGCTCGGGAAGAAGGTTTTGGGCGGTCTGCAGGAGAAAAAGGTTCTGGTCATCGGCGCCGGGAAAATGGGCGAATTGACTGTGGAAAATCTCTATAGCAACGGTGCCAAACATATTACCATTGTCAACCGGACTTATGAAAAGGCGAAGGAATTGGCGGAAAAATTTTCCGGGAAGGCCCGTCCCGCGGAGGAATTGGCGGACTGCCTGACGGATGCGGATATCGTCATCAGCTCCACCGGTTCCGAAGAATATATACTGACCAAACCGATGATCGAACCGATCGTCAAGGAAAAGGAAGGCCCCCTGTTCATGGTGGATATCGCTGTTCCCCGGGACATCGACCCGGAAATCGGCGGATTGCCGTCCGTACATTTGTACGATATCGACGACTTGGAAGACGTGGTGAACCAGAATCTGGAGGAACGGAAAAAGGCCGCCGGAATCATTTCCGGCTGGATTGACGAAGGGACGGAACAATTTTACCAATGGATCCAAACGCTGGGGGTCGTCCCGCTCATTGCCGCCCTCCGGGAGAAGGCGTTGAAGATCCAGGAGCAGACGATGGAAAGCATCGTACGGAAAATCCCCGATTTGACGGAACGGGAGCGGAAAGTGATCAGCAAACATACGAAGAGCATCATCAATCAGATGCTGCGCGACCCGATCCAGCAAATCAAGGAATTGGCGGGGCGTCCGGACGCGGATCAGGCCTTATATTATTTCAGAAAGATTTTCAATTTGGAAGACATAACCCCAGGGGAAGACGACGGGGAGCAAAGGGAGATGGAGGCAGGCCGGACCAAACAGAAGCAGGCGGTCCAGGGTTGACGGCTCCGGCGCAAAACATCCGGGAAAACCGCCGTTTGCAGGCCGTTTTTCCATGCTGCCGGCAAAAGGGCTTCGTCATGGGGGATTCGGGGAAAATGGCCTATCGGGCCGTTTTCCCCTTTTTCCCGCAAACCGGAAGGCCTGCTTTCTTCCGGCCGCCATTTTCCGGGAAATGGAATTTGGCGAAAACGTGATATACTGTATATGGCCGGGTTCCGGCAAGGGCGATCGGGATCCGTCATCGCGCCGGCGGTCGCCGGGGCATCGGGATGTCCGGCGAACGGTTGATGATCGGTGATCGGGATCCCTCATTAGCGGCGCCGGATCCGGCTATGGAGAAAAGTCGGTTTTGGGCTGTGCCGCCTACGGCGGCCTGAGGCCCGGACGGGAGGATTCTATGCGAAAAATTATCGTCGGATCACGAAGAAGCAAGCTGGCATTGGCGCAAACCCGTTGGGTGATCGGCCGGTTAAAGCGGCTCGGCTGCCCATGGGAATTCGAGATTCGGGAGATCGTCACAAAAGGGGACCAAATTCTAAACGTGACCCTGTCGAAAGTTGGCGGAAAAGGGCTTTTTGTAAAAGAAATCGAGCAGGCCCTTCTCCGGGAAGAGATCGATATGGCCGTACATAGCATGAAGGATATGCCGGCGGTGCTGCCGGCGGGTTTAACGATCGGTTCGGTGCCGGAAAGGGAGGATCCGAGGGATGTGTTCCTCGCCAAAGGGGGAATTTCTTTCCGGGAACTACCGAAAGGGGCGGTGATCGGGACGAGCAGTTTGCGCCGCAAAGCCCAATTGCTCGCCCTTCGCCCGGATTTGGACATCCGATGGATCCGGGGAAACATCGATACGAGGCTGAAGAAGCTGAAAACGGAAAATTACGACGGGATCATTCTGGCCGCCGCCGGCCTCTCCCGGCTCGGTTTTCCCCGGGAGGACATCACGGAATATTTCAACGAGGATGACATGGTCCCTGCCGTCGGGCAAGGCGCCCTGGCCGTGGAATGCCGGGAGGATGACAACGGCCTGCTCGAATGGCTTGCAAAACTGACCTGCCGAAGGACGGAAAGGGCGGTCATCGCGGAACGGGAATTTTTGAAACAGGTCGGGGGAAGCTGCCAAGTTCCCGTCGGGGGGCATGCCAAAACGTCGGAAGACGGCGGCATCCTCTTCACCGCCTTCGTCGCCTCCCCCGACGGCCGGCAGGTTTTCAAAGAGAGGGTGGCCGGGAAGGATCCGGCATCCGTCGGCAGGGAAGCGGCGGAACGCCTCTTCAATCAGGGGGCGAAACCATTGATTGAAGCATTGGCGCGAGGGATCGATGAACATGAATGAACGGCCATTGCTGGGGAAAACTTGCCTCATTCCGCGGCAAGGCGGACAGGGAAAGGATTTGGCGGAGAAGATCCGGCGCTTGGGCGGGGAGCCCCTTTCCATTCCCCTGATCGATTTCAAGGAAGCGGAGCCCTCGGAAGCGGAGCTTGCGCGCCTGAAAGGGGCGAGCGGCTACGATTGGTTTGTTTTTACCAGCAAAAACGGGGTGGATTATTTCTTCCGCCTCTTAAAAAAATACGGCATCCCCTTCCCGGAAGGGAAGAAGGCGGCCGTCGTCGGGAAAAAAACGAAGGAAGCCGCGGAAAAGCACGGCTGGGAAAGGATCTTTGTCCCGTCGGCATTCACCGGGGAACAGATGGCGAAGGAATTGCCGGAAGCCGTGAAGAAAGATGAACGGGTGCTCATCTGCAAAGGAAATCTGGCGGGGGACGTCATCTTCCGGGCGCTTTCCCGCCAAGGGTTCCGGGCGGACGAAATCGTCGTTTACGAGACCTTTTTCCCGGAAGAAAGCGGGAAAATGCTGGTGGAAAAGGTAAAAAGCGAAAAATTGGACATCCTTTTGTTCACGTCCCCCTCCACCGTCGAACATTTCATGTCCGCGGTCAGGAGGGCGGGCCTGGAGGAACGGGTCAAGGACGCTGTCGTTGCGGCGATCGGCCCGGTCACGAAAAAAAAGGCGGAAGAATACGGGTTGGACGTAAAGGTTTGTCCCTCCGTCCATTCGACGGACGATCTGGTAAAGGAACTGATTGAAACGATTTCCCATCGCGAGGAGGAAAGCAAATGGAAACGTTAAATTTTCGCCGCCACCGCCGGTTAAGGAAGAGCGCCTTTTTACGGGATTTGGTGAGGGAACATCATCTGTCTGTCGACGATCTCATTTACCCCCTCTTTGTCGTGGAAGGAAACAAGGTGCGCAATCCGGTTCCATCGATGCCGGGAATCGAACAGCTCTCTCCGGACTATCTGTTGGATGAGATCGGGGAAGCGGCCGCCCTGGGCATTAAGGCCGTCTTGCTTTTCGGGGTTCCCCGGCACAAGGATCCCGTCGGTTCGGCGGCCTACCATCCCCACGGCATCGTCCAGGAAGCGATCCGGGCGATCAAGGCGAAATACCCGGACCTTCTCGTCATCGCCGACACCTGCCTGTGCGAATATACGGATCACGGCCATTGCGGAGTGGTGGAAAAGGGCGATGTCCTGAACGACGCCTCGCTGGAGCTTCTGGTGAAAACCGCCGTCAGCCAGGCGGAGGCGGGCGCCGACATCATCGCCCCTTCCAACATGATGGACGGTTTTACCGCCGCCATTCGGAAAGGGCTGGACGATGCCGGCTTCGCCTATGTGCCGATCATGTCCTATGCGGTCAAATACGCCTCCGCATTCTACGGACCGTTCCGGGACGCGGCGGAAAGCGCGCCGAAATTCGGAGACAGGAAAACCTATCAAATGGATCCGGCCAACCGCAGGGAGGCCTTGCGGGAAGCCCAATCGGACATCGAGGAAGGGGCCGATCTGCTGATCGTCAAACCCGGCATGCCCTATTTGGACATCATCGCCGATATCCGTCAGCATTTCCCCGTTCCCGTCGTCGCCTACAATGTCAGCGGGGAATACGCGATGGTGAAGGCCGCGGCACAAAATGGCTGGCTCGATGAAAAAAGCGTCGTCCTCGAGATGCTCACCGGGATGAAACGGGCCGGGGCCGACCTTATCATTACTTATTTCGCGAAAGATGTGGCCTGTTGGCTGAAAGAATAGGGAAAAATTTCATCCTTTGCGAACCGGTCAAGGGAAGGGGTCCGTTCATTGACCGTTTGCAAAGGCCGCGGCGAAAATTTTCCGGGGATGGCGGGGCCAAAAGATACACGAAGGCAAAAGTTGCGGCGGACCGTTTCCGGAACGTAAAGTACCGGATAAGGATCGAACGGGACCGGGAGTTTTTCCGTCCCGGGGCGATCCCGGAAAAAGGCGGCAAAGGGCGGAAAAAGCGGCCGGATGCGAAATAACGGGTATGGAACATTGAATGGAAGGTGGGAGATATTTTTGCGTACCTTTGACCGATCGAAGGAAGCCTATCAAAAGGCGTTGACGCTGATGCCGGGGGGCGTAAACAGCCCGGTCCGCGCCTTTAAGGCCGTCGGCATGAACCCGATTTTTATGGAAAGGGGAAAGGGTTCGAAGATTTACGATATCGACGGCAATGAATATATCGATTATGTCCTGTCCTGGGGCCCCCTTATCCTCGGCCATGCCCACCCGGACGTCGTGGAAGCGCTGAAAAGGGTGGCGGAGACGGGGACGAGCTTCGGGATGCCGACCTTGATCGAAAACCGCCTGGCCGAACTGGTGAAGGAGCGGGTCCCGTCCATTGAAATCATCCGCATGGTTTCGTCGGGGACGGAGGCGACGATGAGCGCCCTTCGCCTGGTGAGGGGGTTTACCGGAAGAAACAAGATTTTGAAGTTCGAGGGCTGCTACCACGGACACGGGGACGCTTTGCTCATCAAGGCCGGTTCCGGCGTGGCCACCCTCGGCCTACCCGACAGCCCGGGGGTCCCCGAGGGGGTGGCGCAGCATACGATTACCGTCCCCTACAACGATTTGGATGCGGTGAAACTCGCCTTTGAAAAATTCGGGGAGGATCTCGCCGCCGTCATCGTGGAGCCGGTGGCCGGCAACATGGGGACCGTGCCCCCGGTCCCGGGATTTTTGGAAGGATTGCGGGAAATCACCAGCCATTACGGCGCCCTCCTTATTTTCGACGAAGTGATGACCGGGTTCCGGGTGGATTATCATTGCGCCCAAGGATATTTTCAGATCGAGCCCGATTTAACCTGCCTCGGGAAAGTCATCGGCGGCGGGCTGCCCGTCGGGGCCTACGGCGGAAGGGCGGAGATTATGGAAAAGGTCGCCCCGAGCGGTCCCGTGTATCAGGCCGGCACCTTGTCCGGGAACCCGATGGCCATGACGGCGGGATACGAAACGCTGAAGCGGTTGGCGCCGGAGGATTATAAGGAGTTTGAGCGGAAAATCGACCGTTTGGAACAAGGCTTTATCCAAGCCGCGGAAAAATACGGCGTCCCCCTGACCTTCAACCGGGCCGGCGCCATGTTCGGGTTTTTCTTTACCCGGGAGAAGGTCGTCAATTATGAAACGGCGAAAACCGCCGATTTGGAATTTTTCGCGAAATTCTATCGGGAAATGACGGCGCAAGGGATCCTCTTGCCCCCGTCCCAATTTGAGGCCCTGTTCCTGTCCAAGGCCCATACGGATGAGGATATCGAACGGACGGTTCAGGCGGCCGAAAGGGCTTTTGCCAAGCTGACGCAAGGGGAATGAATCAATGCGTGCGGCCGCAGGCTTTTTCGGGGCAATGTCTTCGCTTCGGCCAAGAATTCGGATTGTTTCACCCCCTGCGGCCGCAAGTTTTTAGAGTCTGCCTCTTGCCATCGGCAAAAACGCGGAATGAATGATCGCAAGCGGCGGCAAACCGCGCGGAAAGCCGCCCGGAACGTTTGACGTTTTTCATGGAGGCGGCCGCCCGCCCTTCGCCCGCCGGGCAGGTGGGAGCAGGAAGCGCAGGGGCTGTCCCGTCTTTTCCTGCCCGGCGGAAATGACATTTGTCGACAACGATTTAAAATTCCCCCATTTCAACGAAATGAAATTCCCCATTATGAACGTTAATTAGGCAACTGGGCAGGATAAATTCCTGCTTTTTCTTTTCTCGTAGACGATAAGAAGCGCCTTTGATATTAAAGGTAATGGCTTGATGTAATAGGCGATCTAAAATCGCTGTCGCCAGTACATCATCACCGAATACCTTCCCTTATTCAAGATAGGATTTATTCGATGTAAGAATCATTGAACCCTGTTCATACCGTTTCGATATAACCTGAAAAAAGACATTGGCCGTTAAATCATCAAAAGGAAAGTAACCGACCTCATCAATAATGAGTACGTCTGGACGACTCCAACGATTTACTAATCGCTGGAGAGTGCTTTTTCGTTTGCCTTTCGGCATTCGGCCACTAAATCGTCTGCGGTTAAGAATAAAGCGGTATATCCTTGCGTGATGGCTTCCACCGCAAAGGAAATCGCTAAATGCGTAGGCATATACCTCATGTATTGACCATCTACCAAGTACTTCCCCACATAGGCCCAGTCCATTTGAGCTTGTTTGCCCGGTGGTGTTTCATACCGTAAGGTGTCTTGTTTCTTTGGCTGTTCCCGATAGGGACGAACAAAATCTCTTCATATCGTCATCTTCCCTGTGTATCCCATGGCCTGTATCTCTTCCAAAAGAACAACACAATTTGTCGTTCCTTCTTTTATTCTTTGAAGTAGGTAGTTTTTATAAGGAATCCAGCTCACTCGTTTTCTTTTTCTCACTCCCTTTACGCTCTGGAAGCTTGTCCCCCTTTAGATACTTACGGATCGTTTTACGATCAAATCCTGTTTCTTTGGCAATCGCTGTTTGATTCTGGCCTTTCTGATCCAACTATCGAATCATAAAAAAACTCCCCAGTCTTCAGCGGTATTGTCAAAAGTTTATCCTCCACACTCACTGTTTTTCATTGAGTTTCAACGGTTAGAATAAAAGGTCCTTTGTCAAATGTTGGGGTGGGGCCTACGGCCTTACCCCACATGGACCCCGATTCTTTTATACTTGTATGTAAGCAGGATCCTGGCCCTTGCCCGCTCGAAGTTCCTGAATCCATACGCA
>Ga0310834_100389_pt1 | contig 54063 bp, 54 predicted proteins | sample SM_ome_2_FD_201314 | JGI IMG/M metagenome (GOLD analysis project Ga0310834, IMG submission 201314) | Sorghum-adapted microbial communities enriched on stacked mutant (SM) sorghum from Joint BioEnergy Institute, Emeryville, California... ...
GCAGCCCGGCGACCTTGCCCTTGATGTCCCACAGCGCGGTGTCCACCGCGGCGATGGCGGTCATCGTCACCGGCCCGCGCCGCCAGTACGCGCCGCGGTAGAGGTACTCCCAGGTGTCGGAGATGCGGGCCGGGTCGCGGCCGATCAGCGCGGGCACCACGTGGTCGCGCAGGTAGCTGGCGACGGCGAGCTCGCGCCCGTTGAGGGTGGCGTCGCCGACGCCGGTGACCCCGTCGTCGGTCACGATCTTCAGCGTCACGAAGTTTCGGCCGGGGCAGGTCACGATCACCCGCGCCTCGACAATCTTCACTCGCTCGTCTCCTCTTCCACCCGGGCCACCGGCCGCGTCGACCGCGGCGCGCGGACCGCAAGCACCAACACCGTTCCGGTGTAGATTACGGCCACCGCCTCGACCGCCTGCCGGGGCGGGACACGCCGCTGCGGCCGGTCGGGGAGCGATTCCCGGTGCGGTGCACGCGTGTCACCTGAGGAGGCGTTGCCAGGCCAGACGAGGCGCCAGTCCCCCAACCCGCTTGATGTCTTTCGATCCGCAGTGCTAGGTTCGCGGCATCGGCTGACAGCGCGGCCGCCGCGACTTGCTGCCCCGCCTGGATCAGCCCGGTGCCGGGGGCGGGTGATGAGCCGTGCGTGGACATGGTGACCTTCCGGCCGGCGGCCTGGACATTGCCGTGGAGGTAGCGCGCATCGCGTCCTCGCCCGGCACCGCCGACCAGCGGGCGGCCGCGCTGCTAGACGTGCTGCGGCGGCTGGTGCCGTTCCAGGCCGCCTGCTTCAGCCTGATGGACGAGACGGGCCGTCCGCCGCACCTGATCTCCGAGGGGTACGACGAGGCGGTGCGCGGGTACATCGTCAGCCCGGCGCACACCGCGGAGATCGAGCTGATCGGGTACACCCGCCACACCCGCCCGATCCGTGTGCAGGACCTGCCGGTGCCGGCCGAGCAGGTGCGCAGTTGGGTGGAGTACCTCAGGCCGGCGGGGTTCCGGGAGGGCGTCGGGGTGGGGCTGTTCACCCCGGACGGGCGGCACCTCGGGTTGTTCGGCCTCAACACCGACCACAATGGACATCCGACGGAGGCCGAGCGCGATCTGATCGGCATGCTGGCGCCGGTGCTGGCGAACGCGGTGGACCCACTCCGCTCGACCGTCGAGGCGGCGCGGATGGTGCGCGACGCGGTCGGCGGCGTGGTGCTGACCAGTACCGGTGAGACCCGGCCGTTGCCCGGCCTCGCGGCTCATCCGGTCCTCATGGCCAGCTCGGCCGCGCGGACGGCGGCCGAGCAGCTGGCCCGTCAGCACATCCACGGGTCGTTCCTGTGCCCGCTGCCGGACGCCGAGGGCTACCTGCGGGCGACCGTGCTGGCCTGTCCGCACGGGCTCGCCGGCCGGTGGGCGGCCGCCGTGGTGGTCTCCCCGCCCGGCGACACGCACGGCCTGACGCACCGGGAACTGCAGGTCGCCGGCCTGCTCATCGAAGGATGGGGCAACGCACGGATCGCCGCGGCGCTGTTCGTCGCCGAGCGGACCGTCGCCACGCACGTCGAGCACATCCTCGCCAAGCTGGGCGTGGCGTCCCGTGCCCTGGCGGCCGCCCGCGCGTTGCGGTCCGGCGTCTACATCCCGCGCGCGGTGACGTTCCCGTAACCGGAAGCTCCGCCGGACGCGTCCGGCTCGTGAGGCGGTGTGCCGGTGCCACCGGGTGCGGCGGCCACGGCGACGGGTTCAGCTATCGACCTCGTGACCGGTGGCTGCCGGGTACCAGCGGGTGGGCCACGTCGTGCGTGCGGAGCCGGCCGCACATGCCCCAGCCGAGCTCGGGGCTCGGTGGCGCTTCCAGCAGCTCCGCACCGCTCAGGTGTGTGCCGTCGCCGCGCTCCAACGCGTCGAGCACCTCGGCGCTGACCTGGGTCTGCCGGGCCACCGTCTGCTCCCAGATCTCCCGCCAGCGCGCTACCGCCGGGCGGACCAGCGCGACCGCGCAGGCATACAGCCGCTCCAGCGGCCCGAAGTCGCCGGACTCGACGGCGTCGACGATCTGGCGGAACCCCTCGACCGCCAGGTCGCGCCGCCGCCGGACCGCGGCGGCCAGGACGTCGTCGGCGGCGCCGGCGGGCAGCGACGCCGCCTGCCGGTACCGCCGCGGGTCGGCGACCACCTCCGGCGGGAAGGTCATCGCCGCGTCGCCCGCCTCGGGCAGGCCGGCGTTGGACATCACCACGACCACCTCCAGGCCGCCGCGGTTCACCGCCCGGTGGATGGTCCCGGGCGTGAACCAGACGGTGGAGCCCGCCCGCAGCTCGGTCTCCCGGAAGCCGGACCTGTCCACGGTGTGCAGCGCGCCCTCCCCGCCTACCACGACATACGCCTCGGTCGAGGCGAGGTGCAGGTGGGGTGTGCCACCGTGCAGGCCGTCCCGGCAGGGGTCGGGGTAGACCGACAGCCGGCTGACCGACGTCCCGCCGGGGAACGCCGGTGGCCGCGGGCCGGTGGTCACGCCGTGCTCACCTCCTCCCAGGGCTCGCCGGTCCCCCGCATCCCCAGTGCGAACGGGCTGCCTGCGGCGATCTGTCCAGATCGGACGATCTCGCCGGTGAAGGCGGACGCGTAGAGGGCCGCGATGAACTCCATCGTCGTCCGGGCGCTGTCGAGGGTCACCGGCGGCGGTCGGCCTACGTCGAACGCGTCCAGTACCGCGGCGAACTGCGCCGTATGTCCACTCGGGACACCCGCCTCGCCCGCGGTCCAGCGCGACAGCAGGTCCTCGTGACCGGGGGCCGGGGTGAGGGTCCAGTCGGCGTCCGCGTACCCGTAGAGGTGCTCGACCTCGACCGTGGCGTACTCGTAGTCGAACCTGAGGGCAGAGGTCTGCCGCGGCGAGACCACGGAGTTGACCACGGACGCCAGCGCCCCGTTGTCGAAGGTGACCAGGGCCATCGACACATCTTCGGTCTGCGTGGGCCGGCACTGGCGGGCGGCGACCGCGCTGACCTGCCGCCACGGGCCGAGCACCGAGAAGAGCAGGTCGAACTGGTGGATGCCGTGCCCCATGGTCGGGCCACCGCCCTCGCTGTCCCAGGAACCGCGCCAGGGCACGGCGAAGTAGGCGTCGTCCCGGTACCACAGGGTGGCGCAGGTGGCCACCAGCGGGCGACCGAGGTCGCCGGCTGCCGCCATCCGCCGCAGCCGGACCGCGGCGGACCCGAAGCGGTGCTGGAACACGCACGCCACCCGGGCCGAGGACCGCCGCTCCGCCTCGATCAGCTCGTCGAGCTCGGCCAGCGACCGGGTCGGTGGCTTCTCCACCAGGACGTTGACGCCGGCCTCGAGGCACCGCAGGGCGAGCGGGGCGTGCTGGCGCGGCGGGGTGCACAGGTGGACCAGGTCCACCTGCTCCCCCTCCAGCAGGTCGTCCAGGTCCGGGTAGGTCCTCGGCACGCCCCAGGTCTCGGCGAACCTGCGGGCGGCCGCGGCGTCCACGTCGACCGCCGCCACCAGCCGGGCCCGGTCGCCGGCCGCGGCCACGGCGCGGGCATGGGCACCGGCTATGGCCCCGGTGCCCACGACCGCGACCCGGTATGTGTGGTGTGCGGTCATGCCGAGTCGATCTCCTGCTGCAGCTCGCTGATGAACGCCTTCGCCGCCTCGTCCGGGGTGGCCCGGCCGAACAGCACGTCCTCGGTGTGCCGGCCGAGGATCGACTCGATGGCGCTGGCGCCCTTCGGCGTCACCCGCGGCGCGTCGCCCACCTTGATCGAGTCGAGGTACGTGATCGCCCCCTTGTCGGTCTCGCTCAGCGTGGGCGTGATGGCGGTACGGATCTTCTGGTTCGCCGGCACGCCGCGCTCGGTCTGCAGGATTTTCGCGCCCTCCTCGCTGTTCACGTCGACGGCGCGGTGAGGTCGTCGGCGATGAGCGTGACCGGCCCGGTCAGCGCGACCGGTCCGCGGGCTGAGAAGCTGAAGAATACCGTACGGGTCAGCGTCCGCCTCGCGCCCGGCGGCTGGCCCGCGCGCTCGCCGGCCACGGGTACCGGCGGTTCGCCGTGATCCGTGGTGCGCAGACGCTGCGCACCACCCGGGAGCGGGTGAGCGGCTTCGTGCAGGGACTGCGCGACGCGGGCCTGGACCTCGACGACCGCCTGGTGGTGGAGACCGAGTTCACCCGCTCGGGCAGGTACGCGGCCGCCCGTCAACTCGCCGCGACAGCCCGGTCCCGGGCGTGGAGCTCGTCTTCGCGGTCAACGACGTGATGGCGATCGGTGCCATGACCCGCGTTCCGCGACGCGGGTCTGGAGCCGGGCCGGGACATCGGGGTCGCCGGCTTCGACGACATCGGCCCGGCGGTGGACGTGGCACCGGCGTTGACCACTGTGGCGGTGCCGCTGCAGAAGGTCGGCCGGACCGCGATGGCACTCGCCCTGGCCAAGGCCGACGCGCAGAGTGTGACGCGGATCCCGACCCGGGTGGTGCTCCGCGACAGCACACCACCGCGGCACGGCTGAGGCGGGCGCCCCGCTCCCCCGCGCCGGGATGTCCACCCTCGACTCGGGTGTGGCCAGGGCGGGCTGCCGTGCGCAGGGGCTCGGGACCCCGGCATACCCGGTAACGGTGCGTGTGCCAGCCGGCCACGCGCGCCGCGCCGCCGGATGGCTGGACCGGGGCAGCGCCCAGCGCCGCACGCCACTAGAGTCGCGGGCATGCGTCGTCTGATGCTCCTGTTCTCGTTCACTCTCGTCGCCCTCGTCGCGGGCTGCGGCACCGATTCCGGCAGCGGTACGAAATGGGCCGACCCGGCGGCGTCCGCGGCCGATTCCGCGGCCGACCCCGTGGCCGCCGTCCAGCAGGCCATGCAACGCAGCCTCTCCTCGACCCTGACCATCGAGGCGTCGGTCAAGGCCGCTGGCGTGACGATCGAGCTCAACAGCGCCGTGGACCCGAAGGCCAAGGCGCTGCAGATCTCTGGAAAGGCCCCGGAGCCGATGGAGGCCCGGGTGATCGGCGACACCGTTTACCTCAAGATGGACGCGCTCGGCGGCGACAAGCCGTGGATGAAGATCGACCTGACCAAGCTCAAGCCGGACAGCGCCCTGCGCCAGTCCTTCGACCTGGAGGCGCAGACCGGGATCATCGGCGGCATCGTGACCTCCGAGGAGGTGGGTGACGGCCGGTACCGCGGCAGCGCCGACCTGGACAAGGCCGCGGAAGCGGCGAACAAGGCCGCGCGCGACAGCCTCGAGTCGGCCGCCAAGCTCGCGAAGGACCCGAAGAACATCCCGTTCGAGGCGGCGGTCGACGGGGACGGCCGGCTCACCACCCTGTCGTACACGATCGCCACGAGCATGGGCGACTTTGTCACCGATGTGCGGATGAGCGGCTTCGGCGAACCGGTGACCGTCAAGGCCCCGCCCGCTTCGCAGGTCGGCGAAGCGAGCAAGGAGATGTACTCGTTCTTCTGAGCCGGCGGCCGCTCGATCGTCCACTGTGCGGCCCTTGGCGTGGCGCGCCACACCGGCTGCGAGGGGTGGCGCGCCACACCGGCACCCCTTCGCGTGACGTACTGGTACAGCGCCGGCAGGTCTGGCGCGACCGGCGTCCCTTGGCGCCCGGACCCGGCACCGCGCAGCGCCGGAGAGCGGGCCCATTGCCCCTGAACTGGGACATTCCGCACTCGACCGGCCAGGCGGGTTGGGCGGATGGAGAGCGGGGTACTACCGGGATAGACAGTAGTTCTCATCCCAGGAGGTCCCGTCGTGGGAATCGGTACCAGCATCTTCCTGATCGCCATCGGCGCGATCCTGACCTTCGCCCTGGATGTCAGCGTCGGCGGGATCAACCTGGACGTCGTCGGATGGATCCTCATGGGCGTCGGCGCCCTCGGGCTGCTCATCTTCGCCATGCTCTGGAACAACCACCGCCGCGCCGCGGTCACCACGGAGCCGGTCGAGTACCGCCGCACACGCGAGATGGGCCCCGAGCCGACCGAGTACCGCCGGGTGGAGGAGCGCCGGGAGGTCGGCCCGCCCTGGTGAGGCAGTCCGGGGCTCCGCCGCTGCCACCGTCCACTACGGACAGCGTCTGCGGCGGTGTGGGGACCGGTCACGGTCGACCTTGCAGCGGGGGGCCACACGGAAATGGCCGCGCACCACAGCGGGCACCTCGCCGTGTGGCCTACCCAGTTGTGCCAAAGGACGGCGATCAGCTGATGCCGACTGGATACGGTATGGAGTCGAAGGCGGTATCCAGCTGTGTCGGCGTACGGGGGAGCCACTGCAGCTGAAGCCTCAGGAGCAGGCGGGGGTCGAGGCGCGGATTGTCTGGCGAGTCCATTGCCGGCTTGGCGATAGACTGCACGGCCCAGGTCAGCCCGACCAGCGGATCAATCAGACGCCACCGCAGGGCGTCGATGTCCAGCAGCATCATCGCGCGGTTGATGGAGTGCCAGACATGGTATCCACCAGGCGGCTCCACGTCGTTCGTGTAGTCCATGAGATGGACCTTCTGTCCTTCCGGCCGGCGGGGGTCGTAGAGCACACCCTGTCCGAAGTCGATGAACGCACTCACCAGACCTCGCGGATCCCAACGATAGAACTCGTCGATCAAAGCCAGTTGGTAGCGCGAGACGACGGCGAGCGGTTCGCGGACTGGCGCTACCGCTTCAATGTAACTGGCTGGGTAGGAACCGGCAGCGCGGCTGGCTGCCCAGGCACCGTAGAAGCCACCCTCCACCTGGCCGATGACTGCCATGATCTGCTGGAACGCCTCGCGTATCTCTGGTAGCTGGTTGTAGAGGAAGCGATCGTCGTACTGATACCAGAATTCGTTCGCTCGAGGGTCGCCACGCATGCCCGGCACTTCGGGGATGGTTGGGCCGGTGCCGGGATGCCCGGTTGCCCGGGCCGCGGAAGCACGCTCCGGCGCGGCGGCAGAAAATCCAGCGGCAACCGCAGTTGCCAGGGCGCCTTGCAGCAGAGCGCGCCGTCGATACCTTGTGTGCATTCCCACTTCTCCTTCGGAGTCAGAACAGGCTCAACGGGTTGTGGCGGTAGGCCCAACTGTCGGAATCGTCGAGCAGCTCCTCGTGCAGCGAGGGCAGGGCATCGAATGCGGCGAGCGCGTCGCGTTGCGGCATGGCCCGGGCTACTAGCAGGTCCGCGCCCGCCTTGCGGAGCTTCCAGCGGGCGAGCGGTTCGGACAGCGGCAGGAGCCGGGTCGGCACGTGTTGGCCGAGCAGGATCGTGTCCACGCCGGCGAGGCCGTAGAAGGTCGGGGCGGTGGAGTTGGCAAAGCCGCGGGTGACACGGTCCCGCCCGCGCAGCGGCGCACCTGACGCGAACACGTCCAGCAGCGGCCGCATGCCTGAGATATCAGCATGCTCACGCACGTCCTTCCAAAACGGCGTGTCGAGGCGCGTGTTGAAGCGGTAGTGGATGGAGAGGAACCAGCGGATCGCGTCCCAGCGGCTTGCCATTGCGGCGTTCACGAAGTCCCGGCCACAGGGGCCATCCCAGGACGCGGGCAGCGAGTTGACCAGAGACAGGATGCCGAGGGTGATCATCAGCAGGCCGCTGGACTCCAGCGGCTCAACGAAGGCGTAAGAGTTGCCTATCGCCATGACATTTCCCCGCCAGATCTCGTCGTGCCGGCCCACTCGAAAGCGGACTATCTTCGGCTCGGTGATGCCGGGGCAGGACGCCGCGAGCTCCTCGGCAGCCGCGTCGTCGGACAGGTAAGACGAGGCGTAGACGTAGCCGAGGTGGTCGCTCTCGCGGGTCGGGATGGTCCACCGCCAGCCGGCGTTCATTGTCGTCGCGGTCGTGTAGGGCTTGAGATGCCCGCCGTGCTCGACGTTGCCGGTCACAGCGGAGTCGGTGAAGAGGCTGCTCGCGTAGCTGTGGAACGGGCTACCCATGGCCTGGCCCAGCAGCACCGACCGGAAGCCAGTGCAATCCACGTACATGTCGAAGCGCAGATTTTCGCCGTCGGTCAGCCGAAGGTAGTCGACCCAGCCGCGGCCGTCGAGGACAACGTCCGCGATCTGCCCGTCGCGGTGATGTACGCCCCGCTTCTGTGCCAATTCGGCGAGGTAGCCAACGAACCGGGCGTTGTCCAGGTGGTAGGCGAACGGCAACTCCTTCATCAGCGACACAACGCCGCGCTCGCCGAGGTCAAATACGGGGGTACGGTCGCTGGTCATCATCAGCGCCTGGATAGTGGCGGCGTTGATGTCGCCCTGGGTCTCCAGCGACCCGCGGATCCCGATTGTGTTGGTGTCCCAGTCGAACGGCGCGACGAAGCCCTGCGGGTCTGGCCCCCAGACGAACTTGATGCCGAGCTTCCAGGTGGGCAGGACGCGCTGGTACAACTCCTGGGGGTCGATGCCCAGATAGTGGTGTAGGAACGTGACCATCATCGGGGTGGTGGACTCGCCCACGCCGATGATCGGTACGGTCGGGGATTCTACCAGCGTCACATCGAGCCACGGACGCTTCGCCTTGAGCGCGAGTGCCGTGAGGTACCCTGCCGTGCCGCCACCGATGACGCCCACCGTCCGGATTGCGTGCGGATCGTCGTTGCGAGGCACCATCTCGGGGGGACCTACCCGCTCGCCGCCCCGGATGTGCGCGCTGCCGTCCTCGGCAGCGAGCCAGGTCTGCAGGACCTTCGCCTCGAGCCCGTCGTACGCGGCGATTAGCGCGTTCAGGTCTCGACTGCGCCGGCCGTCGTCACTCATGATCGGATCACCCCTTCGGCCAGGTTGGTTGTCGCCGGCGTACCGGCATCGGTTACGGCCCAGCGGGCCAAGTGGCGAGCTCGGCGTTCCTCGTCGGGGCGCAACTGGACCCGCGTCATGGCAATCCGCAACAGCGGAGGTGCGATCATCGAGGTAACCACGGCGACGAGGACCAGTACGGTGTACGCGGTTGCGCTCAGCAGGCCCAGTTGCTGGCCGACCGTGGCCACCACAATCTCGACCGTGCCGCGAGCGTTTAGTCCCGCGCCCAACGCCATGCCCTCCCAATGACCGAGGCCGCAAAGGCGTGCGCCGACGTACGCACCCGCGAACTTTCCGATCATCGCTACCGCGAGCACTGCGCCGGTGATGCCGATGACCAGCGGATCGCCGAGGGCGCGGATATCCACGCGCAGCCCGGCCGTAGCGAGGAAGATCGGTGCTAGGACGCCGAGCACCACGATGCGCAGCGGCGCCAGCCGTGCGGGGTCGAGCGTCTGCGGTCTCGTTTCCGCCTGTGCGGTCGCTGAGCCGATGAGCGTTCCCGCGATGAAGGCGCCGAACAGCGGCTCGAGGCCGAGCCCGCCCGCCGCCGCGGCGGCCAATAGCACGATGAGCACGGCTGTGGCAACGGTCAGCTCGGGTTCGGCGACACGCGCCGTCCAGCGTAGAGCGACGCGCGTCAGCGGCCGGCCAGCGAATGCGGCGAGGAGCACAAATCCGGTCAGCACCTCCGCGGATCGGATGGCGTGCGCGGCATATGGCTCGTCGGTGGTCAACCCGCCGGCCAGGGACAGCAGCAGCCATACTGCGCCGGCGTCAACAGCCGCGGCCGCGAGGGCCAGCTGGCCGACGTCGCGGTGTAACAGGTTAGTGTCGGACAGCGTCTTGGCCAGCACCGGGATCGCGCTGACGCTGAGGGCCGCGCCCATGAACAGGGCGAGCCCTATCCTGTCGTCCTGTTCGCCGATCAGGGTGGCGGGAAGCCACCATCCGGCCGCGGCACCGAGCAGCAACGGCACGAGCAGGCCGGCCACGCCGACGCTGAGGGCCGCGGCCGGCCGGCGCCTGAGAATCGCCGGATCGAGCTGTGCGCCGGCGATTCCGACCAGCAGCAGCACACCGATCTGAGCAGCCATGTCGAGCGCGAAGTCGGCGGCACCGCCGGAGCCCGGTAGCCAGGCGGCCGGGCGCGAGAACAGCGCTCCGGCGACCGACGGGCCGAGCAGCACACCGGCCAGTAGCTCACCAGTGATGGCTGGCAGGCGTAGCCGGACCGCGAGCCTGCCGAGCACCACCGCGGTGAACAGCAGCACGCCCACCTGCACAAGGAACAGCAGGGATTGACGGGCCGGGTCGTCAGGCACAGCGTGCTCCGGCGTCCGGCTGCGCCTCAGGAGACCAAGTGGCGAACTGGCGCAGCCCGTACAGCAGCGGCACCTGATCGGAAGCGAGCACGATGCTCCGGACCAGCCCGAAGACCACCACGTGGTCGCCGACCGTCCGCCGTTCGGCGATGGAGCACTCGGCCAGCGCCGCCGCGTCGTCGACCAGCCACGGCAGCCCGAACTCGGCCGTCGGCCGCCAGCGGACCATGGCGAACCGGTCCGCGCCTGGGGTGGCGAACACCTCTGCCGCCCGACGCCCGCCGGCGTGCAGCAGGTTGACGCCGAAAATCCCTGACTCTTCCATGCTGGTGAGGGTGCCGCTGCGGACGTCGATGCAGACCAGAAGGGTCGGCGGGTTGAGGGTGACGCTCGCCAATGAGGTGCAGGTCAAGCCGCGCGGGCGACTGTCGGCGCCCACCGTCGTGACGACGGTGACGCCGCTGGGGAACCCGCTCATGAACGCGCGGTACCGCAGGTTGACGTCGGTGGTGGGGTCAGCCCTGGTGATCGACATGGCCGCTCACTCTCGACCGGCCATGGCAAGCGATCTGGATGTCTCCACTGTGGATCCGAGCAGTGGCAGCACCTCACCGAAGAGCGCCTCGAACTCCGCCAATGCGGCCTGAGGACCATACCGCAGGCAGATTCCGGTGACGCTCAGGACTATCTCGTCGACGCCCGCGTCCACGAACTCGGCCAGTTGGTCAGCGATGTCCGCCGCTGACCCGGTTATGAACGCTCGCCCGTCGACCGCCGCTTGGCCACGCGCTGCCGCGTCCGCCGTCGCCACGTCGATGCCGGCCCTGCCCAGCATGTCGACGTAGTGCGGAATCCGAAGATGCACCGTGTCCGCGAGCTCGGCGGGGTCGCGGCCCGCCCTGCGCAGCGCGACCGGCACGATGGCCACCATACGAGGCATAGGCCGGCCGGCGGCCTCGGCGCCCGACCGCAGCGCCGGTAGCACCTCGGAACGCAGGTACGCAGCCGGGGCCAGCCAGCTGACCGCCGCGTCGGCGTTCGCGCCGGCGACGCGCGCCATGGCCGGTCGCAGCACACCCAGCGCGACCTCGACTCCGGGATGGGGCACGTGGGTCAGCTCGCCGACGAACGAGAAGTATTCGCCGTGCTGTTCGACTGGTGCGCCGGTGAGCAGGGCGCGGACGAGCGTCACGTACTCACGGACGGCGGTGAGCTGGCTGCGGTATGGATGGCCGTGCAGCCGCCGCTGCAAGTCAAGTGCGCCGGGGCCGTAGCCGGCAACCATGGGTCGACCGGTGATGATAGCGACCGATCGGGCTTGAACTGCGGCTTCATAGGGATGGCGGAACCCCATGACCGAGACTCCGGTACCGGCGGCGACGCGGATGCCAAGCCCGGCGGCGTAGGTGAAGACCTGGTGCTGCTCGGCGTACTTCGCCTGTCCGGTCCACAGCCGGCGGGCACCGATGCGATTGGCGAAGGCGGCGAACGGGATGGCCTGTTCGGCTCGGTGCGGCATGAACGGTACCTGGATTGAGAAGCTGCCCATCGCGATCAGGTTCCCTTCGGGAAGTCGAACTTCGTCGGCACCTTCGGGTTCTCCGCGGCTGGACCCACCCAAACGACGATCTCGGCGTGCTGGGTGAGTTCCACGAGGGCCGGGTCGCCAGAGAGCTCCTCGCCGTTGCGGAACAGCCGCAGGACCTGACCTGGGTCCACCCGGACCGGTCCCACCTGGCTAGGGCTGAGCGGCTTGTCCCACAGTGTGAAAAGCTGGCCGAGCGTGAAGGTCACCGGAACGGCGGACTCGATGTGGACGATTCCGCTGGTGTCGTGCGTGTGCAGCGGCGCGATCAGCTTCGGTTCCTGCTGGATGCCGAGGTTCGCGGGGACCACAACGGGCTTTCCGTCAATGATGACGTCGACGTGGGCATGGCGGTGGTAGTCGAGCATCTCTCGCTCGGCGTGCGGCAGGTTGGCCCGCTCCGCGGCGGCGATGGGGTCGGACGGCGCGGACCAGCCGGGTGTAGAAGCCTGCTGGGCTTCGGACTGCTCCTCGGAGCAGGCCGCGGCGCCCAATGCAAGCGTCGCGCACAGCGCCAGTCCGGTCGCTGCGAGTTTGCGCATCACGCCACCTCCTTTGCGATGAAGTCGATGGCCGCGAGGTGGTCGTCTGTGTCGTCCGACAGTTCGATGAGGAGCACCTCGTCGGCACCGGTCAGCCCAATCAGCCGGCGGATCCCTTCGGCGCACTCGTCCAGGTCGCCGACCATGTTCACCGCGACGTCTCGGACGCCGGCGGCGTCCGCGATCGCCACCTCCGGCCGCCGATTCGCCACAACCGAGACGGCCAGTGCCGTGGTGCCGTCGGACCGCTCCCGGTAGTGGTGGATAGCCTCGATGGCGGCGTCCACGTCGTCGCGCAGGAACAGACCGAAGCTGTAGTGCATGCCGTGGTCGATGGCGCACTGAGCGCTGCCGATGCCCGTGCCGTGCAGCCAGAACTGGGGCATCGGGTCGGTCGGCGCCAGCGACTCGCAGCCCTCGGCGAGCAGCGCGCGAAGTGTGTCGAAGGCCTGGTCGAGTTCCGCATCGTCCTTGCGCAGAGCCGGGCCGACGTGATGCGCTCCCGGACCGCCGAAGTCTCCACGGCCGAGACCGACGTCCACCCGATCACCGGCGAACGCGGCAAGCGCGGCGAAGTCGACCGCGGTCAGATAGGTGTTGCGCACCCGCAGTAGCGACACCGCGGTTCCGACCCGTACGTTGCTGGTGTGGCTGGCAAGCACCGCGGCGTACAGAATCGGGCTCGCCGACGGTGAGGTCCGGCCGTGGTGCTCGGCGACCAGTACCCTGGCGACGCCGTGCGTGTCGGCGAACCGGGCGGCTTCGAGGGAACGGCGCCGCTTGGCGGCGAGGTCGCTGCGGTCCGACTGGTCGAAGTACTCCAGGATCCCCAACCCGGTCATGCCGGACCTCCCCGTGCGAGCGCGTTTCCTGCCGACTTTTTGTCCACCGAGGACAACCACGGCGCCAGCCGGTCGTGCAACCGCAGGTAGTCCAGTAGCAACGGGGCTTCGCCCTCCGTTGCCAGCGCGCCGGACAGCCACTGCCGCAGACGAGTGCAGACAGCCTCCTCGGCGGCTAGGGTGTGCAGCTCGCGGTCTGAGGTGCCGTTGCGCTCGACAAAGGCCTGCAGGGCCTCGTCGTCATCCAGACCGTGGCGTCGCCGGAGGTCGGCCAGCTCACGGGCGATGTCGCCGGGTGTCGGCGCGATCCGTAGCAGGCGCCCGAGCATGAGTAGCAGCCCGCGATCCGCCGCGGCCTTGACGATGCTGTCGGCGTCAGGCGCGTGCGCCCGGAACCGCGCGGCGACCTCGTCGACGCCATCAGCGACCGCGTCTGTGCCGAGTGGCCGCTCACGGCGGAACATCGTGTCGAACGCGACCGTGCGAGCGAGTTTTGGACGGGGCTGAGGTGGCGGGCCGCCTTCGGCTAGCAGGCGCAAGAGCTGACGCGCGTCATTGGCTTTCGCGTCAACTGGATGCGCGGCGAGGAAGTCGCGCAGCCGGGACACCTCGTCGGCCGGCTCCCCCGCTTCTGCCAGGGCGTCACACATGCGCCGGGCAGTGCGTTCGGAGAAGTGCATCTGCTTGGCGACCGCGAGGCCGTGCTCCACCAGGCGATGGGTGGCCCTGCCGGCGGCCACGGCGGCGCGGCACGAGGCCCGCAAGTTGACCATCGGCTCTGATGTGGCGCGGTACTCCCCGTCCATCTCCCCGAAGGTCAGCGCCACTTCGTCGTCGTCGAGGAGGGCACCGCTGGCGTATGCCTGGTAGATCTCGCCGACGCCGTACATTCCCCACGGTCCCAGCTCCGCCGCCCGCAGCGCGCCCATGCTCGAGGCGCCGACAACAGTGACGCCGCTGGACAGCGCGTACAGGATTTCCTTGTGCCAGACCGACAGGGACTGGTGGAACTCGCCGTCGATCAGGCCGATGAGGGTGGCTCTGTCGTCGAGCACCGCCCGTAGGATGTCGCCCTTTCGGGCGGGTGGGCGGATGTCCGCCTCGGGGCACAGCGCTTTCGCTTCCGTCCGTGCGAGCGTCGGCCCCAGGTACACCACGATGGTGTGTTCAGTTGCCATCATTCGCCTCCTCCCCGCGCGAAGGCGAGCGCGCGGTAGCCGGGGGCGTAGTCCTCGACGAGGTAGCCCTCAAGCCCGGGCACAACCACCTTCACCACCGACACCGGGAGGTACGGCTTGCTGAGGTCCACGACGATGACCTGGTCGAGTCCGACGCGGGTGAGGCGTTCGAGCATGAGTGCGATGTCCTGGTCGAAGCTGGGGCAGCTCGCCGGCATCGGCAAGGCGCGGCTGGGTGAGGACTCGGTTTGCTGGAACAGCTCACGTAGCCCGTCGAGCTCCTCCTCGATGTCAGCTGCGGTGAGGCGGTGCCGGAACAGGTCATCACGGCTGCCGGCGATGTGCACAGCACGCGCCTGGCATGCCTCGGTCACCGCGCGGATCACCGCGACCGAAGGATCGAGGTGAGCGCCGAAACCCTTGTAGATTCCGGGGACCACGCCGTCGTCGTCGAACAAGAATGCGGTGTACACCGGGATCTGGGTGTCGGTGGAGCAGTCGAACAGCAGGACTCGCCCGCCCCGCCGGGAAATGCGCTCGACGAGAGCGGCTGCGTCGCCCGACAGCGCGCTGCTCGCGACCGCTGGGGGTGGCGTCCCGTTGAGGTCCCTGCGGAACTGCCAGCAGGTGACCGCGTCACGTTCGATGACCTCTAGCAGGGCGGAGTGGATCGCTTCGAGCAACGTCGTGCCGCTCGCCAGCCCGTTCGAAGTCACCTGGAACGAGTAGAGGTCGTCCAAGCGTCCCTGCCGGTCGCCCATACGCACCATTGCTGCGGGCACGGCGGCGTCGCGCTGGTTGACCAGGTCCCAGCCCTGGACCCAGCGGTAGTGCCACTCCGGGACGAACGGGCCCCACCCGGTCAGCGGCAGCCGGTCCGGCGAAGGGGCGTTGAGGTGCCGGAACGCGTGATGGTACGTGTGTTGCTCGGTGGGCAAGGTCCATTCCTCGGCGTGGAAGAGCTCCAGTGCCTCCATGGCAGCCGAAGCAAGGGCATCGTCGAGGGTCAGCCCTTTCCCTGCGCTGTTGCTCAGGGTCAGCCCGTTCGGACGGATGGCGAGGGTCACCGGAACGCCGAGCCGGTCCAGTCCGGTGATGTTCGCGAGCCGGGTGATGCCGGCGGGAGCCAGCACCGGCTTGACCGCTTCCAGCAGTGCGGCGGAGTCCAAGCTGCGGCCGCCCGCCCGTCCGAGCACCTTCGGTTGCCGCTGCACTTGGCCGCGGAACCGCACCGGCGGCAGTTCGGCGGGGAGGTCGAGCGCCTCATCGTCGTACTGGTCGGCGCGCAGTTCGCGGGAGACGACGGAGACCCCGGCAGCCATCGATCAGCTCCTTCCGTCGGAAAGGTCGGTTCCCAGTCGGACCCCTGGCCAGTGCGCGAGCGCCGTGCGGAGGGTCGCGGCAAGCTCCTCGGCGTGGGCGTGTACCGAGCCGATCGCTGGGTCGCCGCGCCGCCAGGCGCGCTCGTCCATGTGCCACAGACCTTCGATGGTGAGGAAGAGTTCGGCGCTGGACCGCACGCGGTCGGCGACAGAGGCCGTATCGGGATGGATGGTCACTCCGTTGCTGTCGAGGTATTCGGCGTGCAGCATCCCAGCGGCCCGGATGACCGGGATCGCGCCGCGGATCTCGACTTCGAGGCCGAGTGCCTGTGCCGTGTCCAGCATGGAACGCACATCGGTGCGCAGGGCGTGCGCCGTCTCGACCGGCACGGCCGACACGTCGAGCACCAGAACACGGATGCCGCCGACGTTGGCCAATGTCGGCAGGCTACGCGCGGCCGCCGCGCGCCGCGGCAGGTGCAGCGTGCAGACCACGGACATGCCCAGCGCTGTGCCGACTCGTGCCAAACCGGCGACCGGGGGCTCCTCCAGCGGAACGTCCCCGACGAGGCGCATCCGCCGCTGTGTGCGGTGGCAGCGGAACGCCGTGATGGGCCGCAAGGTTCGCATCATCCGGTCCAAATCCAGCAGTGCGCGGGCCAGGCGCCCGTATCCGTCGACCACGCCGCCGAAGCCGATGGCGATGTCGGGCAGCCGCACCCGGGCCGCGGTGGCGCTCATGGCCGCCCCATTCCGGCGAGGGACGCAGCCAGCTCGGTCAGCGTCGCGCGCACTCGCTGGACCCTTCCCGGGTCGCTGAAGAGAGACCAGCAGGCGTGGCAGATTCCCTTGTACGCCGGATCGGCGGTCAGATCGTCGCCGAGCAGCGCGTAGAGCTTGGCGATGCCGCCCAGAACGAGGACACGGATGAGCGGGTCGGCGCCCATTCGGGCGACCACTGCGTCGAGCGGCTCATGCATGACGTTGCCGACGAGGTGCGTGTCGGTCTGGTCGAACCCCTGGCAGCACGGGAAGACGTTGCCCCAGGGGTTCACCGTTACGGCCAGAAACGTGTGGCAGGCCGCTGACAGGGAGCCGACCTGGAACACCTGTGCCGGATCCAGGCTCTGCGCTCCGCGCCCGATCGGCAGGACCGGCCCGCTGGAAATGCGTTCGACCCGCCCCAGCGCGTCGGCGTCGAGCGCGTCCAGCGCCTCCGCGACGCCATGGTCGCGGGTGGTCAGCACCCGCACCTGGGTCGGGATGCCCACCTCGGCGCATGCGTCAAGGCAGTGCTTGACCCAGTCCGGTCTGATATACGGCAAGTGCCAGGCATCCCAGCTGACCGCCATCGCAGTCAGTCCGGCGTCCCGCAACGCGGTAGCGACCCGGAGCGCGCGGCGAGGGGTGCGGGCCCAGGTCGCGTTTGTCGTGGTGATGATCTCGCGGTAACCGAGCCGGCTTGCCTCGGCGACCACCTCCACGATCGGTTCGACCCTGAGGAAGGCTTCGCCGCCGCTGATGTGCGCCCGCGGGTCCATGGCGTCGATCCGGCGGCCCTCGGCCAGCACTCGGCAGAGGTCGTCGGTGCCGAGGGTGGCCGCGCCGAACACGTCGGATCCGGCTGGCCCGGCAGACTGGTAGCACATCGAGCATGCGGCATTACATTGCGAGGTCACCTCAAGAACGAGCGCGTGGTACTGCAGTGGATGCCGCCGTGGGTCGAGCAGGGCGGCGATCTCGTCAGCGGGCAACACTGCCACGGGCATCAGTGCCTCCCTCAATGACTGACATGCGGGTGCGCGCCCGCATCGAGACGAGCGCCGCTATCGCGATGACCGCAATCGCGTTGAGCAGCAGGGTGCGCCAGGAGACGACGAGCGGGGTCCGGTCGAGTGCGATTCGGGTGAGAGGGATGCTGGCCAGGGTTGCCAGCACTGCGAACCACACGCTGAGGACTACTGTGCTGACCACGGCGATGCGCCGCCTGCGCCCTGGCGAGCAACCGAGGCTGTGCAGGATGCCGTAGGTGCGCGCCCGTTCCACCTCGGCGAGCACGGTGACCAGCAGGCAGGCGAGCACGCCGAACGCCACGACGCCGAGGTTCAGGCCGCGGCGGAAGGCCGCGTCGTGGTCGACCCATCCCTCCTCGACGGTCGCCGCCACGCCGGTGTATTGCGCTGTCAATGCGTTGATGTGCGCCCAGTCCGTGTTGGTCAGCGGCCCGGTCTTGGACAGCACCCACCTGGTCGGCGGGGTCGGCGTAAGGAGGCCCAGCGCGTCCGCCGCCTCCCGGGTCAGCACCGCGGCCGGTAGTGTGCTGTCGCGGTGCAAGAGCGGCTCCACGGGCACCGCGGTGAGGCTGCGCCGCCAGCCCGGGCTGGCCAGCCGTACCACGTCGCCGGCGGCCACGTCGTCTACGAGCACGAACGCCTGTCCGGTGCCGTCACCCTGGACCGCGGCGGCCGGGATTCCGTACGCCGGCAGCGATGCCCGGTCGACCACCGCGACCACGCCCTGGCTCCCGTCCGGCCGCACGGCGAGCACCAGGCCGGTCTCGCCCGAGGGCATCGTGCGCTGGGCGCCGGTGACCGGGGCCAGCGTGGCGCCGCCGATCCGTTGCGCCAACTGCTGGGCCTGGGCCTGGTTGGCACCGTCGAGGACGAGCTGGCCGGGCCGCAGCCGCGGCTGGTAGGTGTCGCGGTCCCGAGCGGCGAGGGAGGTCAGTGCCAGAACCGCCATCGTGCCGCCGACCAGTCCCGCGATCGCCGCGATCATGAGGCCGCGGGTCCGGGTACGGTGCCGGGCCAGGTCACGGATGCCGATGCGGAATGCCGGGGGGCCGCCCCGCACCTTCGCCAGCAGGAAGAGCAGTTCCGTGCCGAGCAGCGCGAGCCCGGTGACGGCCAGCGCGCCGCTCACCGAGAGCAGCACCGCCCGCGGGCTGTCGTGGTCAACTCGAACCGCCAGCGCCAACCCGCCGACCCCTATGGCCGCGATCGCCACTGCCCATGCGGCGGACCGCCGGCCGCTGGCCGAGACGGCGCTGGGCGGGCCGACCGGCCGGAGCGCGGCAAGCGCCGCCGCCAGCGTCAACGCGAGCACGAAGCCGGCGAGAAGCAGCAGCTCCAGCCCGGAAACCCGCACCGACGGCGCGGCGAACGGCACCCGGTCCTGCAGGCCTCGGCGAGCCAGCTCGGCCACGCCGAGGCCGACTGCTAGGCCGATGACGATGCCGAGCACGGCCAAGACGAGCGCACGGACGGCCGCGATCGCCGCGGTCTGGCGCCTGGTCGCGCCGAGCTGGGCAAGGGCGTGGGCCTGCTGGGCCTCTCGGCCCCGGATGACGGCGAACACGGCGCCGATCAGCAGCGAAACCTCGATGAGGATCACCGACCACTGAGTGAGCGTGGCCGAGGTGGTCGGCGAGCCGTCGGTCTCGACGTCGGCGTGGGTCATCATCGCGCCCACGCTGTCGCGAAGATCCGCCGCCACCTGCGCGGCGTCGCGATGACCGGGCAGTTCCACCAGCGTCTCGGAGACAGGTGCGCTCTCGTCGGCGCGCAGGATCTGGATTTCCTTGGCCTGCCGGTTGCGCAGCGGGAGATAGATGCCGACCACACGGTAGGTGCGGTCGCCGATGCTGATCGACTGCCCCAGGCCGGTCCCCTGCGCCTTGGCCGTTTGGGCGGTGACCACGGCCTCGGTGGTGTTGGCCGGCCAGCGTCCGCTGCGCAGCGTGGCGCGGGACCGCACGAGACCCTGGTCGCCTCCGGTGGAGATGACCGCGACGGTCGCGCTGCGCTCGCCGAACCGCACTGGTTGGCTCATCCGGGACACGGTCCCGACCCGGCTGCCCGGCGGCAGCGCGTCGACCATCGCGCCGAGCGTGCCGTACGTGCGCAGGTCGGCCGTGCCGAACTCCATCCGCAGCTGCTCGGCCCGGTTTGGGTTGAGCGAGTGCAAAATGGCCAGGCTGGCGGTGGCGGCGATCAAGGGCACCGCAATCAAGGCCACCACGAGCGCCGAAATGCCGCGCCGCGCTTTCGTCTGCCGGACGGCCAGCCGCAGCACGGCGCGCCCGGTAGGCAGCCACCGCGTCAGGTCCATATCACACCGTCGGCGATGTGCACGGTACGGCTGGCGCGCTTTGCGTGCTCCTCGTTGTGCGTGACCATCAGCGCGGTCGTGCCGGTCTCGCGGCAGAGCTCCTCGATGGTCGACACGACGTGCGCACCGTTGATCGAGTCGAGCGCCCCGGTTGGTTCGTCGGCGAGCACGAGTGACTTGTCCCCCACGATCGCGCGGGCGATCGCGACTCGCTGCCGCTCGCCGCCGGACATCTGCTCGGGGAACGCGTGCGCCTGCTCGCCCAGCCCTACCCGGTTCAGGGCGGTGTGCGCGAGCGCGGCGGCCCGCTTGCTCGGCATGCCGTCCAGCTCCAGTGGCAGGCTGACGTTCTCTACCGCGGAGAGCACTTCCAGCAGGTTGTGCTCCTGGAACACAAATCCCAGCTCGCGCCGGCGCAGCCGAGCGCGGAACCGTTCGCCTTGCGCGTACACGTCGGTGCCGCGGAACTTGACGGTCCCCGCGTTGGGGGCCAGCAGGCCGGCCGCGATGCGCAGGAGCGTCGTCTTGCCGGCACCACTTGGTCCGGTGATCGCGACGAACTCCCCCGGCTCCAACCGTAGGTCGATGTCTTTCAGGACGGCGCGTTTGGCGCGTCCGTCGGTGAACGTGTGGCCGATGCCACGAAGCTCGAGTATCGGCGCTGCCGGCGTCGATTGGCTCATGGTGCCCCAACGGTTCTCGTGGCCACCCGTGCGGGTGGCGCGGTCAACATCAGCTCTTCCCAAATCGGCCTGCGCCCGGTCGCCGCGTACAGCAGGACCAGCGCCGCGCCGAGATCTCCTTCGAGGAACGACGGGTTGGTGCGCATTCCCGGTGGGAAGAGGTACTGGAGCGGGCCTTCCGCGGCCCGGCGAAGGATGTCGGCGCACCATCGCGCGCCAAACTCGGTCCATTCGTCGCCGCCTAGGCGGGCGCGCATGCGCTGGGCGAAATAGGCTAGGCCGGCCGAGCCGTGGCACAGGCACGCGTCGTGGATGCCGAGCTGGTCGGCCCGCCGCAGGCGGACAGCCGTGGCCGCCTGCGTGGCAAGGCGGATGGCTTCCTGTGCCTCAGCGACGGATGCGGCGTCACCGCCGGACGCGTGGAGGGCGTCGGCGGCCAGGAAGAGCGCGAGTGCGACGCCTGGGTCGCCGTAGCACCAGGCGCTGCGGGTGGCGCGGTAGCGAGTCTCGACCGACTGGGGGAAGACCGCTCCCTCGACGAGGCTGCGCTGGCGAGGCAGCCAGGCAAGGATCTCCCGCTGCAGCTTTGCCGCGGTCGCGCCGTCGGTGCCAGGCAGAAGCGAGGCGACCGACAGGAAGGCGAGCAGGCCGGCGTTCCCGTGCGCCATGCCCATGTCGCGGTGGCCGATGTCGGTGGGCGCGGTGCCTCGCCGGTACGGCGTGTCGGCGAGCCGGATGAACGAGCCCTCCTCGGTCCGGTCCAACCGGGCGTCGATGGTCCGCAGCACGCCCGAGACGACCTTGTGCGCGATCGCCGGCGACGGGTGGCACAGCCCGTAGACGCCGAGCCCGAGGATGCCGCGCGGCAGGTCGACGTCGTGGTCCTCGGGATACTCCTCGACCCACCGCACCACGACGGCGTCGACCGCGTCGAGCTTCGGCGCGCGCACACCGGCCAGTTCGCTGTACTTCAGGGCGGTCCAGCCGGCCTGCGCCGCGCCGCCGTACAGCCATGGTGCCAGGCCGCGCGCGTTCCGCATGATTTCGAACGACTCGCCTAGCACGGCCCGGGCGTTGAGTGGCTCACCGGTGGTCCGTTCGAACTCCATCAGCGCCATGCACAGGTCGAGATGGGTGTCGAGATCGTGGTACTGGTGGATCTCCTTGGCCGCGTTATGGAGCAGGGTGCGGGCGGTGCTCATCCACTCAGTCATGACGCGATCCGTGGAGCTCGGCGGGCCTGCCACTCCCGGACCGCCCGCACCGCGAACTCGTACGCGATCCATTCCAGGCGCCGGGCGTCGACCTCGAAGAGCCGGTTGAAGTGCATGTGCATGACCGAACCAAGCGCCTGATGACGGCTGGCGGGGCTGGCCTGCCGCAGGTAGTTCAGATAGGCGTCCAATGGTTCGGTCACCGCACCTTCGAGCTCCGGCAGCGCTTCGAAGGTGCGGTGACGTTCGCGGGCGAGCTTCCCGGTGCGGCGGGTCGGCGCGATACCCATCGTGTCTCGCCAGGAGGTCAGCAGTCGTAACTGCTCGTCAACGTCCGCGGCGACGTGCCCCGACCAGGCGAGTGCGTCCACCACGCCCTGGTCGAGCCGTTGCGCCTCGGTGGGCGCGCCGCGCAGGTAGGCAACGACCGCGTCGCTGTCCGCGGAGAACAGCCGCTCCGCCAGGCGCAGCCCGGCGTAGCCTGCGTAGCGGCCGGGTTCGGGCAGGTAGCTGTCCATCACCACGCGCGACACGAGTTGTTCGTCAACGAGCGTGTGGCCCAGCGACTCCAGCGCGGCCTGCACTGCCGGCCGGTCTTCCGGACGGGTGGGTGCGACCCGGACGCGAACGTGGTGGACGCCATCGTCGTAGCGGACGAAGAACCAGTCCCGGGCGATGCCTGCCGACTTGAGCTGCGCGACCAAGCTCGCCGCCCGGAGCACGACCAGATCGGCCGAGCCCGATCCACAGTGGTACCGCGTGTACACCCACTCCCTTCCGGCGGCCGGGTTGAAGACCGGTGGTCTGACCCGGGGTCGGGGGCGGGTATCCGGTCCCTTGAGTGGGATCATCACCTCGGTGACGTGGCGACCCCGATCGCTGCGGGTGGCCGGGCTCTCCGCCTGCGGCATCTCCACGAACGCGGTCGGCTTGCGGCCGGTGCGGGCGAGCAGCGCCTTCACCGCCTGGTCCGAATAGGTGTCGACCACGAGGATGTTGTCGTCCTCGCCGAAGCCGACCCACCGGCGGTCGCCGAAGCCGGGCAGCGCGCGGCGCATGCGGCGCGCCGGGTGCGGGTCGTCGATGACCGCATCCAGCTCGTCGCGTGGTACCAGCCACCGCTCCTGGGCGACGATCACGCGACCGCAGACCACCCGGGGCAGGTGCGGCAACCGGCTCAGCGGGCCCCAGTCCCACATCGAGGCTCCCCAGTCCGCGACCCGGGCGAGGAACGTGTAGATCGGGCTGTTGTGGTAGGCGAGCACGTTGTGCGCCGTGTTGAGGTCCGGAATGACCTGGCGGCCGCTCGGCCTGTGCCAGAGCACGACCTCGTTGCCCGCGGTGACCGAGACGTCGAGCGAGTCCAACGTGATGGTGCCGGTTCGGGCGCCCGAGACGGAGATGGAGTGCTCGTGCAGGCGGGGGCGCATGACGATGTTGCCGTACCGGCCGCCGGGTGCGAAGAGCAGCTCGGCGACGATCGGCGCCGAGGGATCGTCCAGCTCCGGCTGGCTGGGCGGCAGCAGGTCGTCACGCGACAGCGCGAACCGGCTGACCGGCCCGAGCGAACCGTGCCGGTAGCTTGCGTATAGCAGCGCCGAATACCGGTTTTCGAACTGGTCTAGGATGGCCGCGTGCAGCGCGCGCGCTGGGTGCTTGGCCGCCGTGGGGCGCTGCTCGCCGGATGGTTCGAGCAGCAGGTCCACCGGGTGGCCGTCGCTGCCCAGGGCATACGCCCGTAGCGCGGCCTGGCACAGCTCCAGCCGGGTATCGCGGGCGTTCGCGCCGCGAATCTGCGCGGCACCGGCTAGCCGCGACGAGCGGCGGCGGCTGGACAGCAGCACGCCCTGGTCCGGGTCGAGCGCTTCCAGGAGGGGGGCTCTGGCATCCTCGTAGCGGGCGCGGAACGCCTCCTTGAACTGCGCGAGTTGGTCTTCCGGGGGGAACAGTTCCAGCAGCTTGTTGGCGGCGACGTGCAGGGCGCTGACACACGACTCCTCGATCGTCGCGTCGGGGGCGCACAGCTCAAGATCGACGTGGTACCGGTGCTGGTGTGAGACGCCGGCCAGAGCAGGGATTTGGCTGGCCGCCTCGTCCCACGGCTGGGCCAGGTCGAGTCGCTGGAACTCGGCAAGTGTCCACTGTCGACTCGTGCGGCCGGCGAGCTTGTCGAGCGCCGCCGCGTGGTCGGTGCTGCCCATCGCAGCTAGCGTCGACAGCGCGAGGTCGACCGGCTCGACGCCGTGGAACAGCAGCGTGGTGTCGGGCAGGAGAAGTTCCTTGGCCACGAGCTCGCGAATGAATGCGCGTAGCCGTTGTTCCTGGGGGCCGCCGCCGAGTGCCTCGACGAGTTGGTCCTCGGTCATCGGCCGCTCGGCGCACATCCCGACGACCGCCCGGATCGCCGGGGTGGTGCGGATCTCGACAATCGCTGCGTTGGCGTTGCCCTCCTTTGAGAACCGGAAGTGCCCGGCGCGTTCCCGGACGGTGGGGTTGACGGTGAGCGCGACGGCGTGCGGCCGTTCGTCCAGCGCCTCCTCTAGGACGGCCTCCAGTGCGCCGACGTCGATCCGTACCCGGACCTTGTGCTCACCTCTCGGTCCGAGCTCCATCCGCCGATGTCGGCCGACCTTAATCGGGGCGACGCCGGCGAAGAGCCCGAACGGCGTGGCCCGGCCGGCCATCCTCGCCAGGTACCGGCGGACGAGATCGGAGTAGTTCTCCACCTTGTCGCGGTAGGCGACGAACTCTCCGGCCAGCGCCAAGGCCGGTTCGAGGAACTCGATGCCGGACGTGTCGCCGGAGTTCACCGCGGCGATGCCCTCCTCGATGCTCAACGCCGCCACTCGCAGCAGGCCTACGGATGCTTGCTCGGTCATGGTCTTCCCCGCTCCGGCTCGTGAACTGACCCGTACGACAGAGAAATCTCACCCTCCCCCTGCGAGTAGAGATTCGCCTGGAGTTGGTACAGCTCCCGGTAGACGCCGTTGTGGGCCATCAGTTCCTCGTGGGTGCCCTCCTCGATCACCCGTCCGGCACCGAACACGAGGATCAAATCGGCCTCCGCGACATTCGCCAGCCGGTGCGACACCAGCACCGTCGTGCGTCGCATGGTGCGCAGCTCGGCGAGCAGGGTGTGCTCGGCTCGTGCGTCAAGGGCGGACATGGGTTCGTCGAGGATCAGCAGGTCGGCGTCTCGGTAAAGGGCACGCGCTATGGCTAGCCGCTGTTGCTGGCCGCCCGACAGGTCCGTGCCGCCCTCGTGCTCCGGCCCCAACATCCGGTCGAGATCCAGCTCCTGTTCGGCGAACCCGGCGGCCTTCAGCGCCCAGGCGATACGGTCGTCGTCCACCGGCTGGTCCACGGCGCCGAACGCCACATTGTCCCGGATGGACTCCGCGTACGTTTGGTAGTCCTGGAACACGGTCGCTATCCGGCGGCGCAGTGCGGCGTGGCCGAGTGCGCCGCACTCCATGCCGTTCCACAAGACCATGCCCTCGTCCGGCGAATACAGCATGCCGATGATCTTGGCCAGAGTGGTCTTGCCGGAGCCGTTGGGGCCTACCAGTGCGACAATCTGTCCGCTCTCGATAGTGAGGCTCACCTTGTCCAGCGCCGGGCGGCTGCCGGACGGGTAGGTGAACGAGGCGTTCTCGATGGTCAGCGTCCGCAACTTCGGTGCCGGATTGACCTGTTCGGTCGTGGGCTGCCGCCGCTCGATCTGATGGAGGAACTCCCGCTGATCGGCCAGGAACAGGCCGGCCTCGGCCAGCTCGCTCGCCGGCCAGCTCAGGCCGCCGATCATGTTGGCGACCTGGGCCAGCCCTACCGCGGCCGCGATCAACGCGCCGAGGTCGGAGCGCCCGCTGGCGAAGAACCAGCCGAGCACCACGACACCGCCGGCTGTCATCAACGCGAAGGCCGCCTGCCCGGCCAGCATCCGCCGCCACTGGCGGCCCAGCACACTGCGCAGTTCGGCCAAACGTTGCGAGGACAGCTCGTCATAGCGCTGGCTGAAACGCTTGCTGAGCCCGAACGCGCGGGACTCGGCCGCCGGACGACGGGCGGTCAGCAGCTGGGAATAGTAGAGGCGCCGCCGCTCCAGCCCGGTCATGCGCGCGAGAAAGTCGTACCGATCGCCGGCCAACAACCGGGAAAGCAGCAGGACCGGAGCCGCTAGTGCCAACAACGCGGGCACCAGCAACGGCTCGATGACAACCACGACGGCCGTCACCACCACTATCCGTACGAGGGAGTTGAGAATGGTGGCAAGGCTGCGCACGACCTGCGCCGGGCGGAAGTCGGTGGTCGAGGCGCGCATGACCCGGTCATGAGTCTCTGGATACTCGAAGTCGATGAGGTCGAGCTGGCCGATCGCCCGGTGCATGCGGCGGGCGCTGACCTGCCGTACCCGCTCGGTAAGCAGTTCGCGGATCAGCGACTGCAGATTGTCAAGGGCGAGCAACGCAACCAAGGCCACCACCATGAGCGTCGCCACCGGAACCATGTCACGGACGATCTCGGCGGGTTGCTTGTCGCTGCCCAGCGCGTGCTGCCCAAGCTGCTGGATCAGCAGCAGCTGAGCACCAATCAGAAGTGACTGGAGAAGGGGGAACGCGATGAGAGCGACGCAAAGGCGAGGCGCCGATCGCCAACTCAACCCGAATGCTTCGCTCAGATTCTTCGGGATGGATCGGGAGCGATTGCTAGCCGCAGTCGCGCCCCCTTCTCCGGTCATGTCGAACTGTTCCTTCCCGCTGCCGGACGGGGAATTACCGCGAGATGAGCTTCTGCCCGCACATACGCGGGCCCTAGGCGAACTAGCAGTTGCAGGAGATGGTGCAGGTGTCCGAGCAGGTGCAAGATGCCTTGCAGCTCCAGCAACTGGTGCCAACGGTGGTCCAGGCCTCGATCGGCTGAACGCCGATTTCCTCGCCGGGAGAGGCGAAGGTGGTCTCATCAATCGACAGGTCGAGCTCGTCGAGCACGCCTGCCAAGGCCGCCTGGTCGCCGGCCGCCGTCACGTTCGTGGGCATCTCTTTCCTCCGTCCTTTGACCGTAGACTGCCTCACGGCTTGCGGGAAGAATTTCACATGACCGCGGCGATCATCAATGACTAGTTGAGGTCAGCTCTGACACAGACGTGTCAGGATGGCTGCTGTGACCCGAATGAGGCACCCACGCCCGGGGATGGAGGGAGGGTCGCTGCTTCATCCCCAGGCAGCCACTACATCTATCCGGGGTGGGATGCTACCGTTCTAGCCGCGACAACTGACATGGCGGTCTTGGGGGACGGAGCGATCATGGGTTGTGGCTGCGGCGGGGGCCGTCTGGTACCGAGCCTTCTCAACCGCGCGGTGTGTCCACGGCGCATCGACACGTCTCGGCTTGAAGGTCCATTTAGGATGGACAGCTCAACGTCGCGGCCATCTCCCAGCTGACGTCTCGATCGCACTAGTCGTTCCGCGACACACTCTGGCGTCCATCTCACGGGGAGGTAGGTCATGACGTCATCCGTACCGGAACTTGTACCGTCCTCGTCCAACAGGCCTGTGGTCGGCGTAGTCGGGGGCATGCCGGTCACCGTCGAAGGCGTGCGGCGCGCACTCGCCACGGTAGGCGTCGAGCAAATGGCCATCCTCGATCATCCGCTCTCCGGCCAACCTCCGGTCGAGGACTTGGACGGTGTGGTCCTGTTCGCGGACACCTACCATTGGGTCGAGGTCATCCGCATGCTACGCGCACGCTACGCCGACCTGCCCCTCATCGCCCTGATCTCCGGGACAGTGAGCTGCCATGAGGTGTTGTCGGCCGGTGTGTCCTCAGTCACCAGGTGCGACTCCCCTGTCGAGGTGATCGCCCAAGTGATCCACAGTTGCCTGGTGGGGCAGCCGGTACTCGCCACCGACCTGGCGCGCGAGTTGATGGAACCGCCAAGCGTGTCACCTCCCTCCGCCGAGGAGTCGTCGCTGCTCCTGCTGCTGGCGGACGGTGTCAACATGCGCACGTTGGCGGAGCGATCCGGCTACTCCGAGCGGCACGTCTACCGAGTACTTAAGCGGCTCTACGAACGGCTTGGTGTCGCGACGAAGGAGGCTGCCGTAGAGCTGGCCCGCGAACGGGGTTGGCTGCGACCCCGCGGGGCCGAATCCCGCTGTGTCCGTGGCACCGTATGGACAGACATCACGGCAGCCGGTTGAACCTACCAGGCTTGCGCAACGAGGCGTCGACCCGTTCCCCAGCCGTGGACGCATCCCGAACCCCGAACGACGGCTCATGATCAGCGCCAACTGGGCAGGCGACATGGCGAGGCACGCCTCGTGGGCGCTCCCTGGCTGGGTGCGGACGTACGCCGGTCAGGGGTCGGGGTCAAGACTCGGACCGGAGGTTTGACCCGCGCAGCTGACTCTGGTCTTGACGCCGATCCCGTACGGCGCCGGATCGGTGCGCCGGGAACGCGCGTGTGTAGGTGGGTGTTGGGCAGCCGCAGCTGGTCACCCTGGCGGCGATCTTCGCGACATGCAGTAGACCGTGCGCGCGCGATCGCTGCCGGCCGCCCCGTGGTCCGGCCGGCAGCGATCGCGGCCAGCGGTTACTCGATCGATACCTGCGAGAAGTCCGGCCGGCCGTTGACCGGCATCTCGAACCCCTTGACGTTGTCGCGGATGGCGTAGTTGTTCTTCAGATCCACCGGGAAGATGGCCACCGCGTCGTCCCACAGAATCTTTGCTGCCTGGGCGTACAGCGCCTTGCGCTCGTTCTGGTCCAGCGAGGCGCGCGCCTTGGCCATGATCGTGTCCAGCTCCTTGTTGCAGTAGCCCAGCCGCTTGGCCGCGCAGGTGTAGAGCCGGTTCAGGGTGAAGTCGGCGTCGCCGGTGCCGGTGGTGTTGGTCTGCAGGTTCAGGTCCCACTTCATGGCGCCGAAGTCCTTCAGCCAGGTCGCCCGCTCCTTCTCCAGCGGCTGGACCTTGATGCCGACCTTCGCCCAGTCCGAGATGAACGCCTGGGCCAGGGCCCGGATGTTCGGCCCGCCCTCCAGCGGCCACTGCATGGAGGTGCTGAAGCCGTTGGGGTAGCCGGCCTCGGCGAGCAGCCGTTTGGCCAGCTCCGGGTCGTAGGAGTACGGCTCGAGCTGGGTCGCTCCGAAGACGGCCTGGGTGATCGGCGCCTGGGCCACCGTACCGAGGTCGCCGAAGAGGTCTTCGACGGTCCCCTTGATGTCGATCGCGTGCAGCATGGCCTGCCGCACCTTGAGGTTGTCGAACGGCTTGTTGTTGTGGTTGAACCAGATGAAGTAGTAGTTGTAGCTGGGCCCGGTCCCGTACTTGATGCCGTCCATACCGGACACCTCGGCCACCTGGTCCGGCGGGATCGCCGCGAGGACGTCCACCTCGTTGTTGTTCAGGGCGGTGATCCGGGCCGCGATCTCCGGCATGTCGAGGATCTGCAAGGTCTCTACCTTGGCCTTCGGGCCCCAGTAGCCGTCGTTGCGGCTGAGCACCACCTTGTCATCGGGGCTGAAGGAGTCGATCTTGAATGGGCCGGTGCCGATCGGCTTCTGCCAGTAGGCGTCGTCGCCGACCTTGTCCCCCTGGCCGATGAAGACCAGGGACAGGGTGCTGGGCAGCGTACCCAGCGGCTCGGCGGTGTGGAACGTCACCGTGTGGTCGTCGGTGGCGTCGACCGCGGTTATCGAGGAGAGCAGCGGGGCCAGCGAACCCTTCAGGCTGATCAGCCGCTCCACGGATCCCTTGACATCCTTGGCCGTGAACGGAGTGCCGTCGCTGAACTTCACCCCTTCGCGGAGATGGAAGACCCACGTCTTCTCGTCCGGGTTCTCCCAACTGGTGGCCAGCTTCGGGGCCGGTTGGCCGTCCTTCATCACGGTGAGCGTCTCCAGTGCCTGCTGCACCGTGGTCTGGACCGCCTCTTCCGCCGGGTACTGCTGGACGTCCAGCGACACCGGGAACAGCTGCGGCGCGTAGCGCAGCACCTGGCCGTCGCTGTCGGATCCGCCGGAGCCGCTGCAGGCCGAAAGGCCCACTACGAGCGCGGCGGACACCAGGCAGCGTCTGATCCGGGATCGTGCTGTCGAGGGGGGCGAGAATCTCATCGCCAGTCTCCTTTGGTCAGCTGCGGGTTTCGGAGGGAAGGGTGAAGGTCGCCACCACGGGCTTGTGGTCCGACGGCGCACTCCCAGACGAGAAGAACTCGACGACCTCGCTCGCCCGGGTGGTGACGGGACCGCGCGAGAAGATCCAGTCGATGGCTTTGGACGGGGATCCCAGCGGGGAGAGCCGGGTGCCGCGGGTCGTGGCGAACGGTAGTGGCGACACCGGGTGGGTCACCGGCGACGTGCGCCCCAGCGCGGTGAACGTGTCGAGGAAGCCGCCGTTGCCCAGCACCCACAGCGGTTCGCCGATGTCGTTGATGTCCACAGTGAACAGGCAGGGGCCGTCGCCGGCGATCTCGTCCAGCGCCGCCACCACGCGCTCCGCCTGCCCGGTACGCCGGTTGCGCCGGTCCCGCCGCTCCTCGGTGTGGCCGGGCCAGGTCAGGTGCGCGGTGGAGAACACCAGCGCGGGGGCTTGCCCGTGCGTGGGCCGCAGGCGCACCCAGAACAGCCCGGCATGGGGGTCGAGGATGCCGACGTCACGCCAGCCGTACTCGACGAGGTCGAACAGTTCGGTACGCCACCACAGGTTGCTCTGCAGCGCCCATCCCGGGAAGTCGTCGTCCACCCGGGCATGTCCCGGCAGTGCCTCATCGAGCATCGCCCGCGAGCGGGGCCGCAGCTCCTGGGTGGCCAGCAGGTCGGGCGGCCGGGTGGTGAACAGGTCACGGATCGCCGGCTCCCGCCGATCCAGATGCGTGTCGCCCCAGAGGTTGTAGGTCATCGCGACGAAGGTGAACGATCCGGTCAGCATCTGTGTCCCCTCTGGATTCATTCGGCGCGGGTGGCGCGGGCGGCCCGCGTGGTCGGCGAGTTGTACTCGACCAACGCGCTGTGCTCGCGCTCGCCGGCGTAGCTGATGACGGTCAGCGACGCGTTCACCGGCGGGGCGAACAAGGTGTGGCCGGGCACCGGCAGCCGCAGCGCGGCGGCGGCCGCGACCCGGATCGGGCCGCCGTGGGTGAACACGATCACGGTCCCGGTGCCGGCGGCGCTCGCGGCTTCAACGAGTGCCTGCCACACCCGCTCGCGCAGTTCGGCGAAGGTTTCGCCGCCGCCGCGTCGCAGGTCGACCCCTCGGCGGGCCGCCGCCACGTCGTCCGGGTACTCGGCGGCGATTTCGGCGAAGGTGCGGCCGGTCCAGCCGCCGACGTCGACCTCCCGCAACCGGGCGTCCTGCTTGGCGTCGAGGTCGATGTGGCGCAGGTACGCGGCTGCGGTGTCCCGGGCGCGGGGCAGATCGCTGGTCACCACCAGTGCCGGGCGGCCGAAGCGGGCCAGCAGTTCGGCCGCGGCCGCTTCGGCCTGCTGCACGCCGGCCGCGGTGAGCCCTGAGTCGGCCTGTCCCTGGTAGCGCTCCTCGACGTTCCACGCCGACTCGCCGTGGCGGACGAGGACCAGGTGCGTGCCGCCGCTCATCGGGCACCGACCGCTGCGGGCTGCGGCTGCGCGGGCAGCTCGGGGAAGTGGCACGCGGATGGGTGATCGCCCAGCCGGTGTGCGAGTACCGGCTCCTCGCTCGCGCACCGTGGCTGCGCCTTCCAGCAGCGGGTGCGGAACCGGCAGCCGGAGGGTGGCGACACCGGCGACGGGATGTCTCCGGTGAGGATGATCTGCTGCCGGGGCGGTGCGGCCCAGGGGCGGGTCACCGGCACCGCGGACAGCAGCGCCTGGGTGTACGGGTGTACCGGCGCGGTGAATATCTGGTCGGTCGTGCCGGTCTCCACCAGCTTGCCGAGGTACATCACGGCGACCTGGTTGCTGATGTGCCGTACCACGGACAGGTCGTGGGCGATGAACAGGTAGCTGAGGCCGAGGTCCGCTTGCAGGTCGACGAGCAGGTTCAGCACCTGGGCCTGGACCGAGACGTCCAATGCGGACACCGCCTCGTCGCAGATCACCAGCCGTGGCCGCAGCGCCAGGGCCCGGGCTATGCCGATCCGCTGGCGCTGGCCGCCGGAGAACTGGTGCGGGTACCGGTCGGCGTGGTCGGGGTTGAGGCCGACCCGGGCCAAAAGGTCGTTCACCTCCGCGGTCCACCGGTGGCGCGGTACGACGCCGGGGTTGATCATCCACGCTTCGCTGATGATCTGGCGGACGGTCAGCCGGGGGTTCAGTGACGCGTAGGGGTCCTGGAAGATCATCTGGATCTGTCGCCGGATGCGGCGCAGTTCTGCCGCCTTCGCGCCCCGTCGGCGGCCGGAGAGGGTGACCAGGTCCCGGCCGTCGAAGAGCACCTGGCCGGACCTGGGCCGCTCCAGGCCGATGACGGTTCGGGCGAGCGTCGTCTTGCCGGAGCCCGATTCGCCGACCAGGCCCAGTGTCCGGCCCGCGGGCAGGTCGAACGAGACGCCGGAGACGGCGTGCACCTCGCCCACTTTCCGGCGGAGCAGGGCGGAGTGGATGGGAAAGCTGGTGTGCAGGTCGCGGACGGACAGCAGGGGTTCAGCCGGCGACGACATCGGCGAGCACCTCCTCGGCGTGGTGGCAGGCGGCGCGGTGCGAGTCGGGCCGGGTGGGTACCGCCGCGAGCGTCGGCGGTTGGGAGGCGCAGATGTCGGTGGCGTATGCGCAGCGGGGCCGGAACGGGCAGCCGCTCGGCAGCCGCATCAGGTCGGGGGGTGCGCCGGGAATGGGCTGTAGCCGTTCGCGGGGGCCGTCCAGTTCCGGGATGGAGGCCATCAGCCCGCGGGTGTAGGGGTGCGCGGTGGTCTCGTACACCTCGCGCAGCTCGCCGGTCTCCACCACCCGGCCGGCGTACATCAGCATGGCCCGGTCCGCGACTCCGGCCACGACGCCAAGGTCGTGGCTGATGAGGATCATCGCCATCCGGTGCTCGGCCTTGAGGTCGGCCAGCAGCGCCATGATCTGTGCCTGGACCGTGACGTCCAGCGCCGTGGTCGGTTCGTCCGCGATGAGCAGCCGGGGTTGGAGGGCGAGCGCCATGGCGATCATCACGCGTTGCCGCATGCCGCCGGAGAACTGGTGGGGGTAGTCGTCGACCCGGCGGGCGGCGGCCGGGATGCCCACCCGGTCCATCAGCTCGATCGCCTTGCGCCGCGCCTCGGCGCGGGAGGCGCCCCGGCGGCGGCGGAACAGCTCGCCGATCTGCGCGCCGACGCGCAGTACCGGGTTGAGGGAGCTGAGCGGATCCTGGAACACCATGGCCAGCTCGGTGCCGTTCAGGCGGCGGGCCTCGGACGGTGGGCGGGTCAGCAGGTCGGTGCCGTCGTAGATGATCCGGCCTCCGGTCACCTGCCCGGCCGGCCGGGGCACCAGTCCCATCACGGCCTGGGCCGTGACGCTCTTGCCGCTTCCGGTCTCGCCCAGGATGGCCAGGGTCTCCCCTTCGGCGAGGTCGAAGCTCACCCGGTCGACTGCGGTGATGGTCCCGGCGCGGGTGCGGAACTGGACCGTCAGGTCCTGCACCGACAACAGTGGATGGTCCATCACATGCTCCTGAGCCGCGGGTCGAAGCGGTCGCGCAGGGCGTCGCCCAGCACGCCGAAGCTGATCACGAGGATGGCCAGGCCGATGCCGGGGATGGTCGAGATCCACCAGGCGTTGGACAGGTAGTCCCGGCCGTTGGCGATGGTCATGCCCCAGCTCGGCGTGCTCGCCGGCGTGCCCAGGCCGAGGAAGCTCAGCGACGCCTCGGCCAGGATCACGTGGCCCAGCTCGACCGTTGCGACGACCAGGATCGGTGCGATCGAGGCGGGCAGGATGCTGCGGGTGATCAGGTGCCAGGTTCCGGCGCCGAGGGTGCGGGTGGCGTCCACGTAGTCCCGCTCCTTGAGGGCGAGGACCTGGCTGCGGGTGACCCGGGCGAAGGTGACCCAGTTGGAGATGGACAGGACGATCACGACGTTCACCACGCTGGGACCGAGGATCGAGGCGATGAAGATGGCCAGCAGGATCGACGGGAAGGTGAGCTGGACGTCCGCCAGGCGCATGAGTACCGCGTCCAGCCAGCCGCCGAAGTAGCCGCTGACGAGGCCGGCGGTGACCCCGATGAGGCCGGCCAGCACGAGCGTGGCCACGCCGACGGTGATGGACACCCGGGCGCCCTGCATCATCTGGGCGAGCACGTCCTGGCCGACCTGGTCGGTGCCGAAGACGGCGAGGCTGCCGTCCGGCAGCCGGGTGCCGGGTGGCTGCAGCCGTGCCTTGAGATCGGTGGCGACCGGGTCGTACTGGAGCAGGATCGGCCCGACCACCGCGGCCACCACGTAGCACGCCACCACGACCAGGGAGCCGATGATCCGCAGTCGTCCGATCGTGCCGCGGGGCCGGCCGGCGAGCGGGTCGGCGTCCGGCGGCGGGGTGTCCACCGGCCCGGCCGGGTCGCCTGCCGGTGGCGCCACCAGCGCCTGGTCGGTCGGCGGCACCTGGCCGGTCGTTCTGTCCATTGTCACCGTCCCAACCGGATGCGCGGGTCGAGGTAGCCGTACAGGATGTCGACCACCAGGTTGATGAGGACGAAGCCGCCGGCGATCATCAGGATCGCGGCCTGGACGACGTTGTAGTCCCGGGCTGAGATGGAGTCGATGAGCAGCCGCCCGACGCCGGGCCAGGCGAAGACCGTCTCGATGATGACGGCGCCGCCGAGCAGCTTGCCGAACTCGATGCCGGTGACCGTCACGATCGGGATCAGGGCGTTGCGGACGGCGTGCCGGAGGATGACGACGCGTTCGGACAGGCCTTTGGCCCGGGCGGTCTGGATGTAGTTCTCGTGGACGACGTCGAGCAGGCCGCTGCGGGTGAGCCGGATCAGGATCGCGATGAACGGCAGGGCGAGGGTGATCCCGGGCAGGATCATCCGGTCCAGCCCGCCCTTGCCGCCGCTGGCCAGCAGGTGCAGTTGCCGGGCGAAGACCAGGATGAACACGATGCCGATCCAGAACGAGGGCATGGACTGGGACAGCAGCGCGAACACCGACACGAGTCGGTCGGTCAGCCGGTTGACCCGCAGGGCGGCGACCACGCCGAGGGAGATGCCGAGCAGCAGGGCGATCACCGTGGCCACGACCGCCAGCTGGACGGTCGCGGGGAACCGTTCGGTCACCAGGTCCATGGCGTCCCTGTGGTAGCGGTAGGAGTCGCCGAAGTCGAGATTGACCACATCGGACAGGTACTTGCCGTACTGCACCGGCAGCGGCCGGTCCAGGCCCATCTGGTCGCGTAGCTGGGCGATCTCCTCCTGGGTGGCGTCGGAGCCGAGGATGAGCTGGGCCGGATCCCCGGGCACCAGGCGCAGCACCAGGAACACGATGGTCACCGCGCCCCACAGCACGAAGACGGCGAACAGCGTGCGCCGGATGAGGTACGCGGTCATGGCAGTCCAGACCGTTTCAGCATCGGCGGGCACTCCAAGTCGGGCGACGACACCAGCGGCGTCTGGGGGTTATGGGCATGCGGAATCGAGGGGGCGCGGTGAAATAGCGCGCCGACAGCCGGGACGGCGGGCCGGCGCTCGCTACATTAACGTTAATGCGACTGCCCGCTGATGCTAGGTCGCGGGACCCTGCCCGTCAAGGGTCCAAGCGGCTGCGCGTGCGGGAAGCGGCCGGCGCGACGGCGCGGGGATGCCGCTCTGAACAGCGCAAACGCACGGGGATGAGCGGGCGCGCCGGCGGCTGGCCGCCAGCCGGAGTCCCCGCCGGGGCGAGGCCGATCGCTTGACAGGAAATGAGGATTAACGTTAATGTCGCGGCGACCAGATAGCGGTCCATCGAGCCGGTGCGGTACGCACCGCCCGGCATTTGCCTCGAACTTTTCCCAGGAGAAACCCGGCATGACCACATCGGAGCGGCTCGACCTGGCCGCGGAGCTCCGGCACGCGCTGCTGTCGGCGGACCCGAGGTTGTCGAAGTTCTCGCCCCTGCGGCGGATTCTGGCCTACGACGACTTCAACTCGGGCGCCCACGGCTGGACCGAGCTGCTGGGCAACTACAACGGCCGGGGTGATCTATCTACTGTAGACGATCACATGCGCGACTTCCGGCCGCCGCAGCTGTCCTCGTGCACGTTCTTCGACATCGGCACGCACGGCGCGATGACCGGTACCTACGCGCTCAAGTTGGCCACCCGCCCCTACCAGGGGCACACCGCGACCGCGATCCGGCGGCTGACCATGAGCGGGCGCGGCCTGCTGCAGATCGAGGCGTACCTGACCTTCAAGGCCGAGGCGAGCATCGACGGCAGCGGCGACGACCGGTTCGGGGACATCACCTGGGACGGCAACCTGCACCCGTCCGAGGCGCAGTTCGGCTGCTTCACGGTCGCGACCGACCTGTGCGGCGACGGGGGCCTGCGCTACCACACGGTGGCCCGCTACCTGAACACCACCCTGGACAACAAGCTCGCCCGCCAGTGGGTGTACCCGGTGGTCCCCGAGCCGACGCCGCGCGAGCACCTGGAGGGCAAGGTGAAGCTCGGCTACGGAGCCGACTTCACCGCACCCGATCCGCAGGACTGGCGGCCGTTCGGGGAGCCGCAGGAGCTCTGCTACAACGAGGTGCCCACCAAGGTCAACTGGCACTACCTGCGGTGGGTCATCGACACCGCCGCCCGCCGCAACGTGGAGTTGCAGCTCAACGACCGGATCATGGACATGTCCGGGGTGCCGGTGCCGCCGTACAAGGAGCGCTACGAGTCGCTGGAGAACCTGCTGAACTTCTACTTCTCGGTGCGGACCCACTCCACCGTCCGCAACTTCCTCTACCTGGACTCGGTACTCATCTCGACGGAGTGGTGACGTTATGCGGCAGGCGTTGACGGCGGTCCTGGAGCGGGACACGACCTTCACCGGCGACTTCGCGACCGAGCCGTACGAGGTGGCGTGGGCCGGCGAGGCGCGCTTCTTCGTGCACACCCTGGCGACCTCCGCGGGCTGCACCGTCCGGCTGGTCACCCAGATCTCCCCCGACGGTCTGACCTGGTGCGACCTGGACGGCGAGGAGCACCTGATCACCGGGCCCGGTTTGGTGACCTGGCCGGTCAGCCAGTTCGGCCAGTGGCTGCGGCTGCGTGGCACACTGACTGGCGAGACTCCCTCGGCGACACTGCGCATCTACCTGGCAGCCAAGAGTTGACCGCACATCGCCGCGGTGAGCAGGAGCGAGGAAGAGAAGGGCACGCGGATGGCTGCGCCCCGCCGGAGAACACTGCGGGACATCGCCGAAGCGCTGAACCTGTCGGTGAACACGGTCTCGCGCGCTCTGTCCGGGAAGGACGGTATCGGGGAGAAGACCCGGGCGCTGGTACGCGCGGAGGCGGAGCGGATCGGCTACGTCCCGAACTCGCTGGCCAGGTCGCTGGTGCTGGGCTCGGCGATGACCTTCGGCGTGGTCATCACCAACCCGTCCAACCCGTTCTACGCGCAGCTGATCTCCAGCATCGAGCTGCGCGCCCGGGTGCACGGCTACTCGATGCTGCTGGTGGTGACCGACGAGTCCGAGGAGAACGAGGCGCGCGCCGCGGAGGCGCTGCTGCGCTCGTCGGTCAGCGGGGCGATCGTGGTCCCGGTGCAGGGGTCGGCCGAGCCCTGGCGGCGACTCGGCTCGACGGGCGTGCACACCGTGCTGCTCAACCGCGACCTGCCCGAGCTGGGATACCGGTTCGTCGGCACCGACAACGAGCTCGGCGGCTACCTCGCCACCACGCACGCGATCTCCCGCGGCGCCCGGTCGGTCATCGTGCTGGAAGAAGACCTGCCGATCACCACGATCGCCAACCGGATCGCCGGCTTCCGCCGGGCGATGGCGGAGGCGGGCCTGCCCGTACCGCGCGGCAGCGTCATCTCGGTGCCCACCCGGCGGTACGAGCAGGCTGCCCTGCCGTGGCAACCCGAGCAGGCCTACCAGGTGGCCCGGCGGCTGCTGCGCCGGGCCAGGCTGCCCGACGCCGTGGTGCTCGGCAACGACTACTTCGCGCTCGGCCTCTACCGCGCGCTCGCCGAGCACGGGCTGAAGGTGCCGGACGACATGATGGTGATCGGTTTCGGGGACTACCCGTTCTCCGGGTTCATCGCGCCGTCGCTGACCACCATCCGGCTGCCCGCCGAGGAGGTCGGCAACATCGCGGTCGACCTGCTGGTCGAGGAGATCTCCGGCGGCGGGAGCGCGCGCCCGCTCAAACAGCTGATCGCGCCGACCCTGGTGGAACGGGAGTCAACGGCGCAGGCCGGCCGCGCGCCCGTCCCGACGCCACGCGCGGCAACCCGCCGGTCCCGCCGCTGACGCCCCCGCTCGTTCCCCTGCTTCGTGCCCGGATGCGGTAACCCGATGGACAACCACCAGCTATGGGCAGGCGTCGACGTCGGCACACAGAGCCTTCGCGTCGTCGTCGCCGATGACGCCGGCACCGTGGTCGGCCAGGGCTCGCACGCCCTGGCCAGCCAGCGGGCAGGCGACCGGCACGAGCAGGACCCGGCCGGCTGGTGGCACGCCCTCGGCGCCGCCTTCCGGCAGGCCCTGCGCACCGCACCCGCCGACCGGGTCGCCGCGCTGGCGATCTGCGGCACCTCCGGCACCTTCCTGCTGGCCGGCGCGGACGGCACGCCCCGCACGCCGGCGCTGATGTACGACGACGCGCGGGCCGCCGCCGAGGCCGAGGACGTGGCGGCGGCCGGCGACGACCAATGGCCCCCGCCCGGGTACACCGTGCAGCCGTCCTGGGCACTGCCCAAGCTGCTCTGGCTGCTCCGGCACGGCGACGCCGACCTGCGCGCCGACCTCGCCGCCGGCACCGTGGGCCTGCTGCACTGCGGCGACTACCTGGCCACCCGGCTGACCGGTGCCAGGGTCGCCACCGACTGGAGCACGGCGCTGAAGACCGGGTACGACCTGGACCGCGGCGCCTGGCCCGTCGGCGTGCTCGACACCCTCGGCATCCCGCTGGCCGCACTGCCGCCCGTGGTCCGGCCGGGCAGCACGATCGGCACGGTCGGGCGCGCCGGCGCAGAGCACACCGGCCTGCCCCCCGGCGTCCCCGTGCTGGCGGGCATGACCGACGGCTGCGCCGCCCAGATCGCCGCCGGTGCGCTGGCGCCGGGCAGCTGGAACTCGGTGCTCGGCACCACCCTCGTGCTCAAGGGCGTCACACGGACCCGGCTCGCCGACCCCGCCGGCGCGGTCTACTCGCACCGGCACCCCGACGGCGGCTGGCTGCCCGGCGGCGCGTCCAACGTGGGCGCCGCGGTGCTGGCCGAGCGGTTCCCGGGAGCCGACCGGGCCGGCATGGACCGTGCGGCGGCCGGTCACGAACCCTCCGGCGGACTGATCTATCCACTGCGGACGCGCGGCGAGCGGTTCCCGTTCGTCCGCCCGTCGGCCGAGGGGTTCGAGATCGGCACGTTCGCCGACGACGCGGACCGGTACGCGGCCGTCCTGCAGGGCGTCGCCTACGTGGAACGGCTCTGCTACGCGCACCTGCGCCGGCTCGGCGCCCGCGTCACCGGGCCGCTGTCGCTGACCGGCGGCGCGACCCGCAGCCGGTACTGGTCGCAGCTGCGGGCCGACATCCTCGGGCGGGAGGTGACGCTCCCGGCCACCGCCGAACCCGCCTTCGGCATGGCCGTGCTGGCCGCGGCCGGCGACGGCCCGGTCACCGCCGCGGCGCGCCGGATGGTCCGGGTGGCCGGGGTCCTGGCGCCCCGGCCCGGTGCCCGGGACCGGTTCGCCGAGCCGTTCGGCCGGTTCGTCGACGCGCTCGCCGACCGCGGCTACATCGACGACGAACTCGCCCGCTACGCCAAGGAGGGTGAGCATGGCTGATCCGGTCGTGGTCGGCGTCGACGTCGGCACGACCGTCACGAAGGCGGTCGCCTTCGCTGCCGACGGGGCCGCGCTGGCCCGCGCCGCCCGGCCCACCGTGCTGCAGCGGCCGGCCCCGGGATGGTACGAGCAGGACACCGACCAGGTGGTCGGCTCCGTGCTCGAGGTCCTCGCCGAACTGCGCCAGCGCGTGGCCCGCCCGGTCCGCGCCATCGGCGTCACCGGGCAGGGCGACGGGCTGTGGCTGGTGGACGACGCGGGACGCCCGGTGCGGCCGGCCATCTCCTGGCTGGACGCCCGCGCCACCCCGGTGCTCGAGCGCTGGGGCGCGGACGGCCTGCTGGAGCAGGCGTACCGGCGCACCGGCAACTACCCGTTTCCGGGCGCGTCCGGGCCCCTGCTGGCCTGGCTCGACCGGCACGAGCCGGACACACTGGACCGTGCGGCGACCGCCGCGTACTGCAAGGACGTCGTCCTGCAACGGCTGACCGGGGTGCGGGCCACCGACCCGTCCGACGCCTCGGCGCCGTTCCTGGAGCCGCGCGGCCGGGTGTACGACGAGGAGCTGATCGCGGCGTGCGGGCTGGCGCACCGCCGCGACCTGCTGGCGCCGGTCCGGGTGGCCCCGCAGGGGCCGCTGGCCGCGGACGCGGCCGCCGCGACCGGCCTGCCGCCCGGCACCCCGGTGGTCGCCGCGCCGTACGACCTGCCTGCCTCGGCGTGGGGCGCCGGCGTGCGGTCCGTCGGCGCCGGCCTGCTCATCGTGGGCACCACCCTCGCCTGCCAGGTGCTGCGCGACCGGGTGGGCACCAGCGGCGAGCCGTCCGGGCTGACCCTGTGCACCTGGCAGCCGGACCGCTGGCTGCGGGCGCTGCCGGCGATGGTCGGCACGGCCGCCCTGGACTGGGTGCTGCGGCTGGTCGGCGCGGACATCACCGACCTGCCCGCGCTGCTGGCGCAGGGCCGGTCGGACGAGCTGACCGTGCTGCCGTTCTTCGCCGAGGCCGGCGAGCGGGCGCCGTTCGTCGCGCCGCGCGCCCGGGCCAGGGTGGACGGTCTGCACCTGGGCACCGGGCCGGCGGATCTGGTCCGGGCGACATGCGAGGCGATCGCCTACAGTGCGCGGCACTGCCTGGCTGCGGCCGAGCTCACCGGCGAGCTGTCCGCGTGCGGGGGCGGTGCGGGGTCGGCGCAGTGGGCGCAGATCTTCGCCGACGCGCTCGGCCGGCCGGTCCGGGTGCTGGGCGGTGAGGAGATCGGGGCGCGGGGCGCCGCCCTGGCCGCGCTGTCGGTGCTCGACGGAGCGGAACCGCAGGCGCCGGGATGGCTGCCCGCGGGCCGGTGGTACGAGCCGGACCCGGCGGTGGTGGACCGGTACGAGGCGGGCTACGCCCGGTACCTGGACCACCTCGCGCAAGCCCGTCCGATGTGGAACGAAAGGCAGGCACCGTGACGACCACGCCCCGCTCGACACCCGTGCCGGTCCTGATCGCCGGCGACCACTTCGTCACCCCGGACCTGGTCCGGGACGCGCTGCTGGCCCGGATCGGGCCGGTCTTCACCGCGCGCACGCTGACCAGCTCCTGGCCGTACACGCCGTTCGGCCCGGTGGCCGAGGTGGACGAGGCCTGCGGCGACGAGGACGAGCTGATCGCGGCGCTGGCCGGGGTCGAGGTGGCGGTCACCCAGATGGCGCCGTTCACCGCCCGGGTGCTGGCCGCGGCGGACGCCCTGCGGTTGGTCGTGGTGTGCCGCGGCGGTCCGGTCAACGTCAACCTGGCCGCCGCCGCCGAGGCCGGCGTCGAGGTGCGGGCCACGCCGGGCCGCAACGCGGTGGCCGCGGCGGAGCACGCCGTCGCGCTGCTGCTCGCCGCGTTGCGGCAGATCCCGGACCGGCACGCCGGGGTCCGCGACGGCGCCTGGCGCAGCGACCTGTACGCGCTCAGCGAGGTCGGCTCGGAACTGGCCGGCAGCACGGTCGGCCTGGTCGGCTACGGGGCGATCGGCCGCCGGGTGGGCCGGATCGTGCGGGCCTTCGACGCCGAGGTGCTGGTGCACGACCCCTACGCCGATCCGTCCACACTCGACGGGGTGACTCCGGTCGGGCTGCCCGAGCTGCTGGAGCGGTCGCAGGTGCTCAGCCTGCACGCGCGGCTGACGCCGCAGACCGCCGGCATGATCGGCGCGCGGGAACTGGCCCGGCTGCCGCGCGGCGCGGTGCTGGTGAACACCGCACGCGGCGGCCTGCTCGACTACGAGGCGGTGCTGGACGCGCTGGAGTCGGGGCACCTGGGCGCCGCGGCGTTCGACGTGTTCGACGTCGAGCCGCTGCCGGCCGGCTCCCGGCTGCGGACCGCGCCGCGTGTGGTGCTCACCCCGCACCTGGCCGGTGCCACCCGGCAGACCGCCGAACGCGCCGCGGCGCTCGCCGCGGACGCGGTCGCCGACTACCTCGCCACCCGCGGACGGTAGCCGGCGACCGGCCCGGTCAGGAGAGCCCGGTCAGTACAGCAGGTACGGCCGGCGCTGGTGGTTGAAGGCGGCCAGCTCGTCGGCCCAGGCGCCGACCACCTCGTCCACGTCGGCGCCCGCGTCCACCATCTCGCGCAGCCGCGGCGAGCCGGTCAGCTTGTCGATCCAGTACGGCCGCTGCGGGTCGTACGAGTCCTGCCGCCACGCGAACGCGGGGTACTTGCGCGCCTCCACGAGCATCGCCACGCCGGTGCGGATCGGGTCGTACGCGGCCCGGTCGGTCACCTTCACCTCGACGCCGGCACAGAGCTTGTTGAGCAGCTGCGGCTTCTGCCCCGCCGAGGTCGGTACGAAGTACGCCTCGCGGAACCGCACGCCGGGCAGGTTCCGCGCGTTGAGCCGGTCGCTCCAGTGGTAGTCGAAGTCGGTGGCGAGCCCGCCGATGAGCTCGAACGGGCGGGTCGTGCCGCGGCCCTCGGATATCGACGCCACCCCCTCGAACATGCAGGTGCCGGGGTACACCAGGGCGGTGTCCGGCGTGGGCATGTTGGGGCTGGGCAGCACCCAGGGCAGGTCGGTGTCGGCGGCCATCAGGTCGCGCTTCCAGTGCCGGCAGGCCACCACGTGCAGGTCGACGGGTGAGCCGGCGTCGGCGGGCAGGAACTCCCCGTTGAAGAACCGCGCCAGCTCGCCGACGGTCATGCCGTGCTGCTGGACGATCTCCTTCTTGCCGACGCCGGAGGTGTAGGCCGGGGTCATCATCGGCCCGTACGCCCGGCCGCCGATCGGGTTGGGCCGGTCCAGTACGACGTACCGCTTGCCCAGGCGGGCGGCGGCGACCATCGAGTCGTACATCGTCCAGATGTAGGTGTAGAAGCGGGCGCCGACGTCCTGGATGTCGAAGACGAGGGTGTCCACACCGGACCTGGTGATCAGGTCGGCCCACTTCGCCTGCGAGGCGCCGTACGCGTCGTACACGGTGATGCCGGTGCGCGCGTCGATGCCGGTGCCCTCGCTCCCGCCGGCCTGCGCAGACCCGCGGAAGCCGTGCTCCGGTCCGAAGGCGGCGGCCAGGTCCACCCGGCCCGACTCGTGCAGCAGGTCGACCAGGTGCCGGTAGTCGCTGTCGACACCGGTCGGGTTGGAGATGACGCCGACCCGCTGGCCGGCCAGGGCGGCGAAGCCGGAGCTGGCCAGCACCGCCAGGCCGGTCTGCACGCGACGGATGCCGGGGACGGCGCCGGCCGGGCTCGCGCTCGCCACCACGCCGAGCGTGCCGGCGGCCACCGAGCCGGCGATGAAGCTTCTGCGTTGCACTCCAGGCACCTCCTGCCAGACCCGGCCGCACCGTGGGGCCCGCATCGAACGGACCGGCGGCCCCGGAGGGTATGCAGTGAAACTTAGCTACGTGAATGGTGGCGAGTCAAGAAGCTAAGTTTCCGCGGCCGGGCGTCACGCCGAGACGCCGTCGACCTGGAGCGTCTGCACCGACGCCGCGGCGAACGGCACCCGGACGGTCTTGCCGGTCACCCGGATGTCGAGCCGTTGCGTGTACCGGTCGCTGCCCGCGGGGACCGTGGACCAGCGCGGCACGACGCCGCCGGAGCCGCCGGTGACCTGGAGGTCGATACGTCGTCCGTCAATGCCGGCGGCTGGCCGTGCGCAGCACGCGGGCGAGCGCGTCCAGGGCGGCCGGGTAGCTCGCCGGGCCGGGGGTGGCGTATCCGACGATGAGACCCTGGTACGCGGCCGGGCCGGGGGTGTGCCAGTGCGGCCGCAGCGACCCGACGGCCAGGCCGTGCGCGGCGGCGCGTCGGACGAGGTCGTCCTCGTCCGGGCCGGTGCCGGGCAGGCGGACCAGGGCGTGCAGGCCGGCGGCGATGCCGTGCAGCCGCTGCCGGCCCAGGCGTTCGATGAGCAGGTCGCGCCGGCGCCGGTAGTGCAGCCGGCAGGCGCGGACGTGCCGGTCGTAGGCGTGGCTGCGGATCAGGTCGGCGAGGGTGAGCTGGCCGATGGCCTCGGTGTGCAGGTCGGTGAGGCGCTTGGCTTCCGCGACCGGCTCGACCAGCCGCTCGGGCAGCACCATCCACGCCAGCCGCAGGGCCGGGCCGAGGGTCTTCGCGGCGGTGCCGACATAGACCACGTCCTCGGGGGCGATGCCCTGCAGCGCGCCGACCGGCTGGCGGTCGTAGCGGAACTCCCCGTCGTAGTCGTCCTCGACGACCAGTCCGCCGGTCGTACTGGCCCATCCGACAGCGGCCCGGCGGCGGGCGGGATGCAGCGTCACCCCGGTCGGGTACTGGTGTGCGGGAGTGAGTACCGCGGCCCGGGCCGCGGCGAGCTCACCCTGTCCCAGGTGGTCGGTGCGGGCGCCCTCGTCGTCGACGGGCAGCGCGAGCACCGCGGCGCCCGCGTGGTGGACCACGTCGCGGTGGAACGGGAGGCCGGGGTCCTCCATCGCGTACGGGCCCGGGACAACTCTGGCGAGCAGGGCGAGCGCCTGTGCGAACCCGGAGCAGATGAGGATGCGGCCGGGGTCGGCGAGCACGCCGCGGGCGCGGCCGAGGTAGTCCGCCAGCGCGGTGCGCAGCTCGATCCGGCCCTGCGGGTCGCCGTAGTCGAATGCCGAGGCCGGCGCCGACGACAGGGCCCGGCGGGTGGCGCGCACCCAGGCATCGACCGGGAAGGTGGCCACGTCCGGACTGCCGGGCCGCAGGTCGTAGCGGGGGGCGCGGGCCGGGGCCGGGGCCGGTGCCGGGGCGGGGCGGCCGGGCAGCCCGACCACGGTCGTGCCGGCCCCGACGCGGGCCGCCAGGTAGCCCTCGGCGACCAGCTGCTCGTAGGCGGCGGCCACCGTGTTGCGGGCCAGTCCCAGCTCGGCCGCGAGCGCCCGGGTGGACGGCAGCCTCGCCTGCGGGGCCAGACGTCCGGACCGGATGGCCTCGCGCAGCGCCCGCTCCAGGGCGTGCCGCCGGCCACCGCCGGCCAGGTCGAGGTGCAGGTCCACCCCGGAATTGGCCCAACTCTCCGCCATGCGGATGGACCTTAGCAGCGGGCCAGTTCTTCCCTACGGTGGCCACATGACCAACGTGATCACCGCAATCCCCGTCCGCGTCGCCGTCGACAAGCTCGCCCCACACATGGACAAGGCGATGAACGCCCTGGACGCCGCCTCCCGCAAGACCAGCCTGGAGGCCGGGCTGCTGGAGCTGGTCCGGGCCCGGGCCTCGCAGATCAACGGCTGCGCGTACTGCGTGGACATGCACACCCGGGACGCCGTGTCGGGCGGCGACGACGTCCGCCGGCTGTTCGCCCTCCCGGTGTGGCGGGAGACCCCGTTCTTCAGCGACCGGGAGCGCGCCGCGCTCGAGCTGACCGAGGCGATGACCCGGCTGAGCGAGGCGCCGGTCAGCGACGCGACGATCGCCCGGGCCGCCGGGCAGTTCAGCGAGGTGGAGCTGGCCGAGCTGATCTGGACCATCACCGTGATCAACGCCTGGAACCGGCTCGGCGCGACCGCCCGGCCGTGGCCGCTGTCCTGACCCCGCCCCGCCCGCCGCGGCGGGCGGGGCGGGCCGGCACCGGCCGCACGTGGACCGCCGTACCATGGGAACGGTCGTCCTCGACCCATCGCGTGGACACGAGGGAGCCGGCAATGTCAGGGCAGGTACGCCTTCGCCGCGTGTACGAGCAGGCGTCGCCGGACGACGGCACGCGGGTGCTCGTGGACCGGGTGTGGCCGCGTGGCAAGTCCCGGTCCGAGCTGCGGTTGGACGAGTGGCTCAAGGACGTGGCGCCATCCACGGAGCTGCGCGGCTGGTACGGCCACCGGCCGGAGCGGTTCGCCGAGTTCCGCCGCCGGTACCTGGCCGAGCTGAAGGAGCCGGACCGGGCGGCCGCGCTCGGGCACCTGCGGGAGCTGGCGAAGCAGGGACCGGTCACCCTGCTCACCGCGACGAAGGACATCGAGCACAGCCAGGCGGCGGTCCTGGCCGGACTGCTCGGGTCGTGACCCGGGTCTTCCCGACCTAGTCGATGACCAGGACCTCGGTGCCGGGGGCGAGCTGGACGAGCTGCCGCTGGGCGGATCGGGGCACCCGGATACATCCGTTCGACACGTTCCTGCCGAAGACCGATGGGTCGTACCAGGCGTGGATGCCCGTGTGCGCGTCGGACAGTCCGGCGGCGACCGCCTCCGGGTGGTCGGGGACGCCGCCGAGGGCGAGGATGTCGACGCCGGCGTAGACGCGGCCCTGGGCGGGGGTGCGGGCGAGGACGAAGGTGCGGCCGCGGGGGGTCGGGGTGCGCCGGGCACCCAGTGCGACCGTCCACGTGTGCCGGACCTGGCCGTCCCGGTACCAGACGAGCTGGTGCGTCCTGAGGTGGACGACGAGCTGGTCGTGTAGCTCGACCGGCTGCCAGCCGGTCGGCGGCACCCAGCCGATGGTCCGGTTGGCCGAGGGCAGGATCACCGCGCGCCAGCCCTGCCTCTCCCCCACCACGGGCATGACCAGCGGCACGCCGCTGATCGTCGGTGCGGCGTAGGCGAGCGCCCGGCCGCCCGGTGCGGTGTAGACGGCGAGCTTGCGGGTGGGGCGCAGCGCCTGGGTGATCGGGGCGGTCGAGGTGGGTTCCGGGTCGGCGGGGAAGCCCTTCGGCGGCCGGGTGAAGTAGTCGAGGACCGGCAGCTTCGCCGGCGCCGGCGGCACGGGGATGGCCGAGGGCCGCGGTGACTCGCGGGGCGACGGGCTCACCGAGGCGGTGGTGGTGGCAGGGGTGGGCGCATCGGCGACGACGTCCGGCTGCCGGGGCCAGAAGGCGACCGCCGCCGCGGCGCCCAGCGCGACCGCGACGGCGGGAACCACGGCACGCCAGTGCGGGAGCTTCACAGGGTCGAGGGTAAGCCGTGGGGCGTCGCCGGGACTCCCGCGCCGGGCGAGATATAGGAGAATGGCACGGCCCCGACCGCCGAGCGACGAGGACATCCGGTGCATCCTGATCTCTCCGGGCTCCGCGAGAGGTTCCGCGGCGCCATCGTCACCCCCACCGACCCGCGGTACGAGGCTGCCCGGGTGCTGTTCAACACCCGGATCCGGACCCGGCCGGCGGTCCTGTGCCTGTGCAGCGGCACGGAGGACGTGGTCGAGGCGGTCCGTTTCGCCCGCGACGCCGGCCTGCCCGTGGCGGTCCGGAGCGGCGGCCACCATGCCTGCGGCTTCTCCCTTGTGGACCGAGGGCTGGTCATCGACGTCGGAGGCATGCGGAGCGTGGCCTTCGATCCGGCCGCCGCGACCGTCACCGCCGGCGCCGGTTGCGGCTGGCGCGACATCGACCAGGTCACGTACGTCGACTACACCGCCACCGGCGAGGATGGGCTGGCGTACGGCTACGCCGCCCCGGGCGGCGACTGCCCCACCGTGCGCAACGCCGGCTACAGCCTCGGCGGCGGTTACGGGTTGCTCAGCCGCACGTTCGGCCTGGGCTGCGACCACCTCGTCGAGGCCGAGGTGGTGGACGCCGAAGGGCGGGTGCTGCGCGCGGCCGAGGACGAGCACCCGGACCTGTTCTGGGCACTGCGGGGGGCGGGCGGCGGCAGCTTCGGGGTGGTGACGAAGCTCAAGTACCGGCTCGACGCCGTGCCGAAGACCGTCGTGGGCGGCGTGGTCGCGTGGCCGGTCGACCAGGCGGAGGCGGTCCTGCGGGCGTACCGCGACCTGTATGTCGGCCGGGACGAGGACGGGCTGTCGCTGTATCTGGTGCTCACCACGGACCCGTATCCGGACGGTGAGAAGGTCGTGATGGTCTACGGCCTGTATGTCGGCCCGCCGTCCGACGCCGGGCCGCACCTCGCCCCGCTCCGCGGGCTGGGGACGCGGCTGTACGACACGTTCAGCCCGACCACGTACTTCGACCTGCAGCGCAGCTTGGGTGATGAGGTGCCGTACGGGCTGCAGTCGAAGTGGCGTGGCGGCTACTTCCGGGAGGACGGGTTCAGCGACGAGGCGATCGCCTGCATCGTCGAGAAGTTCCGGCAGGCACCGTCCGGCTACTCGATGGCACGGTTCGACCTCCTCGGCGGCGGCGCCATCGCCCGCGTACCGCTGGAGGCCACGGCCTTCGCGCACCGGCGGTCGCTGTTCTACATCTCCATCATCTCGCTGTGGGAGAGCTACCCGGAGACCGAAGCCAACCTCGCCTGGGTCGACGACTTCAAGGCCGCCCTGGCCCCGTACCTCAGCGGCGAGGTCTACCAGAACTACGCCGACGAGGACCTGGATGACTGGCCGGCGGCGTACCACGGCGCCAACTACCCGCGGCTGCAGCAGGTCAAGCGGCAGTACGACCCGGACGACTTCTTCCACCATCGCCAGAGCATCCGCCTGCCGTAGGCGGTCCGGGCACGGCCACACACCGGTGCCCGAGGCGACTCGGCGGTACTCGTTGATCGACCGGGTTCTGGGGGCGCTCACCGGCGCGCCGCCGTCTTCCACTACGTCTACACGTATCCGGCGCGGAAAGCTGTGAAGTCGGTCCTGCGCTGGGGGCGCCTATCCGAGCAGGTCAATCATCATCTCGCCGCTCAGCGGTGATCAGCCCTGGCAGCGGCACATAGTCGGCGTCCGCGATACCGGCCAGGACTGCCGGGTCCGCAGCGCGCAACTCGGCAAGCTCGTCCGGCTCTCCCTCGACGATCGCGAACCCCCAGCTGCGGCTGGGATCTGCGACAGGGCCAAACGCCAGGACTCGACCCGTTTCGAGATGGGTGCGCCAATAGGACACATGCTCACCCATCGTGGTCCGCTCCTCGCCGGTCATGGTCGAAGCGAAGTCCGGTCGATGCGGGAGCAGCCGGTAGAGATGCCAGGTCATGTCCGCCTCACTGATGGCTCGTCTGCATGCTCTTCACTTTGTCCGTCCACTTGTGAACGGCCTACCGAGGTTGATCCACTTCGGATCTGGAGAAGGTCGAACCCGTGGCTGAGGTTGTGTCATGTCACAAGCGGCCGCGGTCAGGCGAGTCCGAGGAGCTCAAGCAGCGAGTCGTGGTTGAGGTAGACCGCGATCCGCCACCGGTCCTCGCGACGCAGGATGAACGTCGAGCGAAGAGCCACGGGGTCGTGGTCACGGTCGAAGACGACGTCCCAGGTGGTGCGGGCGAGAACGTGGTTGCTGTCAAGCGGCTCGACGTCGAGGGACCCCAACGTGGTGCCGGTCGCCCCAGCCCGGTTGAAGATGCTCTTGCGGTGTGGCAGGAACGCGACGAGGTTGTCGCGAGCCACCGGTGTGGCCGAGGTGGGGTCCATAGTGAGGAACTGCTGCGCGAACATGTCGCCGCAGCGCATCCAGTCCTCGTTGCGGGATGCGTCGTCGAAGTCGCTGAAGAACTGGACGATCTCGGCGGTGGTGTCTTCGGTGCTGTTCATGGTTTCCCTTTGGCGAGCTCGGTGCCCAGTTTGTGTAGGACGGGCAGGGCGGCGGTGAGTGCGGATCGCTCGGCGTCAGGCAGGCCTGCGACGAGGTCGTCGAGTGCGGCGAGAGCGTGTTCTTGTGCCGTGCGGACGATCTTGCGGCCGCGGTCGGTGACCTCGAGCAGCGACCGGCGTCCATCCGCCGGGTCAGACGATCGGTGGATGAGGCCGGCACGGACGAGGGGGGCGACACGGAGGGAGATTGCCTGGGTGGTGACCCGGTCACGAGCAGCCAGCTCGGTCACGCTGCAGGGTCCGTGCCGGACAAGATGACGCAGGGTTGCCAAGGCGACGAACCCGATATCGGCTCCCGCGCCCTCCGCGAAGCGTAAGCGCAGCTGAGCGGAGATCGCACCGACCGCCTCCCAGACGTCCATTGTCAGCTGGCTGGGCATAAGCGAAAGCTAACTTACGTAAGATAGCTAACGCAAGACGTCTCACTGGTGTCGCTTGTGGTGGTCGCCCCGACCGCTCCCCGGTCGCAGGATGGAGGACGGTGGCTTAGCGGCTCCTGGCAGGAGCGCGCGATCCGCGCCGCCACCGCCCGCGTGCACAGATGCCGCCGGCAGCGCACGCCACGGTCAACGGCTGATCTCGATCCCGGCAAGACGTGAATGCTTACACTCCCCTATAGAGGCGGCGTGATCATGGGGTGTGGAAATGGATCCACGATTCACTCTTCGCCCAGGAATTCGGCCCGTGCTGCGTGCCATGGCTCCTGGTGCTGTGCTCATGTTGGTCGCGATCCTGTCCGAGACAGTGGGGCTGCGGTTGGGCGCCGTCGTCACCGTTGCTTCAGCGTTGCCAGCGATGGCAATACCGTCGATGACCGTCGCATCGACGCGGTTGCGGGTCGACGGCGCACAAACCATCATCCTGTCCACAATGGGTCGTATCAGGTCCAGAACGCCTGTCGGTAGGGGTGCTCGGATCGTGAAAGGGACGAAAGGTTGGCACGTCGCCGACGCGGACGGCAACCTTCAGCTCGATCTCGGGTTGCACTGGGACGGCGAGCAGATGTCGCGTCTCGCCCGATACCTGGGCCTCCACTACGAGACCTTGTCATCCCCGTCGTCCACCGCCCTGTCCCGACCGCACGGGATGGAGTCGTCCACAACCTTGTCCCGACCGCACGGGATGGAGCAGTTGCGGCTCGACATGTCGCCGCGGGTGGCGCGTCGACGTTCCTGGCCGTGGGCGGCCATGATCTTGGGCCCGTCGATCCTCGCCTACTCGACCGACAGGAGTCTCGCGTGGCTGTTCTTCTCGCTGCCGCTGGCTGCGGCAATCGTGGCCTGGCCGTTCTATCAGCAACCCCGCACCTATCTTCTGGCCGACGCGTCCAGCGTCGGATCTATCGGCCGTTCCTTCCCGTAAAGCACATTTCTCGTCAAGAGATCGGGATGGTGACCAAGAGCGGAAAGATCTGTGACCGTGCGGGGCGTCTGATCGGTACGGAGACAACGTGGACACGGGATCAGGTCGAACAACTCGTAGCCTTTCTCGGCGTGCCTCTGGTCGATGACGAAACCTCGCCCAGCGGCTGACCGCCGTGGTCGCCGATCCGGCGGCGCCGCTTTAGCAGAGCGTGCCGTAGTGACGTTGACGGTGGATCAGGGGCAGCGGGATTTGCTGGAGCGGATCATCCGATCGCGTACTGCCTCCCGTCGCAGGGTGCGGCGGGCGCAGGTGTTGTAGGACGCGGGCCGACGTGCTGACGTGGCGGCGTGAGTTCGCAGAACCCGGCCCGGTGCCGTCACGACGCAGCGGCTGCGCAGCAACCGTCGGTGCAATCCGAACCGCACCCGCAGCTGTCCGTATCGGAACCGAGCAAAGGTGCGGGGATGGCGCAGTCGCAGTGCCCCCCGCGCCAGGCGTTGACGCCCTCCCGAGCGGCGACGGCAGCGATGACCAGCGCGGTCGCCGGGTCGGCCCAGGACCAGCCGAGGGTCGCGTTGAGGACCAGGCCGAGCAGCAGGACCGCGGACAGCCAGGTGCAGAGCATGGTCTGCATCGAGTCGGCGACCACGGTGGCTGAGCCCAGCTCGCGGCCGGTGCGGCGTTTGGCCCATACCAGCAGCGGCATGACCACCAGAGAGGCGGCCGCCAAGCCGATACCGACCGAGGATGGCTGGGCTTCACCGACGCCCAGCAGCGACCGCACTGAGTCAACCGTGATCCATGCGGCGAGTCCGAAGAACGACGCGGCGATCAGCCGCAACGCCATTTGCTCGCGCGCCTCCGGGATTCGGGCGCGGAACTGCCAGATCACCACCAGCGCCGAGGAGACCTCGATGAAGGAGTCCAGTCCGAAGCCGAGCAGCGCGGTCGAGGAGGCGACCGAGCCGGTGGTGACGGCGATGATGCCTTCGAGGAGGTTGTAGCCGGCGGTCACGTACGCCAGGTGGAGGCTGCGCCGGTTCAGCACGGTGCGCCGGTGCGCGGTCAACGCAGACGTGGCAACCACGGGTTCTCCCTTGTCAGTGGTGAGCGGGGTGCCAGCAGCGCCAACGAGCCGGACAACAATGTGCCGACCACCTCAACGGCCAGCACGGTCGAGGTGATGCCCAACACGATCGCCAGGGGTCTCCGATGCCCGGCCGCCGGCGGTGTATGGCCGTGCCCGCCGGCGGCACTGTGACTGTGTGCGGCGATCACGCGGAAGCCGCCCGCCGTTCCGGCTGCCCATATACCGGGCACAGCGCCACCGCGTTGCCGGTCGCGGCGAGCAGCTGCTCGGCCGCACCGAGGACGCTCAGCAGCTCCGGATGGGACAGCCGGTACAGCATTTGCCGGCCCACCGGCCGCCCCTCCACCAGGCCACAGTCGCGCAGGCAGGCCACATGCGCGGACACCGTCGACTGCGCCAGGCCGAGAGTTCGGGTCAGGTCCACCACCCGCCGCTCGCCCCGCGCCAACTCATGCACGATATCCAGGCGGGTCGCGTCGCCCAAGCTGCGGAACAGCGCCACCGCCGGGGACAGGTCCGTATCGCATGACGGATCGTGCCCGCCCGCTATCATCGCCATATCGCGATGATAGCGGTCAAGGTCGGGTCTATGGAGCCGGGTTCGCGAACTCGCCGGCAGCTCGCGTACCGGCATGTGGGTCAGCATCGTGGTGGTGCCGCGATCCTCTTGGTGGGCGCTCGCGGCGGAGCTGATGGTCGTGCGGTGCCGACGTGGCAGCGAAAGCGAGTCCTGACGGTGGTTCTGGCACTCACCGAGCCGACAGCGTGACCGCGCCGTCTTCAACGCGGCGACACGAGATCCTGAGGCTGGCGGTCCAGCCACGGTCGGCCGTGCACCGGTGCCCTGGAGCAGCTCGGCGTGCCAGGATGAGATGACAGACCGCCTGCGGGAGGGGACGACGATGTCCGAGCGGCCCGGTGCTGATGACCCCTTCGGTGGTCGGCAGCCGACCAGTCACGAACGACTCTCCGGCCAGCCCTGGGACGCGTCCTACCAGGACGGCCCGGCGCCGTGGGACATCGGCCGGCCACAGCCGGCGATCGTGCGCCTGGGCGAGGCCGGAGGGTTCACCGGATCGGTACTCGACGCGGGCTGTGGGACCGGCGAGAACGCGCTGTACCTCGCCTCGCTGGGGCTGCCGGTGCTGGGCGTCGACGTGGCCGAAACGGCACTGGCCATCGCCCGTAGGAAAGCCGAGGAGCGCGGAGCCGAGGTCGAGTTCGTTGCGGCTGACGCGCTGCATCTGGAGCGCTTGGGGCGCAGGTTCGACACGGTGCTGGACTGCGCGCTGTTCCACACCTTCGACGGCGACGAGCGGCCGCGGTACGTGGCCAGCCTGGCGTCGGTGACCGAGCATGGTGGAACGCTGTATGTGCTGTGCTTCAGCGATCAGGACCCGGACGCCGTTCCGCATCCGGTCAGCCGGGACGAGCTGGGAGCGGCGTTCACCCCGGACAGTGGGTGGGTTGTCGCCGCCATCGAACCCGACCGGATCCCGACGAGATCCCACGACGACGGCCTACCCGCCTGGCTCGTGACGGCCAGGAGGACCTAGAGGCATCTGAAACTTTCGATCAGACGATCGCAAGTCTCGATCACCAACCGGCGGAGACCGCGGGTGGGCGGGCCCAGCCAAGCTCCGCCGGTAGCCAAACAACCAGGCCTCAGGCCGATGCCGACAGACCCGAGCGGGGATGCGCCTTTCACTCGCCTTCCGGAAGTTGTTGACACAACAGTGAGGTCGATCGATACTTCGAGCATCGATAAATCTCAACGACTGCTGGGCGGGCGGCACCCCGGCGACCCGCCACAGCGTCGAGTTGTGTCACGCAGCCCGGTCCTCGGGCTGCCCTCGCGCAAAGGATGCCCGCACGTGAATGACTCCCCCGCCCCCGCGAAGCGCCTCGGGCGCAGACACATCCGGTTGCTTGTCGGTGCGGCCGGCGCCGTCCTGCTGGCCGCGACCTCGGTGACCCTGGTGGCCGGTGCCGCGCAGGCCGAGCCGGACCGGACCATCACCTCGAACTCGACCGGCACCCACAACGGCTACTTCTACTCGTACTGGAAAGACAGCGGAAACGTCACCATGACCCTGGGCCCCGGCGGCAA
>Ga0310834_100392_pt1 | contig 53631 bp, 47 predicted proteins | sample SM_ome_2_FD_201314 | JGI IMG/M metagenome (GOLD analysis project Ga0310834, IMG submission 201314) | Sorghum-adapted microbial communities enriched on stacked mutant (SM) sorghum from Joint BioEnergy Institute, Emeryville, California... ...
GCGCCGATTTTCGAGCTTGCGGATTTTGGTGTGGTGGGTGATTTGTTCAAGGTTGTGCCTCAGGCTGTTGAGGAGATCCGCAAACGCAGGTGACGCCGTTCGGAGCCCGAACGGCATCCCGGCGGGAGCCACGCCGACGGCGTGGCCCCCGCCGTGTCGGCGCCCGCGACCACGTGTCGGGGCGCCGCCCGGGTGACGCGTCGACGCCGGCGGCCGACGCGACGACGGTGTCGGTACGACGCGCCGCCGCCCCGGCCGCGTCGTGGCGAACGACCGGAGCCGGCGGGCCGCGCGGGAAGGCCCACGCCAGTGGCTAGGCTGGGCCTGATGAACTATCTGGACCACGCGGCGACGACCCCGATGCTCGACGAGGCACTGGAGGCGTACGTCGCGACCGCTCGCGAGGTCGGCAACCCGTCGTCGCTGCACGCCGCCGGCCGGTGCGCCCGGCGCCGGGTCGAGGAGTCCCGGGAGCGGGTGGCCGCCGCGCTGGGGGCCCGCCCCTCCGAGGTCGTCTTCACCGGTGGCGGCACCGAGAGCGACAACCTCGCGGTCAAGGGCATCTTCTGGGCCCGGCGGGCCGCCGACCCCGGGCGGGTCCGGGTGGTGGCCAGCTCCATCGAGCACCACGCCGTGTTCGACTCCGTCGAGTGGCTGGCCCGTCACGAGGGTGCCACGGCGAGCTGGCTGCCGGTCGACGGCGCGGGCCGGCTCGACCCGGAGACACTGTCCGCGGTCCTCGACGAGCACGCCGCCGAGGTGGCCCTCATCTCCGTGATGTGGGCCAACAACGAGGTCGGTACGGTCCAGCCGATCGCCCGGCTCGCCGAGATCGCCGCGGCGTACGGCATCCCGTTCCACACCGACGCGGTGCAGGCCGTCGGCCAGGTGCCGGTGGACTTCGCCGCCAGCGGCGTGTCGGCGCTCACCCTCAGCGGGCACAAGCTCGGCGGCCCGGTCGGGGTCGGCGCCCTGGTGCTCGGCCGCGACGTCGCGGTCACGCCGGTGCTGCACGGCGGCGGCCAGGAGCGCGACGTCCGGTCCGGCACTCTGGACGCGCCCGGGATCGTCGCCTTCGCGGTCGCGGTCGAGGCCGCGGTCAAGGCCCAGCAGGAGTACGCCGCCCGGGTCGCCGCGCTCCGCGACGACCTGGTGGCCCGGGTCCGCCAGGCGGTGCCGGAGGCGATCTACAACGGTGACCCGGACAACCGGCTGCCCGGCAACGCCCACTTCTCCTTTCCCGGCTGCGAGGGCGACGCCCTGCTGCTGCTGCTCGACGCGCAGGGCATCGCCTGCTCGACCGGGTCGGCCTGCTCCGCCGGGGTGGCCCAACCCTCCCACGTCCTGCTGGCGATGGGCGCGGACGAGGACCGGGCCCGCTCCTCGCTGCGGTTCTCGCTGGGGCACTCCTCCACGAAGGCGGACGTCGACGCCCTGGTCGCCGCCCTGCCCGGAGTCGTCGAACGGGCCCGTCGGGCCGGCGCGCTCCGCTCCGCCCGGTCCTGACGGTGGCCGGTGGCGGCGCGGGCCCGACGGCGCCGAGGGCGCCGCGCCGCGGGATGACTACGCTCGGAGGGGGAGGTGGACCGGTGAGGGTGTTGGCAGCCATGTCCGGCGGCGTGGACTCGGCCGTCGCCGCCGCGCGGGCGGTCGAGGCCGGACACGACGTGACGGGGGTGCACCTGGCGCTGGCCCGGAATCCGCAGACCTACCGCACCGGGGCCCGGGGGTGCTGCACGCTGGAGGACGCCCGGGACGCCCGGCGGGCCGCCGACGTCATCGGCATCCCGTTCTACGTCTGGGACCTGGCCGACCGGTTCCACGACGACGTGGTGGAGGACTTCGTCGCCGAGTACGCGGCCGGCCGTACCCCCAACCCCTGTCTGCGCTGCAACGAGAAGATCAAGTTTGCCGCGGTGCTGGACCGGGCGCTGGCGCTCGGATTCGACGCCGTGGTCACCGGCCACCATGCCCGGCTCGGCCCGGACGGACTGCTGCGGCGCAGTGTCGATGCGGCCAAGGACCAGTCGTACGTGCTGGCGGTGCTGACCCGCGACCAGCTCGACCGGGCGCTCTTCCCGCTCGGCGACTCGACCAAGGCCGAGGTCCGCGCCGAGGCGGCCCGGCGTGGCCTGGCGGTGGCCGACAAGCCCGACTCGCACGACATCTGCTTCATCGCCGACGGTGACACCCGGCGGTTCCTCGCCGACCGGCTCGGTGAGGCTCCCGGGGACATCGTCGACGCCCGGACCGGCGAGGTGGTCGGCACCCATCGCGGGGCGTACGCCTACACGGTGGGCCAGCGCAGGGGACTCGCGCTCGGGGTGCCGGCGTCGGACGGCCGGCCCCGCTACGTGCTCTCGATCACCCCGAAGACCAACACGGTCACGGTGGGCCCGGCCGAGGCGCTGGAGGTGTCCACCGTGTACGCCGAGCGGCCGGTGTGGAGCGCCGGTCCGATGCCGACCGGCCCGGTCGAGTGCGAGGTGCAGTTGCGGGCACACGGCCAGGTGGTGCCGGCGACGGTCCGGGTCGACGGGGGGACGCTCCGGGCCGAGCTGCACCGGCCGGTGCGTGCGGTGGCCGCCGGCCAGGCGATCGTCGCCTACCGCCCCGACCCGGGCGGCGACATCGTGCTCGGCTCGGCCACGATCAGCGGCACGGCCTGACCGCGGCGGCGACCGCCGACCGGCACCCCGACGGGCGTGACACCCACCCGGTCGGGTGTTCCCGCCGTGGGAGTTAGCCTGCCGGGGTGACCGAGCAGACGCAGTCGGAGGGTCGAGACCGGGCCGCGGGCCAGCCGGCGGACGACGTGACGGTGGCGCGCCGCTGGCCGTGGCCGGCCGGGGCGGCGACCGGCATCGGGTCGATGCCCGGTGGTGACGTCGCCGAGGCACAGCGGATCGTGCTGGGCGAACTGGCGGTGCCGCACCTGCCCGAGCTGCCCGCCCGGGGACCGGGCGCCGACCTGGTCGGCCGGGGCGCCGCCCTGTTGGTCGATCTCCCGGTCGAGCTGTACGCGGCCCGGTGGCGGATCGCCAGCCGGCCCGGCCGGGACCGGCGCCGCGCGCTCGACCTGCTGGAACGCGACCTGGACCAGATGACCGAGCAGGCCGGCGAGTTCACCGGCACCTTCAAGATCCAGGCGGCGGGGCCGTTCACCCTGGCCGCCGGGATCGAGCTGCCGATCGGCGGGCGGATGCTCCGCGACGCCGGGGCGGTCCGGGACCTCGCCGAGTCGCTCGCCGAGGGGCTGCGGGAGCACGTGGCGCAGGTGCGCCGCCGGCTGCCCCGGGCCGACGTCCTGCTGCAGCTCGACGAGCCGTCGCTGCCGGCCGTGCTGGCCGGGCGGGTGCCCACCGAGAGCGGTCTGGGCGCCTACCGGCCGGTCGAGACGGGCACGGCCACCGGGCTGCTGCGTACCGTCGTCGACGCCGTCGGGGTGCCGGTGGTGGTGCACTGCTGCGCGCCGGACGTCCCGCTGGAGCTGGTCCGCGCCGCCGGCGCCGTCGGGGTCGCGCTCGACCTGGCCCGGGTCGGCGACCGGCTCGACCCGCTCGGCGAGGCGATCGACGCGGGGCTGGGGATCGTCGCCGGTGCCGTGGCGGCGCTGCCACCGCCGTCCGGCCGCGCGCCGTCGTCGGCCCAGGTGGCCGACCGGGTACGTCAGCTCTGGGACCGGCTCGGCTTCCCACGCGCCCGGCTCGCCGAGCAGGTGGTGGTGAGCCCCGCCTGTGGCCTGGCCGGCGCGACCGACGCGTACGCCCGGGCGGTGTTGGCCGCCTGCCGGGACGCCGGACGCCGGCTCGCCGAGGCGTGAATTGGTCGTACCCGTCGGGCAGGATCTGAGGCATGATCGGACGACTGCGTAGCGTGGTGATCGACTGCCCGGATCACCGGGCGCTGGCCGCCTTCTACTCCGAACTGCTCGGCCTGCCGGTGACGTACGACGACGGTGGCGACGAGGACGGCAACTGGATCGTCATCGGCGGGCCGCCCGGGGCGTACCCCCGGCTGGCCTTCCAGCGGGCACCCAACCTGCGGGAGCCGCGCTGGCCCGACCCGGACCGTCCGCAGCAGCTCCACCTCGACATCACGGTCGACGACATCGAGGTGGCCGAGGCCAGGGTGCTGGCGCTCGGTGCCACCCGGCTTCCGGGTGGGGGTGACACCTTCCGGGTCTACGCCGACCCGGCCGGTCACCCGTTCTGCCTCTGCTGGGACGAGTGAGCCCCGTGGGTCGGGCCCGCCGGCCGGTGGTGTCCGACGCCGCGTGGTGGCGTCCCCTCCGGTCGGCAGCCGGCGTGCCGGTCCGGCACCCGGTCGTCACACCGTGCCGGCGTGTCCGCCGGCACGGTCCCGTTACGGTTTGCAGGAAGCGTGATCGCGGAGGTCGACGGTGTCCGAGGACGTCATTCCACAGCGGGTCAGCCCCGGGGAGGAGGCTGCGGCCGGGGCGGAGCCGCCGGCCGCGGTCCGGGAGCGGCACAACACGCTGAGCGTGGAGATCACCGACCACCAGTACCGCTACTACGTCCTGGACGCGCCGACGATCTCGGACGCCGAGTTCGACGCGCTGATGCGTGAGCTGCAGGAGCTGGAGGAGCGGTATCCGGCGTTGCGCACCCCGGACTCGCCCACCCAGCGGGTCGGGGGGACCTTCTCCACGCTGTTCACGCCGGTCGCGCACGCCGAGCGGATGCTGTCGCTGGACAACGCCTTCACCCAGGAGGAACTGGCGGCCTGGGTGGAGCGGGTGGAGCGGGAGGCGGGCGGCCCGGTCAGCTACCTCTGCGAGCCGAAGGTCGACGGGCTGGCGATCAACCTGACGTACGAGCGTGGGCGGCTGGTCCGGGCGGCCACCCGCGGCGACGGCCGGATCGGGGAGGACGTCACCGCCAACGTCCGGACCATCCGGGAGGTGCCGGAGCGGCTGGTCGAGGGCGCCGAGACGGTGCCGGAGCTGCTGGAGGTCCGGGGAGAGATCTACTTCCCGGTCGAGGCCTTCGCGGACCTGAACGCCAGCCTGGTGGAGCAGGGCAAGCCGCCGTTCGCGAACCCCCGCAACGCGGCCGCCGGGAGTCTGCGCCAGAAGGATCCCCGGATCACCGCCGGCCGTCCCCTGCGCATGGTCGTCCACGGGCTGGGCGCCCGCGACGGGTTCCGGCCCGCGACGCAGTCGGAGGCGTACGCGACACTGCGCGCCTGGGGCCTGCCGATCAGTGACCGCTGGCGGGTGGTGTCGGACCTGGACGGCATCCGGGAGTACATCGACCACTACGCGAGGCACCGGCACGACGTCGAGCACGAGATCGACGGCGTGGTGGTCAAGGTCGACCCGGTGGCGATCCAGGGCCGGCTCGGCTCCACCAGCCGGGCGCCCCGGTGGGCGATCGCCTTCAAGTACCCGCCCGAGGAGGTCACCACCAAGCTGCTCGACATCGACGTCAACGTCGGGCGGACCGGTCGGGTGACCCCGTTCGCGGTGCTCGAACCGGTCCGGGTGGCGGGGTCGACGGTGGCCCTGGCGACCCTGCACAACGCGCGCGAGGTGGCCCGCAAGGGTGTCCTGATCGGCGACACCGTGGTGGTCCGCAAGGCCGGGGACGTGATCCCGGAGGTGCTCGGGCCGGTGATGGAGCTGCGTCCGGCCACCGCCCGCGCCTTCGAGATGCCGACCCACTGCCCGGCCTGCGGCACGGCGTTGGCTCCGGCCAAGGAGAGCGACGTGGACATCCGCTGCCCGAACTCGCGGACCTGCCCGGCGCAGCTCCGGGAGCGGATCATCCACCTCGGCAGCCGGGACGGCCTGGACGTCGAGGTCCTCGGGGAGAAGGCGACCGCGGCGTTGCTGGACTCGGGGGTGATCACCGACGAGGGGGATCTGTTCGCGCTCGACGAGCGGCGGCTCGCCGAGGTGCCCTTCTTCGTCAAGAAGGACGGCACCCTGAGCACCAACGCCGGGAAGCTCCTGCGCAGCCTCGACGAGGCGAAGCGGCGCCCGCTGTGGCGGGTGCTGGTGTCGCTGTCGATCCGCCACGTCGGCCCGACCGCGGCCCAGGCGCTGGCCCGGGAGTTCGGCTCGGTGGCGGCGATCGAGGCGGCCAGCGAGGAGGAGCTGTCGGCGGTCGAGGGGGTGGGTCCGACCATCGCGGCCAGCCTGCGCGAGTGGCTCGCCGTGGACTGGCACCGCGAGGTGTTGCGGAAGTGGGCCGCCGCCGGGGTACGGATGGCCGAGGAGCGGGCCGAGTCGGGTCCCCGCCCGCTGGAGGGGGTGACGGTCGTGGTGACCGGCACCCTGTCGGCGTACTCGCGGGACCGGGCGGCGGAGGAGGTGCAGGCCCGGGGTGGCCGGCTGAGCGGCTCGGTGTCGAAGAAGACCGACTTCGTGGTGGTCGGCGAGAACCCGGGCTCCAAGGCGGACAAGGCGGTCGCGTTGCGGGTGCCCATTCTCGACGAGGACGGCTTCCGTACCCTCCTGACGGAGGGCCCCGAGGCGGCGCGCAGGGTGGCCGTCCGTAACGATTAGTAATTGACATATATGCTCTGAGTTATCGAAGTGCGCCGGATGAGTTGCGGCGTATTTCAACTTAGTCACGACTAGGCCCGATTCGTGTCTGTCGCCCTGCCTCCGGGCGGGGTCAGGGCGTTTCATGGGAGGCGCACGCGCGGCATCCCGGCCGCGCCCTGGACCGAGAGGCTCGGGAGGTCCCATGGAGGCCGCCGCGTCGCGGAACTCCGTCCCTCCTGGTCGGACGGCGCCGTTCTTCGGTTTCGTCTGGACTGTCGTCGGGCTGGCCGTCGCGGTCAGCGCGGCGTCGCTCGCCACGCTGCCCGCGCGGCTGCCCCGGCTGCCGCTGGCGTTCTGGCTGATGGCCGCCCTCGCGGTCGCCTTCGACGCCCGGCCGTTCAGCCCGCACGCCAAGCGGCGGAGCCTGGCCGTCTTCCCGTCGATCTGTTTCACCTTCGCGATCGCCCTGGAGTGGGGCCTCGGCCCGGCGGTGGCGGTGCAGGCCGCCGCGGTCGTCGTCTCCGGGTGGCGGATGGGGTACGCCGTCTGGCGCACCATCTTCAACATCGCACAGTACGCCTGCTCGCTCGCCGCCGCCGACCTGGTGCTCCGGCTCGCCCCCGGTCACCGGCCCGGCTCGACGGAACAGCTGCGCCTGGTCGACGTCGCCCTCGTGGTCGGCGCCGCGGCGGCCTGGCTGGCCGTCAACCACGGCCTGGTCGCCAGTGCCGTGCGGCTGCGGTTCGGCGGCCGGTGGTCCAACCGGCTGCGGCAGGGGCTCGGCTTCGAGTTCCTCGCCACCGGTTCCCTGCTGTTGCTCGGGCCGGTGCTGGTCGCGGCGGCCCGCACCAGCGCCGCCCTGATCCCGCTGCTGGTGCTGCCCCTGTACGCGGTCTCCCGGATGGCCCGGCTGTCGGCGGAGCGGGAGCAGCTCGCCCGGCTCGACCCGCTCACCGGTCTGGCGAACCGGCAGGCGCTGCTGGAAGAGGTGACCGCGCAGGTGGCCGTGCACGCGGAGTTGGCCGACAAGGAGGCCGCGGGTGGGCGCCAGTTCGCGCTGCTGCTGCTCGACCTCAACCGGTTCAAGCACGTCAACGACGCCCTCGGGCACGCGGTGGGAGACCGGCTGCTGGTCGAGGTCAGCCGGCGCCTCACCGCGGCGGTCCGCCCGCCACACGTGATCGCCCGGCTGGGCGGCGACGAGTTCGCGATCGTGGCGACCCGGCTGGACGGTGTGGACGACGCCCGTCGGCTCGCCGACCGGGTGGTCGGCGTGCTGGCCGAGCCGGTTCCCCTCGACGGGCTGCCGCTGGACGTCGGCGGATCGATCGGCATCGCCCTCTACCCCGACCACGGGGCCGACTTCGCCACCCTGATGCGGCACGCGGACGTCGCGATGTACGAGGCGAAACACCGGGGCGACCCGGTCGCGGTGTACGTCGCCGAGTCCGACCACAACTCCGCCGAGCGGCTGAGTCTCCTCGCCGACCTGCGGCGGGTGCTGGAGCCCGGGGGTGCGGGCGGCGCGGACGCCCCCGCGCCGGACGTCGGGGACATCACCCTCTACTACCAGCCGCAGATCGAGATCGCGACCGGCGAGGTGGTGGGGGTGGAGGCGCTGCTGCGGTGGCGCCATCCCCGCCGCGGCATGGTCGACCCCGAGGAGCTGATCCGGGTCGCCGAGCAGAGCGCGGTGATGCGGCTGCTGACCCGCCGGGTGATCGACGACGTGGTGGAGCAGCTGGCCAAGTGGGCCGCGGCCGGCATCGAACTGCGGGCCGCGGTCAACGTCAGCGTCCGCGACCTGCACACGGACGAGATCGCCGACCAGATCGCCGACCGGCTCTCCCGGTACGGCGTACCGCCGTCGCGGCTGCAGCTGGAGATGACCGAGGGGGCGCTGATGGCCGACCCCCGCCGGGTCCTGGCCACCCTCACCCGGCTGCACCGCATCGGTGTGGCGATCGCCCTGGACGACTTCGGCACCGGATACTCCTCCATGCAGCACCTGCGCCGGCTGCCGCTGGCCGAGGTGAAGGTGGACCGGTCGTTCGTCCTCGGCATGGCCGACGACGCCGACGACGCGGCCATCGTCCGGTCGGTCATCGAACTCGCCAGCGCCCTGGGCCTGCGGGTGGTCGCCGAGGGGGTGGAGGACGAGCGGACCTGGCGGCTGCTGCACGCGGCCGGCTGCGACGTCGCACAGGGCTGGTTCTTCGCCCGGCCGATGCCGGCCGAGGACCTGATCGCCTGGCTGGCCCGGTACCGGCCGGTGCGGCCCGCCACCCCGGCGACCCCGCCCGGGTCGCCCGACGGCGGTCCGACCGGTCAGGCCCGCCTCGGACACACCCTGTCCGGGCCGGCCCACCCCGGGGCGGTGCCGGCCGGGTCGGCCGACGGGTTCCTGCCGGGCGTGGAGTGACCGAGCCACCCGCCGGCGGCCACGGCGGCCCACCGGCGGTCCGGCGGCGACGCCCGCGCCGGGACCGGGGCGGGACCGGCCGCGGCGCGGGGCGGGGGAGTCGGGGACGGCGGCACCGTGGGTGACACATAGACTCGCTCGGGTCAGGGCGCACGTGGCAGGCTCCGCCCGGAGGGCACGGCGCGAGCCGCGCAGACGTTAGGCACGAAGGGGGCACCGATGTCCGCCATCTCCCGCGAGGAGGTCGCGCACCTGGCGCGACTGTCGCGGCTTGCCGTCACCGAGGAGGAGCTGGACACCTTCGCCGGCCAGCTCGACGTGATCCTCCAGGCCGTCGCCCGGGTCGGCGAGGTGGTCGCCGCCGACATCCCGCCCACCTCGCACTCCGTGCCGCTGACCAACGTGCTCCGCGACGACGTGGTGCAGCCCTGCCTGAACCGCGAGGAGGTGCTCGCCGGCGCGCCGGACGCCGAGGAGGACCGGTTCCGGGTGCCGCGCATCCTGGACGAGGACGAGCCACCCAGCCCGCGGGGCGAGGGCGTGCCGGCTGCGGAAGGAAAGGCGTGACCACGATGTCCGACGTGACCAGGATGACCGCGAGCGAGATCGCGGCGCTCGTCGCCCGCGGCGAGGTCTCCGCCGTCGAGGTGACCCAGGCCCACCTGGACCGGATCGCGGCGGTCGACGACCGCGTACACGCGTTCCTGCACGTGGACGCCGAGCGGGCCCTCGCCGCGGCCCGTGCCGTCGACGAGCGCCGCGCCGCCGGCGAGGAACTGGGCCCGCTGGCCGGGGTGCCGGTGGCGGTCAAGGACGTGTTCACCACCAAGGGCGTGCCGACCACCTGCGCCTCCAAGATCCTGGAGGGCTGGCGTCCGCCGTACGACGCGACGATCGTGGAGCGCCTGCACGCGGCCGGGACGGTCATGATCGGCAAGACCAACATGGACGAGTTCGCCATGGGGTCCTCGACCGAGTACTCGGCGTACGGGCCGACCCGCAACCCGTGGGACCTGACCCGCATCCCGGGCGGCTCGGGCGGCGGCAGCGCCGCCGCGCTGGCCGCGTACGAGGCGCCGCTGGCGATCGGCTCCGACACCGGCGGCTCCATCCGGCAGCCGGGCGCGGTCACCGGCACCGTCGGCGCCAAGCCCACCTACGGCGGCACCTCCCGGTACGGCCTGGTGGCGTTCTCGTCCTCGTTGGACACGCCCGGCCCGTGCGCCCGGACGGTGCTGGACGCGGCGCTGCTGCACGCGGCGATCGGCGGGCACGACCCGCGCGACTCCACGTCGATCCCGCAGCCGGTGCCGGACGTGGTGGGCGCGGCCCGCGCCGGTGCCAGCGGTGACCTGTCCGGGGTGCGGCTGGGCCTGGTCGCCGAGTTCTCCGGCGAGGGCGCGGAGCCGGGGGTGATGGCCGCCTTCCGGGACGCCGTCGACACGCTGACCAAGCTCGGCGCCGAGGTCGTCGAGGTCTCCTGCCCGCACTTCGAGTACGCCCTGCCCGCGTACTACCTGATCGCGCCGAGCGAGTGTTCCTCGAACCTGGCCCGCTTCGACGGTGTCCGCTACGGCCTGCGGGTCGGTGACGACGGCAGCCGCTCGCTGGAGGAGGTCATGTCGCTGACCCGGGACGCCGGATTCGGCCCGGAGGTCAAGCGGCGGATCATGATCGGCACGTACGCCCTCTCCTCCGGCTACTACGACGCCTACTACGGGCAGGCGCAGAAGGTCCGTACGCTGATCACCCGCGACTTCACCGCGGCGTTCGAGAAGGTCGACGTCCTGGTCTCGCCGACCACCCCGTTCGTGGCCTTCCCGTTCGGCTCGCGCACGGCCGACCCGTACCAGATGTACCTGGCGGACCTGTTCACCATCCCGACCAACCTGTACGGCGGTCCGGGCATCTCGGTGCCGTGCGGCCTCTCCGAGGGGCTTCCGGTGGGGTTGCAGATCATGGCGCCGACGATGGCGGACGACCGCATGTACCGGGTCGCCGCCGCCCTGGAGTCCGCGGTCGGCACCCTCACCCCGCCGGAACTCTGAGGTCGTGCATGCTGACGAGGATCGAGATCGACGGATTCAAGTCCTTCCGGGACTTCGCGCTCGACATCCCGCCGTTTCTCGTGATCGTCGGTCGCAACGCCGCCGGCAAGTCGAACCTGTTCGACGCGATACAGTTCCTCGGCTGGGTCGCGGGTGTGCCGGTGCTGGAAGCCGCACAGCGTATGCGGGGTGACATCGTCGACCTGTTCCACCGGCACACCGACGGCAGCTCGGTCGACACGATGTCGTTCGCGGTGGAGGTGCTGCTGGGCCGTACCGTCACCGATGCGTTCGGTGACACGGCTGAGGTGAACCACTCACGGCTGCGCTACGAGCTCACGATCCAGTTGCGCCCTACCGGCGCAAGCGGCATGAAGCGGCCGTATGTGATCAGGGAGGCGGTTCGCCGACTCCGGCGGTCCGGTGACGAATGGGTTCAGCGTTATGACCCCAAGAGGCAGCTGGCGGTCTACAGCGGCAGCGGCACCGACTTGTTGGAGACGGAGCAGGACGACCAGGGTAGGCCGGTCTTCAGCATCCGCCAGCAGGGGAACCAGGGGCGGAAGCGCAGGTTGCCGGCGACCGCGGCGACGGCGACCGTACTGTCCAGCCTGACGACCGCCACGGAATTTCCCCTGCTCTACGCCTTGAAGCGGGAGTTGCAGTCCTGGCGGTTGCTGCACCTGGACCCCAGCGCGCTTCGAACCCCGGATTCGTACGACGACCCGGACACCCTGTCTGCCAACGGCGCGCATCTGGCGAACTCCCTCCGCCGGCTGGCCGACGAGACGGGCGATGCGGATCGGCCGGATGGGGTGCTCAACGATCTCTCTGCCGACCTGGCCTCGGTCATTCCCGGGGTCGTCCGCATCCGTCTCAGGGAGGACGAGACACGCCGCCAGCGCCAGGTGGAAGTGGTGATGCGGGATGAGGCGCCGTTCTCGGCGAGGGTGGCATCCGACGGCACGCTGCGGGCGATAGCACTGCTCGTGGCCTTGTACGACCCTCGTGGCGCTGGCCTCATCTGCTTCGAGGAGCCCGAGAACGGGATCTACCCGCAGCGCCTGGCGCAGTTCGTCCGATACCTTCGAACACTGGTCGGTCGCGCACTGGCCGCGAGATCCGATGGGGCCGCCCTGACCCAGCTTGTCCTCAGCAGTCATTCGCCCGCGATTCTTCGGGCTCTGGGGCCCGCACAGACCGAACCACGTAGGGACGCGGTGTTCATGGATGTCGTGACCCGCGTGCGCCGGGGGGGACCCCGCAGCCGCGTCACGCGTTGGCGGTACATCGGCAGCAGCAGCCGGCAGCTCACCATCGACGACATCCATCCCAGCAAGGTGGTCAGTCCGGCCGAGATTGCCGAGTTCGAGGTCATGGCGGAACTGGACGGCTGATGCGTTACCTCACCTCCGCGCTGGTCTCGGAAGGCGTCACCGACGACCAGTTTCTGCCCCGGCTTCTCGGGCGGGCTCTGACCGAGTTGTGCAACACCGAGTTCGACGAGATGGTGGAGGTGGCGGACGTCCAGCCGCTACGGCGACGCAACGGGCCATGTTCCGTCGACGAGGTCATCGAGCTTGTACGGCGTAATGCCGCCAGCTTCACGTTGGTCTTCTTCCACCACGACCAGGGAGCCAACGCCGAGCGGGTCGACACCGAATGGCTGCGCCCGCTCCGGCGGCTGTGGGGGGACCGACCTGAACGACTGGTGCCGGTCGTGCCGGTCAGGGAAACCGAAGCGTGGCTCCTCGCGGACGGCGATGCCCTCCGTACGGCGCTGGGCGTCCAGTGGACGGACGCCCAGCTGGGGCTTCCGAAGCATCCCAAAGATGTCGAGCGGATCATGGATCCGAAGAAGATTCTCAACGACGTGCTGCGGCGCGTGCGCCGATCTGTCGAGGACCACTTCGGGCAGCTGGGCGAGCTGGTCTCGCTGGAGCGACTGAAACTGGTCCCCGCGTACCAGCGGTGGTGGTCCGAAACCAAGAACGTCTTGGTGGAGGCAGGCTATCGCCCTCTGTGAGCCGCCCACGGAACGTCTGTCGTCGGTGCTCGGGTTGGCTTGTCCGTGTCCGGCCGGACAGGATGGCGCGTACCGAGACCACGAGGGGGGGTGGCTGGGTGTCGGCCGTCGCACGGTGCCTCGGGTCCGGCCGTGGACACGGTGTCGCCGGTGAACCTCGGCGGTACGGGCGGCGCGGCGCTGGATACCGGCGTCGGGCTGTACGACGTCCGGGACGGGCGGAGGGACCGCGCGACCGACGGCACCCACCGCGAGGACGTCGGCCGGCACGCCAGGAGCGCGCAGGATCCGCTCGACCCGGTGAACTGATGGCCGGGGTGACCGTGCCCGCGCCGCCGGTCGGGACGGCGGTGGGCCCGGCCCGGGACGACGGGGCGGTGGCGGCCCGCAGGGAGGAAACGACGTGGAGTTCCCCGCGCTGGAGCGGTTGGAGCAACTGGCGAACAGCCTCGACGAGCTGCAGGCGCAGTTGAACGGTCGGGTGGCGGAGCTGCGCTCCCGGCCGGTCGAGGTGTCCAGTGACGACGGCGCGGTACGGGTGACGGTCGACCACGCCGGCCGGGTGAGCCGGGTCGAGGTGGGCGCGCCGGCGATGCGGTACAGCCCGGCGGAGCTCAGCGCCCGGATCACCGCGACGATCCAACGTGCCCAGCGCGAGGCGGCGACCCGCCTGCAGGACTCCGTGCGGGAGGTGCTGGGCGGCGCCGCCGACCACCACCCGGTGGACTGAGACGGCGGCACGGACCTCCGACGGCGGTACGGGTCCGCGGTCGCCGTGAACCCGGCCCGGTGGCCGCGGGTCCGGGTCCGGTCGCCGTGACCGGGGGGACTACCGTGTCGATGCGGTGACGGGCACGGGGCCGTCGCGCGAAGGAGGTCCGATGGCGACCGGTGGCGCAACCCGCGACGAGTGGCGGGAGGCGTTCCGCACCGAGGCCCGGCGACGGGGACTGCCGGGCCGGGAGATCCGGGAGGCGCTCGCCGAGGTCGAGGCGTACTGCGCCGGTTCCACCGCCGACCCGGCCGACGCGTTCGGCGAGCCCGCCACGTACGCCGCCGAACTGGCCGCCGGGTGGCGTGCCGCCGGTGCCGCCGACCGGCGGCACGGCCGACGCCGGCGGCGCCTGGTGCCCCTGGTCGTCGCCGGCAGCCTGGCCGGGGTGACGTCGCTGCTGGCCGGGGTGGACGCGCTGACCACCGGGCAGGGCCGGGGTGTGGTCACCCTGGGCCAGCTCGTCTCGACCACGGCCGGGATCGCCGGGATCACGCTGGTCGCCGCGGCGCTGTACCGCGCCGGGCGCAGGGTCCGTCCCGACTGGCGGTTCGGCCTGGCCGGCGCGGTCGGGGTGGGCGTGACGGCCCTGCCCCAGCTGTTCTGGACCCGGCCGGTCCTGCGGGCGTCGGGTTGGCTGCTGGTCGGCATCGGTCTGCTGCTGGTGACGCTCGCCTGGTGGCCGCTCGTCTCCGGGTGGCTGTTCGCCGACCGGGCCACCGGTCCGGCCGCCGTCGGCGAGTCGTCCCAGGCCCGGAGACGGCTGCTGCGGGTCGTCCGGTGGAGCCTTCCGGTCGCGCTGCTGTGCGCGGTGCTCCTCGCCCTCCTGATCGGCGACACCGGCCTCGTCGTCGGCTGAACGGGCGGCGCGGGCCCCTGACCCACGCGACGCCGCGCCCGGTGCCACAGCCGGCCGGTGTCGCGCGACGGCGGCGAAGCCCGGACGAGACCCGGCCGGCCGAACCATTAGGCTGGGACACGTTCTGTCCGGATGACGCCGGGGGCCGGCTGCCACCCGAGAGCTGGAGTCTTGATGAGCACGACCGTCCTGCCCTCGTACGACGAGGTTGTCGCGCGCTACGCCCCGGTGATCGGCCTGGAGACCCACGTCGAGCTGGGGACGCGGACCAAGATGTTCTGCGGCTGTCCCACCGACTTCGGCGGGGAGCCCAACACCCGGGTCTGCCCGGTCTGTCTCGGCCTGCCGGGGTCGCTGCCGGTCGCCAACAAGGCCGCGGTCGAGGCGACGATCCGGATCGGCCTGGCGTTGAACTGCACGATCGCCACCTGGTGCCGGTTCGCCCGCAAGAACTACTTCTACCCGGACATGCCGAAGAACTTCCAGATCAGCCAGTACGACGAGCCGCTGTGCACCGACGGCTGGCTCGACGTGGAGGTGGACGGCGAGACGGTCCGGATCGGGATCGAGCGGGTGCACCTGGAGGAGGACACCGGCAAGACCCTGCACGTGGGCGGGGCCACCGGGCGGATCCACGGGGCCACCGAGTCCCTGGTCGACTACAACCGGGCCGGCATCCCGCTGGTCGAGATCGTCACCAAGCCGATCGTCGGCACCGGGGCGAAGGCGCCGCTGGTCGCCCGGGCGTACGTCACCGAGCTGCGTGACGTGATCCGCTCGCTCGGCGTGTCCGACGTACGGATGGAGGAGGGCTCGCTGCGCTGCGACGTCAACACGTCGCTGGCGCCGGTCGGCTCCGCCGAGTGGGGAACCCGGACGGAGACCAAGAACGTCAACTCGCTGCGTTCGGTGGAACGGGCGGTCCGTTCGGAGATCCTGCGCCAGGCCGCCGTCCTGGACGGTGGCGGTCGGGTGGTCCAGGAGACCCGGCACTTCCACGAGGACACCGGGGAGACCACCGCGGGCCGGTCGAAGGAGACCGCCACCGACTACCGCTACTTCCCGGAGCCGGACCTGGTGCCGCTGGCCCCGGACCCGGCCTGGGTCGCCGAGCTCAAGGCGAACCTGCCCGAACTGCCCCGGGTGCGTCGCAAGCGGCTCCAGCAGGAGTGGGGCCTGTCGGACCACGACATGCAGTCGGTGATCAACGCCGGCGCGGTGGAGCTGATCGAGCAGACGGTCGCCGCCGGCACCACGCCGGCCGCGGCGCGCAAGTGGTGGCTGGGCGAGCTGTCCCGGCGGGCCAACGAGACGGGTGTCGAACTGTCGGCGGTCGGCGCGACCCCGGCCCAGGTCGCCGAGCTGCAGGGGCTGGTCGACGCGGGCAAGCTCACCGACAAGCTGGCCCGGACCGTCCTGGAGGGGGTCCTCGCCGGTGAGGGGTCGCCGACCGAGGTCATGACCAGCCGCGGGCTGGAGGTCGTCTCCGACACGGGGGCGCTGACCGCCGCCGTCGACGAGGCGATCGCCGCCAACCCGGACATCGCGGACAAGGTCCGGGCCGGCAAGATCGCCGCCGCCGGTGCGCTGGTCGGGGCGGTCATGAAGAGCACCCGGGGCCAGGCCGACGCCAAGGCCGTCCGGGCGCTGATCCTCTCCCGACTCGGCGTCGAGGGCTGAGAGGCTGAAGGGCTGCGGGGCCCGCGCGACCCGCGGCGGTCGCGCGGGCCGCGTCCGCCCGCCCGCCGCCGGGCGCGGGGGCGTCCACCGCGGTCAGCGGGTCGTCCGGCCGGTCAGCGGGTCGTCGTCGGCGCCGACGGTGACGGCCGGCCGGTGGTCGGCGACACGGTGGGCGTGGCCGTCGGCGGGCTCGGGGTGCCCGAGGGTGTCGGCGACGGCGGCTCCCCCTTGTCGACCACGTGCCGCTGCAGGTTGACCTGTGCCTCGCCGGTGCCGCCGAGCCGGATGTCGTCGTACGCCTGCAGGTGCCGCTCGGCGTCGAGGTAGAGCACGGTCATCGCCAGCGGGGTGGGCTGGTCGCCCTCCAGCCCGCGGAGCCCGGCGCCGCCGGTGGAGCCCTGCACCTGCAGTTGGGTCGCGGGCGCCCCCGGTACCACCGGGGGAAGGTCGCGGACCTCGCGGCTGTGGGTGTGCCCGGCCAGCACGAGCGGGACCACCCCGGAGAGCGGCTCGGCCGAGGCCGGGTCGTGCACCAGGGCGATGTCGACGGGCTGTCCGTGCGCCCGGATCGTCGCGGCCAGCCGCTCGCCCGCCCCGACCACCTGGGCGACCGTCTCGGGCAGGGCACCGGAGCCGGGCGGCGAGGTCTCCTTGTCCGGGGTGAACCGCGGGTCACGGATGCCGGCGATGGTCACCCCCGCCACCGTGACGACCGAGTTGTCCAGCACGATCGCGTTCGGCTGCCGGGCGACGGCGGCGGCGGTGGCGGCCGAGTCGTGGTTGCCCCGGATGAAGACGTACGGCACCTTCAGCAGGCTGACGGAGCCGACGAAGGAGGCCTCGGGCTCGCTGCCGAAGTCGGTGATGTCGCCGGTGTCGACCACCACGTCGATCTTGAACTGTTCGACGACGGTCCGGATCACCTGCCAGGCGGCCGGGTTCAGGTGCAGGTCCGACACGTGCAGCACCCGTACCGTGCCCTCGGTCTGCTCGTAGATCGGCAGGCTGGAGACGGTGGTGTAGAGCTGGCTGACGTTGCCGACCATCCGCTGGAGCTGGTCGGCGTAGCGGCCGTAGTCGTTGGCGATGCGCCGCACGTCGCCGACGACCGCCGGGGCGTTGACCAGCAGCCCCTCGTAGCGGGGTTCCTCGATCGAGTCCGGGCGGAACGACAGCGCGGCGACCCCGAGGCTCCCGCCGGTGACCAGCAGGGCCAGCGTGCCCGCCCAGGCGACCCGTCGGACGCGTCGGAAGACCAGCGCGGCGAGGACCAGGGTGGACAGCACGGAGGCCGCGAGTGTCCGTACGCCGACCCGGATGACCCCGTTGATCACGTCGCTGACCACGAACTGGCTGGCCCGGGTGATGCTGGCCGGGTCGTCGATCAACGCCTCGGTGCGGCCCGGGTCGAGCGCGCCGAGCCGGACCGACAGGTGGGCCGGGCCGGTGTGGCTGCTGAGGTGGAGCGCACCGAGCGGCGGGATGGTGACGGTGGTGCCGCCCTCGGCCGCGGGTGTGATGGCCATCTCGGCCCGGAACGGGCCGATGTCGGTCTCCAGCCGGCCACCGAGCAGGACCCCGACGACGGTCCCGACGAGGGCGACGGCGAGGACCGCCAACCCCGCGCCGATCCGGCGGCTGGCGGTGGAGGTGATCACGGCTCGGACGGCGCGTGCGCCGGAGCGCAGTACCGGCGGCACACGCCGGGCCGCCGGGGGACGGTCGCCCCCGGCGGCCCGGATGCTGTTCGGCCAGCGCATGGTCAGTCGTCACCTGCCCGGATCTCGGCTGGCGAGATCCGCCGAGGGTCAGCGTTGTCGCAGGTCAGGCTCGGCTCCGGGGTCAGGTCCGGCCGGCCGTGCCGCCGGAGAATACCAGCCGGATGATCCGGTCGTCGTCGGGCGTCGGCTCGCCCCGACCGTCGTGGTTCGAGGTGGAGATCCACAGCGAGCCGTCCGGGGCGACGACGGCGGTGCGGAGCCGACCGAACTGGCCGGTCAGCAGCGGCCGGGGCTGGCCCAGCACGCCGCCGGCGGCGGTGAGTTCCACCTGCCAGAGTCGTTCGCCGCGCAGGCACGCCGCCACCAGCACCCGGTCGACGACGGCCGCCCCGGAGCAGGACGACTCGGCGGTGGGCCAGACGACCAGGGGTTCGGTGAACCTGTCGTCGCGGCCACCGCCGCTGTTCTCGCTCTTCCCCTCGACCTCCGGCCAGCCGTAGTTCTGCCCGGGGCGGATCACGTTGATCTCGTCCCAGCGGTTCTGCCCGAACTCGGTGGCGTACATCCGCTTGCTGGCGTCCCAGGCGATGCCCTGCACGTTGCGGTGGCCCAGCGACCACACCAGCGAGTTCCGGAACGGGTTGCCGGGGGCCGGCTTGCCGTCGGTGGTCATCCGCAGGATCTTGCCGCCGAGGCTCTTCGTCTGCTGGGCCAGCCCGCGCTGGGAGGCGTCCCCGGTGGTGGCGTAGAGGTAGCCGTCCGGCCCGAAGGCGAGGCGACCGCCGTTGTGGATGTCGGAGCGCGGGATGCCGGTGACGATCGGGGTCGGCTCGCCGCCCAGGGTGAGCTTGGCGATCCGGTTGTCCCTGGAGGTGGTGTAGTAGACGAAGACGGTCCTGTCCTTGTCGTACGTCGGCGACACGGCGATGCCGAGCAGTCCGCCCTCGCCGGACGCGTCGACCTCGTCGAGGGTCTGCACGGTGGTCACCTTGAGACCGTCCGGGTCGGACTCCGGGCCGATCTTGAGGATCTTCGCGGTGTCCCGCTCGGTGACCAGCGCCCCGCCGTCGGGCAGGAACGCGATTCCCCACGGTACCCGGAGTCCTTTCGCCAACACCGTCACCGCGACCTGCTGCTCGGCACCGGCCGGGGTCGGGGTGGCGGACGGGGTGGGGAGGTTCGGGGGTGCACCGGCCTGGTCCGGTTCTGGTTCGCCGAAGGCGCAACCGCCGGTGAGGAGCACGGTCGCCGCGCAGAACGCGGCCACCAGGCGTCGGCGGCTGGATCTCGGGTACGGGCGAGCGCTCACCCGGCCCAGGGTAGCCGGCCCACGCCGCCCGCCGCCGGCACGCACGATCCTTTCCCCGGCCGCCCCGCCTCCCGGCGCCGCCCGTCGGCGGCCCGCCGCTGGTGGGAGCCGGGAACCCCCGACGTCCCCGACTCGGGCACGATGTGGGGTGCCACCGGACCGGGTTCGAGAACCGGGCGGGTCGATACCCCGGCATTCCGTACTGTCCGTGACAGTCTGCTCACATGTCGTCCACGATCGGATCGGTCCTGACCGCCACCCCGGCCCCGGCGCGCCGCAGGCGACCGCGCGCCGGGCAGGTCGCCGCCGCGCTCGCGGTGCTCGGCGTCGGCTACCGGCTGGGGATGCTCCTCGCCGAGGTGCCGCCGACCAACAGCGACGAGGCGGTCAGCGGGCTGGTCGCGGCGCACGTCGCGCAGGGCCGCGCGTTCCCGCTCTTCTTCTACGGCCAGTACTACATGGGTGCGCTGGAGTCGTACCTCGCGGCGCCGCTGTTCGCGCTCCTCGGCGCGTCCACGCTCGCGTTGCGGCTGCCCAACCTGGTCCTCTACGCCGCCTTCCTGACGCTGATGTGGCGGCTGACCCGCCGGCTCTACACCCCGTGGCTGGCGACGTTCACCGTGGGACTGCTGGCCCTCGGCTCCGACCGGATCCTGAAGAACCAGCTCGTCGCGGGCGGCGGCTACCCGGAGATGAACCCGGCGGGTGCGCTGCTGGTGCTGCTGGCGGTGGGACTGGGGCTCGGCGTCCTCCGCCGGCCCGCACCGGCGTACGCCGGGTTCGGCCTGGTCGCCGGGCTGACCCTCTGGGACGACTGGCTGGTCCTGCCGTACGTCGGGGCGGCCGGGGTCCTGCTGCTCGCCGTGCGCCACCGGGACCTGTGGGGCCGGCACGGGCTCGCCCTCGGCGCCGGGCTGCTGGTCGGCCTGGTGCCGATCGTGGCGCACAACCTCACCGCCGCCCCCGAGCACCGCTCGCTGGCCGTCTACGCCAACCTGGCCTCGGGCGCCCCGGCCCCGTGGCCCGACCGGTTGTTCGGCGGGGTCCTGTTCGGGGTGCCGATGGGCACCGGGCTCTGCGACCCGGGCCGGTGCGCGGCCTGGCAGCGGTGGTGGGGCGTGGCCTACCCGGTGCTGCTCGTCGTCGCCGTGGTGCTGGCCGGGCGGGCGCTGCGTCGCGCCACGCACCGGGCGGAGCGGGTCCGCCAGGGCGGCCGGCTGGCGCTGCTGGCCGCCGCGGGCCTGACCCTGACCGCGTACGCCGCGAGCAGCGCCGCCGCCCACACCCCGGTGGAGAGCGCCCGCTACCTCTCCTGCCTGCTGGTCTCGACTCCCGCGCTGCTCTGGCCGCTCTGGTCGGTGGCGACCGGCGGGGTCCGGGCCGCGGCCGGTGGCGGGCCGGTCCGGGGTACGGCCGGTGGCGGGCCGGTTCGGGGTACGGCCGGAGGCGTGCCGACGGTGGGCGGCCGGCCGGTGCACGGCCGGCCGAGGGGGGAACGGCTGGCCCGGTGGGCGGCGACGGCGTCACTCGGCGCGCTCGCCGGCACCACGGCCCTGGCGACCGCCGCGGTGGTTCGCGCCGCCCCGGACCTGGCCGGGCAGGCCGCCCAGCGGCGCGCGCTCGTCGCGGCGCTCGACGACCTCGGCGTCCGGCACTTCTACGCCGAGTACTGGACGTGCAACACCATCATCTTCCTGACCCGGGAGCGGCTGGTCTGCGGGGTGATCCGGGACGACCTGGCGGCGGGCTGGGACCGCCATCCGGCGTACCCGAGGATGGTCGCCGCCGCGGAACGGCCGGCCTTCGTCCTGCCGACCGGGTCCGCGCTCAGCGCGGCGGTCCGGGAGCACCTACGGGGCACCGGCGTCCCGGTGGCCGAGACCACCGTCGCCGGCCACGACGTCTACCGCCCTCTCGGCCCGGTCGACCTGCCCCGGCCGGGCTGAGCCGCGGCTCCGCCGGCAGACCCGCCGCCCGCGACCGGGCTCCGGCCCCGGCCGGCAGGCGGGTGGTCGACGGGGTGGCGCGCTGCTACCGGCCGTCCGGGTCGGCGGCCTGCGGGTCGCGGTCCGTGTCGAGCCGCTGGCCACTGGCGGCGACGAGGTCCGGCAGGTCGGCGGCGTGGACCGCCGGGAGCAGGGCGACCCGCCCGTTTCGGAGCCGGGCCATCGCCTGGCCGCGCGGGCCGGCGGCCAGCTCGACGATCTCCGACCAGGGGATGGTGCGCTGCCCGAGCAGGGCCCGGATCCGCACCCCGCCACGGTCGGCGTCGGTGCCGGCCCGCCAGGCCCAGACACCGACCGTGACGGGCACGAGCAGCAGCGGGGTGAGGTACCAGCGGGCCGTGGCGAGCGGAAGCGCGCCGAGGAACGCGATGACGGCCGCCACCCAGATCGCCTGGTGGTGGCGGAAGCGGAGCCTGCTGGTCTTACTCACCGGGCGATTCTCGCACCCCTGGTCAGGCGGCGGTGTAGCCCGGGATCGGGTACGCCGCCAGCAGGTCGCTCACCTCGCCGGCGATCCGGTCCAGGGTCGCGGTGTCGTTCTTGATCGCCGCGGTGATCGCGTCGTCCATCCAGGCCGCCACCTGCGGCATGTGCTCCTCGGTGAGGCCCCGGGTGGTCAGCGCCGCGGTGCCGAGCCGGATCCCGGACGGGTCGAACGGCTTGCGCGGGTCGTACGGCACGGTGTTGTAGTTCAGCTCGATGCCGGCCCGGTCCAGCGCCTGGGCGGCCGGCTTGCCGCCGATGCCCTTGTTGGTCAGGTCGACCAGGATCAGGTGGTTGTCGGTGCCGCCGGAGGTGAGGGTGAAGCCCCGCTCGACCAGCTCGGCGGCGAGGGCGCGGGCGTTGGCGACGACCTGGTGGGCGTACCGGCGGAAGTCCTCGGTGGCCGCCTCCCGCAGCGCGACCGCGATGCCGGCGGTGGTGTGGTTGTGCGGGCCGCCCTGCAGGCCGGGGAAGACCGCCTTGTCGATCGTGGCGGCGTGCTCGGCGGTCGTCATGATCATCGCGCCGCGCGGGCCCCGCAGGGTCTTGTGGGTGGTGGTGGTGATCACGTCCGCGTGCCCGACCGGCGAGGGGTGGGCGCCGCCGGCGACCAGACCGGCGATGTGCGCGATGTCCGCCACCAGGATCGCGCCGACCTCGCGGGCGATCTCGGCGAAGCCGGCGAAGTCGATGATCCGGGGCACGGCGGTGCCACCGCAGAAGATCACCTTCGGCCGTTCCCGGCGGGCCAGGTCCCGGACCTCGTCGAGGTCGATCCGGCCGGTCTCCCGGGAGACCTGGTAGCGGACCGGGTTGAACCACTTGCCGGTGGCCGAGACCGACCAGCCGTGGGTGAGGTGGCCGCCCATCGGCAGGGCCATCCCCATCACCGTGTCACCGGGGGAGAGGAACGCCAGGTAGACCGCGAGGTTGGCCGGCGACCCCGAGTAGGGCTGCACGTTGGCGTGGTCGACGCCGAAGAGCGCCTTCGCCCGCTCGACGGCGAGCGTCTCGATCGGGTCGATGTACTGCTGACCCTCGTAGTAGCGACGCCCCGGGTAGCCCTCCGAGTACTTGTTGGTCAGGACCGTGCCGCTGGCCTCCAGCACCGCCGTGGAGACGTAGTTCTCGGAGGCGATCATCCGCAGCTTGTCGTGCTGCCGCTTCGCCTCGCCCTCGATCAGCGCCGCCAGTTCCGGGTCGGTGGCGGTGAGGCTCGGAATCGGTGGTACGTGCACGGCGTCGTCCTCCTGGCTGGGTCGGGCCCACGGGTCCGGCTGGGTCGGGCCCGCGGCCGATGCTATCGGTTGCCCCGAGGTCCGCCGTACGCGACGCCGCCGCGGACCTGCGTCGGTCACCTGTCGGGAGTCACGCCGGCCCCGGCGGACCGCCCCGCGGTCACCGGGGGGAGGGCGGCGCCGTGCTGCCCCGCGGGATCAGGTGCGCCGTCTCGTCCTGGTAGTCGCCGAGCGGGTTGCCGGCGATGGCGGCGAGCAGCCGCTCGGCGGCGTGCGCCCCGTACGCCGGGATGTCCCGGCTGAGCGCGGTCAGCGCCGGGTGCACGAGCTGGCAGAGCGGCGAGTCGTCCCAGGCGACGATCGAGACGTCGGCCGGCACGCCCAGCCCCATCTCCTGCGCCACGGCGAGCCCGGCGATCGCCATCACGTCGTTGTCGTAGACGATCGCGGTCGGCCGGTCGGCGGAGCTGAGCAGGCGCCGGGTGGCCCGCGCCCCCTCCTCCCCGCTGTAGTCGGCGGAGACGGTGACCGCCCGGTCCAGACCGAGTCGGCCGCAGACGTCGCGGAACGCCTCGGTGCGGATCTCGGTGTGCAGCAGGCCGGCAAGCCCGCCGACCCGTGCGATCCGCCGGTGCCCGAGCGCGACGAGGTACTCCAGCGCCTCGGTCAGGGCCGCCGCGTCGTCGGACCAGACGTGGTTCAGCCCGCCACCGTGTCCCGGGCTGCCGATCACCACCGCCGGCAGGCGCAGCTCCTCCAGCACCGGGACCCGGCGGTCGTCCACGCGCAGGTCGCAGACGAGGACGCCGTCCACCCGCCGTTCCCCCCACCAGCGCCGGTAGACGGCGATCTCCGCCTCCGGGCTCTCCACCACCTGGAGCATCAGCGCGTACGACCGGGCGGAGAGCACCGACTCGACGCCGCTGATCAGCTCCATGTAGAACGGCTCGATGCCGAGGATCCGGGCGGGTCGGCACAGCGCGAGCCCGACGGCGTTGGCGGTGGCGCCGGAGAGCGCCCGCGCCGCGCTGTTGGGGTTGAAGCCGATCTCCCGGGCGATGGCGAGGATGCGCTGCCGGGTGGCGTCGGAGACGCCCGGCTGTCCGTTCAGCGCGTACGAGACGGCGCCCTTGGACACTCCGGCCCGGCGGGCCACGTCGGCGATGGTCGGCCGCTTCACCCGTCGCTCCTTGTCTGCGGGGCCCGCCTGGGTCCGTGGGCGGGGAGTGGTGCGAAACACCTTCAGTGTGCCCGGCACCCGCCCCGCCCGGCGGGGCCGCCACCGTCGCCCCCCGGCACCCGCCGGCGGTGAGCGTGGGGACGCCTGTGGATGTGGTCGTCTACGCTGGACGCCACCATGACGGGCGACCATTTTGCCGGATAAGAGAGTGATGGCCAGTTGGATGTCCGTGTTCGTCCCCGAACCACCACGGGAAGCACGAACCGCTGAGGCTGCATCGGCCCCTGGTCGACGCCGAGCCTGTTCGCCGCGTCAAGGCGCCGCACCCCGCCTCGGCGTCGGCGCGACCTGTACGGAGAACGTGTGAACGCGGGTCGTCTCGTCCTACGCGACCTGACGAAGGCATACGGAAACGCCTTCACCCTCGGGCCACTCTCGCTGACCCTGACGGAGGGTGTGACGTGCCTCGTCGGACCCAACGGTGCGGGTAAGTCGACGTTGTTCCGCGTCGCCGCCAAGGTCGATCGCCCCACCTCCGGGTCCATCACGGTCGAGAACGGCGCGGGATCGGCAACGTTGGGCTACCTTCCACAGGAACCGCTGCTGCCGCCCTCGGCGACCTGCGAAGACTTCTTGTACCACGTGGCCTGGCTGCATCGCGTGCCCCGACGACAGCGGAAGGACGCGGTGTCGTCGGCCCTGGCCGCCGTGGGCCTCACGGACCGTCGCGCGACCAGGATCCGCAAACTGTCCGGCGGCATGCGTCGACGCCTCGGCATCGCGCACGCCATAGTCCACGACCCCGCCATCGTCCTGCTGGACGAGCCGACCGTCGGTCTCGACCCGGTGCAGCGGGTCAGCCTGCGCAAGACCATCGACACGGTGAGCCGGAACCGTGTCGTGCTCGTCTCGACCCACCTGGTCGAGGACATCCGTGGTCTGGCCGACCGGGTGATCATCCTGAACAACGGTGGGGTCGTCTACGACGGAGACATCTCGACCCTGGAAAAGCGTGCCGCACCCGGTGCGCCTGGTGACACGGACCTCGAACGTGCCATCGCCAGCCTGATGGGGGAGACGTCGTGATGTCCCGCGCGCGTTTCGCCCTGTCGACCCTGGCCGGCCCGTGGCTTCTGCTACCCGCACTCGGTATCGAGATCGCCACCTTCCTCGTACGCGGTATGCCCTGGCGCGGCGAAGGCATGTGGACCGTCGACTGGTTCGCCATCTCGCTGTACCTCGTCGGTCCGTTGGCCGCCGGCGCGGCTGCCGTGGACGCCTCCCGCCTCAGCCGCCCCGGCAACCTGCACCTCGTCGTCGGGGTTCCCCGGTCCTGGCGGGTGTACGCGCGCGCCGCTGCCTGGAGCGCGATCCCGCTCATGGTCCTGCATCTGGTGACCATCGTCGTCGCCCTGCTGGTGGGGGATGTCCGGCAACCGGGCGCCGGCTGGCTGATGATGTCGGTTGCCGCCGTCGTGCAGTGTTTCGCGATCCTCTGGTTCGTCGCGCTCGGTTCGGCCATCGGGCGGTTCGTGAATCCACTGTTGGCGGGCTTGGCCGGTGCCGCAGCGGGGTACGTCCTCAACTATCTGGTCAGCGACGCACTCGATGGCGAACCACGCTTCCGTCTCCTCGCGTTGGGAGCCGCGACGGTCACCCTGGTGGGTCGTGGGTACAACCCGGGCTACCTGGTCGGCCAACTCGCCGTACTCGGCATCACATCCGCGCTTTTCGTCGTCGTCGCGATGCGCGTTCGCTCGGGTGTCCGGCTGCCCAGCGCCGCTGGTGCGGTGGCGGCCGCCATCTCGGTGGTGATGATCGCGTTCGCCCCGGCGGTCCTTCCCGACGACAGGCGGATCGCCGACCCGCGGCCACCGGGTCACTGCCTGGGTGAGGGCCCGGAGATCTGCTTCTACTACGAACACCGTCGGTACGCGGAGCTGATCGAACCTCGTATACGCACACTCACCGACGCCGCGTTGGAAAAGGGTTACCCTGCCTTCGTGCCGGAACGGATCATGGAGGTGAGCCACGGCTACCGGCCCGACCCCGCCGAGGCGCGGCCTCTGTGGTTGCCCAGCCAGGTGTACGAGGAAGGCAGGTACACGCTGGAGGACGCCGCCTACGACCTGCTGTTACCGGCGCACTGCGAGTTTCTGAACGGCCCGGCGCTCACCCCGGAAGGGTATGACGAGGTCTTCTTCTCGCTGCTGGGTACCTGGCTGGAGATCGCGGGCGCGAAGCTTGTCGATGCCCCGGTGGAGCACCGTACGTTGACGCCGGCGGAGGTGAGCCGAGCCCTGGACGGCCTGGCTGCTTGCGAAGTCCGTAAGTGACCAGGTGGCGGTGGCTTTCGTGCGTACGGTTCGCGCCTGGGCGGCGGTCCACAACACGGGAACCGGTCTGCTCACCCTGTCGGTCGTGGCGTTGGCCTCGCTGCTGTTCGCCGACACGACCATGGCGGGTATCGGTCCTTTTCGCTTCCTGACGCCGGTGTCCACACTTCTGCTTCTTCCCGCCGTCGCGGGAGTCGGTGCCGCCGTCGCGTGCGTCAGCGGTCATCGCTTGCCGCTGCCCGACCCGGCGAGGGCCCATGCCGCGCGTGCCGCATGGGCCCTCGCTTGGACCGTGCTGGCCATCCTCGCCGCGAACGTCGGCCTGGTGTCCTCCTCGGGCACATCCTTCTCGGCGATCACCCGCAACGTGGTCATCTACCTGGCACTCAGCCTCGTGCCGGTGTCCTTCGGGCAGGCATCCCTGGCCTGGGCGCCGGTGTTCGCCTACACCATGGCCGCCATGCTGTTCGGGCACGCCGCGAACGCCGACAGGTTCTCGTACTACTGGTGGGCGGTCGTGATGCGGGGCGAGTCGACCGCCGCACAGATGATCACCGCGGCATCACTCTTGGCCCTCGGGCTTACCGTCTATGTGCTCAACCCTGGGCGACGAATCCGAACCTGAGGTTGGCCCGGTCACGCGGCCGGGGGTCGGCGCCGGCCAGTGATCGATGATCCCCTCAATGTGCAGCATGCGACCCTCCTCGGTTCTGGATCATCCGCGTGGGCGGCGCAGGTTCGCGTTCGGTCACGACACCGAGTCCTTGGATGCTCTCGGTGACACCGCAACGTCGTTGTGTGTGGCGCCGCCTACCTCGGGGATGCTGTCCCCGTTACATGTACTCTGCTGCGGTCTCCTCGGCCTTCTTGAGGAATTGGTCGAGCTGCGCCTCGGTCATGTTCTCGTCGTGAAGCAGGTGCCGAGAACTGCGATCTGTGCGGAGAACGCGACATCGGGAGCGATGTCGTCCACGAGGTGCGCTTCTCCTAGCACGGCACGGATCATCCCTTCCATGGCGAGCGCGGGAAGCTCCGAACCGTCCTTATAGCGTGCGCGAGTCTCGGCGACGAATCGGGCGATGTCTTGGAGACCCTTTCCGCGGAACCGTTTGTCGACGGCGAGGGCGAATGCCGCACTGATGATCTGGGCCCCTTGGCCCCATCCGGTCTGGTCCAGCCGCTCTAGCACGCGACCGGCGTGGTCCCAATCACTTTTCGCTATCGCCCGGATGAGGTCGCTGGCTTCTTTCCCTGTTTCCACCCGACCGGAACCCTTCAATGCATTCTGCGTGCTAGTCGACCTGTTTTCTGAATGGTGATTCCTGCTATCAGGTGGCATCGCGGATCAGAGGCGCCACGCGATGAAGCGCTGCTGTGGATCCTTGGGAGGCGCTTGGCGTCTACTTGCGCTCGGCCACGAAGACACCGACTCCCTCAAGAGTGTCGACCAGGCCGGTCGCCCGCAGAAGCATCATGGCCTTGCCGACTACGGTGTCGGACACGCCGTAGTCCTTGCAGAGTTGGAACCGGCTGGGCAGCTTCGTGCCCGGTGGCTACTCTCCTGATTCGATTTTGTGGCGTAGCTCGTCTGCGAGTGCCTGGTACTGCTGCTTGGGCATACGCACTCCCCGGAAGGCATGTCTGTTTGATCACAAATTCGCCTCCGACTGTAACCAGTTGCAGGTGAAGTCTCGACCTACAATCGCCACCGCGATCTATTCGTTGGCCCACTGCTCGGCGAGCGCGTCTACCTCGGTCAAGAAATTGGTGAGGGTGGCGTCGTCAAGGTTGCTGAGGAACTTCCAGAGAAGCAGCATCTCATTTTCGATGATCGTTTGTTGATCGAGCTTTTCGAGTTCCTCGACCTGGCCGGTCTTTGCGGCGAGGATCAGCGTTTCGGCTGCCTTTGGGTCGAGGTCGAAGCCCGTGTCGTGAATCTCCGCTCGGGTTTCGGCGACGAAGCGGATAACCTCGGCTGGTGAGACATCTGCGGGAAAGGCGCGCTCGGTGGCGAGGAAGAAGGCAGCGCCTACCACCTCCCCGAACCCATCCCAGCCGGCCGCGTCCAGTTCTGCGCAGCGCTGACGGTAGCCATCTGCGTCACCCTTCGCCATGAGACGAATCAGATCGAGGTGTTGACTCCGGTCGGTCACGGCTTTCCTTCCGCTTCTGCATGAACCTGTCGAATAGATGGAGCGCGCCCGCTACCAGGACGGCGGCTGTTACAGCTAGCGACTGGGCTGTATCGCCTGGGGCGTGGGGTGGATTGGCGGGCGGAGCTTCGGGACGCTGAACCTGTGATGTCGTGCCTTTCGGGCGGACCGCGTCAATGAAGTCGGCGAAGCTCTTGGCGTAGTCGCCCACCTGTTCGGCGTTGCGGGTCGTCGCCCTTGACGCCTTGCGGAAGATGGAGGCGCGCTTGGCGGCGTCACGCACCAGCTCCTCGCCCGAAGGCCCAGAGTGGGTTGCGCTTTCCCTGGAGGGCGCGGCACCGGGTGCGATGATGTTGATGTACGTCGCGAGGTGCCCGGCGGCTTCCGCCAATAAACGTGAGATCCTTCCAGCCTTTGCTCCGGCGGTGTCGCTTTCGGTGATGGCCAAGCGGATCTTGGGGTGGTTACTGCCCTGACCAGCCCGCGTGAATGTAGCGTGTCCGTCCGTCAGATCCGTCTGGGCGCGGCCTGCCGCAACAACTGTCCTGTCCAGACGGTCGACCACCTCACGGAGCTGTGCGACGACGTCACCCACACTGCTCATCCGAGCGCCCGTAGGAAATCGTTGGCAGCCTCGACGGTCGCGGCAATGCGGCGTCTCGTCAGGTCGAACTCGCGTTCGGCCTCCCGCAAGCAGGCCATTGCCTTCTCGACTTCCGGGTGCTTGCTGTCATACACCGTGAGTTTCGCGAGCCTGGTGATGTCAGCAGCGTCGGTCGCGGTTGCCTCGAGCGTGCGCTGGCCTGCGTGCATCGCCTGGACGGCTTGGCGGACCATGGCCTTCACCTCTCCGACGCTCATCAACCTCACCGCCCTGGCTTCTCGAAGCCCAGGAGCTCGCGCTCTGGCACAGCTTCAAACGGCCCAACAAGTGGTGGCTCGGTAGGTGGGCCAACACTATCGGATATGTGCATCGGCGGCAGCCCCGCTGGAATCACGCACCTCTGCTCTGCGTCTGCGATCACGGGAGCCGGGCCACCCGGAGGCAGACGTCTTGAAGGCAAACGCCAGGCTTCGACGATTCGGCTCGTCGCCCTGCGGGGAGCAGGCACTGCTCATGCGGCTCCACGAGGGCGTCTCGTCTTGGTGGCCGCCGTACAAGTGGTCGAGCGTCGAGGCCGGATGAGCACCGTCTTGATGGTTGTTGCGCCGATGCGTAGCGCTGTGTCCTCGCGGCGATCGCGGGGCAGCCTGTCTCCAGGCGTCGACAGCCCTCCGGCGATCGCGGACGCGTAACCGTATGAGCGACGGTTTAGCTCAAGATCTTTGATCTTGTTGGCGAAGCATGTCCGCAGCCGATCGCCGCCGGATCTGGACTGGGGCAGCGAGCACTGGTGGCTATTCGTCCAGCTCAGGGCGGTGTTCCGCGATCCAGCGTTCGATGTCCTCGGCCAACCACACTCGTCCCTGCCGTAACTGGGCGACCGGCTCCGGGAACGAGCGGCGCTGGGTCAGCTCGTAGACGCGCTGCTTCGAAATCCCGCCCAGGCGTACGCGAATCTCATGCACGCCCATGAGTCGGAGTTTCGCCATGTTCCGAACGTAGGCGCCTTATAACTTGCCCTTGGGCAAGTTGATCGACGGCAACCTGACCAGGGGACTTGACTAGTGGCAAGTCCTTCGGCAGCCTATGGCCTTGGGCGTCCGGGTCTGGATGCGTCCTCAACCAGACCGGGACTACCCACCGATGTCGGTACGGATGCTGAAACGCCTGTTCTGGGCGCTGGGCGCGGTGGTGGGAGCCGAGGAGCTCCGCCCGGAGCGGTGGCGTCGGGCGGCGGCGACCTGCCGTCGGCCCATGTCTTGGTCCTGTCAACCAGTCGGAAGGGGTGGTCAGCGGTGCGTGCTGTTGCGCGTCGGCTGTTGGGGTTGGGTGTGCCTCGGCGGCGGCTTGGTGTGGTGGGGGGGTCGAGGGTGTACCGGTCGGCTGCGTGGCGGCCGGTGCTGGCTGGTCCGCCGTTGTGGCCGTGGCAGGTGCGGTCGCGCAGGTTCAGTCGGGTGGGGTTGGGTCGGCGTGGGGTGGATCCGGCCGAGGTGGCGGTGTTTCTGGATCGGGTGGCGGGGGATCTGGCGCGGGCGTACGCGGAGGTGGCGAGCCTGCGGGAGCAGAACGAGCGGATCAAGGCCGCGCTGCGGGACTGGCAGTCCCGGCAGGCGCCGACCGCGCGTGAGCTGGCGGGGTATCGATGACCGACCGGTACGTCCTTCATCTGCCCTTCACCGTGGCGGACGAGCCGGCGGCCCGGCGTCTCGCCCGGCTGCTGGCCCGCGTCCTCAGCCAGTTCCCGCAGGTCGATGCGGGTGAGGCGACCGTGTCGCCGGAGGACCGGCAGGGTGTGCAGTCGCGGCTGTTCTGTGACCGGCTGCTCGGTGGTGGCCGGCGTTGTGTGTTGCCGGCCGAGCACGCGGTCCCCTGCACGGGCGTGGAGGCGGTTCGGTGACCGGTGCGGTGTCGGGCAGGCCGCCGGTGGTGGTCTGCCGTTCCTGTGACGGGCTCGGATTCGCCCTGGCCCGCTGCCCGTGCACCCACGGTGGCGACGACCGGCTGCTGGTCACCGACGGCGACCGGCAGCCCGGGGAGCCGTACCAGGACTGCCAGCAGTGTGACGGGCTCGGCAGCGTCGGCCGGCCGTGTCACGACTGTGGCCAGAGCGGGCGGCGTCGTGCCCAGCTCGTGCTGACCATGGCCAACCTCGACACCGGGGCGGTGGCGTCGGCCAACGTCGTACCCGGTGTGGTGGAACCGGCACCCTGGCCGGGTGACGGTGGTCGGAGCTGGTACCTGCCGCTGGCACCGCTGCTGGGTGAGCTGGCGGCGGCGGTCGGCGCGAACTCGTGGACCGACGTGCGCGATCCACACTCGGTGGACGGGCCGCTGATCCTGCTGCCGTCGGACTGGCAGCCGGAGCATCCCGCGCAGCGTCGGACGGTGCGGGAGGCCGAGGCGATCGCGTGGCAGGGCCGTGACGCGTGGCGGCTGTTCCTCGGCCGTACCGCCGCCGCCCCGCCCCGCGACCCGGCGGCCGAACTCGGCCGGTGGTGCCGGTTGGCCGACCTGCTCTGCCTCGACCTGGTGGTCGAGGCCCGCCGGCAACCCGCCGGTGGCGGGCTGACCTGGACGGTCCGCTTCGAGGTGCCCGGCGGGCCGGTCCCGGCCGACGTTCGCAACGATGCCGACGACCTGGCCGCCGCGATCCTGACCACCGGTGAGCTCGGCGCCCTCTACGGCCTGGAGGAGCGCGGGCTGGCCGCCTGCGCCCACCACCTGGCCGCCGGCGGCCCGCCTCCGGCCACGCCGCCCTCGATCGACCTGGACCAGCCGCAACGGCGGATCATCGCCGACTGCGTCGATGTCGCCACCGGGGCGCCGAACCCCGGCGCCCAGGCGATCTGGCGCGACGGCCGCTGGTGGCACACCAGTCTGCGTGTCGCCGGCACCGCCGAAACCCTCGCCGAACGCTCGACCGGCCAGATCATCAGCCGGCACACCGTGCTGCTGCGCCGCGGCTGGCAGCCGCCGGCACCGTCGTGGCAGGGCCCGGCCGTCGCCTACGTCGACTGCCCCGACTGCGACCCGCACAGTCGACTCCAGCGCTGTGACTGCCGGCTGGTGACCGGACACGTCAACCCCGACTGCCCGCGCTGCGCCGGATCCGGCTGGCACCCTCCCTGCTGCGCTGCCACACCTGCCGGGGTACCCGCCGGATCTACCAGGACGTGACGATCACCATCACCGACCTGGCCGACCAGGTCGTCCACCTCAACTGGCACACCAGCGCCACCGGCTGGCGCACCGGGGTCCGCGTCTGGCGAACCGGCGACCACCGGCCCGACGGCATCCCCACCCGGCCGACGGGACAGGAGGTGTGGCGTTCCGGCCAGTGGGTCCCGGCACCGCACGTGGCGACCCACCCCGGCGGCAAACCCCTGCACCAGCTACCCGCCCAGTTCCGGCTCGCCGGGTGGGCCGACACCTTCGGCATCCGGCCACAGGACATGGTGGAACTCGACGGCGGTGGCCTGCTCGACCACAACCTGCGCGACGGGCTGGTCACCCTGCACCGGCCCGACGCCAACCCGCTGACCGAGTACGTCTCCCACGCCGCCCGGGGCCGTCCCGGCGCCCGCCTGTTCGTGCTGGCCCGCCGCCCCGACGTTCCACCCCTGGCACACCTGATCCGACTCGTGCTCGGGCTGGGGCTGGCCGTCACCGTCACCGTCACCGACCACGCCCCCAACACCGGAGACCCCCGCCTCGTCCAAGGCGAAAGCTGGGACGTCACGATCAGCCGTCTCGACCGACCACCGGCACCGGCCACCGCGCCGACCCGGCCCACCCCGGAGGCCGCCATCGCGTTCTGTCTCGACTTCCTCGAACTGGCCATCGCCGGCAACATCCCCGACACCCCCGACCAGCCCATCCCGGTACCACACACCCCGACCCCGATCGAGGTCGACGACCCGTTGCCACTGCTTCGCCGGCTCGCCCGACACCACGCCGGCCAACCCGTCGCCGTGCACTACGCCCGTGGCACCTGCCAGGTCTGGCTCCGCGACCGCCACCACGTACACCGACTCGCCACCGCACCCACCCTCCCAGCCGCGCTCGGCGCCCTCGGCCTCTGACCGACACCCCAGCCAGGCCAACGCCCAGCAATGATGGGCAACGTCAGCGACACCACGATCAGGTCTCGGCCCAGAACGTCAACGCCTCGGCCTGCCACCCCACGAGTAACCCGAACCCAACAAGTTCGCACGATCTCCAAGACCCTGCGGCCGACCCTGACAGAGAGCGGCCAGGACCCGGTCGAACGGCCCGTGGCCCGGCCACCGACCGTCGCCGGCCCTGCCGACACGATCACCTGGCCGCCGACCCGCCCCGCGACGCCCACCCCCTTGCGCCCGCCCGGGCACACCTGCCAATGTGGACCCGCGATCGCTACCCCGGCCCTGAGGCGACAACAGGAGACGTGACCTTGAAAAACCAAGCAAAGAGATCCCCACAAGTTGATCTCTAACGCCCCAGGTCAGGAAGTGTCCTCCCCGCGCATGCGGGGGTGATCCGTACTTCCTGACCAGATCGTCGTCCTCGTTGAGGTCCTCCCCGCGCATGCGGGGGTGATCCTCGTCCAGTGGCACGTGAGACACATTCTCTTTTGTCCTCCCCGCGCATGCGGGGGTGATCCGTTTCTTAACCGGTAGGCTTCCGTGGCGCGGTCGTCCTCCCCGCGCATGCGGGGGTGATCCTTTACGACCAGTCAACCCACCTGTTTTTCTGGCGTCCTCCCCGCGCATGCGGGGGTGATCCCCAGGGCCTGTATGCCGCCGCGTACCGGGAGCGGTCCTCCCCGCGCATGCGGGGGTGATCCGGCGCTGCGGGTCACCAGGTAGATGGCCCCAGGGTGCTCCCCGCGCATGCGGGGTGATCCCCGATGTTCGGGCACGATGTCGTACAGCCGCCAGTGTTCCCCGCGTACGCAGGGATGAGCCCGGCCGTCGAACGCCACCGCGGCCCGGTTTCGTGCCCAGGCAGGGTGTGCCGGCCTCGGCACGGTTCGCGGCCCGACGCCCCGACGTCGGTCGGTGCGACGGGCGGGGCGCGGCGTGGGCGACGGGGCCACGCCGCGCCGGTCAGCCTCGGCCCCCGGGCGGCACGACCCGGTCGGCACTCAGAAGAGCGGGTTGACCAGGACGTACATGACGGCGCCGATCGATCCGGCGGCCGGGAAGGTCAGAATCCACGCGCCGACGATGTTGCCGGCCACGCCCCACCGGACGGCCGAGAGCCGCTTGGTGGCCCCGACGCCCATGATCGCCGAGGTGATGGTGTGGGTGGTGGAGATCGGAGCCCCCAGCACCAGGGCGTTGAAGTAGAGCACCGAGCTGGCCACGGTCTCGGCGGCGAAGCCCTCCGGCGGCCGCAGGTCGATGATCTTGCGCCCGAGGGTCCGGATGATCCGCCATCCGCCGGCGTAGGTACCGAGCGCCAGCACCGTCGCGGAGGTCCAGAAGGCCCACTCCGGGATGTGTTCGGCGCTGCTCTGGTAGCCGCCGACGAAGAGGGCGAGGACCACGATGCCGATGGTCTTGGCGGCGTCCTGCATGCCGTGCCCCACCGACATCGCCGCCGCCGAGGCGGTCTGCGCCCAGCGAAAGCCGCGGTTCAACCGCGCCGGCTGCCCGTTCCGGAAGATCCACTGTACGGCGATCATGACGGCGTACCCGAGGCCGAAGCCCACCAACGGCGACAGGATCATCGGCAGGACGACGGCCTCGCCGATGCCCCTCCACAGCACGGAGTGGGAGGCGGTGAGGGTCGCCCCGACCAGCCCGCCGATCAGCGCGTGCGACGATGACGAGGGCAGACCGTAGTACCAGGTGATCAGGTTCCAGGTGATCGCGCCGACCACCCCGGCGAAGACGATGCCGAGGCTGTCGACGCCGGTGGGCAGCTCGACCAGGCCGCTGCCGACCGTCTTGGCGACGTCGGCGCCGAAGTGCGCGCCGACGAAGTTGCCCACGGCGGCCATCCCGAGCGCGACCCGGGGCGTGAGGGCCCGGGTGGAGACACTGGTGGCGATCGCGTTCGCGGCGTCGTGGAAGCCGTTGGTGTAGTCGAAGACCAGGGCGACGGCGATCACCGCCAGCACGGCGATGAGTTCAGCGCTCACCGGGGTCAGCTTTCCTTGACCGCGATGGTCTCGATCGTGTTGGCGACGTGCTCGAAGGCGTCACAGGCCGCCTCCAGCTCGTCGGCGACCTCCTTCATCTTCAGTACCGTGAGCGCGTCGTACTCGCCGGAGAAGAGCCGGACCAGCAGCATCCGGTACGCCTGGTCGCCGTCGTTCTCCAGCCGGTTGCACTCGATCCAGTAGTCCTCAAGATCCTTCATCACCCTCAGCCGGGGCATCGCCTCCGCGGTGAGCTTGGCCTGCTGGTCGAGGACGTTCACCAACTCGTGCATCTCCCGGGGCAGGGACGGGAGCTTGGTCAGCCCGTAGAGGTAGAGCAGGCTGCCGACGGCCTCCAGGTGGTCCATGACGTCGTCGAGCAGCGAGCCGAGCCGGTAGATGTCCTCCCGGTCGAACGGGGTGACGAAGGTCGAGTTGATTTTCTTGTAGAGCTCGTGGGTGATCTGGTCGCTTTCGTGCTCGACCTCGGTGAGCCGCTCGCTGACCGACTGGACGTCGACCCCGGGCAGGGCCAGTTCGTTGAGGAGTTCGGTGCCGCGCACGAGGTTGTGGGCGGCGCGGGTGAACAACTCGTAGAAGGCGCCCTCGGAGGGACGGAGGGAGAACTTCACGGCACGGACCTCGTTGCGTCGGCGGAGTGGTGGCGGGCCGCAAGAGGCTGCCCCCGCACGATGCTAGGAAACCTCGGATCCCGATTTTCCCCGGCCTACCCCAGGTCAGATTGGTTTCATTTATCATTCACCTTCCGTTCACCTTCGCCCCCGGGCGTACGTTGCCGGATCGGAACAATCGGTCAGGGAATCGTCGGTACCCGGGTCACCCCTTCCGACACCCGCGCCCTCCCCTTCCCGACGCGGTCTCCGCGGGTTTCACCCCGCGCTCGACCCGGTCGGGCCGCCGTCTCCGGAGCACCCCGGGCCGCGAACGGGTGCCGCGACCGCCGCGGGGACGGCGTGAGGGCCGCTCCGGCCAGCCCCGCGCGACGCCACCCGTACGCCCCATGATGTCCGTAATAGAAAATATGCCGCAACACTGCCGAATCGGCAGACGCTAACACGGGCCTTGTCGATCCCGGAAGGGCCGTTCGTCCCGACTACTACAAGCGGTGGTAGATCGCACATTCGCCCTGGTCAGACGGCCTGGCCCCGACGGGGCGCGCCTAGCATGCCCCGCTGTGACGACGAGCAAGAGCCCGACGCACGGCTACCACGACCTGCTCGGGCTGCACCACTCCATCGTGTTGCGGCGCCGGATGCGCGGAGACGGCCCGACGCCCGACGGGCAGGAGGCGTCCGTCAGGACGCTGCTGGCGGCCTGGCCGGAACGGGTGGAGGACCAGCGGCTGCTGCGGGAGAGCCTCGCGTTGCTGGAGCCGCTCACCGACACGCTGACGCACCTGTACACGGCGCTGTTCCGGGACGGTGCGCACCTCAGGTCGCTGTTCCCCGACTCGCTCGCGACCCAACGCGACCGGTTCGCCTGGTCCATGCGGCAGCTCATCGACGGGCTGGACCAGCCGGAGACCATCGTGCCGATCTTCGAGGAGCTCGGCCGGGCACACCGCACGCTCGGCGTACGCGCCAGCCACTACCAGCCGTTCGGTACGGCCCTGATGGAGGCGCTGCGGATCCGCGCCGGCGCCGGGTGGCGCCCCGAGTACGACGGCGCCTGGTCACGGGCGTACCACTTCCTGGCCGCCGTGATGAGCAACGCCGCCGATCGCGAGCTCTCCGCACCGCCGTACGTCAGGGGCACCGTGATCCGCCACGAGCTGCGCGGTCCCGACCTGGCGGTGCTGTGGGTCCGCACCGCCGAGCCGTACGCCTACCGGGCCGGGCAGTACGCCACGGTCGAGTCGGCGCGACTGCCACACACCTGGCGGTCGTACTCCATGGCCAACCCGCCCGACGGCAGCGGGGTGCTGGAGTTCCACGTGCGGGCAACCGGCGCCGGCCGGCTCAGCGACGTCCTGGTGCACCAGACCGTCGTGGGTGACGTGCTGCGCATCGGGCCGGCGCGCGGCGGCACGACGCTTTCGACCGTCGCGGGCGGCCGCGTGCTGCTGGTCGCCGGCGGCACCGGGCTGGCCACGATCCGCGCGCTGCTGGGTGAGCTGGCCCAGCGCACCAGTCCACCGACGACCTGGTTGTTCTTCGGCGCCCGCACCCGCGACGACCTGTACGACCTTGAGTCGCTCCGTTCGTTCGCGGACCGTTTCCCGTGGCTCCGCCTGGTGCTGGCGGTCTCCGACGGCGACGCCGGCCCGTACGAGCCCGGCACGGTGGTGGACGTCGTGACCCGCTACGGCGGATGGACCGGACACGAGGCCTACCTCGCCGGCCCGTCGGCCATGGTCACGCAACTGGTCCACCGTCTGGTCGACCTCGGCGTCCAGCCGGACCACATCCGGTACGACCCGCAGTGAGTCCCTCCGGGTGACGCCGCGCGGCCGTGCGCGGCCCCGGTGCCGGACCGGCGTGGCGCGCCCGAGGAGACGGGCTCACACCACGAGGGCCAACCACTTCCGGTACGCCGACGCGAACGGCTCGGTGCCGTCCCCGAGCGCGCCGTACAGATACGCCGCCGCCGCCCGGGCCTCGGCCACCAGCTCGTCCGGGTAGCCGAACCGGACCCGGTGCTCGGCGAACTCGTCCTCGTCCCGCAGTTCGACCACCTCGGTGCCACGGCGGCGTACCACGTCCAGATCGAGATCGATCAGGTGCACCGTCTCCCCGTCCCAGCGGGCCGGACTGGCGATGTCACAGTAGACCTCGCTGGTCCGGGGCGGCGGGTTGAACATCGTCGTCCACCAGGCCGCGTGCGGCACGAGCAGCACGAACGGGATCTGTTCCACGGACGGCCGGCCGTGGTAGACGGAGTGGGTTCCGGCGGTCACGCCGAGCCAGACCCCGAGGTCGTCCTCCGTCAGCCTGCGGGCGGGGTAGTCCCGGTGCAGGGTGCCGTCGTACTTCCGGTAGACGACCCGGACCATGTCGCTCGGCATGCCCGCACCCTAGCGGAAATTCCCCACCACTCGCCGTGCACAGACCGCAGGGCGGACGCCCGGTTTCCCGACGACCGGGAACCCGGAGGCCGCCTCACCCCGCCACCCGCCACCCCCGGGCGGGCGAACCACCGCCACCCGCCGGCCCGAGGGGTGCCCGGGTGTCGGGACGGGCGGGTACGGTCGCACGGTGACCGTGCCCGCCACCGACGCCCACCCCGCCCGCGACGGCATTCCCTCCACCCCGGTCGGGAGGTCCGGCCCGCCCCGCCGGGGTGACCGCCCCGGGGCCCTCGACCTGCTCGCCGCGGCGGTCGGGGCGATGCCCGGCGGCACGGTTCGCCCCGGCCAGCAACAGATGGCCGCCGAGATCGAGCGGTGCATCGCCGCCGGCGAGCACCTGCTGGTGCAGGCCGGCACCGGCACCGGCAAGTCGCTGGCGTACCTCGCCCCGGCGTTGACCGTCGACGGCCCGGTGGTCGTCTCCACCGCGACGCTCGCGCTGCAGTCCCAACTGGTCGATCACGACCTGCCCCGGCTCGTGGACGCCGTCGCGCCACTGCTCGGGCGCCGCCCCACGTTCGCCGTGCTCAAGGGCCGACACCACTACCTGTGTCTGGCCCGGCTGGAGAACTCCACCGAGGACGAGCCGGAGGACGCGCTCTTCGACACCCCGACCGCGGGCGGCACCAGGTGGCTCGGCGAGGCCGGTCGGCTGGGCCGGCAGATCCAACGGATCCGCGACTGGGCGATGGAGACCGAGACCGGCGACCGGGACGAACTCGACCCCGGGGTCGACGACCAGGCCTGGCGTCTGGTCTCGATGCCGGCGCGGGAGTGCGTCGGCGCGGCCCGCTGCCCGTACGGGGCGGAGTGTTTCGCCGAGGCGTCCCGGGCCCGGGCCCGCGAGGCGGACGTCGTGGTGACCAACCACAGTCTGCTCGCCGCCGACATGCTCGCCGGCCGGCACATCGTGCCGCCGCACAGGTTGCTGATCGTCGACGAGGCGCACGAGTTGGCCGACCGGGTCTCCTCGGCGGCGCAGGCCGAGCTGGTCCCGGAGCTGGTCGACCGGGCCGCCCGCCGTACCCGGCCGCTGGTGGCCCCGGAGCTGGCCGAGGCACTGGTCGCCGCCGGCGACGCGCTGGCGGTCGGACTGGCCGAGACCCCGGCCGGGCGGATCACCGCCGGGCTGCCGGAGCCGCTGCGCGAGGCGTGCACGCTGCTGGAGGCCGCCACCCGGACCGCGCTGGACAGGATCGGCGAGGTCAAGGCCGACGACCCCGACCCGGTCCGCAAGCAGCAGGCCAAGGCGGTGCTCGACGAGCTGTCGACGACCGCCCAACGGCTGTTGGAGGAGGCCGACCACGACGTCGCCTGGGTGGAGAAGCCGGAGGGTGGGGCCGCGGGTCGCCGGGCACTGGTCGTCGCTCCGCTCTCCGTCGCGGGTACGCTCGCCGACCACCTGTACGACGAGCGGATCGTCGTCGCCACCTCCGCCACCCTCACCCTCGGCGGCAGGTTCGACACGGTGGCCCGGGCGCTCGGTCTGGAGGTGCCGGCCGCCCCGCAGACCCCGGCCGCGGCGCCGGCCCCGGGCGGCACCTCGGCGGAGCAGCCCGGGGCGGCGACGTCGGGGCCGGGTTGGCGTTCCCTCGACGTGGGGTCGCCGTTCGACTACTCGCGCCAGGGAATCCTGTACGTCGCCGCGCACCTGCCCCGGCCCGGCGCCTCGGGTCTGTCCGCCGCCGCCGGCGAGGAGCTGCTGGAGCTGGTCACGGCCCTCGGCGGCCGTACCCTGGGGCTGTTCTCGTCCCGGCGGGCGGCGCTGCAGGCCGCCGAGCTGCTGCGGGCCCGGACCGACCTGCCGATCCTGCTGCAGGGCGAGGAGGCGCTGCCGCTGCTGGTCCGGAGGTTCCGTGAGGAGAGGGCGAGCTGCCTGTTCGGCGTGATGTCGCTCTGGCAGGGGGTGGACGTGCCGGGCGACGCCTGCCAGTTGGTGGTGATCGACCGGTTGCCCTTCCCCCGCCCGGACGAGCCGCTGGCGGCGGCGCGCGCGGCGGCGGTGGACGCGGCCGGGGGTTCCGGCTTCGCCTCGGTGAGTGTGCCGATCGCGGCGGTACGGCTGGCGCAGGGGGTCGGCCGGCTGATCCGCTCGGCGCACGACAGGGGGGTGGTGGCGGTGCTGGACTCCCGGCTGGAGACCGCCCGGAGCTACGGCCCCTTCCTCCGGCGCTCCCTGCCACCGTTCTGGTACACCACCCGTCCCGAGGTGGTCCGGGGGGCGCTGAGGCGCCTCGCAGGCGGCTGAACAGCCGCGCCGAGCGGCCGCCGCCCGGCCGCGGGACCGGCCGGACGGACGGGATCAGGGGTTGGGCGGGGTCACCACCACGGCGTCCGGCGGCACCTCGGGTGGGCGGCGGTGGGCCAGCCGGCGTATCGCCGTGTTGAGGACGGCGACCAGTGGCACCGCGACCAGCGCACCGACGATCCCGGCGAGCACGACACCGGCGGCGATGGCGACGATCACCGCGAGGGGGTGGATCGCCACCGCCCTGCCCATGATCAGCGGTTGCAGGATGTGCCCCTCGACCTGCTGCACCCCGACCACCACACCGAGGATGATCAGCGCGGTGACCCAGCCGCTGTCGACCAGCGCCACCAGTACCGCCACCGCGCCGGAGAGCGTGGCGCCGACGATGGGGATGAAGGCGCCGAGGAAGACCAGCGCGGCGAGCGGGAACGCGAACGGGATGTCGAAGACGACCAGGAAGATCCCGATCCCGACCGCGTCGATGAACGCCACCAGCACGGTCGCCCGGACGTACGCGACCAGGGTCGCCCAGGACGCGCGGCCGGCGTCGTCGACCCGCCAGCGGGCGGCCACCGGCAGCAGCCGGACGAGGAACCGCCAGATCTTGGCACCGTCGCGGAGGAAGAAGAACGTCGCGAACAGCACCAGCAACGTGCCGGTGAGCAGCTCGGCGACGGTGGCCGCGGTGGCGACGGCGCCGCTGGTCAACGCCTGGGTGTTCTCGTTGATCCACCGCTCGCCCTGCTCGACGTAGGAGTCGAGCTGTCGGTCCGACAGGTGCAGCGGCCCGGTCTGCAACCACTCCTGGATCTGCCGTATGCCGCTGGTGGCGTTGCGGCTCAGGTCCGGCACGCCGCGGATGAACTCGTTCACCACGAGGGTGAGGGTGCCGACCACCGCCGCGAACCCGGCGACCAGCACCACGGCGGTCGCCAACGACCGGGGGATGCGCAACCGGAGCAGCCAACCGACCGCGGGAGCCAGCAACGCCGAGAGGAGCAGGGCGATGACCAGCGGGATGATGACTATCCTGATCGTCCCGATCACCCTCAGCAGAGCCCAGGCGACGAGACCGATGACGATCAGTCGCCAGGACCAGGCGGCGGCGATCCGCAGCGCGTGCGGTACGTCCGCGTCGTCCCGGCTCGCCGTCGACGGGTGAAACGCCGGTACGGTTCCCGCCGCGACCGCGGACGGTGGTGGGGGAGCTGTCGGGACCGGCGGCGCGGCGGGCGGTTCGCCCGACGTCGGCTGGTTCTGGTCTGGCGGACCTCCCGCCCGCCGGGACGCGTAGACGCGACGAATCCTCGCTCGTAGCTGGTCGAAGCGGCGCAAGCGCACCTCCTGGCTGAGGAACCGGCCTTCCTACCGTAGCCGCACCGACACAATCCGGCCCGGAGCGCTCGGCGGGCGGCCGACCACCGGCCAGGGGCCCGCGTGGCGGCATCGCACGGTACCGTTTTCGGACGTGACCGCCAACGAGAATTCCGACGTGACCGCCAAGGAGAACAACGAGAACGGGCTGCCCATCCGTCTCCTGCACGACCGGGTGCTGGTGCGGGCGGACGGCAGAGAGGGCGAGCGGCGTTCGGCCGCCGGCATCGTCATCCCGGCCACCGCCTCGGTGGGGCGGCGGCTGGCGTGGGCGACCGCGGTGGGCGTCGGTCCGAACGTCCGCTCCATCGTCTCCGGTGACCGGGTGCTCTTCGACCCGGACGACCGCTCCGAGGTCGAACTGCATGGCCGGGAGTACGTCCTGCTGCGCGAACGCGACGTCCACGCGGTGGCCGCCCGCCGGGTCGAGAACGACTCGACCGGGCTCTACCTCTGACCATCCGGGTGCCCGGCCGCCGACCGCGCCCTCCCACCGTCGGTTCCGTCGCCGCAGCCGATCCGGCACTGTCGTCGCAGCCGGCACCCGACCTCAGCCGTCGTCGATCCGCGTCGCCGACGGCACCGGGCGTCGCCGCCGCCGAGGTGTGGGGCGGTCGTCACCACCGGCGTGGCGGCGGACCCGGGTACCCGTACGGTCCGCCGGGGGCGTGGCCGCCCCCGGCCCAGCCGGGCGCGGGCGGCGCCGGCGTGAGGATGACGGGGATCGGCACCACCGGGTCGCTCGGGGCCGGTACGACCCGGCGCGTCCCGTCCGGGAACGTGAGGTGGTACCGCGTGCCGTCCCAGATGCCCGACGGTGCCTGTGGATCCCGCCCCACGAAGACCTGTCGGACGGCCAGCATCGCGTCGAGAAGTTGCCGCTCCTCGGCCACCGCGCGGGCCAGTTGGGCGGGCTTGGCGTCCAGGCCCCGGACCAGCCCGTCGCGCAGCAGCGCCAGCCGGGTGGCGGTGTGCTGGAAGCTCCGCATCGCGCGCAGGCCCTCGACACCCGCCACCCGCCGGGCCCACCGCCGGGCCGCGTGCCGCCGCCCGAGGCTGCTCAACGCGGCGACCTCCGGCGGGGTGAGCCAGCCCGCGCGCACGTAGTCGGGCAGACGCCGTTCCGTGAGCCGGCCCTCCCAGCCCCGCAGCCAGATCGCGAGCCCCACCATGCCGATGAAGATCGGCACCATGAGGCTGATGTAGCTGTAGAGCATGATCAGCGGCTGCCCGGTCTGCTGGACCAGGGTCGGAGCCAGGTTCCAGGTGCCGTGCAGGATCATCGCCAGCAGCAGGCCGGCCAGGGGAGCGAAGATCCGCACCGTCCGGTCGGCCGACCGGGCCGCGACGCCCAGCCCGACGCCGGTCATCGAGGTGAAGAGCGGATGGGCGAACCCGCTGATCAACACCCGGACGATGAAGATCGCGAAGACGTTCATCGCGCCGGTGGCGGGACCGTACTCGCTGACGCCCTCCGCGTACCCCAGGCCACCGAGGTACAGGATGTTCTCGACCATCGCGAAGCCGATGGCGGACATACCACAGTAGACGATCCCGTCGGTGATGCCCGACCACTCCCGCCGCCGGAAGAGCAGCAGCAGGATCGGCCCGAGTGCCTTCGTCAACTCCTCGATGAAGGGCGCGACCAGGACCGCGACCAGTGAGTCCGACAGACCCGCGGACTCGAACCAGGTCGACGCGAACGTGTTGACCCGCAACGAGGTGTACGTGGAGACCGCCGCGCCCCAGCCGAAGCAGAAGACCAGGTACTTGATCGGCTCCGGCTCGTACCGGTCGAGCCAGAGGAAGCAGGCGACCAGCACCGGCACCGGCAGGATCGCCGCGACCACCCCGACCACCAGCGCCGTGAGGCCGAGCCGTTCACCGAGGGTGACCAACATCAGCACCGCGCACCCGGCGATGAGCAGGATCGCCCCGGCCAGGGCCAGGATGCGACGCCAGCTCAGCCCGGGGCGGGGCGGCCCGGGCGGGACCACCGGACGTCCGCCCGAGGGCGCCGACGGCACCGACCAGGGCGGATGGGGCAACGGCGCGCCGGGGGGCGGGGTCTCGGGCATGCCATCAGCGTAGTCACATCCACCGGCGGCTGGCCCCACCACGCCCGGTCCCGCTATGCTCATCGACAGGTCACGAGCGCCAGCGTCAAGCCCCGGCTTGCTGGCCGGCAACCCTCGTCGAGGTTCGCGGTGGGGTGCCCCGGGTGATGACCGGGTCCAGGCGCGGACACGCGCCGGGCAAGCGCGGGCCCCGATCCATCCCACCCCGGGGTCCCTGGACTGCCGGAGGTCGATGATGCGTTCCACCACCCTCGCCACCTGCCGTACGCTCAGCGGTGCCACGTCCGCGGACAGCACCGACCTGACCGCCGGCGGGGTCGACACGGCCGCCACGTGCGGGGGCATCCTCACCGGCCGCCCCGACGACGTCGCCGGCGGGGCCGGTGTCCCCGCCGACGGCGAGGGCGACGGCGACCCGCTCGACGTGCTCGGCGTACCGGGGCAGATCAACCTCGACTACGCGGCCACCGCGCCCTGCGCCAGGGCCGCGGCCGACGCGGTGGCCAGGCTGCTGCCCTGGTACGGCAGTGTGCACCGCGGCGCCGGCGCGCTGTCCCGACGGAGCACCCTCGCCTACGAGCGGGCCCGGCAGGACGTCGGTGACTTCCTCGGCGTCCGCGCGGACGACCACGTCGTCTTCACCCGCAACACCACCGACTCGCTGAACCTGCTCGCGCGGGCCCTGCCCCCGGGAACCCGGGTGGTGACCTTCGACGGCGAGCACCACGCCAACCTGCTGCCGTGGGCGGCGGGAGCGGTCCGGCTGCCGGTGCCGGACTCTCCCGGCGGGGCGGTCCGGGCACTCGACACCGCGCTGCGACAGCTGCGCCGCGACGCCGGCGGCACGACGCCGATCCTGGTCGCGGTGACCGGGGCCAGCAACGTCACCGGCGAGATCTGGCCGGTCGCGGAGCTGGCGACGGTGGCGCACCACCACGGCGCGCGGCTCGCGCTGGACGCCGCGCAGCTCGCCCCGCACGCCGAGGTCGACCTCGGCGCGCTCGACGTCGACTACGTGGCGATCTCCGGGCACAAGCTGTACGCCCCGTTCGGGATCGGCGTACTGGCCGGACGGGCGGACTGGCTGGACGCGGCACCGCCGTACCTGGCCGGCGGCGGCGCCACCCTGGCGGTCGGGGACGGTCCCCACCACGACGTCCGCTGGGCGGACGGCCCGGCCCGACACGAGGCCGGCACACCGAACCTGTTCGGCGCGGTGGCCCTGGGGGCGGTCTGCGCGGCGCTGGCCCGCGCCGACCGGGCCGCGCTGCACGCGCGTGAGCAGACGCTCCTGGCCCGGCTCCGGGACGGGCTCGCCGACCTCGCGGACGTGGTCGAGCTGCGTACCTTCGCCGCCGACGCGCCCCGGGTCGGGATCGTCTCGTTCGTGGTCGCCGGGCGGGACTCGACGGAGGTGGCCACCGCCCTCGCCGAGGGGTGGCAGATCGGGGTACGGGACGGGCTGTTCTGCGCCCACCCGCTGGCCCGCCGCCTGCTCGGCGAGGCGGCTGCCCGGGCGGGCCGGGACGACCTGCCGCCGACCGCGGTCCGGGCGAGCATCGGCCTGGGCACCACACCCCAGCACGTCGACCGACTGCTGACCGCGCTGGCCACGCTCACCGGTGCCCGCTGAGACCCGCCGCGGCGGGCTGGACCGGCACCGCCACGGGCCGGGCACGGGCGCACGACCGGGTCACCGGCGCCGGCTGGAGCGGGAGGCCGTGCGGCGCTCGCGGGCGGCCGCGGCGGCGGCCCGGGTGGCGTCCTGGGGGTGACCGCCGGCCGCCAACCGCACCAGCCGGTTCGCCTCGGTCCGCTCGATCCCGGTCGCCCGGAGCACGTCGCTGCCGGTCGTCCGCACCTGCGCGATCACCACACTGCCGGAGAACCCGACCCCGGTGTCGTACGCCCGGCCGGCCTGGTGGATCGCGTACAGCGCCTGCTCCCGGGCGGCCTCCGGCTCGACGCCGAGCCCCAGGTCCCTGCGGAGCAGCCGGACCGACTCGGCCAGGCACGCCACCGCGTTCGGCATGGTCTCCGGCACCGGCTCGTCGTCCTCCAGCACGGTCACCGCGCGCCGGATCAGGGTCCCGCTGTTGTGCACGGCGTGCTCGATGAACTCGTAGCTCTCCATGTACTGGCTGAGCGCTCCCCGGCGGTGCCAGCGCACCGGCGACAGGATGGTGGTCTCGCGGCCGCCCTCCAACGCCTCCGTGAAGCCCTGCATGTGCTCCTCGACCTCACGCAGCCGGTCGAGTGCCGCCTGGGCCCGGTCGGCGTCCCGGCCCCGGAGCGCCTCGGCCGTCTCGGCCAGCTCCTTGGTCAGTCGGTCGAGCGCCGGTCGGGCGGCCCGGTCCACCACGCGCAGCGGGTTCAGCGGAAGGACCAGGGCGATGACCAGCAGCCCGGCGAACCCTCCGATCAACGCGTCGACCACCCGGGGGAACTCGATGTCCTCCATGGGGTTGGTCACGGTCACGATCAGCACCGCGGTCGCCGCCGCCTGGGTCACCACGGCCGGGCCGCCGCCGAGGAAGATGGAGACCACGATCGAGAGGAAGACGATCAGGCCGAGCTGCCACGGGCCGTTGCCGGCGAGAAAGACCAGGAAGTCGCCGACGCCGATGCCGACCGCCACGCCGAAGATCAGCTCGACGGTGCGGCGGAACCGCTGCCCCACCGAGGAGGCCACGGTACCGATCGCGGAGATCGGCGCGAAGACCGGCGACGGGTTGCCGATCAGCTCGTGCGAGCCGACCCAGGCCAGCGCCGCCGCCACCGCCGCCTGGAGGGCGAGCAGCAGGTTGAACCGCACCGCGTGCCAGCGGTCCTTCACCGTGACCCGGGACCGCTGCCGTAGCTCTCGTGTCAGCTCCGTGATGCGCTCACGGTCCAGCTCAAGCTCAACCGGCACCTTGCCGATGGTGTCCCGAACCGAGCGCATGCCCGGGACTACCCACTTCCGAACCGGATGAACGCTTCCCGGCCCCGCGACGGCGGGTCGGTCGGCGACGGCCCCGACCGGTGACGGACCGGGGACGACAGCGGTCGGCGACGGGACCAGCGGCGACGGGGCCGGCACCGAAGGCGAAGGCGGCCGACGGTGATCGGTACCCCGCCCGGCGGCTAGCCTGCCAACCATGCCGGATCTCCTCCACGAACTGCGGGCCGCACTCGGCGAATCAGCCGTCCTGACCGATCCCGACTTCCTCCGTGGCTACCAGCGCGACGAGGCCGACCTGTGCGCGGCCGGGACGCCGGTGGCGGTGGTCCGACCCCGGAGCACCGCGGACGTGGTCGCGGTGGTGCGGGCCGCCGCGGCACACGGCGTACCGGTGGTGCCGCAGGGAGCCCGGACCGGCCTGGCCGGGGCCGCCAACGCCGTCGACGGCGCCATCGTGCTCTCGATGACCGGAATGGCCGAGATACTGAAGATCGACCCGGTGAACCGGATCGCGGTGGTGCAGCCGGGCGTGGTCAACGCCGTGCTGGCCGACGCCGTCGCCAAGCACGGTCTGCGCTACCCGCCCGACCCGGGTTCCTGGCAGTCGTCGACGATCGGCGGCAACGTCGCCACCAACGCGGGTGGGATGTGCTGCGTCAAGTACGGGGTCACCACCGAGTACGTCCTCGGCCTGGAGGTCGTGCTGGCCAGCGGCGAGGTGCTGCGGACCGGACGGCGGACCGCCAAGGGAGTCGCCGGGTACGACCTGACCCGGCTCTTCGTCGGCTCGGAGGGGACCCTCGGTGTGATCACCGAGGTGACGGTCGCGCTGCGCCCGGCGGCCGAGGAGTCGCTGACCCTGGTCGCGGTCTTCCCGTCCACCGCCGCCGCCGGCCGGGCGGTGGCGGAGATCTTCGCCCGTGGGCTCACCCCCAGCCTGCTGGAACTGCTGGACCGGACCCACCTGACCGCGATCGAGGCGTACCGCCCGATGGGGCTGCGCACCGACGCCGAGGCGCTGCTGCTGGCCGCCGCCGACACCGGTCCCCGGGCCGCCGCCGACCTGGCCCGGTTGGAGGAGGTCTGCACGCTCAGCGGTGCCGACGAGGTGTACGCCGCGACCGACGCCGAGGAGGCGGCCGCCCTGCTCCAGGCTCGTCGTCTGGCCCATCCGGCGATGGAGCACCTCGCCGCGCGGACCTACCCGGAGGGAAACGGTGGTCTGATCATCGACGACGTCGCGGTGCCCCGCGACGCACTCGCGGCGTTGCTCGACGGGGTGGCCCGGATCGCCGACGAGTGTGGCGTACCGATCGGGGTGGTCGGGCATGCCGGAGACGGCAACATGCACCCGAACATCGTGGTCGACCGGGCCGACCCGGCCAGCCTGGAACGGGGCCGGCGCGCCTTCGACGCGATCATGGAGCTCGGGCTGTCGCTCGGCGGGACCTGCACCGGCGAGCACGGCGTCGGGTTGTTGAAGCGGGACTGGCTGGCCCGGGAGATCGGGCCGGTCGGGATGCGGGTGCACCAGGCGATCAAGAAGGCTCTCGACCCGACCGGCCTGTTCAACCCCGGCAAGGTCGTGTGAGCCACGCGACCGGGGTGGCGCGGCGCGCACCCCGGTCGCGTGGCGCCGCGGCCATCCGGGGCACCTCGGGTCTTCCGGCCCGGGTGGGATGTCGCAGCACGCGGACCCGTCGGTACGCGGGCGCCGTCAGGGTCGGGCCGGGTCCGCGCCGCGGTCGGCGGCGAACCCGCGCACGTCCGGCGCACCGAGCCGGGCCGCGTCCGCGGTGGCGTCGTCGGGCATCCGCTGCGACTGCCGCTCGGCGGCCACCCGGGCCAGGTAGTGCTCGACCTCGCGGGCCCGCACCGAGGCATCCCAGCCGAGCACCCGGCCCATCAACTCCGCCGCCTGCTCGGCCGACTCGGTGCCCCGGTGCGGCGTCTCGAAGGAGATCCGGGTGCGCCGGGTCAGCACGTCGTCCAGGTGCAGCGCCCCCTCGGCCTGGGCGGCGTAGACCACCTCGGCGGCGAGGTACTCGGGCGCCCCGGCCAGCGGTGAACCGAGCAACGGCTCGGCGTCGATCATGGCGAGCAGGTCGGTGGTGAGGTTGCCGTACCGCTCCAGCAGGTGTTCGACCACGCCCACCGACACGCCGTGCCGGCGGGCCAGGTCGGCCCGGTCCCGCCACAGTGCGGCGTACCCGTCGGCCCCGAGCAGCGGCAGCTCGGCGGTGCGGGACGGGCGTACGGCGCCGAGCCGGTGGGCCGCGCGGTCGACGACGTCGGCGGCCATCACCCGGTATGTCGTGTACTTCCCGCCGGCCACCTGCAGCAGGCCGAGCATCGGTTCGTAGACGGCGTGCTCGCGGGAGAGCTTCGAGGTCGACTCCGCCTCGCCGGACAGCAGTGGGCGCAGCCCGGCGTAGACGCCCTCGATGTCGTCGGTGGTCAGGGGCCGGTCGAGGACGGTGTTGACCTGGTCGAGCAGGTACGCGATGTCCCTGGCGGAGGCGGCGGGGTGGGCGCGGTCGAGCCGCCAGTCGGTGTCGGTGGTGCCGATGATCCAGTGTCCGCCCCAGGGCAGGACGAAGAGCACCGAGGTCGGGGTGCGCAGGATCAGCCCCGCCTCCCCGGTGATGGCCGACCGGGGCACCACCAGGTGCACGCCCTTCGAGGCCCGGACCCGCAGCCCGCGACGGACGCCGACGTCGCCGAGCAGCTCGGCCATGTCGTCGCTCCACACGCCGGTGGCGGCGATGACGGTCCGGGCGCTCACCTCGAACTCGGCCTCCGGCGAGCCCGCCGGTGCCTCCATGTCCCGGATGCGCACCCCGGTGACCTCCCGGGCCTGCCGGATCAGGCCCACGACGCGGGCGCTGGTCACCACCGCCGCGCCGAGGCTGGCCGCGGTGCGGGCCAGGGTCACCACCAGCCGGGCGTCGTCGACCTGGCCGTCGTAGTAGCGGATCGCCCCGGCGACCGCGTCCGCGCGCAGACTCGGGAAGATCCGCCGGGTGCTCTCCCGGGTGAGGTGTCGGTGCAGCGGCATGCCACGCCTGCCGCCGACGACGCCGGCGAAGGCGTCGTACACCGCGACGCCGGCGCCGTAGTAGGCGCGTCGCCACAGGCGGCCGGGCAGTGCGGTCGGGCCGCGTCCCGCCGGCAGGGGCACCAGGATCGGGACGGGGCGCACCAGGTGCGGGGCGAGCCGGGTGGCCAGCAGGCCGCGCTCGGTCAGCGCCTCGTGGACCAGGCCGAACTCCAGCTGTTCCAGGTAGCGCAGGCCGCCGTGGATCAGCTTGCTGGAGCGGCTGGAGGTACCCGCGGCGTAGTCCCTCGCCTCCACCAGGGCCACCCGCAGCCCGCGCGACGCCGCGTCGAGCGCGGCACCCGCGCCGGTCACCCCGCCGCCGACGACGAGCACGTCGAACCGCTCGCTGCGCAGCCGGCGCAGGTCGGCGGCGCGTCGGGCCGGGGACAACCGACTGGCCGAGTTTCGGGAAACGCTGGGGTCACGCACCTGTCCACCGTAGCCCCTGTCGGGGCGGCGGAACGACGCCGCCTGTCGCCCGCCCGGTCCCGCCGGCCCGGCGAGGACGTGCCGTCGCCACTCCCAAAAGCTTTGCGTTGCAAAGTATATTGCTGATGCAAAGTCAGCTCCCTCCGGCCGCGCCACGGCCGGGCGGCGGCCGTCGGGGCGAGGACGGGAGCCGTCGAGCGAGGAAGGGAAACGGTGATGGCCTCTCCTGACCACCGGCCGCCGGCCGACACGCTGGCCGAGCTGACGCGGCTGCGCCGCCGCACCCGGGCCAACGCCCACGGCGGGGCCTGGGTCCCGGCACTCGGCGTCGCCCTGCTGCTGCTGGCCAGCAGCCTCCTGTACGCCAGCCCGTTCGGCGGGCCCACGAGCATCGAGATCACCCACCCCTACTGGGCGGGACTGCCGGACGAGCAGCGCGACCCGGTCCTCTCGTACGTCTTCTGGTTCGTCGGGATCCCGCTGCTGTTCGCCGGGACGGCCGCCTGGTACGCCTGGCGGACCCGGCGGCTGGGCCTACGCGTCGCCTGGCCGGTCTTCGCCGTCACCGGTCTCGGGATGCTGGTGCTGCTCGCCGTGCTCGCGTCCGTACCCGAGCGGGCCGTACATCCCGACACCCTCGACGCGACCGGGTGGTCCGCGTTCTGGTGGAGGGCGCTGCTGACCCCGCTGCTGCCGGTGGCGGTGGCCGTCGTCGCGCTCGGCTGGGTCGAACGGAGCCCCGGTCTCGCCGCCGCCGGCGGCTGGATCGCGCTCCTCGCGACCTGGCTGTGCGGCTGGTACCCGGCCGGCCACCTGCCCGGCTGGGCCGCCGACCTCCTCGGCGGGACGGACGGTTCCCTCGGCGGCCAGCTCGCGCTGCGGCCAGGTCACTATCTTGGGCTGATGGGGTTGCCGCTGGTCGTCGTCGCCGTCGTCCACGCGCTCCGCGCCCGCCGGGCCGGTGCGCTGCTGCCGGCCACCGGAGTCACACGTGGCTGAGCAGCAGCCGACCGCCCCACACCCGGCCCTCGCGCTGGACGACACCGTCCACCAACGGGTACGCCTCGGCATCCTCACCGTGCTCAGCGAGGTTCGCGAGTGTCGGTTCGCCACGCTGCGCGACGAACTCGGGCTGACCGACGGCAACCTCAACCGCCACCTGCGGATCCTTGAGGAGGCCGGGCTGCTGCAGGCGATCAAGGGATACGAGGGACGGCGTCCCTGCACCTGGCTCCGGCTCACCCGGCAGGGCCGGGCGGCGCTGCGCGCGGAGGTCGCCGCGCTGGAGCAGTTGGTCCGCCGACTCCGCGACACCACCACCGACGAGCCAGACGTGCGTACCGGCCCGGACTGACGCACCCGGTCCCCGTCCGGCGACGTCCACCCGGAGGTCGCCGGACGGGGTGTCGTGCCGTGCCGGCATGCGGGACGGCGGATCCCTCCCTACCCCGGTCCGGGCCACCCACCGCGGCCGGGCCGGACGCCCTCCACCGTCCCGGTGGGGGTGGACGCGGGCCGGTCGTGGCCGCCGTCCCCGTCGGGGTCCGGGCGGTCGGTGTCACCGTCACCGCCCGGGCCCTGGGCTGGCTCGGCGTGGTGTCCTAGGGTCGGCGATCATGGAAGCCGACTTCTCGATCGTGGCGCTCTCCGACGACCGGGTGCCGGACGTGGTGGGACTGTGCCGTGTCGCGCTGGACCTGTCCGACGACGCCGCCGAGGCGGCGGAGATCGTGGCGCGGCTGCGCGACGACGCACCGCCGTCCGGCGCCACGCGGCGGCGCCACACCGTTGGTCTGGTGGCGCTGGTGGGCGACGCGGTCGTCGGCGTGGCGCTCGGTTCGTTGGCGTCCCAGGACCCGACGGTCGGGCATGTCGACCTCTTCGCGGTCCACCCGCGGCAGCGGGGCCGGGGTCTCGGCCGGGCCCTGCTGACGGCGGTGGAGGCGGCGCTCGCCACCGCCGGTGCCACCCAGGTACGGCTGGCCGGAAACCCCCCGTACTACGCCTGGCCGGGAATCGACGTCCGGTACACCCCGGCGATCTGCACCGCGCTGGCGCTGGGCTACCGCCAGGACGGCACGGCGTGGAACATGACCGTCGACCTGACCGACAGGTCCTCGCCGGCGCTGCGCCCCACCGCCGCCGCCGAGGAGCGACTGGCCGCCCGGGGCGTCACCGTACGCCGCGCCGGGCCGGCGGACGTGGCGGCGGTGGTCGCGTTCGCCCGGCAGACCTTCGGCGGAAGCTGGGACGCCGAGGTGGCGCACTCGATCGGCCGGACGGGCGCGGGATGCCACGTCGCCGTGGGCACCCCGGCCGACGGCGGTGAGCCGAAACTGCTCGGCTTCGCCGCGTACGGATCGTCCCGGCCGAGCTGGTTCGGGCCGATGGGCACCGCTCCCACCGCCCAGGGCCTGGGCATCGGCGGGGTGCTGCTGCGGCGCTGCCTGCGCGACCAGTACGAGGCCGGGCACCGGCGGGTGCAGATCGGCTGGGTCGGCCCGGTGCCGTTCTACGCGCGCGGCGCCGGGGCGAGGATCGAGCGGGTGTTCCTCCAGTATCGGAAGCAGCTCTGACCGGCCCGCCGCACCGGCGCCGGCAACCGGTCCAGCGGCGACGAGGCCTCCTTGCGGCGCCGGACCGTACCGGTCGGCGCGGCGGCGGCCACCGCCACGCGTCACGGCGACGGGTGGGATGCCGCCGGAACGACGAAGGGGCGGGCCGCCGGTGCGACCCGCCCCTGTCGGACGTGGAGTGTGGACTCAGAAGTCCATGTCCCCGCCGCCCGGCGTGTTCGCCTGGGCCGGGGCCTTCTCCGGCTTGTCCGCCACCACGGCCTCGGTGGTCAGGAACAGAGCCGCGATCGAGGCGGCGTTCTGCAGCGCCGAC
>Ga0310834_100394_pt1 | contig 53249 bp, 41 predicted proteins | sample SM_ome_2_FD_201314 | JGI IMG/M metagenome (GOLD analysis project Ga0310834, IMG submission 201314) | Sorghum-adapted microbial communities enriched on stacked mutant (SM) sorghum from Joint BioEnergy Institute, Emeryville, California... ...
GGCACGAAGACCTCCGAGGAGAGTTGGTGTGGTAGCAGCTCCACACTCACTCGGAGGTCTTCACCCCTTGTGGATCTCCAACAGTCGTGTCCCTGTCACCAACCTCTGTGGGTAGTACACCTAGATCAACGGGGCTGGCCGGGAGTTCCCGGGCTAGGCCGGGGGTGCGGGCAGGGTCACGTTGAGCGTGTGCTGGGCCGTCCATGGGATGACGAAGGTGGTGGCGTCGGCGAAGCTCGTGCCGCCGATCCAACCGCCGTACGAACGGCCGTACGCCGACATCGTGTAGTAGATCTTCACTCGCTGGGAGCCCTTCACCTGGGCCGTGTAGGTCGGACCGTCGAGCGAAGAGTAGTCCGCGACGCCCATCTTCTCCCCGGTGTCCGCGTTCACGAACTCGATCCGCGCGAACGCCACCGGTGTCCCGTCCGGCCGGAGTATCTGGCCGGACACGGTCGTGCCCGGACCCACCGAAGTGTTGTAGGTCGTGGTCCTACCTTCCTTGACCTTCACGTGGGCCGCCCGGTCGCGGTTGCCCTCGTCACCCATCCACTCCTGCGCATAGTTCGACGCCGAGAAGAGCAGGGTCCACTGGTACGGCCCGAGGTTGGGCATCGTGTAACGCCCTTGCGCGTCGATGGGGACGAAGTTGTCGCCCGCGCCGTACCCGTAGTCGTGGCTCGACAACCCCACCATGCCCGAGGTGACGGGGGCGCCGGTCGCCTCATCGGTGACGACGCCGGTGATCGTGCCGGCCTTGTCCAACTTGATGGTAGGCAGGGTTACCGCCTGGCCGGCGCTGATCGTGAACGTGCGGGCGTGCTTGGCCTGGCCGACGCCGTGGTTCTGGCCCACCCACTGGTGGCCGTGCACGCCGTCGCGCGCCCAGACGAAGGCCTTGTACGTGCCGGGGGCGATGAATGACCCCTGGACCGCGCCCGAGGCGTCGCTGCAGAAACCGGTCGACATGCCGAGCCGCCACGGTTCGGTGACCGGGACGAGCTGCAGGCACGCGTTGGCCACGGGAGCGTTCGTCTTCCGGTCGACCATGGTGGTGGTGACCGTCGCCCCGGGGACCAGAGTCACCTGCACCGTGGTCGTCGGGTCGCTGGTCACCTCGACCGTGACCTGCGTGTTGAGGTGCGCACCGTCCTGCGGAATCACGTCGACCTGGTACCGGCCCGGCAGGACGTCGGCATCGGTGAGCGTGCCGGTGGTCGTGCACGTGTAGCCGAAGTCGGCGTAGATGCAGAACTCGTTGACCGGCGCGCCGGAGACGCTGTCCACGGCGGTCACGGTGAGCGATCGGAAGGGGACGAGCTGCTCGTCGACCGTGGTGGTGGTACCGGCCACGACGGTCACCGGGTCCGCCTGCTCGGCCGAGAACTTCCCGTCCTCCCACTGGTTGCCGTAGCTGGTGCGGAACTCGATCCGGTAGTCGTCCGGGTAGGCCAGCAGCGTGTAGTTGCCTTGGAAGTCGGTGTAGGCCGACAACATCGCGGTGTCGCTGAAGGCCCAGACCTGGGCGAAGAACACGGGTGAGCCGTCGGCCTGGGTGAGCTTGCCGGTGATGGACCCCGTGGCCAGAAGTTGCTCGTCGATCACCGTCGTGCCGTCCGTCACCACGAACTGCTGAGCCTCGTTTCGGCTGCGCTTACCGGGGACGTACTGGACGAGGTCCCCGCGGCGTACGGACGCGATGTAGGTGCCGGGCCAGACGGAGACCTGGTAGTGACCGGCATTGTCGGTGTACGCCGAGTACGACTGATATGTGGCGACGTCCTGGAGTTCCACCTGCACGCCCGCCACGGGCTGGCCGCCATCGGTGATCGTTCCGGTGACGGTCGCGTACGGCAGCAGCGTCTGGTCCAGCTGAGTGGTTTCGCCGACCGTGACCGGGATCAGGTCGGCGTCCGGGTAGCTGGTGGCGTTGTTCGCGTACTGGGTGGGGGAGGAGAAGTCCCGCCGAAACGACACGCGATAGCTCCCGGCAGGGAGGTACTTCAATGTGTACAGGCCAGTGCTGTCCGTGGTCGCGAAGGCAGCGCCGCTGTCGCCGTACGCGTTGACCTGGACGTTGACCGCCGGCGTACCGTCGGAGTTGGTGACGTGACCGGAGATGACGCCGTAGGGGCGGACCTCCTCATTGACGGTGGTCGTCTGGCCGCCCGTCACGGTGATGACGTCGGCCTCCTCGAAGGACGTCTTCTGGTTGCTCCACTGTTGGTAGGAGCCAAGGTAGAACTGCACCTTGTAGTCGCCGGCCCCCAACCCGGTGACTTCGAACGCGCCGGTGGCGTCGGTGCTCGCGCTGCCGGCCCACCCGTAGTCCGTGTCGTAGACGGTGACGAAGGCGTACGGGACGGGGTCGCCGCCGTCGGTGAGGTGCCCGGCGATCGAGCCGGTCTCCTCCGCGAACGCGGCCGGCAGTGTCACGGCGCCGACTCCGAGGACCACGGCGCTGGCAATTGCTACTGATAATGCCCGCTTTCGGGACAGTAAGGTCACTTTTCGCCTTTCTGGTCGGGCGGTACGGCTTCGGCGCGACAGCATACGGTGAATCGGTAGCCGTCGCGGTACCGATGTTTACGGCCGCAACGTTCGGTCAGCGATGCCCCGGCTGCTCGTTCAGCGTCGGACCGGCGCTGGCGCAGTCTCGGCAGGGCGGGCCGTCCGCAGGCATCGTCCTATCGGCCTGTTATCAAGTTGTGATCGTTTAGGGTCTGTGGACGGAACCAGCAGCTACATCTACGACGCCGACGGCAACCTTCTGCTGCAGAAGGAACCCGGCAAGGTCACGCTGTACCTGCCGGGGCAGCAGACCACGCTCGACACGGCCACCAACACCGCCACGAGCGTGCGCTACTACCCGCTGCCGGGCGGCAACCTGGCCATCCGTACGGGTACCGGGACCAGCTACCGGTTCGCCATCGTGGACCCGCACGGCACAGCCGACCTGCTGCTCGACAACATCGGGCAGACGCCGACCTGGCGGCAGTTCGCCCCGTTCGGCGCCCCGCGCGGTGCCGCCGTCACCTGGCCGGACAACTGCGGCTTCCTCAACGCTCCGGTCGACGGCAACACCGGGTTGAGCATCCTGGGGGCTCGGCACTATGACCCGACGCTGGGCCGCTTCATCAGCCTCGCCCCGGTCGTCGACGGCAGCAACCCGCTGTCCGGGGACGGCTACGCCTACGCCCAGCACAACCCGAACAGCTTCAGCGATCCCCACCGCAAAACGCCCGTCTCCTCGTACGCGTTGATGATGTCCAACTCTTCCCTCGCAGTCTTCAATAGAGGCAGTCCTTCGGGCTGGTTGATCGGATCGGTCCGCAACCCCGATCTCAGGCCCGAAGGACCCTCTAGATCAACTCAGCCCCTGCGAGGTGGGGACTTTCGCTGGCCACAACCGGAGACTTTTCCATGGCCACGGACATGGAGTTGCTTGGTTGGTTGATGCACGAAGGGTACGTGCTTGGCTCGTCTGGTCCTGAGTTCATCGTGCCGCCTCGGCTGCAAACACGCCCGGCCGTCTGTCGAAGGCACGCCGTCGATAGGCCGGATGGGACACGGCCGACGCCCGGGCCGGTTGAGACGGGCGGCGGGCTGGCCGGGTAGCGTGCAGTGACCGGTCCGTCACTGAGCGGAGCGCCCACCTGAGCCGGTTCGTCTGCTCCTGCGGTGGAGACGAGGAGCGGGGTCCCGTTCCCTGCCATCGTGCTCGGCCTCGTGGCTCCTCGTCGTCGGGTTGTGGTCGGGGTATCGTTACCGCGATCAAGGACCTCACTGTCCGAAGGGGTCGAGGGCCTGGCTTGCATTTTGCGACAGAAGGGATTTTGTGAAGACGACGTACGACTCGGGCGCTGATGCGGCGTACATTCACCGTGTCGCCGAAATGCCATTCGCCGAGGGGAAAACGGCGTGGACCGGCTGGACTGTGCTCACCGGAATGACGATTTCCGGTGACCTTGGCCTGGGCGGGCAACGTTTCGACATTGAGTCACTCGGCGTGGCGAGATTTCTTGAACCCGAGGCGCTGGCCGATTTCTCGACGAACACCGTGAACGCACCTCGTTGTGGTGGATGATCTCCGTTGGTATGGATTAATCAGTTGCGATCTGATGTGAGTGGGCGTTCGCGGCGCGGGATGCTGGCGGCCGTCGTCGGTTCTTTGCTGGTGGGTGGTCTGGCCAGCTGTGACACGGACACCGTGCTGGGTGTGTACAACGGGTGTGGCTTCCCGATCGACGTGGCGACCAACACCATCAATGATGTACGTGTCTCAACCTTCAACGAGCTTGACGAAGGCGAACGCTACACGTGGTTGGCGTCAGAGGCGTCGACCGAGTTCTTCGTCTGGGTGCGTGTGTCCGAGGGGGAGCCGGTGAAGGAGTTCACGGTGCAGCGTGACGAGTTGGTTCCGCCGCCGGAGGAGTACGACCACGACTTGGAGATTGTGGTGGAGGGTGATCGTTGCCCGGTTGAGGACGGCCCCTGACGCGGGCCGGAACACCGACGACAGAGCGTGGGGAGGCCGAGAAGCGGAACCACACGAGGTCGGGTTGGTGCTCGTGCGGTGAATACGGTCAACCGACGTCGTCGGCGCCGGCTTTGCCCTCGACGAGGATCTCGTCCGAGGTGCTGAGGGCGGCCGGCGCTTTCATTGACGCAGACCAGTTCTACGAGTAGGTCCAGCCCGCCTGCGCGGTCGTCGGATGACCCTGTCGGCATGCTCGCCAGGGATGTCGGCTGGGCCGGGACGGTGAGGACGTGGTGGTCGCCAAGCGTCTGGTGTCGGCAGTTGTCGCGGTCGCGGTGGCGGGCGCGGTCGGGGCCTGCATCCTCGAGTCCACGCCACGGCGTGGCACGTGGACTCCAATCCGCGGCTGGTGAGGCTCAAGCGCGGGGCGACGAGGTGGCGGTGACCAAGGGCTCCAGCAAGGTCGTCTTCCGCTCCGTCCCCCGACGGATGGCGTGACGCTGCCCCCCCGGTGTCAGGAAGGACGCCTTGTTGGGCAAAAAGCGTCAAGAGGGCGTCCTTCCTGACACGAGGGTGGCTAGGTGCGCCGTGACCTTGGCGACCGATGGCCCGTGTCCGGAGTGTACGGTCTACATAGGACGCATAGCGGAGCGCCCGGCGGACGGCGAGGCCGGGTGGTGCCGGTCGGCGTCCCGGTCTGTGTTCCTGGCCGCCGGATAGAGCCGACGCCAGCCCGAGCGTCCCGAGACGCCACGCGCCCGTGACCATCGGTCCATCGACCGCCGCACCCATGCCGTGGTGTCGGGCCGTCCCTAGGATGATGGGCCGTGACGGAGCGGACGCGCTGGTTCAGGGGTCGCCTGGGTGTGTTGCTGACCGTGGCGGTGTGTGCACTGGTCGTGATTGTGGGGGCGGGTGTCTGGGCGGCCGGGAGTACCGTGCGGTGGTTGGAGCGGCAGGTGGATCGGGCGCTTACCGACAGCTCGGTGTTGGCGGCCGAGGACCGTCTCATCGAGGCGGGGTGGGAGTTCGCCCGGTCGCTTGAGCGGGTAGCCGAGCGTTCGTATCCGACGGTGTCGGATGTCGCGGCCGCGGCAGCCGACTCGGGTTTGGCGGTGGCGACGCTCGGCGTTGCCCCGACGGTCCTGCGCGCGGTGGTCGTAGGGGTGAAGCGGCAGGTGCCGAGCGAGGGCACGGTTGAGGATGTATGGATGTGTTTTGATGTCAGGGTTCCCGTGCCCGGTGGCGTGGGGTCGGGTGCTGAGGTCGAGTCCTGCCGTGGGATAGGTAGCTGGGACCCGCTGGAGCACGCGGCTCGGTGGCTGGATCAAGGCTATCTGGCGGCGGAGCTCGGGCGTCGACTGGTTGCGGAGTCGCCGGCCGATGGGGCGGGGCCATCGGTGGGATCGGTCATCGACGGGTTACGGGTCGTGGCGGCGGAGCGTGACGGTGCGACGGTGACCGTCTATGCGGTTGACGAGGCGGGCACAGTCGTGCTGGGGACGCCGGATGCGTACCTGTACGGCGTACGTGTGGTCGCCGGGCCGGGGGGTTCGACGGTCGAGGCGGTGAGCCTTCCGGTCGAGCTTGATCCGGCCATCCGGGCTCAGGCGGAAACCGAGGCGATCGGGCTGGCTGAGGCAGTGTGGCCGGGTGCTTCATGGCTGCTTCTGGACGCCGGCGGGGTCCGGGGACTGGACCTGGATCGGGGGAAGCTGGTCACTGTCGTTGGCTATGAGGCGACGGCGGACGGCTTGACGCTGCACCTGGCCGTCGAGGTGGTGGCGGGCGGTCGAAGGGTCGACAACCCGTCCCCGTCCCCGATCGTCGTCTGCGTCGACGTCGTTACCGAGGGCTGGGGCAACAACACGTTGACGAAGTCCATCACCGTCGCCCAGTGCCCGTACCCCCTCATCCCGTCCGCCTGACCCGCGGAAGGGGGCCGCGGCTGACGCGGGTGTGCGTCAGCCGCGCAGGGCCTGCTGGAGCTGGGCCTTGGTCATCTTGGAGCGGCCGGGGATGTTGCGTCGGCCGGCCTCCGCGTAGAGCTCGGCCCGGCTCAGGTTCCCGCCGCCGGAGCGGTACAGCTCGGCCTTGGTGGGCGTGCGGGGCTTGTGCGACGACTTCATCGTGGGCGACGGCTTGCCGAGCTCCTGCCAGCTGGATTCGGTCATGTTGATGCCAAATCGCTTGGCGGCGCGCTTGATGCGGCGGAACGCCTCGTCGCGCTCGGCGTCGGTGGCGTCCCGGACCTGGTCGAAGCGCGCGATCGCGTTGCGTACGTGGGTCGCGTCGTGGATCGGCTCCTTGCGCAGCCGTGGGAAGGCGAACTGATTCTCGGGCAGCGCGGCGCGGGTGGCCGACGACAGACCGCCGGACCTTCTGCGTTCATTGGCCATACCCATCGACTACCCGGGGGCCGGCCCGGCATGCCGGGAGGTCCCGCCGGTACGCGTGAGGGCGCAGGGGCGGGTGGGACCAGTACGAACGCGGGAGGCGTCAGCTCGCCTGGCTGACTCAGCGGACGGGGCCGGTGGGGCCGCCGCGCCGACGCAGGTACCGCTCGATCTGCTGGGCGATCTCGTCGCCCGAGCGGGGCGTGAGGTCGGCGCCGGCGCGCTCCTCGAGCTCCCGGACGTACGCGGCCAGCTCGGCGTCCTGCTCGGTGGCGGCCCGGACCCGCTGCTCCCACAGGGCCGCCTCCTCCGGCAACGACCCCATCGGGATCTGCACATCCAGGACCTCTTCGATCCGGTGCAGCAGGGCGAGGGTCGCCTTGGGGCAGGGCGGGTTGTTCGCGTAGTGCGGCACGTGCACCCAGAACGACACCGACTCCACCTCGGCGGTCCGGCAGGCGTCGTGCAGCACCCCGACGATGCCCGTGGGGCCCTCGTACCGGCTCGGGGTGATGCCGTACCGCTCGATGTCGCTGGGGTTGTCGGCGCTGCCGGTGATCGGCAGCGGCCGGGCGTACGGCACGTCGGCCAGCAGCGCCCCCAGCAGGACGACCTTGGACACCTCCAGGCTGTGGCAGATCTCGAGCACCTCGTTGCAGAACGAACGCCACCGGGTGCTCGGCTCGATCCCACGGATGAGCACGACGTCGGTGTCGGCCCCGGGCGGGCTGGCCGCCGTGACGTACGTGGTCGGCCAGGTGATGCGCCGGCCCGAGTCGGTGTAGCTCACGGTGGGCCGGTTCACCTGGAAGTCGTAGTACTCCTCCGGGTCGATGTGCCCCACCGACTGGGCCGACCACACCCGCTGCAGGTGCTCCACCGCGGCGGTCGCCGCGTCGGCCGCGTCGTTCCATCCCTCGAAGGCCGCGATGGCCACCGGGTTGCGCAGCAGGGGCAGGCCGTCGAACTCGCTCACGTCCGCCAGCCTATCCGGACGGGTTACGCGTGCGACGGCTGCGCATGCCGGCGGTTAGCCTGTATGGGTGGTCAACCGTATGCGTGCCAGCCGATCGTCCAACCGGTTCCTGGAGGCCATCCAGGACCGGGTCCTCGTCGCCGACGGGGCGATGGGCACGATGCTGCATGCGGCCAACCCCACGGTCGACGACTACCAGGGGCACGAGGGCTGTTCGGAGATCCTCTGCCTGACCCTGCCCGACGTGGTGCGCGGCATCCACGAGGCGTACCTGCGGGCCGGCGCCGACTGCGTGGAGACCAACTCGTTCGGTGCGAACCTCACCGCGCTGGGGGAGTACGGCCTGGCCGACCGGATCTACGAGCTGTCGCTGGCGGCGGCCCGGCTGGCCCGCGAGGTTGCGGACGGATATTCGACACCGGACCGGCCGCGGTTCGTGCTGGGCTCGATGGGGCCGGGCACCAAGCTGCCGACGCTCGGGCACGTCAGTTACGCCGAGCTGCGGGAGGGGTACCGCCAGAACGCGGCCGGGCTGATCGCGGGCGGGGTCGATGCGCTGATCGTGGAGACCTGCCAGGACCTGCTGCAGACCAAGGCGGCGATCGTCGGGGCGCGGCGGGCGATCGCCGAGTCGGGTCGGGACGTGGCGATCATCGCCCACGTCACCATGGAGACGACTGGCACCATGCTGCTCGGCACCGAGATCGGGGCGGCCGTGACCGCGCTGGTGCCCCTGGGCATCGACCTCATCGGCCTGAACTGCGCCACCGGCCCGGCCGAGATGTCCGAGCACCTGCGGTACCTGTCGCAGCACGCTCCGTTGCCGCTGTCGGTGATGCCCAACGCGGGCCTGCCCGAGCTGACCCCGTCCGGCGCCCGGTTCCCGCTGCGCCCGGACGAGCTGGCCGAGGCGATGCGGCGGTTCGTGGGGGAGTACGGCGCCCGTCTCGTGGGTGGGTGCTGCGGCACCACCCCGGAGCACATCGCGGCCGTCCGGGCCGTGGTGGACGAGGTCGCCCCGGCCGAGCGGTCGCCGAAGCCCGAGCCGGGGGCGTCGTCGATCTACCACCACGTGCCGTTCGCCCAGGACACCAGCGTGCTCATGATCGGCGAGCGGACCAACGCCAACGGGTCCAAGGCGTTCCGCGAGGCCCTGCTCGCCGGCGACTACCAGAAGTGCGTGGAGATCGCCCGCGACCAGGCCCGCGACGGTTCCCACATGCTGGACCTCTGCGTCGACTACGTGGGACGCGACGGGGCGGCCGACATGCGGGAGGTCGCCGGGCGGTTCGCCACCGCGTCGACGCTGCCGATCATGCTCGACTCGACCGAGCCGGCGGTGATCGAGGCCGGGCTGGAGGTGCTGGGCGGCCGGTGCATCGTCAACTCGGTCAACTTCGAGGACGGGGACGGACCCACCTCGCGGTATGCGCGGGTGATGCCGGTCGTGGTCGAGCACGGCGCGGCCGTGGTGGCGCTGACCATCGACGAGGAGGGCCAGGCCCGGACCGCCGAGTGGAAGGTGCGCGTCGCCTCGCGCCTGATCGACGACCTGACCGGCCGGTGGGGGCTGCCCCTGTCGGACATCCTGGTCGACTGCCTGACCTTCCCGATCACCACCGGTCAGGAGGAGACCCGTCGCGACGCTCTCGAGACCATCAACGCCATCCGGGAGATCGCGGCCCGCTACCCGGGCGTCAACTTCACCCTCGGCATCTCGAACGTCTCGTTCGGCCTGAACGCGGCGGCCCGGCAGGTGCTCAACTCGGTGTTCCTGCACGAGTGCGTCGCGGCCGGGCTCACCTCGGCGATCGTGCACGCCAGCAAGATCCTGCCGATGTCGAAGATCCCCGAACGGCAGCGCGAGGTGGCGCTGGACCTGATCTACGACCGGCGCCGCCCCGGCTACGACCCGCTGGCCGCGTTCATCGAGCTGTTTGAGGGCGTCGACGCGACCTCGGCCCGGCAGTCGCGGGCGGCCGAGCTGGCGGCGCTGCCGCTGGAGGAGCGCCTGCGGCGGCGGATCATCGACGGGGAGCGTAACGGCCTGGAGGCCGACCTCGACCTCGCCCTGCAGTCCCGATCCGCCCTGGAGATCATCAACGAGGTCCTCCTGGAGGGCATGAAGACCGTCGGCGACCTGTTCGGGTCCGGGCAGATGCAGCTGCCGTTCGTGCTGCAGTCGGCCGAGGTCATGAAGGCGGCGGTCGCCTACCTCGAGCCGCACATGGACCGGGTCGCCGCCAGCGGCAAGGGCCGCATCGTGCTCGCCACCGTCAAGGGCGACGTGCACGACATCGGCAAGAACCTCGTTGACATCATCCTGTCCAACAACGGGTACGAGGTCATCAACATCGGCATCAAGCAGCCGATCTCGGCCATCCTCGAAGCGGCCGAGGCGCGCAACGCCGACGCCATCGGCATGTCCGGCCTGCTGGTCAAGTCCACCGTCGTCATGAAGGAGAACCTGCAGGAGATGGACGCCCGGGGCGTCGCCCACCGGTGGCCGGTGCTGCTCGGTGGGGCCGCGCTCACCCGGGCGTACGTCGAGGACGATCTGCGGGCGCTCTACTCCGGTGAGGTCCACTACGCTCGGGACGCCTTCGAAGGACTGTCCATCATGGACCGCATCATGGCGGCCAAGCGGGGCGAGACGGTGACCGTGGACGCCGAGCGCGAGGCCGCGTTGGAGGCGCGTCGGGCCCGGCGGGCGGCGCACCGCGCTCGTGTGTCGGCCGACCTGCCGCCCTTGGACGACGACTCGGTGCGCTCCGACGTCGCGTCCGATGTGGACGTACCTAAGCCGCCGTTCTTCGGCACCCGGGTCGTGAAGGGCATCCACTTGGCCGACTACGTGTCCATGGTGGACGAACGGGCGCTGTTCCTCGGCCAGTGGGGCCTGCGCGGCACTCGGGGCGGGACCGGACCGTCCTATGAGGAGCTCGTGGAGACCGAGGGCCGGCCGCGCATGCGCTACTGGCTGGACCGGCTGGTGGCCGATCAGGTGCTGGAGGCGGCCGTGGTCTACGGCTACTTCCCCTGCTACTCCGAGGGCAACACGCTGGTCCTGCTCGACGAGGACGGGGTGAGCGAGCGGGCCCGCTTCGCCTTCCCCCGGCAGCGGGCTGGCCGGCGGCTGTGCATCGCCGATTTCTTCCGTCCGCGCTCGGCGGGGCAGCTGGACGTCGTGGCGCTGCAGCTGGTCACCATCGGCCGGCCGATCTCCGAGTACGCCGAGAAGCTGCGCGTGGCCCACCAGTACCGGGACTACTTCGAGGTCCACGGCCTGTCGGTGCAGCTCGCCGAGGCGCTCGCCGAGCACTGGCACAAGCGCATCCGGTCCGAGCTGCGGCTGCCATCCGGCGAGACGGTCGCCTCCTTCGACCCGCCCACGCTGGCCGGCATCCTGGCCACCGACTACCGCGGCTGCCGGTACTCCTTCGGCTACCCGGCCTGCCCCGACCTCGAGGACCGGGCGAAGATTGCCGCCCTGCTCGACCCGTCGCGCATCGGCGTGGAGCTGACCGAGGAGTTCCAGCTCGACCCGGAGCAGTCCACCGACGCCCTCATCGTCCACCACCCGGAGGCGTCGTACTTCAACGCCAAGTGACGGCCACCGCCGTTACCGCCCCGTGACCTCGCGGTCATCGGAGAGGCGCCGGCAAGGCCGGAGTTGAACTATGCCGGCTGGAGCCCGCCTTGGCTAGCGCTTACGAATCGAGACGGGCGGCCGGGCTGTAGGCGGTCGCCGGTGGTGCCGTCGGTGGATCCACCGACGGCACCACCGTGGACGCTGAGACTGTCGTGTCAGGACAGACACGGCGCCGGTCTGCTCCAGCGCCGAAACCGCCCGGCGGGTAACGCTACGACCGGCTCCGCTTGCGCGGACGCTGGTCGATGGGGATGCCGGCCGTGCCCGTGACCGCACGGTTCGCCGACATGGGGCCCAGGTTCTCCGAGAGGCGGATGGTGCCGTTGCCGACGATGAACGCGAAGATGTCGAAGACCAGAATCACCGGCGCCGACACCTTGAAGTTCACCCTACCGTCGAGCGTCAGGCCCATCTGGGTGAAACCGTCGCGCACCTCGCCGGCCTGGAAGTTCATCGAGGACGTTCCCGGCCAGACGGGACTGTCGTACAGCGACACGAAGCCGTTGGCGGTCGCGTTCATGACCAGCAACGTGCCCTGGACGCCGACGATGCCGAACTCGTAGTACCACTCGCTGAAGTCCAGGATCAGGTCCGGCACGTTGTCGTTGTTCTTCGGCAGCACTCGGCCGGCCGAGTCATAGTTGGCCGAGCCCGGCACGACGAAGTCCCGGCCGTAGAAGCCGTTCGGCATCAAGAAGTTCGGAATGGTGACCAGCCACCGCTCCGGCGTGATGGGCAGCACCGAGGTGCTGAACGCGGGGGAGAGACGACCGATGAACTTCTCGGTGACGGTGCCGCCGGGCGTGTCGATCTGGTCGCCCACGGTGTAGAGCGCACCGTACTCGTCCGCAAAGACGCTACCGACCGGCGCGTCGAAGGTCGGCCCGCCCGGCGTGAGCTGCAGCGGAGCCCCTCCGGCCTCGTTCTCCAGCCGCACCGTCGGCTTCTCGAGACTGTTGTTGACGATGCCGGTGGTGCTGTCACCACCAGTGTTGACCTGGCCCTGAATGACGGGAAGACCATCGGCCGCCGCCGCGGGCGAGCCGATCGCCGCCGCCGCGACACCGGCCACTCCCGCTCCGGCGGCAATTGTTCCCGCCCGCAGGAGGGTGCGACGTGATACCTCGCGAGGGCTGTCTTCTGACGTGCGAGGGCTGTCCTCTGACATGCTGTTCCCTTCCGTGTCGGTATGCCCACGCAGGTGCCGGCCGGGTCATCTGAGCTCTGCCGACGTGCGTCGCTGACCCCGGCGGCGTTGCCGTAGGCGCGACGATGCCCCTGAAATCGTAAAATCGAAGTAGCTAACACTTCGTCTTCCAATCGAGAGGGCACCGACTGGGTGAGATTACTACGGCTGGTCGGGTGACACGAGTAGCGATTTCAACGCCCGAATGGTCCGGGTAGGAACCTGTCGCCCGCTTCGTGACGTGGGCAGCTATTGCTATTCTGCGCTGCATATATTCACGGGGCATTGTTGTGAGGAGACGCAGTGTCGGACCGCATTCGGGCCATCCTCGCCGGGGTGGGCATCCTGGCGGCGCTGGTGACCGGGTACTTCGGCTCCTGGCTGGGCGACGCCGTCACCGGCAACGCCAGCGGGTCGAGATCGACCGGTGCTACAAGTACTACTCCTGGATGGAGGAGGAGCAGCACCGCTGCGAGGGCTACTGGGGCAAATTCCCCCAGTCGGTCTCCGGTCCGGTGGTGGGCGTGCCCATTGACCTCACGCGGGCCGCGCTCGTGGATCCGCTGTATCAAACCCAGTACGGAACCGAGATCGTGCGGGAGTCGTACCCCAGTTCCGTGTTCGCGGTCATCCGAGGCGACGCCGCCGTGGTCGTCCCGACGGCGAACCTCGTGCTGGCCCCGATCGGCCTGCTGGTGACCGTGGCCTGCGGCGGGGTCCTCGTCGCCCCCGCGTTACGTCGACGCCGGACCAGCGACGCCGGACGGGCCAGCGACGCCGGCCGGGACGGTGACGTCGGACGGGGAGCGGTGACGCCAACCGAGTCGGTGACGTGAGGCCGGGCGCGTCAGGGGTTGACGAGCTCGGCTGGCAGGGGAACGCCGACGGCGGCGCACCCGGCGGCGAGGTGGGTCAGGGCGGCGACGACTTCGGCGGACGCGGCTTGCCGCTGCTCCGCGGGCAGGGCGGCGACCATCTCGAACGCCTCTCCGGCTGCCCGGAGGTTCGTATTGGTGCTGTTGGTCAGACCGGCGACGATCGCGGAATCGACATCGCCGATTCCGCCCCCGGACTCGTGCAGGGCCCGGACGCTTTCGCAGGCGGCCACGCCGGTGTCGGGGGTGGTCGTGGGGGCGGTCGTCGTCTGCGCGTCCCCTTCCGTCCTGATGAGCACGAGATACGCGTATGCCGCGCCGCTGCCCACCATGAGCAGGAGGCCGACGACGAGGGCGAACACGGACTTGGCCACGCCCCCAGGGTTGTCGACGGCTGTCACGGTCGCCACTGGCCGAACGGTCAATGGCGCGGGGAGGCCACGAGCCGACCGCGGCGGCGGAAAGACTTACGCGCTGGTGGCCCGGGGTTGAGACATTCGCATCATCCAGTGGCTGGACGGGATGCGGGTCACGTCGTTCCAGATCTCACCCTCGACCCGGCCGAATTCGACGCCGGCCATTTCGACGTACCGCTCCGGTGTGCGAACGTACTCGCCGCGGTCGTTCGCCGACATCCAGCGGGAGATCCGACCCTGCGAGGGCTCGAAGGTCGGATCGACACTGATGACCACACCGCCGTCCGCCAGGGCCGCGGCCGCGATGCTGAGCAGCTCCGCCGAGTCCTGGTCCGACAGGTGGTGCAGCAGGCCGAAGAGCAACACCTTGTCGAACTTGGGCAGGGTGGCCAGGTGCTCGCGGGTGAGGATCTCGCAGCGAAACTCCGCCTTGTGGCCCCACCGCTTGCGGGCGTGCTCGATGTACCGCTGCGAGGTGTCGAAGCCGACGTACGTCACCTCCGGCAGGCGGTCGAAGTAGTAGGCCGGCCCACAGCCGACGTCCAGGACCTTGTCGCCGGGCTTGATCTCCTCAATGCAGCGGTACCGCAGCCCGTCCGCGCCGACGCCCTTCTGCAGGGCAACGTAAAGTCGCTCGTGACCGAGCAGCCCTTTCACGAGGGACAGCATGAAGACGTCTCCCAGTGGCTTCGCGTCCGTCGAACCCGGGCGAGCCGGGCCGTGACGCGGACTCTAGCAGGCTGGGAACGACGCCAGTAGCCCGCGCTCGCGCCCCGGGACAGCCCGGACCGACCGCGGGCCGACCCGGTGACCTTACCCGAGTTCATAGACGGCAACCTTTCCGTTGTCGTAGGCCAGCGTCGCCAGGGACGCCAGGTCGGGCGACTCGGCACGTACGGCCCGCACAGCGACGAGGTAGCGCACCCCGTGCTCGCGCGCCAACTGCTCGAGCACCGCCGGAGTGGGGTCGTAGAAGGCGCGGTCGTTCAGGTCGAGGAGATCGGGATCCCAGAAGGGTCCCCAGATGTTCGGCTGGACGCGCGGCGCGAACGACCAGCCTTCGACTAGGACCGCTCGCTCCGAGTAGGCGCTGAGCCAGAAGGACCGGTAGTTGTCGCATTCGTAGACCGGCATGGTGCAGTGCTGGTTGGTCGCCACGATGTCCGTCGGGTCGCTGTGGTCGCGGACCCAGCGCGCCGCGTCGACCTGCGAGGCGGCGACCGGCACCTTCTCCTCATACGGGCCGCCGGGCACGCCCCAGCTCATCCGGACGTCGAGGGGCAGGCCCGGGGCGCCGGCGAACAGCACGCCCAGCAGCAGCACCGCCCCGCCTTTACCGTGCAGCACCGGCCACCGGCGCTCGGCCAGCCGCCAGGCGATCCCGCCCACGAGCGCCACGCCGGCCAGCGTGGCCGCGAGCACGAGCATGGGGATGATCGGGCCGTAGCTGCCCCGGACCGGATACGTCGACGGGGCCCAGCGCCACGCGATCGCCGTGAGGACCACGGCGAACACCGCGCCGAACGCCGCGAGCAGGGCCCGACCCCGCCGGGACAGGCTCGCCCGCTCGACGACCAGCGCGAAGCCCCAGGCCGACAGGACCAGGCTGAAGGGGAACCCGGCCCGGGTGAACCACGTGGCCGCGTACCCGGAGAAGATCAGGAACAGGGCCGGGCCGGTGATCGCCCCGCCCAAGAGGAACCACTGCACTGCCGTGAGGCGGCCCCGACGGAACCAGGCCAGCGGCAGGATCCCGGCGGCCCGCAGCTGCAGGTGAAGCACGAACGCGACGAAGACCGCCGCGACGATCAGGTAGTGGGTGACGGGGTTCCGTCCGGCCACCTGCCAGTACCAGTTGATGTTGGCGAACGGGCTGATGGCCAGCCCGTAGCGCTTGAACGCGAACACGAGGGCCAGGGCGAACAGCTGCGCGCCGGCCACCGCGGCCCCGAGCGCCACGACGGGCCACGAGATGCGGCGCTGCAGCACCAGCACGGCCGCCCCGGCCAGCGCCAGACCGCCGAGCGCGACCGGCAGCGAGCTCGCCTTGGCGGCGCTGGAGGCCACGGCCAGCAGCGCCACCATCACCCAGGCGCCTCGGCCGAACGCGGGAATCGGCGAGTCACCGTCGCCGCGAGGAATGCGGTCGGCGATCGCGCCGATCAGCCCGACCAGCAACGCCCAGCTGTACGTCATCGACAGGCTCGGCCAGATGACGAACGTGACCTGGGTGCCGAACGGCGGCCAGGGAACGGCGGCGAAGTCGAAGTCACCGATCACCGCGAACAGCAGTGCGGCGAGGGCGCCGGCGACGGGCCGGCCGGTGATCCGCCAGGTGACCACCGCCAGCAGCACCGTGGTCAGCGCGCACACCGCGGGGACCATCAGGCGCATGGTCAGCACGGGCAGGTCGATGCCGCCGACCAGGCTGCCCATGGCGATGTGCACGAATGCGAACCAGTGGTAGTGCAACGGTTCGCCCGCGACCTGCGGCAGGTCCAGCGGGAAGTTGCGCTTGGCCTCGGCGGCCAACGACAGCTGGTAGGGCAGGTCGAGGAACTGCCGGCTCTCCTCACTGTCCGGCAGGATCGGGTTCTGGGAAAAGAAGACGCCGTACAGGTAGAGCGAGAAGAAGCTGACCGCCCCGGCCACCGTCCACGACCAGGCCTGGCTCGGCCGGGTCGGATAGTCCCGAACCCACCAGTGACGCCGCAGCGCCGGGACGGCCAGGAAGGGGACGTACACCAGCGCGGGCCACAGCCACATGACCGCGCGCAGGTCGAGCGCGCTCAGCAGCGCCCACCCCGCCAGCTCAAGGGTCAGGCCGATCGCCGTCCCGAACGCCAGGTCCTCGACCAGCGTGTGCGGATGCCGGCGCAGCACGCGGAAGACGAGCGTCCCCGGGACAATGACGGTCAATATCGCGTACGCCGCGTACTTGAGGATGTCGACGGGCGACGTGCCCGCGGCCACCAGAACCGCCGCCGTGACCAGGACCGCGGTCGCCAGGGGCAGCCACCGGAGCCAGGCCGCTGGTGGGGCCGGGCGCGCCGGCTCGTGACTGACGCTCTCCGTCCGGGCTGGTGCCTTTTGGTCCTGTTCTCGGATTTTGTCAACGATCGACACCTGCACCTCGCCGGATCAGACTGGTCGCGCCGGAGCAAACTGGTCGCGGTGGGCCGAGGGTGCCTGGCCGGCCCGGACCGGTGAGATGAGAAATGATGCCACATCGCCGCGTCGGCGCCGGGGCGCCCGGAAGGTCTGATCCGCCCGGAAGCCGGGGTGAAGCGATCGCTCGCGCCGCTCGCCGTGTCCTGCGGGGGTGATCCGCGGCGGGTAGTGTGCCTGCGGGACCGGCGTCGATGGGCCGGTCCGGTGAGCCCGAGGCGAAAGACGGTCGACGGACACGATGCAGACGGATGCGAGACCGGCGCGAGTCGAGTCACTAACTGGTTTGCGATGGTTCGCAGCATTTGCTGTGTTCGCGTTCCACGCCAACCAGGTTCTGGGCCTGCCCCTGGTCGGTGAGTTCATCAGGCTGGGCGACGCGGGCGTCACCTTTTTCTATGTGCTCTCCGGGTTCGTACTGACCTGGTCCTTCTCGCCACACGTCTCCACCACGACCTTCTGGTGGCGGCGATTCGCTCGCATCTGGCCGATGCTCGCGCTGAGCGTGGCCATCGCCTGGGTCCTCTTCGACCAGTCGTGGCGTGGGTCGTGGTTGCCGACCCTGCTCGGGCTCACCCTGGTCGAGGCCTGGCTGCGCCCGACCGGAGCGTTCGTGGGCAACCCCGTCTCGTGGTCGGTCTCGTGCGAGGCGTTCTTCTACCTGGTCTTCCCCTTCCTCATCCGTCCCGTCCTGCGGCTGTCGTTGCGGAGGCTGGCCGTGCTCGCCGCCGGGATGGTCGCCGTCGAGTTCGGGTACTGGTTCCTGGTCCTGCGGTTCTTCGTCACGCCGGGTACCCCCGAGTTCTGGATCGAGCTCTCGTGGTTCCTCAGGTTCCCGCTGTACCGGCTGGCCGAGTTCGTGCTGGGAATGGTCGCGGCCGCCGCGCTGCTGCGGGGATGGCGGCCGAAGCTGAACCTTTGGGCGGCGCTCGCGACCGTTCCCGCCGTCGCGCTCCTGCTGGTCTACGGCACCCGCAAGGGCTGGTGGCCGGACCTGTGGAGCCAGCAGGCCCTGCTCCTGCCGTGCGTACTCGTGGTGATCGCGGCCGCACTCCGGGACATGTCAGGCCGCGGGTCGTTCCTGTCCAGCCGGCCGTTGGTCGTCCTGGGCCGGTGGTCGTACGCCTTCTACCTCGTGCACCTCGGGATCATCTTCGTGTTCCGGGACCTGGGCACTCCGCTGTACCTCAGCTGGGCTAACGTGCGGGCGCTGCTGGTCTGGGTCGTGGTCGCGGTGGCTCTCGCGGCGCTCTGCTACCAGTTCTTCGAGCGTCCGGTCGAGACGTGGCTGCGCCGTCTCGTGCCCGTGCGCGGCCGGCACGCCCAGCGGGCCCCGGCCCAGCGGGTCTCCTCGGCCACGTCCGCCTCCAAGGAAGGCGAGACGGTAGCCCGGTAAGCGACGGTTCCCGAGTCCCGACGGGCACTTACGCCCCCCACGGCCGGGATCGGGCGAGATCGGGCCGGCTGCGGTACCGTTGCGCCGTGCTGGGGGGAGGAGCGGGCTGTGAAGTTGACCATCATCATGCCCGTCTACAACGAGGCCGCGCGGGTGGCCACGGCGATCAAGCAGGTGCTTGACGTCGACTTCCCGTGTGAATACGAGCTGGTGGTCGTCGACGACGGCTCCACCGATGCCACACCCTCGATCCTCGACTCCTTCGACGACCCGCGAATCCGCGTCTTCCACCAGCGCAACCAGGGCAAGGGGGCGGCCGTACGGACGGGCGCGGCCCAGGCCCGCGGCGACTGCATGGTGATCCTGGACGCGGACCTGGAGTACGACCCGCGCGACATCCCCCGGCTGCTGGAGCCCGTGCTCGACGGTCGGGCCCAGGTGGTGTTCGGCAACCGCCAGTTCGGCAGCCACAGCGCGTACTCGTTCTGGTACGTCATGGGCAACAAGTTCCTGACGACCTTCGCCAACGTGGTCTTCAACTGCTACATCTCAGACCTCGAGACCTGCTACAAGCTGATGCCGACCGACCTCTACCGCGACCTGCGTGTGAAGGCGAACGGCTTCGGCATGGAGGCGGAGGTCACCGGCAAGCTGCTTCGCCGCGGCATTCGCCCGTTCGAGGTGCCGATCTCGTACCAGGCGCGCAGCCGGGCCGAGGGCAAGAAGATCACCTGGGTCGATGGCGTCGAGGCCCTGTGGATCATCCTCCGGGAGCGCCTGCGGCCGCGCCCGACGCCCCGCCTATCGTGAGCAGCCCCCTCCCTCGTGCCAGGAAGGCGTCCTTGTTGTGCACCAGGCGTCAGGAGGGAGTCCTTCCTGGCGTCACGGTGTCAGGAGGGCGTCCTTCCTGACACCCATGATCGGCGTGAGGCAGTGGTGGGGTGCTGGGCGTACGTATGCCTCACGGTGATCTCTGGCGATGATCTCCGTGAGGCGATCCTGAGCCGCGGAGCGCTGTCGTGCCTCACGGCGATCTTGGGGCACCTGTGACGGGCTCGGGACCCGGCTGGGCAGGACCGGGGTTCGCCGGGAATCATGGGCGGGTGACTCTCGCCGCGGTGCTCTTCGACATGGACGGCACGCTCATCGATACCGAGAAGCTCTGGGACATCGCCCTACGCGACTTGGCCGAGCACCTCGGTGGCGTGCTCACGCCCGAGGCCCGGGCCCGGATCGTCGGCACCTCGGCGGCCGAGACGATGGAGATCTTCCGCGTCGCCCTCAACCGGCCGGACCTCGACCCGGACGAGGGCAACGCGTTCCTCACCAAGCGCATGACCGAGCTCTACGCCGCTGGCGCCCCCTGGCGGCCCGGAGCACCGGCGGTCATCGACAGCGTCCGGGCGGCCGGGCTGGCCACGGCCCTGGTGACCAACACCAACCGCGAGCTCGTCGACGTGGTCCTGAGCTCGCTCGGCCCGCACCGGTTCGACGTCGTGGTCTGCGGCGACGAGGTCGCCAACCCGAAACCCCACCCCGAGCCGTACCTCACGGCCGCGGCCCGGCTCGGCGCCGACCCGGCCGCCTGCGTCGCGATCGAGGACTCGCCGACCGGCCTGGCCAGCGCGCGTGGCGCCGGGTGCGCCGTGATCGCCATCCCCAACGACCTGCCGCTGAGCCCGGAGGATCTCGCGGGCGTGACGCTGCGGTCCAGCCTGCTCGAGGTGGACCTGCCGCTGCTGCATCGGCTGGTGGCGCCCACCCCGACGTAGCGGCCGAGCCCGTTGATCTAGGGCTTGGAGTGGTGGTTGAAGATCCACTCACCACTCCAAGCCCTAGATCAACGCTCAGGGCCCGCTTAGGGCCCGCTCAGGGCCGGCCGGTGCTCACGTCGCGGGTGGTCCGCTCACTCGTACGCAATCGCGCGCAGCACGTTCTGGAACGCCGACAGCAGCGCCGGGATGATCGCGGCCACGACCCCCACGATGAGGGCCGCCACTACGTAGAAGACCATCAACGGCCACGGGAAGGCCAGCGTGGTCAGGCCCGTGTCCCGGAACGCCTGGAAGGCGGCGACGCCGAGACCCGTGCCCACCGCGATGCCGAGCAGCGCTCCGAAGACGCAGATCACCACCGACTCCGTGGTGACCATCGACATGATCTGGCCGCGGCGCATCCCGACCGCTCGCAGCAGCCCGACCTCGCGGGTGCGTTCGATCATCGACAGCGCCAGGGTATTGATCACGCCGAGCACGGCGATCACCATGGCGAGGCCCAGCAGGATCTGGATGAAGTACAGGACGAAATCGAAGATCTGCGCCGAGGCGGCCACGTACTGGTCCAGCGTGAGTACGTTGACCTCGGGGCTGTCGGCGATCGCGGCGCGGACCTGGTCGAGCACCGCCTGCTCGTCGGCACCGGGGCGCAGCTTCACGTAGGCGGTCAGCGGGGCGGGGATGCTGAAGCCCGCCTCCGCGTCGGCCATGGAGATGAGGATGCCCTCGGCGATCGGGCTCCGTTCGTAGATGCCCACGATGCGCATGGGCTGCTCGTCGGTGCGGGCGAGTTGGATGCGCAGCGTGTCGCCCACGGTGACCCCGCCGGCCGAGGCGGTCCGGTCATCGAGGATGATCTCGCCCTGGTCGACGTGCAGTTCGCCCGCCACCGTTCGCAGCCTCAGCATGCTGATGGCCGCGTCCAGGTCGTCGATGGCGCCCACGAAGCTGTCCGACCCGTTCACCCGGGCGAAGTCCAGCGCCTGGCCGGCCACGGACTCGACCCCGGCCAGCTCGCGGACGGCCTCCAGCGAGGCGGGGTCGATCTGGCCCAGGCCGCCGGTGAGCGGGTCGGCCGAGATGACCAGGTCGGCGTCGAAGCCCGCGTCGATGACCTCGACGGTGCTTGCCTTGATCGAGGCGAAGATCACGCTGATCCCGGTGACGATGGCGACGCTCACCATGAGCGCGGCCGCCGTGATCGCGGTGCGGCGTGGGTTGCGACCCGAGTTGCGCCGGCCCAGCTTGCCGGCGGCCCCCCAGCTGAGCAGCCGACCCAGTGCCGTGACCACCGGCCGGGCGATGATCGGGGTCAGCAGGGCGACGCCGACGAAGCAGGTCAGCACGCCGCCGAGCACGGCCCACAGGTTGTCGCTCCCATCGCCAACCCGGCCGGACAGTCCCAGACCGAGCACGACCGCGCCGATGACCAGCACGACGGCTCCGCTGATGGTGAGGGCGGTGAGCGGACGGTCCGGGGTGGCCGTGTCTCGCATGGCGGCGACCGGAGGGATCCGGGCGGCCCGCAGCGCGGGCAGGAGGGCCGCCACGAGAGTGATCCCGACACCCACAGCGAACGCCGCGATCACCGCCTCGGGCGTCAGGCCGATGCCGGCGAGCTCCAGGGTTCCGCCGCTGAGCACGTTGCCCAGGACGAGACCGAGCAGCGCCCCGACGGCGATGCCGAGGACGAGCCCGATGACCGACGCGATCAGGCCGACCACCAGAGCCTCGACGAGAACCGAGCGGACGATCTGACCCCGGCCCGCGCCGATGGCCCGCAGCAGCGCCAGTTCGCGGGTGCGCTGGGCCACGGTGATCGAGAATGTATTGATGATGATGAAGACTCCGACGAAGACGGCGATGCCGGCGAAGCCGAGCAGCAGGTAGGTGAAGAAGCGCAGCCCTTCCTCGATGCTGCTGGCGCTTTCGGCGGCCAAGTCCTCACCGGTGCGTACCACGTACTCCGGCCCGAGCACGGCGGCGATCGCGTCACGGACCGTGGCCGGGTCGGCGCCCGGTTCGACGTCGACCGTGATCTCGCTGTAGACGCCCGTTTCGCCGAGCATGCGTTGCTGAGCGACCGACTCGGTGAAGAAGACGATCGTCTCGCCGGCCAGGGAGTCGCGGCCGCCCCTGTAGGTGACGATGCCGACCACTGTGTACGGTCGCGCGGTCGGGTCCAGGTTCGTGATGACCTCGACCGTGTCGCCGACCTTGTACCCGGTTGTCTTGGCCAGGCCCGCGTTGATCACGATTTCGTCGTCGGCCGCCGGAGCCCGGCCACCCGGTCGGATGCTGACCAGTTCGTCGTCGGTCCAGTTGGCCCCGAACCGTGGCGCGCCCGTGGACGGAACGACCTTGCCGGACTTGTCCACCACCTTGGCGCCGTCGACGAAGACACCACCGACGGCCCGCGCAACCCCGGGCACCTCGGCCACGACCGGCACCCGGTCGGCCGGGATGTTCGCCGCGACCGCCTGGCCGGTCAGCGACATCACGTCCGTCGGGCGGGTGACCTGAACGTCGATCGTGTCATAGATTCCGGTAAAGAGATCCTTAAATGAGCGGTTGAGGGTGTCGGTGAGGACGAACGCACCGGAGACGAACGTGACGCCCAGGACAACCGCCAGGGTGGACAGGATCAGCCGTAGCTTGCGCGACAGCATCCCCTTCAGGGTGGCCCGCAGCATCAGGCGGCCCCCTCCCCGGCCCGCGGCGCCTCGAGTTTCTTGATGCGGTCGAGGATGGACTCCGCGGTGGGCGAGTGCAGTTCGTCGACGATCTGCCCGTCGGCGAGGAAGACGACCCGGTCGGCGTGGCTGGCGGCCACGGGGTCGTGGGTGACCATGACGATCGTCTGGCCGTGCTCGCGGACGGAGCGCTGCAGGAACGCGAGGATCTCCGCCCCCGAGCGCGAGTCGAGGTTGCCGGTCGGCTCGTCAGCGAAGATGACCTCCGGCCGGGTGATCATCGCGCGGGCGCAGGCCACCCGCTGCTGCTGACCGCCGGAGAGCTGCGACGGCTTGTGGCCCAGCCGGTCCCGCAGGCCGACCGCGTCGACCACGGTGTCGTACCAGGCCGGGTCGGGCTTGCGGCCGGCGATGGCGAGCGGCAGCACGATGTTCTCGTGGGCGGTGAGGGCGGGCAGCAGGTTGAACTGCTGGAAGATGAAGCCCACCTTGTCCCGCCGCAGCTGGGTCAACGCGCTGTCGCTCATGCGCGTCAACGGCGTGTCCCCGATGCGGACCTCCCCCCGGGTGGCGGTGTCGAGGCCAGCCAGGCAGTGCATGAGCGTCGACTTGCCTGAGCCCGAGGGACCCATGATCGCGGTGAACCGCCCGCGGTCGAGCGAGATCGTCACGCCCCGCAGGGCGATGACCTGCGCCTCACCCGATCCGTACACCTTCCACAGGTCCATCGCCTGAACAGCGGGGCTGGCGACGGTCTCCTGAACGCTCACTCTGCGCTCCCTTCCACGCACACCTCTGCCACGGTAGGCCACCCCCAATAGCGAACCAGCCCGAACCAACCGGACGGGAGCGATGATTTCGGGCGCCAGTCGGGGTGAAAATTGGGGACGACTCAGGGTTATCTCAGGGTCAAGGCGTGGCCCCTGCGCCCGCCGACCTCAGTGACGGGTGTCACAGCCAGGACGGAGCTGTCCCCAGTGGTCGTCCTTCCTGCCGGTCGCGCTAGTCCTCGCCGACCCCGGCGGCGACCTCGGCCGAGGGCACCGTCTCGGGGAACGGCGGCGGCGTCCCCCCGAACTCCGGACACAGGCTGTGGTGGGCGCACCAGTCGCACAGCTTGCTGGGCTTGGGTCGGAAGTCACGCTCCTGGGTCGCCCGGTCGATGGCCCGCCACAACGCCAGCAGCGTCCGCTCGAACCGGGCCAGCTCGTCGGCGTCGGGGGAGTAGTCGCACGCCTCGGCGTCCTTGAGGTAGATCAGCCGCAGCGACCGGGGCACGACGCCTCGGGTGCGCCACAACACCAGGGCGTAGAACTTGAGCTGGAACAGCGCCCGTGCCTCGAACGCCTCCCGCGGGGCCCCGCCCGTCTTGTAGTCGACCACGCGCAGGTCACCGGTGGGCGAGACGTCAAGCCGGTCGATGTAGCCCCGGATGAGCAGCTCGTCGTCCACCACGGCCTCGACCAGGCACTCACGCTCGGCCGGCTCCAGGCGGGTGGGGTCCTCCACCGAGAAGTACCCCCGGAGAAGGTCTACTGTGGACTCAAGAAACTCGGCCGGGGTCTGGTCCCCGAAGAGCTCGGCGAGCAGCGGCTGCTCAGCCCGCAACCGGTCCCACTGCGGGGCCACCAGGGCGCTGGCCGCGGCCAGGGAGCGCTCGGCGGCCGGCAGGTCGAACAGCCTCTCCAGTACGGCGTGGACCAGCGTGCCCCGGGCCTGGTCGGGCGTGGGCGGCTCGGGGAGCCGGTCGATGGTGCGGAACCGGTACAGCAGCGGGCAGGTCTTGAAGTCGGCCGCCCGCGACGGCGACAGCGAGGGGAGCGCCGGCTCGGCCTCGGCCGACCGAGCGGCCTGGCTCGGCACAGCGGCGTCGCCCGGGGGAGCGGGCTCGGCCGGCGTAACAGGCCCGTCCTCGGTGCGTGGAGCCGTCGCAACCGGCCCGGGCCCGTCCGGGGCGGTATCGGCCGGGGGCCGCGGCCCCGCGTCCCGGGAAGCGTCAGTCACCGACATGCCGACACCGTAGGCCACACCTGCGACAGGACCGGGTATCCGCGCCGGACGGACGACCGGCCTACCATCGCCGCACGGAGGACGTGCCTGGCATCGCCGCACGGAGGACGTGCCTACCATCGAGGTCGACACGACGCGTAGCTGTAGGCCCCGAGCGCGACGCGAACCGCCCGCCCCACGCGACGCGAGCGCCGCCGCGAGCGCGCGGAGCGAGCGTCACCCGCGAGCGTGAGGAACGCCACCAAGCCCCGCAGTCACGAGCACGCGAGGTACGCAGCCCCGTCGTCGCGAGCAGGCGAGGCACCGAGGCTCCGCCGTCGCGAGCGAGTACGACACCGGCGCGAAGCGAGGGGAACGTATGACACCTGACGCGGGGCCACCAGCCCAGCCACGCCCCAGCGGCATCCGCCTGGGCCGCGTGCTCGGCGTGCCCGTCTTCCTGCGCTGGTCGTGGCTGCTGCTCGCCGCGGTCGTGGTCGTGCTGTACGTCGGCGTGCTCGACACCATGCTGCCCCAGCTCTCGCTGGCCGGACGGTACGCCTTCGCGGTGGGCTTCGTGCTGTGCCTGCTGCTGTCGGTGCTCCTGCACGAGCTGGGGCACGCAGTCGTGGCCCGGCACTACGGCATCCGGGTGCGCACGATCATGCTCGAGGTGCTCGGCGGGTACACCGAGATGGAGAGCGACAGCCCGCATCCCCGGGCCGACCTCGCCGTCTCCGCAGTGGGGCCGATCGTCTCCGGCGTACTCGGGGCGGTCGCGCTCGCGGGGTACCTGAGCCTGCCCCGGGGGACCGTGGTCAGCCAGCTGCTGTTCCAGCTCGCCTGGGCCAACCTCGTGGTCGCGATCTTCAACGCGCTGCCGGGTCTGCCGCTCGACGGCGGGCGGGCCGTCCGGGCGGTCGTCTGGGGGCTGACCGGCAACCGGCACACCGCGACCACGGTGGCCGGGTGGCTGGGCCGCGGCCTGGCGGCCGGGCTGGCCGTGGCGGCCATCGCGTTGCTGGTGAGCCGGGACATCAACATCGCCACCCCGCTGCTGCTGATGCTGCTGGCCAGCACCATCTGGCAGGGCGCCACCATCGCGATCGTGCAGGGCCGCCTGCTGGCCCGGTTGCCGCGGGTGAACCTGCGCCAGCTCGCCCGTCCCATCCTCACGGTGCCCACGGGGATGCCCCTGGCCGAGGTCATCCGCCGGGTGGCCGAGAGCGGGCTGGCCGCCCCGGCCGTGGCAGTGGTCGACAGCACCGGGCGGGTCATCTCCCTGGTGCACGAGGAGTCGGCCGCCGCCGTGCCCGTGGAGCGGCGCCCCTGGGTCCCCATTGACTCGGTGGCTCGTACCCTCGAACCGGGCCGCACCCTGACCGCGGACATGTCGGGAGAGGAAGTGATCAACGCGGTGCGCGCCCACCCGGCTCCGGACTACCTCGTGGTCTCGAGCACCGACGTGGTCGGCGTACTCCGGCTGGTTGACTTGGACAGGGTGTTGCGAACGTGAGTACCGAACCGTCCCCGGGGGCGCCGCCCCGGGCCACCGGACAGGACGCTGGACCCGCCAGCGACACCGGACCTGGTGGCGGGCCTGCGCCCGGCGAGGCGCTGCCGCCGGGACCGGCCGAGTTCGGTGCTCCTCACCGGCTCGCCCAGTTCGTCCCCGGCGACCGCGTGCAGTTGACCGACCCGAAGGGCCGGCAGCACACGGTGGTGCTCGTCCCCGGCAAGCTGTTCCACACCCACCACGGCACGGTCGCGCATGACGACCTCATCGGCCGTCCGGAGGGATCAATCGTCACCTCCAGCGGCGGTACCCCGTACCTCGCGTTGCGCCCCCTGCTGTCCGATTACGTCCTCGCCATGCCCCGGGGCGCCCAGGTGATCTACCCGAAGGACGCCGCCCAGATCGTGGCGATGGGCGACATCTTCCCGGGGGCGAAGGTCCTCGAGGCCGGCGCCGGGTCCGGGGCGCTCGCCTGCTCCCTGTTGCGCGCGATCGGAGAGCACGGGCAGTTGCACTCGTACGAGATCCGGCCCGAGTTCGCCGAGGTGGCCCGGCGCAACGTGACCGCCTTCTTCGGCGAGACCCCCAAGCAGTGGCATTTGACGGTCGGCGATGTTGCCACCTGTCAGGAGACCGATTTTGATCGGATCGTTCTTGACCTGCTCGCCCCCTGGGAGCTGCTGGACCTGGTCGACCGGGCCCTGCGGCCGGGCGGGGTGCTGATCGGGTACGTGGCCACGACGCCGCAGATGTCTGAGCTGGTCGAGGCGCTGCGGGAGCGCGGGGGCTACACCGAGCCGCGGGCCTTCGAGACGCTCGTGCGCGACTGGCACATCGAGGGCCTGGCCGTCCGGCCGGAGCACCGCATGATCGGCCATACGGCTTTTTTGATCATCGCTCGCCGGCTCGCGCCGGGCGTCGTGGCTCCGCCCCGGCGCCGCAAGCCCAGCCAGGGGGCCCAGGCGTACGCAGCGCGTCGCCGGGAGCATAGCAGCGAGCCGGCGAGCAGTACCGAGGGCGAGGAGCGAGCGTCAGCGAGCCCCGCAGTCCTGAGCCAGCGGAGCGAGGAGCGGACCGGCGGCGCAGAGGACAACGCAGCGCGTCGCCGGGAGCGGGACCCCGCCGGCGAGAGTGGGGGTGGCGATGCCGCCGGCGACTGGGCCGGCCGGGGTGCTGACCTAGTGCGACCCAGCGAGTACGGTGAGCGACATCACACGGGTCTGCGCGAGACTGGACGCGACCCGGATCGGGCCCAGGCGGAGGGAGAGGGTGATGGGTCGCCCTGACGGGGGAGACGGCCGGCTGCCGGCCGTCTTTCCGGACTGGTCGCCGTACTCGGACCTCGAGGCGGCCGCCCGGGCGTATCTGCGCGACCCTGATCTCGCCCTTGAGGAACTCGGTGAGGTGCTGTCCGCCGGCAGCGTCCTGACCTTCACCCTGGAACGGTTCGTCAACGAGACCAACGGCGTCTGGCAGGAGGTCGCGGTCTGCGACGGCTCCCGTCTGGTGCTGTGGCACGGCGAGGACGTGACCACGGACGGCCGGCCCGGCGGCGCCATGACCTCGTCGATCCGCGTGGTGCCGCTGTCGCAGATCGCCGAGGTCGGCACCCGGCGACGCATCCTGCGGGGCCCGGACGGCGCCCCGCTCGTGGATGCGGTCGACGTCTACGTGCTGTTGACCTCGCTCGACGACGGGCCGCGCGGCGACGACCCCAGCGCCCCACCGGTCCGCCAGGACGTCCTGCGGTTCGTCAAGACCCTCGAAGCCGGCGGGCCGGGACAGATCGCTCGCCTAGAGGAGTTCGCGCGCACCATCTGCGCCCTCATCGGGCGCCCGCTGTAGCGTCGGTGGGCGACCGGCCGGGGCGACCACCCAGGGTCTGGGGCGACCCAGGGTACAAGCGACTTCAGGCCCGAACGGCCTGAGGACCGGCGACCTCGACGCCGTCGGCGGCCCGCTCCACGTGGATGCAGTTGCCCGGGCACTCGAGGGCCGCGTCGATGACGTCCAAGCGAAGGTGCGCCGGCACGTCGACCCGGGCGCCCGGAGTGGTCTGCAGCGTGCCGGACCCGTCCTTGACGTACGCCAAGCCATCGACATCGAACTCGAACACGTCGCGGGCGTACTGCACGCACAGTCCGTCGCCGGTGCAGTGGTCCTGGTCGATCCAGACCCGCAGATCCTGGTCCTCGAAGGCCGGTCCGGTCACCCGTTCACGGTACCGCACGGGTGGAACGGGCCGTAGTGGCGATAACGACCTTGTGACAGCCACGCACGGCAGGGGTAACTCGTGGCAGTAACGGTTAGTGTGTGTAGACACGCCTGTCAGCGAAGGCAGCCAGGCGTGACGCCCCGGTCGCGAGGCCGGACTTGAACGCTCTGGCCGCGAGGCCGGGTTTGAACGCTCTGGCCGCGAGGCCGGGTTTGAACGCTCTGGCCGCGAGGCCGGTGCAGGAAGCGACACCCCCCGGGGAGGTGGGACCGTGGCACGCAGTGAGGACGCCGAGGCCCGGGCCGCACGCTGGGAACGGGAGGCCCACGATCTCGCCACGCAGGTCGCGTTCCTCCAGGAGGAGCTCGCCCTGGTGCGGCGCAAGCTGACCGAGACCCCGCGGCACGTGCGGCAGCTGGAGGAGCGCCTCGCCGCGACCCAGGCGCAACTGGCCCGGGTGACCGAGAACAACGAGCGTCTGGTGGCCACGCTCAAGGAGGCCCGGGCCCAGATCGTCACCCTCAAGGAAGAGGTCGACCGGCTCGCGCAGCCGCCGAGCGGCTACGGCGTGTTCCTCAACCGCAATGACGACGGCACTGTCGACATCTTCACGGGTGGGCGCAAGCTGCGCGTGGCGGTGTCGCCGTCGGTGGACACTGAGGCCCTGCGCCGGGGGCAGGAGGTCCTGCTCAACGACGCGCTCAACGTCGTCGCCGCGCTCGGGTTCGAGCGGACCGGCGAGGTCGTGATGCTCAAGGAGGTCCTCGAGGGCGGGGACCGCGCCCTGGTGATTTCGCACGCCGACGAGGAGCGGATCGTGCACCTCGCCGACACCCTCGTCGACGCGCCGCTGCGCCCGGGCGACTCCCTGCTCATCGAGCCCCGCTCGGCGTACGCCTACGAGCGTGTCCCGAAGAGCGAGGTCGAGGAGCTCATCCTCGAGGAAGTCCCGGACATCGACTACTCCGACATCGGTGGGCTGGACCGGCAGATCGAGCAGATCCGCGACGCCGTGGAGCTGCCGTTCCTGCACGCGGACCTGTTCCGGGAGCACCAGCTGCGGCCGCCCAAGGGTGTGCTGCTCTACGGGCCGCCCGGCTGCGGCAAGACGCTCATCGCCAAGGCCGTGGCCAACTCGCTGGCCAAGAAGATCGCCGAGCGCCAGGGCGAGGCGAAGCGGGCCAGCTACTTCCTGAACATCAAGGGCCCGGAGCTGCTGAACAAGTACGTCGGCGAGACCGAGCGGCACATCCGGCTCATCTTCCAGCGGGCCCGGGAGAAGGCGAGCGAGGGCACGCCCGTCATCGTGTTCTTCGACGAGATGGACTCGGTCTTCCGGACCCGGGGCTCGGGTGTCTCGTCCGATGTGGAGAACACGATCGTTCCTCAGCTGCTCAGCGAGATCGACGGTGTCGAAGGGCTGGAGAACGTCATCGTCATCGGCGCCTCCAACCGCGAGGACATGATTGACCCCGCGATCCTGCGCCCCGGCCGGCTGGACGTGAAGATCAAGATCGAGCGGCCCGACGCCGAGGCGGCCAAGGACATCTTCAGCAAGTACATCAAGCCCGATCTGCCGCTGCACCCCGACGACCTCGCTGAGCACGGTGGCTCCGCCGAGGAGTGCGTGCAGGCGATGATCGAGGCCGTCGTGCTGCGGATGTACGCGGAGACCGAGGAGAACCGGTTCCTCGAGGTCACCTACGCCAACGGCGACAAGGAGGTCCTGTACTTCAAGGACTTCAACTCCGGCGCGATGATCCAGAACATCGTGGACCGGGCCAAGAAGATGGCGATCAAGGAGTACCTGCAGACCAACCGCAAGGGCCTGCGGCTGCAGCACCTGCTCGACGCCTGTGTGGACGAGTTCCGCGAGAACGAGGATCTGCCCAACACCACGAACCCCGACGATTGGGCCCGCATCTCCGGCAAGAAGGGCGAGCGCATCGTCTACATCCGCACGCTCGTCTCCGGCGGCAAGGGCGCCGAGTCGGGTCGGGCGATCGAGACCGCGAGCAACACGGGTCAGTACCTGTAGGCGGTACCGGGAAGGCCGAAACAGTGGCGGCCGGCCCGAGAGTTCGGGCCGGCCGCCACCGTTTGCTTCGGCGTCCGCGTGGCGCGGTCAGGGCGTGGCCGGCGGCGCGTCGGGCGAGACGATCGGCCGCGACCCGGTCACGGTCGTGTGGGCCGCCGGGTCGGTCGTCGAGGCCGCCGACGTCTGCGACTCCGCCTCCGTGACGTCGCGGGCCGCGCCAACCGTCGTCCAGTAGAGCCAGGTCAGGATGGCGACGGCGGCGAGGCAGGCGATCAGCGGAGTGGCCGAGCCGAGGACCGGATGCCAGACCCCGACCAGGGGATTGAGGCTCGTGTCCTCCCCGATTCCCTGCTGCCAGCGCAGCATGGTGAACATCAGGGCCACGATGTGCGTGGGCAGCAGGACGACCGCGCAGAACCGCACCAACTGCTGACCCACGCCCGTGGGCAGGTCGGCCTGGCTGATGATCATGGCGCCGAGGAGCGGCAGACCGACGAGCAGCGGCAGGATGTACCGGCCCTGCGTGATGAAGCCGAACGTGTTCGCGTAGGCGACCGAGAGCGCGGTCGGTACGAGGAAGGCGGCCCCGGCGATGGCGACCAGTCGAAGCCGCCCGGCCCGATCGGCGAAGAGGAAGGCCCACACGACCAGCGCGCCGGCCACGACCGTCCACGCCACGTAGATGACGCCTGGCATGAGTGCGTCCAGCCAGGACATGATGCCGATCATCTCCTGGATGTACGTCGGCCAGCGTTGAATCTCGACCCAGACGATGCCCAGCGGACCGATGGGACCTTCTTCTTTATTGAAGTATGTATTAGGCTCGGTTGCCTTGAGGGCGAAGGCCCACACGGCCGCGGCGATGCCGGAGCCGACCACCGCTAGGCCCCACAACCGCAGGCCACGCCACCGCCACAGGTCGGCCAGCGTGGCCCGCCGCAGCGGCAGCAGCAGGGCGAGCGCCCCCAGGCCCAGCCAGGCCGGACCGAGCATGCGCAGGGTCGCCAGGGCCAGGGCGGCCACGCCGACGTGCCACAGCAGCGTTCGGTTGTGCCGGGCCGCGGGGTTGAACAGCAGCGGAAGCGCGGCCGCGAAGAACGCGATGCCGGCGGCCAACTCGAGTCCGCTCGGGTTCACCGCGCCGCCCATGTGCGCCACCATCGGCGTCGCTGCCACCACCAGCCCGGCCAGCAGCACTCGCCGCCGGCTCCACCGAAGGGCGTCGCTGAACGCGTTGGCCAGCAGCGCCGCGCACAGGGCAGCGCTGATCAGCCGCGCCAACACGACGCCGAGCCAGTCTGGCGAGAGCGCCAACGGCGCGCCGACCAGCGCGTAGTAGAGCGGGAAATAGCGGCCCGCGGCGGTCGGCGCGCGCACGATGGTCTCGTCGCCGCCGGGCTCCCGCGCGCAGGACGCCGGTCGATCCGCCTTGAACTGCCAGCAGCGCGGCACGAGCAGGCTGCGCGGCGCATCGACAAAGGCACCACCGCCGTTGGCGGCCGTGGCGGGCTCGAGGACGACCTGACCGGTCGCGACGCCGTAGGCGCGCAGGATGTGGTCGCGTTCGTCCGGGAAACCCGCGTACGGAGCAGCTACCGCCCAAGCGCCGAGGAGAAGAAAGAACCCCGCGAATGCCAACAGCCAGGGCCGACGCTCGGCCACAGCGGCTGGGCGAGGGACCGAGTGGGCCATCACGGCAGCGAACACTACCAGCCGGCGAATCCGCGTTTGTCGCATGCCGAGCATGTCTGACCGTTTGTGACAATCCCCGGAACGGGCACATGGGCCCCACCGCACGGGCACCCCGCTGACCTGGGGCGGACCCGAGCGCGACCCGGGGCGGGGACCCGATCGAGCGACAGGCCCTGATCGACGATGCCGGTCACGATCGGTGATCCGGACGTCTGCAGGGCGCCGTGGCTGTCCGATCCACGACTCGGGCCCGGCCGGCCTGCCGTGGCGGATCGTCGAACCGGGGCCGACCGACGACCCGGGCGGGATGTCACAACCGGGAGCCCGGCCGAAGCTGTCGCGGACCGACTAGGCTCGTCGGATGACCGCGAGCAGGATAGGGCGGCAGGCATGAGCGTTCGACGGGTCATGGGTACCGAGGTGGAGTACGGCATCTCGGTTCCTGGGCAGCCCGCGGCGAATCCGATGGTCACCTCCTCCCAGGTGGTCAACGCGTACGGCGCCCGGCCGGAGCTGACGCGCGGGCGGCCGCGGTGGGACTACGAGGAGGAGTCGCCGTTGCGGGACGCCCGGGGCTTCACCTACTCGGGCACCCTCTACGACCCGGCCGAGGCCCTGGCCGACGAGGACCTGGGCCTGGCGAATCTGATCCTCACCAACGGCGCCCGGTTCTACGTCGACCACGCCCACCCCGAGTACTCCACCCCCGAGGTCACCAACCCGCGCGACCTCGTGCTGTGGGACAAGGCGGGCGAGCGGGTGCTGGCCGAGGCGGCCCGGCGGGCGGCCTCCGTACCCACCGTGGGCACCATCAACCTGTACAAGAACAACACCGACAACAAGGGCGCCAGCTACGGCGCGCACGAGAACTACCTGATGAAGCGGCAGACGCCGTTCTCGGAGATCGTCACCCACCTGATCCCGTTCTTCGTGAGCCGTCAGGTGGTCTGTGGCGCGGGCCGGGTGGGCATCGGCCAGGACGGCTCGACCCCCGGGTTCCAGATCTCGCAGCGCGCCGACTACTTCGAGGTCGAGGTCGGCCTGGAGACGACCCTGAAGCGGCCGATCATCAATACGCGGGACGAGCCCCACGCCGACGCCGACAAGTACCGCCGCCTGCACGTCATCATCGGCGACGCCAACCTGTCGGAGATCTCCACATACCTCAAGGTCGGCACCACCGCGATCGTGCTGTCGATGATCGAGGCCCGGGCGCTCACCGCCGACCTGGGCATCGCCGACCCGGTCGCCGAGCTCAAGGCGGTCAGCCACGACCCCACGCTGCGGCACCTCATCCGGCTGCGCGACGGGCGCCGGCTCACCGCTCTGGACCTGCAGTGGGCGTACCTCGAGCGGGCTCGGGCGTTCGTCGAGAGCGACGGGGCCGACGAGATGACCACCGACGTGCTCAACCGGTGGGAGAGCGTGCTGGACCGGCTCGGCCGGGATCCCATGCTCTGCGCCGACGAGCTGGACTGGGTCGCGAAGCTGCGGCTGCTCGAGGGTTACCGGGATCGGGAAGGGCTCGGCTGGGCCTCGCCCAAGCTCCAGCTGGTCGACCTGCAGTACGCCGACGTGCGCCCCGAGAAGGGCCTGTACCACCGGCTGGTCGCGCGGGGGGCGATGAAGCGCCTGGTGACCGAGGAGGAGGTCACCCGGGCCATGACCGAGCCGCCGGAGGACACCCGGGCCTACTTCCGCGGACGGTGCCTGGCCAAGTACGCGGGTGAGGTCGTGGCGGCGAGCTGGGATTCAGTGATCTTCGATGTTGGGCGGGAGTCGCTGGTCCGGGTACCGATGATGGAGCCGGAGCGGGGAACGAAGGCCCACGTCGGGGAGCTGTTCGAACGCTGCCCCAGCGCCAAGGATCTCCTCGAGGCCATCACCGGCAGCGGCTCCTGAGGCCGCCGTTTCCCGGGCGTTCCTGCGGGCGGCGGTTCCTTGACGGCGCCCGGTAGCCTACGGCGACTGCAGTCGCGGGGCGGAACGGAGGAGTAGTGCAGCGTCCATGACCACGTCCACTCCTCGCCGTGCACTCATCACGGGTATCACGGGACAGGACGGCAGCTACCTCGCCGAACTGTTGCTGTCGCTCGGCTACGAGGTGCATGGACTCATCCGGCGGGCCTCCACGTTCAACACCACCCGCATCGATCACCTTTACCGCGACCCGCACACGCCCGGCAACCGCCTGACGCTGCACTACGGCGACCTCACCGACGGCTCGCGGCTGGTGACCCTGCTCGGCACCATCGCCCCGCACGAGGTCTACAACCTCGCGGCCCAGTCCCACGTGCGGGTCAGCTTCGACGAGCCGGAGTACACCGGTGACGTCACCGGGCTGGGCTGCGTCCGGTTGCTCGAGGCCATCCGTCTGGCCGGCATCGACTGCCGCTTCTACCAGGCGAGCAGCTCGGAGATGTACGGCAGTACGCCGCCGCCGCAGGACGAGTCGTCGCCGTTCCGACCGCGCTCGCCGTACGGGGCGGCCAAGGCGTACGCGCACTGGATGACCCGCAACTACCGCGAGGCGTTCGACATGTTCGCGGTCAACGGCATCCTGTTCAACCACGAGTCGCCGCGCCGGGGGGAGACGTTCGTGACCCGCAAGATCACGCGGGCCGCGGCGCGGATCGCCCTGGGCCTGCAGACCGAGCTGTACCTGGGCAACCTCGATGCCGTGCGCGACTGGGGCTACGCGCCCGAGTACGTCTACGCCATGTGGCTGATGCTGCAGCACGACACGCCCATGGACTTCGTCATCGCCACAAGGACGGCCTACACGGTGCGGGACTTCCTCACCTTCGCCTTCGAGCACGTCGGTCTGGACTGGCACAAGTACGTGCGGTTCGACGAGCGGTACCTGCGGCCGACCGAGGTGGACGCGCTGATCGGCGACTACGCCCTGGCGGAACGGGAGCTGGGGTGGAAGCCGACCGTCCGGGCGCCGGAGCTGGCCCGGATCATGGTCGACCACGACCTCGCCGCGATCCAGGCTGGCAGTCGGCACGTCGTCGACCTCGTCGAGTGGCCATCCGTCTGCCCGACGTCTCTGCATAGGGCGGCTTCGACGCCAGCGGACAGGGCGACCTCGACGCCAGCGGACAGGGGGGCGACCTCGACGCCAGTGGACGGCATCGCTCCGAGGTCGTCGGACGGGGTCGCGCCGCCGCCCCTGGAGAAGGCCAAACCGACGTCGGTGGGCGGCGCCACGGCGAGGCCCGTGAGCGGATGATCTCCGGCTGTCCGATTCGGGGCGCCTCGGTGAGCTATGTTGGCAGGCAAGGCGTCACACGCCAGGCGAGGAGGACACCATGTCAACCCGTGAGACGGGCGGCCAGGCGCAGTCCGGCAAGGCGCGCCGGGAGCAGGAGGTCGAGGAGGCCCCGCTGCCCACGCCCAATCCTGAGGTGGCTGAGCGCCACGAGAAGCTGACCGAGGACGTGGACGACCTGCTCGACGAGATCGACTCGGTGCTCGAGGAGAATGCGGAGGAGTTCGTCCGCGGCTACGTCCAGAAGGGCGGACAGTAGTCTCGCGTTCCCCCGAAGCCGCCCGGAGCCGGGCGGCTTCTTCGGCCGGGCCCAGGGTCGACCCGTGACGGTGGTTCCGTCGCGGTACCAGGCGAGGGGCGGCGTCTTGCGGGTTGGGGCGCGGGATAGGCTGGCGGCCACACACCGAGAGCGAAAGGGGACAGGGCGTGGCGTCGGGGCTCGATCCGTCCGGTCGGCTGAATGCGTACTTCCTGAACGCCGGCACCTCGTCGTTCACCGATTTCCTCTCCGCCGTCGCTCCGGACCTGCTGCCGGGCCGGCGGCCGCTTCCACCGGGTCAGGTTGACGTGCCGCACGCGACCACGATCGTGGCCCTGACGTTCGCCGACGGGGTCGTGATGGCCGGTGACCGGCGGGCCACCATGGGCAACCTCATCGCCAGCCGGGACATCGAGAAGGTCCACCCCGCCGACCCGTACTCGCTGGTCGGCATCGCCGGTACCGCCGGGGTGGGCAAGGAGCTGATCCGGCTGTTCCAGGTCGAGCTCGAGCACTACGAGAAGATCGAGGGCACGATGCTCTCGCTCGAGGGCAAGGCCAACCGGCTCGCCACGATGATCCGCAACAACCTGGGGGCCGCGCTGCAGGGCCTGGCGGTGATCCCCATCTACGCCGGTTACGACCTGGACGCGCCCGACCCCGCCAAGGCCGGGCGTATCTTCAGCTTCGACATCACCGGCGGTGTCTACGAGGAGACCGACTTCGATGGCGTCGGGTCGGGTTCGCTGTTCGCCAAGGCGGCGCTCAAGCGCCTGCACCGCCCGGGCCTGAGCCGGGACGAGGCGGTGCGGGTGGCGATCGAGGCGCTCTACGACGCCGCCGACGAGGACACGGCCACCGGTGGCCCGGACGTGGTCCGGCGCATCTACCCGATCGTGATGACGGCCACCGCCGCGGGCACGGAGCGGGTCAGCGACGAGGAGGCCGCCACCGTGGCAGCGTCCATTGTGGAGTCTCGACGGCGGCCGTGACCGGCGCGCGGAACGGCGAAGCCCGCGACCGTACGGTCTGTCCACACCAGACTTTCTGACCGCCCACCCGGAACCGAGGAGGAGCAGCCGCCGTGGCCATGCAGTTCTACACCTCGCCCGAGCAGATCATGCGCGACCGCTCGGAGTACGCCCGCAAGGGCGTCTCCCGGGGCCGGGGCGTCGTGGTGCTCACCTGCGCCGACGGGGTGCTGTTCGTGGCCGAGAACCCGTCCACCGCGCTGCACAAGGTCAGCGAGATCTACGACCGCATCGGGTTCGCCGCGGTGGGCCGGTACAACGAGTACGAGAACCTGCGGGCCGCCGGGGTGCGCATGGCCGACCTGCGCGGCTACTCGTACGCCCGCCGCGACGTCACCGCCCGGGCGCTCGCCAACGCCTACTCGGCCACGCTGGGTGCCATCTTCCAGGAGCAGACCAAGCCGTTCGAGGTCGAGCTGTGCGTGGCCGAGGTGGCGCCGAACCCGGTCAACGACGAGCTGTACCGGCTCACCTACGACGGATCGATCGCCGACGAGAAGGGGTTCGTCGCCATGGGTGGCCAGGCCGAGGGCATCGCGAACGTCCTCAAGGCCGAGCACTCCACCGACATGGCGCTGGCCGACGCCCTCGCTCTCGGGGTGAAGGCGCTGGGGAGCGTGGGCGGGGAGGGCGGCGCGCCCCGTCAGCTTCCCGCCACCGCACTGGAGGTGGCGCTGCTCGACCGGCGCCGCACCGGGCGCACGTTCCGCCGGATCACCGGCAACGCGCTCACGGCCCTGCTGCCCCCGCCGGCCGGCGGGAGCGCCGAGACGCCGGAGAGCAAGCCGGCGGAGGGCAAGGCCAGCGAGTAGCCGGCCCGCCGGCTGGGCACCCGCCACCGGTCCGTGAGGGCGGGCGGCGGCTCCGGGCCGCCGGGTCGGGCGGCCGTTACCGGGCCGGCAGCAGACCGCGGACCAGACGCCACCACGTCTCCACCAGGGCGTTGTACACGCCCACCCCGGCCGGGGCCTCGATGTTCGCGGGATCGAACCGAGCGGTGAACAGGTGGGCCAGCTCGCGGTCGGAGACCGTCCGCGCCTGCTGGATATCGCGGCGGCGCTGCCGGACCCAGGCGCGGTGACGCCACAGCCACGCCCAGCCCCGCAGCTTCGGCCGCAGCCATCCGCCGGTGGTGGCGGCGGCGAGCATGGCGGCCTCGGTGAGCGCCAGCACGGGCGTCAACAGGACCAGCGTGCGGGTCTGGAAGTTGGTGAACAGCAGCACCAGCCGGTTGCGCTCGAGCAGGTAGTACTTCATCGGGTTGCGCGAGAACTCGTAGCGGTGCAGCACCGGCGCGTCCGGCACGTACTCCACGGTCAGACCCCGCTGCCACAGACGCAGGCACAGGTCGGTGTCCTCGTGGTAGGCGAAGTACTCGGGGGCGAACCCGCCGACCTGCTGCCAGACCTCCCGTCGGATCACGAAGCAGCAGCCGCTGCCGACCGGCACCTGACGGCGCACGGCGAACTCACTGGCCGGGCGCCCCATCGACCCGGCCCAGGAGAGCCCGCCGATGTGGAGGGGGTTGCCCGCCGTGTTCATGACGTCGGGCTGGTCGGCCAGCCGGATCGACCCCATGGCCAGACCGACCCCCGGCTCGGCCGCCACCGCGACCAACGCGGCCAACGCCTGGGGCGAGACGATCGCGTCGGAGTTGACGAAGGCCAAGAAGTCGCCGGTCGCGGCGGCCGCGCCGATCATGCAGCCGCCGGCGTAGCCGGTGTTCTCCTCCGGGCGCAGCACCGTGACGCCGGCCAGGTCCTGGACCGAGGCGACCGCGTCGGTGGTGCAGCCGTTGTCGACCACGATCACATCGACGTCGACGTTTGAGGACTTCAGGACGGCGGTGACCGCCTCGTTCAGCCACGGTTCGGCGCCGTAGGCGAGGATGACCGCCGTCACCCGGGGCAGACCTGTCATCAGAAACCTCCGATGGACGTGGCCCGGGCGGCGGCCGGTCCGAGGTCCCGAGCCATGCGGGTCGTACGCAGCATGAGGGCCAGTACCGCGGCCACGCACAGCGAGCTACCGACGAACGCGATCTCGACGCGCCAGACCACGTCGCCGGGCAGCAGGGTGAGCGCGATCAGGACGACCGAGCCGACCGTCCAGGCCACGGCCTGGTCGCGGTGCCGGCCCTGGGCGAGCACCCCCTGGCCGAGCACGAGCGCCCACAGGTAGGCGAGGGTACCCAGGCCCAGCCAGGCGTAGTCGCCCGCGCCGAGCACGTCGGGCGCGTCGAAGAACGTCACGGCCAGCCACGGTCCGGCCACGACGCACACCACCCCGCCCGCCACCCCGAGGGCCGTCACGAGGGCCAGCGCCCGCCCCAGCAGCCGCCGGAACTCGTCGGCTCGGTCGGCGGTCGCCGCCGCGGTCAGGCCCGGCAGCAGCGAGGCCTGGAGCGAGGCGAACACGAACAGCGGCACCCGGACGAGGACCACGGCGGCGAGCATGGCGGCTGCCCCGGCCGGGTCGTCGTGGTCGAGCAGCCGGACGTTCACCACGGCGATGTTGACCACGAGCTGGGCTCCGAGGGCCGAGACGACCAGCAGGCCGAGGTCCCGCCCCAGGTCACGCCACCCCGCGGCCTCGCCCGGATCGGTGTTCGCCCAGACGGCCGGCAGCGTCAGCAGCACCGAGAGCAGCGGGGCGATGGTGAGCACGGCCGCGTACCAGAACGCCGACTCCACGCCGGCCAGCCCGAGGATCCCGGCGAGGACCATGCGCAGCCCACCGTCGAGGCCGAGCTGGAGTCCGTAGCTGCCGAACCGGGCCCGGCCGGCCAGCACACCCCGGGTCGGGTGCGCCACGGCCAACCCGGCCAACGCGCCGCCCAGCGCCCACACCAGCGAGGTGTCGCCCCCGAAGAGGCGCGTCGCCAGCCAGTCACTCGTCAGGGCCAGGACGGCGACGAGGAGGACGAGCGGCGCGCCCGCGAGCAGGGCTCCCTGGCGCAGCACCCCCGCCGCCCCCCGGCCGTGCACGCGCTGGGCGGCGATGAGGCGGGTCATCTCCTGCTCGATCGGGAAGAACAGCCCGAGGCCGATCGCGTAGACCAGCGCCCACAGCACCGACACCGACGACATCGCGCCGTCGTCGAGCGCGTGGCCGGCGATGGCGAGGTGGACGTAGGCCGCGGCGCCGAGCACGGCGAGGCCGGCTCCGACCGCGACCGTGCCCGGCGGAAGCACGGACAGCAGGCGCCGCAGCATCACCGGCGCACCACGGACAGGATGAGCACGAAGGCGGCCCGGAACAGGTAGATCATCGCCTTGACCGGCGAGTGACTCGGGGTTCCCGCCATGCGGGCCCGCATCGCCACCGGCACCTGCCGGACCGTGAATCCGCGTCGGACCGCGTAGATCAGCGTCTCCACGGTGTCGCCGAGGTACTCCACCGGATACCAACCGGCGAACAGGTCGATGGCGCGCCGGTTGGTCGCCCGGAAGCCCGAGGTGGTGTCGGTGAGCTTCGTCCGGGCCATGCGCGACAGCACCAACGACAGCAGGACCATGGCCCACCGCCGCGGTCCCCGTACGCGGTAGTTCCCGGCGCCGGCGAAACGGGCACCGATGACGATATCTGCCTCAGTCAGTTTCTCGATGAGCTGAGGGACGTACCGCGGGTCGTGCTGGCCGTCGGCGTCGCACTGCACCACGTAGTCGTAGCCGTGCGCCCGCGCGTAGCGGTAGCCCAGCCGCATGGCCGCCCCGACCCCGAGGTTGTAGGGCAGGCGGGCGACGGTGGCGCCGGCGGCGCGGGCCTTGAGCCCGGTGTCGTCGCGCGAGCCGTCATCGACGACCAGGACATCGACTCCGGGCAGCACTGCCCGAATCTCGTGGATGACGCTCTCGATGGATCCGGACTCGTTCCAGGCCGGGACGACGATCAATGTCCGCCCGGCCAACGCCTCACCGGTCGAGACCTCGGCGGCGGGCGCTCCCGTCGTTGGCGTACTACCGTTCATGGTCACCGACCCGCGACTGCATGTCGGTGCGCAGCAGCGCCAGTTCCTCCGCCAGGGTGCGCGTCTCCTCTTCCAACCGGCTGACCTCCCAGCTGAGGTGGATGCTCACGAGGAGAAGGAAGACGAAACCGAGGAACAGGATCAGGCTCGCGCCACTGGCGATGCCGAGGAACTCGGCCACCCCGTCCAGCAGCCGCGGGTAGGCAGCAACGGGCAGGATGACGACCAGGACGCACAGCCACAGGATGGCGTACTTCTCGCGGAGCTGGCGGCGACGAAGCAGCTCCAGGATCACGATGAGCAGCAGCAGTCCGGTCAGTGCGGTCGTGACGGCGAGTCTCATGAGTCCGTCTTCCAGGAGGCGATGAGGTCGGGGTCGGCCAATGCCTGGGTCAGCATGTCGTGCCAGTCTGGCATGGGAGCAAGGCCCGCGCGGGACCAGGCGTCGTGCCGGAGCACACTGTAGGCCGGTCGCCGGGCCGGGCGGGGGAAGGCCGCGCTGGTCGTGGGGCGCACCCGGTCCGGGTCCAGGCCGGTCGCGGCGTAGGCGGCCCGGGCCAGGCCGTACCACGAGGTGGCGCCGGACGCGGTGCCGTGGTAGATCCCCGGCGGCGCGGAGCCGGCGAGCGCCGCCGTTCCGAGCTCGACCAGGCGCTCTGCCAGCTGGCGCGTCCAGGTGGGCTGCCCGACCTGGTCGGTCACGACATCGATCGTTTCCCGTTGCTCGGCCAGCCGGAGCACGGTCCGGACGAAGTTGGCGCCGTACGCGCCGTAGAGCCAGGCGGTCCGGACGATGTACCCGGCCTCCGGCAGGAGGTCGCGGATCGCGTGCTCGCCCACGAGCTTGCTGCGACCGTACGCGTTGATCGGGTCGGTGGGCGCGTCCTCGGCGTACGGCTCCGAGGCGGTGCCGTCGAAGACGTAGTCGGTAGAGATCGTCACCAGCCGGGCCCCCGTCTGCGCGCAGGCGGCGGCCAGGTTCGCCACGCCGTGCCCGTTGACCGCGGTCGCCTGCTCCTCGGCCGTCTCGGCTCCATCGACGTCGGTCCAGGCCGCCGCGTTGATCACGAGGTCATGGCCCCGGACGGCGGCCCGGACCGCGTCCGCGTCGGTGATGTCGAGCTGTGGCCGGGCCAGGGCGGTCACTTCGATGCCCGCGGCCCGAATGCGTTCCACGAGGTCCCGGCCCAGCATGCCGCCGGCCCCCGTTACCAGCCACCGAGTCATGACGAGGTCGGCCCGAGCGCGGCCCGTTCCTTGAGCGGCTCCCACCAGGCGCGGTTGGCCTTGTACCAGGCCACCGTCTCGGCCAGACCCTGCTCAAAATCGATCGATGGGGCGTACCCCAGCTCGGTGGTGCTCTTGGTGATGTCCAGGGAGTAGCGGCGGTCGTGGCCCTTGCGGTCCTCGACGTAGCGAACGCTGTCCCAGGTGGCCCCGCAAGCGTCCAGCAGACGTTGGGTGAGCTCGCGGTTGGTGAGTTCGGTACCGCCGCCGATGTGGTACACCTCGCCGGCCCGGCCCTTGGTCAGGGCCAGGTGCACGCCCACGCAGTGGTCGGAGACATGCAGCCAGTCCCGGACGTTGCCCCCGTCCCCGTAGAGCGGCACGGGCTTGCCGTCGAGGAGGTTGGTGATGAACAGCGGGATGACCTTCTCCGGGAACTGGTACGGCCCGTAGTTGTTGGAGCACCGGGTGACGACCACGTCGAGCTTGTGGGTGCGGTGGTAGGCCAGCGCGATCAGGTCCGACCCGGCCTTGGCCGCCGAGTACGGGGAGTTCGGCGACAGCGGGCTCTCTTCGGTCCACGACCCGGACTCGATCGACCCGTACACCTCGTCGGTGGAGACGTGCAGGAACCGGGACACCCGGTGGCGCAGGGCTGCGTCGAGCAGCGTCTGCGTGCCGACCACGTTGGTCATCACGAACGCCGAGGCGCCGAGAATCGACCGATCAACGTGGGTCTCAGCCGCGAAGTGAACCACGACGTCCTGGCCGCTCATCACCTCGTCCACCAGCATGGCGTCGCAGATGTCGCCCTGGACGAACCGGAACCGTGGGTCGGACGCCACCGGGTCCAGGTTGGCCCGGTTACCCGAATAGGTGAGCTTGTCCAGCACGGTCACGCTGGTGATCGAGGACGGGGTGAGTGCGTCGGTCAGCAGCATCCGCACGTACTGGGACCCGATGAAACCAGCGCCACCCGTGACAAGGATCCTCATAGTCCGGGCAGTCTACTGACCCCGTCCGGCCGGGCTGACGAGTCGTACGCGATCGGTGGCGACGATCGTCGGCAGTCTGACCGTCCGACCGCGGTCGATGCCTTCGGCCTGCGGTTCGGTCGTCGTTCCGGACCACGATCGATCGTCACCCGGACGGCGATCGATCGTCACCCCAGGCTGCGGTCGATCGTTATGTCGAGGTCAGGGTGCCGGTCCCGGACCGCCTCGGCCCGAGCCTGGGCCTCGTCGTTGTTGACGATGATCAATATCGGGTAGTCGGCCAGTACCTCGACCATGTTGTCGAACCGGTCGGGGTCGTCGAGCGGGCGTCCGGCGTACATGCCCGGCGCCATGACGCCGCTGGTCCGCTGGACCGCACTGAGCAGCAGCTGAGTGATGTAGCTCTCGGTGGCGTCCTCCCACAGGACCACCGTGATGGTGTCGGGCTTGGCCGTCCGCTGGGCGACCTCGGCCAGTACGGTGTCGGCCGCGTACCGCCGGTAGTCCGCCTTGCCACCGACCCAACTGCGCGCGTAGACCGAGCTGCCGAACTGGTAGGGCGAGTCGCCGAACACCAGCCCCGACCCGGCCGCGAGGGCCACGGCCAGCGATCCGGCCGCGACCAGCCGCGCCAGGGTGGGCCGGAAGGGCCGCGACAGCAACCGGCGTTCGACCGTCGTCGGCTCCGGGAGGAGACCCAGCAGCGCCCCGGCGCCCAGGAACAGCAGGGCCTCGACCAGATCCAGTGCCTTGTTGGCGTAGTACATGGAGCCGCCGATGAGACCGCCGTTCAAGACGGACTGGACGGCCACCAGCGCCACCCACGCGGCGATCGCGCTCGCCAGGCTCCACCGGTAGCCGCGCCAGATCGGGGAGGTGGCGGCCCGCCCCACCACCAGGCCGGCCAGGATCACCCCGGCCACCACGAGGAGGGCGTCCCACGACCGCGGCGAACCGGGGGCGAGCAGCGCGACGTCCTGCCGGCCCACCACGAGGCCCAGGACGCCCGGCACCAGGGCGGCCACCCCGGCCACCACGAGCACGCCCACCATGACCCGGTGGTGCCGCAGCGTCGTCCGGCGACGGAGCAGCCAGATCAGCACGGCCAGGGCGGCCGCGGGCAGGTACAGGTAGTAGGAGAAGCCGAGGCCCACCAGCAGGGCGGCGACGAGCCACATCGTCTGCCGGTCGCGTGCCGGCGGCCGGGCCAGGATCGCGACGAGCAGGGCCATCAGGCCGATGCCCAACGCCTGCCCGAGGTACCCCAGCACCACGAGGTTGAACGCCGCGTTGCTGACGAGGAAGGCGAAGATGATGGCGAGCAGGACGAGCTGGCGCGGCCCGGTCAGGAAACGGACGGCCAGCCACTGACCGGCCCACAGGAAGGCCAGCCCCACCAGCCCGTACGCGACCACCGACCAGCCGATGTAGTGGTCCAGGGCCCCCAGGCCGGTCCCCATCTCCGAAGTGGACGACCGCAGGAAGTTGTCCAGCAGCGCCATCCCCAGGTGGCCACCGTGCGGATAGGTGATCATCCCTTCGAAGAGGTGACCGAGCGCCTGCTCGTAGTGGAGGAACAGGTAGCCGTCCACGTGCCGGATGGCATCGAAAACGGTGAAGTGCCGGACGCTGTCCTCACCCATGAGGAGCGCGCTGAGCCGGTCGGAGTGGCCCCGGGCGACGAACGGGAACGCGACCACCATCGTGTAGACCACGGCCGCCGCGAAGGTCAGGCCGTCGGCCAGCGACGGCCGGGGCAGCCGGGGCCGACGGTCGGCCAGGTAGGCGTAGAGCAGCAGGACGGTCAGGGCCAGCCCGGTGATGGGCACCGGATGAAGCCCGAACGGCCAGACGGAGAACATGAGCCCGGCCAGGCAGAACGCCCCGTACAGCAGCACCAGGGCGAACACGATCCGGTCCGTCAGGCTGCGCCCGGCCCGCAGCAGGGAGGCCGTGCCGACGAGAATCAGCAGGGGCAGGACGATCGCGGCGTGGGCGAGGTACGCCACGGTCGGCACGACCCAGGCGGCGACGAGACCGATCACCAGACCCCGGCGGCCCAGCCAACGGGGCGGCTGTGGCGTGCGATGTTGGCCAGAACGAGGAGCGGTCACCGGAGACGAAGCGCCAGCGGCGCGCGCAGTTGCCATGCTGGATCCTTCGGTTGTCCGACAGCGGCAGGGGATTTTACAGACGCCATCGATGCCGGGGCGGCGTGCGTTCGGCCGGCCCGGGCCGCGACGGTCGCGGGGCGCCGGCCCGGTCGGCTCGCCCTCGACGGCGCCGTTGGGATCACTCGAATGCACCTCGATTTCAACGACCGGGCCCGATGCCCGGTGCCGATTCAACGATCAACCCGATGCCCGGTGCCGGGCCGCACGCGGTACCGGTGGGCGGCTCACGGTCGCCAGACCGCCCAGCCCTCAGGATCGATGTAGACCACCCGCCATCCCCAACGGGTCCCGTCCCAGGTGGGTACACCGTTGGGGGAGTCGTACGGCGCCACCACCACCGTGGCCCCGTCCGGGGGCGGGTCCTGCTGGCCGTAGAACGTGAGGATCCGGTCCCACCAGACCTCCCACTGGTGGTTCGCCCGGGCCCACCACACGACCCCCATCGACTCGGCGACCCGGTCGTCCGGCGTGACCCCGGCCTGGGCCAGCGTCGTCTGGGCGGCGAACTCGGCCGCCATGGGTCGGGTGGCGTGCTCGGCCATCGTGGGCGCAGCGATCAGCCCGAAGCCCGCCACCGCAGCGAGCGCGAGGGCGCGGGCCCGGGTGGTGAGGAGGGCGACGAGCACCAGCAGGGCTCCGATCGCCACCAGGCTCGCCCGGACGATGGGCAGGCCGTCCCACACCCCGGTCATCGCCCCGATCTCCGGGGAGTCGAAGGCGATGTACGCGTCCCGGGTGAGGCGTCGGGAGTACAGCACCACCACGGCGGCGGTCCCGGCGATCAGAGCCGCGGCCGCGCCACCCAGCATCGCTGAGCGGCGCCACCTCAGCCCAGCCGGGCCGTCGGGCGTGCCCGGGCTTCGGGGCGTCGCGAGCCCGGCCACCGCCACCAGGACCCAGGCGGGGGCGAGGAAGGCGACATAGCGGCCGTAGGCATAGAGGTTGATGCGCTCGTCGTCGGGTAGGGTCGCCGCGCTGAGGGCGGCCACGCCCACCGTCATCGCGAACACGAGGGCCACCGTGACGGCCCGGTCGCGCGTGGCCGGATCGCGACCGCGCCACCAGGCGACCGCAACGGCCAGACCCACGGCGGCGAGGCCGAGGGTGGCGACGCTCAGGTACCAGATCTGGCCCAAGGCCCAGGCCGCGATGTGCACCCACCCGGCCGGGGAGGTCAGCCGGTCGGCCAACGTGCCCGTCGGGCTGGTGCCCATTGAGGTGATCTCGCCGCGGATCGCCAGCCGGATGGCCAGCTCACCCGCGAGCACGATCCCGACGCCGCCGAGCGCGGCCCCGGCCACCGGCCAGCGTCGGTGGCGCCGCAGAAGCAGGCCGGCGACGACCAGTTGAAGCAGCAGGACGACGAGCCCGCGGACGTGGACGAACCACACCACGCCGGCGGCGACGCCGGTCAGCGCGGCCAGCGCCAGCTGCGCACGGGTGGTTCCGGCCCGCAGCGCCGCGTGCACCGCGACCACCCACCACAGGAAGAGCATGGGCAGGACGGCGTCGGTCATCGCGACCTGGCTGTAGAAGGACACCGCCGGCAGGGCGGTGACGCCGATCGCGGCGGCGGCGCCGAGCCACGGGGCCAGGCCGAGCACCCGGCGGGCGATCAGGTAGGCGGGCACGAGCGTCAGGCTGTTGAGCACCGCGCCGAGGGCCAGCACTCCCTTGTAGGTGGTGAGTGGGTCGTGGCTGAACCAGTAGACGGGGCTGACCAGAAGGGGGTACCCGATGCGGCGGAAGAGCGGGTTCTCACTGCTCTCGCCGCCCGGCCCGCCGCTGAGGACCCGGGCCGCGAGCAGGTAGTTGTCCTCGTCGACGCGGACGGTGAGGGCGGTGACGTCGCGGACCAGCCACAGCCGCCAGAGGACGTGCAGCACCAGGGCGACGCCCAGCACGATTGGGACGACGGAACGCCGTCGATCCCGGGCTGGACTGGCCGCCTTCGGCGGCGGGCTGGCTGGATAGGCCGCCTTCGGCGGCGGATCGTCGGTGGTCCGGGGGGACGCCGCCCCCGTGGCCGGAACAGTCCGCGCAGGCTCCCCGTCAGCGTCCGTCGGCTGCATTCCGCCCATGGTAGGAGAGCGGGCCGGCCGCCCGGTTTCGACACCCATCGACCGAGCGGGGCGCCCTCGTCGCCCGCCTGAGGGGCGAGGTCGCCGGAGGAAACGGCGGCCACCGCGTCGTTGATCGCCGGAATACGTCACACTGCTCGCGGACCCCAGGGCGGTCGCCGGACCGGGGCCGGGGAGGCAGTGCGGCCATTCGTCTCGTGCTCACCGACAATTGTCCTGGGTTAGTCTGTGCCACTACCTTCCGCCCCACCGGGTGCCAGGACCGTCGCGGTCGGCATGACCTCCGTGGTCGTGGCGCCGAGGGCACAACCTGGTGGCCCTCCGGGGCCGCCACGCACACGGGGCCAGTGTGTCCACCAGGCCGATGACGGGACGCATGTGTCGAACGAGGCGATCGCGCTGCCGGCGCGGACCAACGGCAGTACGGACGTGACCTCGGAGCCGGGGCCCGAGTCGCGGTCCAGCCGGGTTCGGGCGTGGCTCGGTGAGGCCACGTGGTTCTGGCCGGTCATGGCCACCGCGGGCCTGGTCCTGTGGCCGCTCGGCGGCCCGGTGCTCTGGCAGGACGAGTTGGTCACCCTCGACGTCGCCCGCCGGTCGTTGGACCAGATCTTCGGCCTGGTGCAGCAGGTCGACGTCGTGCACGCCGCCTACTACCTGGTCATGCACTTCTGGGTGATGGTGTGGGGCGAGTCGGCGTTCGCCCTCCGCCTGCCCTCGGCCCTGGCCATGGCCGGGGCGGCCGCCTGCGTCGCCCTGGTCGGCCGCCGCCTCTACGGTCCCCGGATCGGCCTGGTCTCGGGCCTGGTCTTCGCCCTCGTACCGGCGGTCACCCGCTTCGGTCAGGAGGCCCGGCCGTACGCCTTCGTGGTGCTGGCGGCCGCGCTGTCGACCTTGTTGCTGCTGCGGGCCGTCGAGCGGCCCACGGTCCTGCGATGGGCCGCGTACGCCGCCAGCGTGGCGGCGTGTCTGGTGCTCAACGCCGTCGCCGGAACGATCGTCGCCGGCCACGGGGTGGCGCTGCTGGTGCTGCGGTCGCGTCGGGGGGCCGCACGCCCGGTCGCCGGACTCGTCGCGCCGGTCGTCGGATTCGTCGCGGCGGTCGTGGTGGCCGCGGCGGTTGCCTTTCCGGTCCTGCGGCTGGCCATGGCGCAGGCCGAACGCCAGATCACCTGGGTTCCGCGGATTCCGACGGTGGAGACGTGGCAGGGCACGGTCGCCTCGGTGGAGGTCGGCTACGCGATGCTGGCCCTCGCGGTCGCGGCCTGGGTCCGCCCGCGCCGAGGGCACGCCGTGATCACCGCCGTCGTGGCGGTACCGATGCTCGCCGTCTGGGCCTACTCGCAGTTCCAGACCATCAACTACTTCTACCCGCGCTACCTGCTGTTCACCCTGCCGGCGGTGGCCGTGCTGGTCGGCGCGGGCCTGGCCGCCTTCCGGTGGCGGTGGGCTCCGGTGGCCGGCCTGCTGACGATCGCGCTACTCGGCCTGCCCGACCACGTGGCGGTGCGCTCGCACCTGTCGCACGGGTGGTACACGTACCCGCAGGCTCGGCCCCCTCTGACGGACCTGGACTACCCGGCGGCGGCCCGCATCATCGCGGAGGGGTACCGGCCCGGGGACGGGGTCGTCTATCAGCGGGACGGCTTCTGGTGGCGCATGATCGACGTCGGTGTGGAGCACTATCTGCCGGATTCGGTGCAGCTCCGCGACGTCTTCCTGCAGACCACGGCCGCGGACAGCTACGAGCTCATGGCCCGGGAGTGCGCCGCCGAGTGCCTGGGCGCCGAGCCCCGGCTCTGGGTCGTGGTCGCCGGGCACACCGACGACGTGACGACCGAGTTCGCACCGGTCCGGACGGAGGCGCTCCGGTCGGCGTACGTCCAGACCTGGCTGGCCCACCCGTCGGGCCTGACGGTCGGGTTGCTCGAGCGCCGCTCCTAGCCCGCACGATTCGGAACCCCGCCCGCGGTGACCGCCCGGGTCCCGGGGCCGGTCAGCCGCGGCCGGCTCGGCCGCCCGCGTCCACGGGGTGGCCGAGACCGTGTACGAGCTGGCCCGGGACCTTGCTTACGGGGTGGCTGTGACCTCTTACAGGGTGGCCGAGACGATGCCGGTTACCCGCGGGCCGAACCGCTCCTGGATGCGTTCGGCCCATCGGCGCGTACGGTCGGAGTCGCAGACCAGGTAGACCGGACCGGTCACCGCCGCGACGATCTCCTCGTAGCGGCGTACGGCTACGACGTCGTCGGCGGCGATCGGGTCGGTCAGCCACTGGTTGGTGAGCACCGGGTCGCGGTACGTCGATATCGCGAGCGTGGTGGTGGTCCGGTTGAGCGCGGCGAGCAGCGCCTGGGCCCGCCCCGCCACCTGCCAGTCCTCGCCGAGGACGACGGCGGCCGCCCCACGCACCGGCGATGACAGGCCCGCCTCGACCAGAGCGGCGGCCGTGGTGTCGGCGAGCTGGCCGTGCACGAACTGCCAGGGCGCGACGGTGATCCGGTTGACGACCACCCGATTCGCCGCCGTGTCACCGAGCACGATGCCCCAGGCGGCCCCGACCATCACGACGGCGGCGCCGGCGACGGCGACCGTGGTCTGCGCGGTCGGGCGCGGGCGGGCCTGGCGGCGCGGGGTGGGCCGCAGCCACAGCAGTGCGCCCAGGCCCAGGACCGCCAGCGCGAGCAGCAGTTGTACGGCCGTCCCCGCGAAGGAGAAGTACCCCGTCGTCGGGCTCAGCGCCGCCCCGCCGAGCCGCTCCACGAGGACGACCAGCACGAAGCCGGCGATCGCGGCCGCCACGCACCACTCGAACGAGCGCCAGACGGCCGACCGGACCGGCGCCCGCCCGAGCAGACCGACCAGCAGCGCGGCTCCGAGGAGCAGGAACGCCGACCGCCCGCCCTCCGGGACGGACCCGGCGACGGCCGTCGCCCCGTGGGCGTGGGCGAGGCCGGTCACCGCCAAGGCCCCGCCGGCGACGGCAGCCGCGGCGAGCGTCGCCAGCGCGGCCGGGTGACGGCGGACCCGCGTCCACTGGCGCCCGACCCAGGTGCCCGCGATCAACAGGACGGCCGGCAGGAACGGCGGGAAGACGAAGCCGACCGCGGCCACGAGCGCGCCGGCCAGCAGCAGCGTCTCGCCGGACGATCCGCCCGGTCGACAGACCAGCACGACGAGCAGGGCGGCCAGCGCGAGGCCGAGCACCAGGCCGGGGTAGCCGGTCACGGCCAGCCGGAACAGGCCCGTCATCAGCAGCGCCACCCCGACCGCGGTGACCAGCACCAGTCGCCGCCAGGCGGTCAGCTCGGCCGCGGCGAGCCGCTGCACGCCCCAGGCGAGGGCGACGGCGAGGAAGCCGTAGCCCACGGCAAGCCAGACGAGGTAGTGGTCCAGGGCACTCAGGCTCGAGCCGTACTCGGCGGCCGACGAGCGGGCGAAGCCGTCGAGCGTCCCGTACAGCAGGGGCGCGCCCTGCGGATAGCCCAGCAGCGCGCCCGGCACCTCGGCGCCGTAGAGGTACCCGCCGAAGCGCCGCACGGCGTCGAAGAGCCCGAGCTGTCGGCCGAGGTCCTCCGCCCCGGCCGCCACGGCGAGCCGCTCGGCCGGGGTGAGGCCGAGCACCGGCCAGGCCACCACGACTCCGGCCATGATGCCGTTGGCCACGCTCAGCCCGTCACCGAGCGTCGGCCTCGGCAGCTGGGGGAGCCGCCCGGTGGCCCCGCTCACGATCGCCAGGGCGGTCACCGCGGCGCCGGAGATGAAGACCGGGTGCAGCCCCCAGGGCCAGACCGTGAAGACGAGCCCGCCGACGCACAGGGCGCCGACCAGGGCGCCGGCCGCGAGGAGCAGTCGGTCGAGGAGGGTCCGGCCGGTCCGCAGCAGGCTCGCGGCACCCACCAGGATCAGCGGCGGCAGCAGCCAGGCCATCGCTGCGGCGTAGGCGAGGTACGCGACCACCCAGCCGGCCGCGACGGTGCCCACAGCGACCATCGCGACGGTGCGGGGTCGGGCACCGTACCGGGGCGTCGCGCGCGCCCTGGACCGGGCAGCCAGGGTAGCCAGTTCAGGGCGCACAGTCTGTCCGTTCCGGGCTCGGGTGGGGAGTTGGCGGGCAGCGTACACGCCCATGACCGTCCCGGCTAGGCTCCCCGACGTGCGTGGCATCATCCTGGCCGGTGGGACCGGCTCGCGCCTGTGGCCGGTCACCAAAGCGGTGTCGAAGCAGCTGATCCCGGTCTTCGACAAGCCGATGATCTATTACCCGTTGTCGACCCTGCTCCTGGCCCGGATCCGGGAAGTCCTCATCATCACCACCCCCGAGGACCAGGACCAGTTCCGGCGTCTGCTGGGTGACGGTTCGCACCTGGGCATTCGGCTTGAGTACGCGGTCCAGGCGCGCCCGGAGGGGATCGCCCAGGCGTTCCTGATCGGAGCCGACTTCATCGGCGACGACTCGGTGGCGCTCGTGCTCGGCGACAACATCTTCTACGGCGTCGGCCTCGGGCGGCAGCTCGCCGGCCAGACCGAGGTTCGCGGCGGCCGGGTCTTCGCCTACCCGGTGGCGAACCCGGAGGCGTACGGCGTGGTCGAGTTCGACGAGGACGGCCGGGTCCTGTCGATCGAGGAGAAGCCGGAGAAGCCGAAGTCGCGCTACGTGGTGCCGGGCCTGTACTTCTACGACAACCGCGTGGTCGAGATCGCCCGCGGTCTCAAGCCCAGCGCGCGGGGCGAGCTGGAGATCACCGCCGTCAATGAGGCCTACCTGCAACTGGGCGAGCTCACGGTGACGGTGCTCGATCGGGGCACCGCCTGGCTGGACACCGGTACGTTCGCGTCGCTGACCGCCGCGTCGGAGTTCGTGCAGGTGATCGAGGAGCGGCAGGGCCTGAAGATCGGCTGCGTCGAGGAGGTCGCCTGGCGCGCCGGCTTCATCGACGATGATCAGTTGCGGGCGCTGGCCGAGCCGTTGACCAAGTCAGGGTACGGCAACTACCTGCTCAGGCTGCTGGATGAGGGACGACAGGGGACGGCCCGATGAAGATCCGACCGCTGTCCATCGAGGGGGCGTACGAGGTCACCCCCGTGCTGCGCGGTGACCGACGCGGTGTCTTTCTCGAGTGGTACCGGTTCGACCGCCTCGCCGCCGAGGTGGGGCACCCGCTGCGCCTGGCCCAGGCGAACATGTCGGTCTCCGTGGCCGGGGTCGTCCGGGGCATCCACTTCGCCGATGTCCCGCCCGGGCAGGCCAAGTACGTGACCTGCACCCGCGGGGCCGTGCTCGACGTGATCGTCGACATCCGGGTCGGATCGCCGACGTTCGGCCGCTGGGAGGCGGTGCGCCTGGACGACGTCGACCGCCGCTGTGTCTACATCTCGGAAGGGCTGGGGCACGGGTTCTGTGCCCTGACCGACGACGCCACGCTGACGTACCTGTGCTCGGAGACGTACAACCCCACCGGCGAGCACGGGGTGAACCCACTCGACCCCGCGCTCGGGATCGACTGGCCCACGAGCGAGCCTGTGCTCTCCGAGAAGGACGCCGCCGCGCCGACCCTCGCCGAGGCGGCCGAGCAGGGGCTGCTGCCCGACTACCAGGTATGCCGGGAGTTCATCCATTCCCTGCGGCAGTCGGCGGCGGTCCAGCCCGACTAGGGCGTGTCTGCTGGATCATGTGACTGGGTCGCGGAGCCAGATTCTGATTGAGGCGATGTCGACGGTTCCGGCGTACATGTATTCGCGTTTGTCGTAACGGCTGGCGATGGCGCGGAAGGC
>Ga0310834_100396_pt1 | contig 53067 bp, 43 predicted proteins | sample SM_ome_2_FD_201314 | JGI IMG/M metagenome (GOLD analysis project Ga0310834, IMG submission 201314) | Sorghum-adapted microbial communities enriched on stacked mutant (SM) sorghum from Joint BioEnergy Institute, Emeryville, California... ...
AGGCGATGGAGCCCGGCCGGCCGCTCGGCTACCTGGACGCGAACATCCGGGTCGGCAACTCGCTGCTCGGCGTGACGCCTCGACTGCTGCGGGACGGTATCCCGGACGCGGCCTTTGTTGCATTGACTGGTGATGAGCGGAAGGCGGTTGCCGCGCTGAAGAAGCAGAACGCGGCCGAGCGCGCCGGCCAAGGCGACCTGTTCGGCTGGTCAGGCATCCAGGTCGGCAACACGGCGCTTGCCGCCGAGGCCGAGGAGGTCGTGTACGCGGAGCCGCGCTCGCTGGCGGACGTGCATGTGCAGGCGAAACGGGCGCAGGCGCTGGAGTCCGACCGCAGGCATGCGCGGCTCGTGGCGGATGCGTGGTGCGCCGCGTTTGTGCAGCCAAAGACTGAGGCGACCCGGATGAGCGCCATCACACAGGCGGTGCTGGAGCGCCTGGACAAGGGCGAGTCGTCCCTGGACCTGGCGGACGTCGAGTCCACGGTGGAGGATCTGGCGAAGCAGTACCGGTTCTTCCACTGGCACATCGAGTTCCCGCACATTTTCCGGGTTCCCGAGCGGGGTGCGGTCGACGAGGCGACCGGCTGGCAGGGCGGCTTCTCGTGTGTGCTCGGCAATCCGCCGTGGGAGAAGGTTGAGTTCAAGGAGCAGGAGTTCTTCGCCTCCCGCGCGCCAGAGATCGCGAATGCGGCGCACGCTTCGGCGCGCAAGAAGATGATCGCGGCCCTTGCGGTTGCCGAGGACCGTGGCGCCCAAACGCTGTATCACGACTACCTGGCTGGTCAGCGTGAGATCGAATGCATCACCCACCTATTCAAGTCGTCCGGCCGCTATCCGTTGACCGGCGCTGGTCGCCTCAACACCTACGCGGTCTTTGCCGAGACCGGCCGCGAGATCCTGCATCCTCACGGCCAGTTCGGCATGATCCTGCCGACCGGTATCGCCACCGACGCGACCACTCAGGACTTCTTCAAGGACCTGGTAGTCAGCAGGGGACTCGTCTCCCTCTATGACTTCGAGAACGAGGACAAGGTCTTTCCGAACGTTCACAACCAGTTCCGGTTTGCCCTGCTATCGGTCAGTGGCCGTCGGCGTCCGGTGGACCGGGTGTCGCTGGTTTTCCGGGTCCGGCAGGCCAACCAGATCGCCGCCCGCGCCTACTCGCTCACCCCGGACGAGATCACCCTGCTGAACCCGAACACCGGCACCTGTCCGGTGTTCCTGTCCCGCCGGGACGCCGAGATCACCCTCGGCATCTACCGCCGGGTACCGGTCCTGTGGCAAGAGGGTGACCCGGCGGGCAACCCGTGGGGCCTGTGGTTCCGGCAGGGTCTGTTCAACATGGCCACGGACTCGGGCCTGTTCCGAACCGCTGAGCAACTCGAAGCGGATGGCTGGACGCTCGACGGCAACCACTTCGTACGCGGCGACGACCGAATGCTGCCGCTGTACGAGGCGAAGATGGCCCATCACTTCGACCACCGTTACGCGACCTACGAGAGCGCAACTCGGGAGCAGCTGAACAAGGGCACCCTGCCCCGCCTCGACGACGCCGCCCACACCGACCCGACATGCGTCCCGCTACCCCGTTACTGGATGGCCGAGTCGGCGGTGGACGAGCGGTTGGGTGAGCGGTGGTCGCGTGGATGGCTGCTCGGCTGGCGGGACATCGCCCGCAGCACCGACGAGCGTACTCTCATCTCCACCGTCATCCCCCGCACCGCCGTCGGCCACACCGTTCCTCTTGCGCTGTCACGAGCGCAGCCGGCTCGCGTTGCCGGGTTGCTTGCCAACCTGAGCAGCTACTGCGTCGACTATGTGGTCCGGCAGAAGGCATCTGGCACGCATCTGACGTACACCTACATGAAGCAGTTCCCGGTGTTGCCGCCGGAGCGTTATGACGAAGCGGCGCCGTGGGATCGTGGCGCGGGGTCGCTGGAAGCCTGGATCACGCCGCGGGTACTGGAGCTGACCTACACGGCCTACGACATCGCCGCCTATGCGCGTGACCTAGGCGACGACGGGCCGCCGTTCCGGTGGGACCCGGCGCGGCGGGAGATGATGCGGGCCGAGCTGGACGCCGCCTACTTCCACCTCTACGGCATCGGACGCAATGACGTCGAGTACATTATGGACACGTTCAAGGTGGTGCGGCAGAAGGACGAACAAGCCCACGGCGAGTACCGCACCAAGCGGCTGATCCTGGAACGCTACGACGCCATGGCCGACGCGATCCGCACCGGCCGGCCGTACCAGACCCCGCTCGACCCGCTACCGGGCCACGGTCCCCGCCATCCGGCGCAGCCCCGCAACCCTTGATTGCCCACTATGGACACCCACCCCCTCCCCGACTAAGCTCGACCCCGAACACAAGTCGGCCCCCGGCGGTGTTAGCGGCACCGGCCGAGGGCCTGATCCCCAACCTTCCACCGAAAGGTATGAGGACTGTGACCAAGCATGGCACACCACCCACGACCACCGTGGAGCACCCGCCGTGGTGCGACCTGAGCTACCACGAGCGCAACAACCACGACGTGCACGCTTCCCGCCGCGAGCGGGTCGCCGCGGATGGGCCATCTGCCCTCTCGATCGAGGCGCACCTGCTGCGAACCGAGACGCCCGCCGACCCCCGGCACCCGGGCGCGGCGCTGGCCAACCTGGAGTTCCGGTTCCGCGGTGAGAAGGTCGCCTCGTTTCTGATGACCTTCGGCCAGCTCCGCAGCCTCGACGAAGCCCTCTACCGCCTCGTCAAGCTCGGCGAAACGACCTGACGGGCACCGCCCGCCTCGTTAAGGACCAGGCCGGCGCCGCCCTGCGCGGCGCCGGCCTGGTCCGGCATCGATCTCTTTCCCGGGCCCTAATCCCAGCGGGTCGGGTAGGCCACAACACCGTCGATCGACAACCTCAGGCAGATCGCCTCCCGGCTGTTCGCCAAGCTGATCAAGTCGTCCAGGTACTTCAAAACCAGACCGGCTGCGTCCCACTCCCGACAGTCCAACAGCACGTGCTTGCCGAAGGTATTTGCGCGGCGGCGGCTGCTGAACTCCTTGTCATGAGTCAGAAGGATCGCCCTGTGCTCGTCAGCGAACACGGACAGCCCGTCGTCGCTGGCCCTGGCCATGCCAGATCCGCCCGCCGTCACGCATCGATGGCCTGCCTTTCGCAGCGCGCGGCCCACGGCTGCCGCCACGTCGTGGTCGAGAACGAAGAGCAACTTTAGGCGCTTGTCCGCATCACGCGAGCCACCCGTAGGTCAGCCGGGGTAAGGTCCGGATACTCCTCGATGACCTGGTCATCGCTGAACCCCGCCGCAAGCCAGCCGGTGACCGTGGCAACCGGGATCCGAGTGCCGGCGAACACAGGCTTGCTGCCCAGGCTTCCCCGGCGTTTCTCGACCTTCCCGTACGCGGAGGCGGGACGCTGGACTCCCTCACGGATCTTCGCTCGGATCATGTCCAGATCGATGACACTGTGGAAGATCAACTGGTCGCGGCTCAAATCCCCTTCCCACTCGCCATCGGCGTGCTGGAAGTAGATCTCTTTGCCCGCCGTCGCGAACCTCAGCTCGGTCAGCGGTTCCTGGTAGCCACGGGAACGCAGATGGGCGACCGCCTTCCGGATCCGCTGCAGCGAGAACCTGCGACGGCGCAACTCGGCCGCCACCAGCAGCGAGAGCATGTCCTGGAAGCTGTACAACCGGACCACGCTTCGTGGGCCCAGCCGGCGCCGGACTTGCGGCTGGATCAGGCCCGTGCGATCCCAGTAGCGCACCACGCGCAGGCTCAACCCGGCAACGGCCGCGGCTCGATCCTGGGGGTAGGCGATGAGCTCGTCCTCGCGCATGTAGTAATGATGACACATTCGCTTGGCCTTTGATGTACCCGAAACCCGGTCGGGCGGGTCGCGCTTGCGGATCTCCACAGTCGGCCGCTGGTCGCGTCTGGGCCCACCCCGGATGTCAACTAACTATTGGGGAGTGCGCAAGAGACGTGCGGCGGTTCGCTGTCACCAAAACTATTGCGTATCGGAAAGTGTTTGGGGACAGGGAACCGGTGGATGGCGGTGCGGTGCTGAGCGTACGAGAGGTGTCTGACCTGCTCGGAGTGAGTCCGCAGCGGGTCCGCCAGATGATTGGAGATGGCCAGCTTCCCGCGCGCCGCACCACGGCTGGCTGGCTCGTTCCCCGGGAGTGGGTGGTCAGGCGAGCTGAGACCGCGGCGAGCGGCCGCCCGGTCCAAGCACGCACCGTGTGGGCCGTCATCGCGTGCCTCGCCACAGTGGAGGAGGGGAGTGGAGCTGAGCCGTTGCAGGTCCCCGTCTCGGACCGCCGGCTACGGCACCGCGTCCGTCGCCTGCTCCGCAATCTTCCGGACCCGGCCGAGGATGTCCGACCGTGGCGACGGCTGTTCGCGGCGCGTGGCAGCCAGCGCTGGATCCGGGTCCATCCGGGTGTCCTCGACCGGCTGCTGGCCGAGCCAGCTGTCCTGCTCGGTGGCGCGCCCGCCGCCCGCAAGAGCGGGATGTCATTGGCCGGAGGCTTGGGCACCCATGTCATCTACGTAGCCGCCGACCACGCCGATGATTTGATCCACCGGTACCGCATGCGGGACGACCGGAGCGGACAAGCCCACCTCGTGATCGTTCCATCTGGTCTGCTTCCTCAGGCGCCGCCGAAGGGCGCACGTGTGGTGCCAACACCGGCAGCAGCGGCCGACTTGCTGGAGGAGGACGATCCACGCGCTCGCCATGCGGCCATGCGACTGCTCGGCTCGCTGTGGCGCGCCGCAACGGATGCCGCGGCGATGGAGTCCTGCATACCACCGTCTTCGGAAGTGATTCGGTGTCGGGGCCGGGCGCGGCTCGCGCGCTCACCTCGACCAGGCCGGCACGCCCACCTGGGATGTGGCGGGCGCCGTACTGCCCCGCGCCGTGATCGTCAAGATGATGGGCACTCGTATCGAGTGGTTCCGCCACCGCAAGCACGCGCGTCCGTTCATGCTTCTGGCAAGCTCACCCATCACGCGATGAACAGCTGACCTGGATGGGAGGATCACGATGGATCTCGACGAGATCAAGTCGGTCACCATTTGCAGCAGTTCAAAGTTCTATGAGACAGCCAGGCAGCTCGCGGCGAAGTTACGCAGCATTGGCGTCGTGGTGCACACGCCCCGCTTCGACTTCAATGAGGAGCTGGTCGAGGTCAGCCGCGAGAAGAAGGCGGAGCTGACCCGCGAGTTCCTTAAGAAGATCCACGAATCGGACGCCATCTACGTGGTGGACCAGCACGGCTACACCGGGCCCAGCGTGTGCATCGAGGTCGGCTTCGCGTCGGCGCTCGGCAAGCGGGTCATCCTCTCCGAACCGGCCCGGGATGGTGCTGTCGCCGCGCTCGCCAGCGCCATCATCGGCGTGGACAAGTTTCCCGCCGCGCTGCGGCGGTAGCGTGCCGACCGCGATCCGGCTAGCCGTGCCGTCGGCGAGCAGCCTGCTGCACGACGCCGCAGTGTCCACATTGCGCAAGGCGTTGGCCGGCGCAGACACCTCGGTGCCGGTGGTGGACGGCGGCTGTCGCACAGCCTTCCGGACGGCCTCCAGCTGGTCCAGTGTCGCGTTACCGACATCCCGATGCTGGTGGCGTCCGGCGTTGCCCGCTCACTGATGCACGGCAGACGCTTCGGATTGAGCAGGTCCAACTCTTGCCCCGCGTGCATCGCCTCGTACTCGTCGTCGCAGTTCTCGCCGATGTTCTTCCCGGACCAGCCGTCATCGTGCCGCGGCATTCGCGCGGATAGGTGAAGCCCCCTCTTCGCATCGACCTTTCGACGAGAAAGAGGACCCAGCTTGTATACCGCACGATCACATTTGGTGATGTCCCCCGATTGGCCGCCCGAGGTGGCCCAACCGTCGGTACGAATGGCGGCCAACATGAATACTTTTGCCGGAATAGGCTGCGCGCTGGGGGAACTGTCGGGAGGTGGACAGATGCCAGAGGGTGTGCGGTCCGCGCTGCTGCTGCGTACATGCCTGGAGGTGCTGAAGGACGCCGGCCGGCCGCTGCCGGGCCGTGAGGTGCTGAAGCAGGTCAGCGAGCGAGTGGAGCTGACGCCAGCGGAGCAGAGCACGGTCAAGAGCGGCACCCCCCGCTGGGAGGTGGACGTCCGCTTCTACAGCGGCGACGCCGCCACGATCGGCTGGCTGGTCAAGCGGGACAACCAATGGTGGATCACGGAAGCCGGTGCGGTGGCCCTCGACCGCTTCCCGAACCCCGACCACCTGCTTGCCGAGCTGGCGCAGCGCTATCGCGAGGTGTACCGCAGCCGCAAGGAAGCCAGCCGGAAGTACTCGGGCAAGCTGGGCATCCTCGCCGAGGCGTTGTCGCACGTCCCGGCCGGCATGTGGACCTCGCACGAGGACCTGGCCGATCTTGTCGGTGGCACGGCGGACGAGATCGCTCACCTGCTCGGTGACGCGGCACTGCCCAACTCGTACCGGGTGCTGCGTAGCGACGGCGCGATACCACCCGCGATGTACCAGCATGTCAAGTACCGGGGTGTGGATTTGGCCGACCGGCTGGCCAAGGAGGGGGTCCAGTTCAACGGCAGGCTGGCCGACCAGGGGCAGCGGGTCACTGCCGAGTTTCTGCGCGAGCGGCTGGACCAGGCACCCACTGTGGAGGCTCGTCGCCGCGCCTGGCTGGTGCGGGGCACAAATGTGGATGGCGTTGACCTCGTGCCCGAGTGGCTGTCCGGCGGATGGGCATCTCTCGCCGCATCACAACTCCCCGAGGTGGACGCGGGGGTGAGCGAGCAGCGCCTTCAACAAATCGTGGCGGAGGCGTACCGGCACAAGAGCTACTCGGTGCGCGAGAAGCTCGTCAACCAGTTCAGCGCCTTCCTTGGCCTGATGCGCGAGGACGACTACCTGCTGACCGTCCGCCGCGGCGACGTCTATCTCGGCGTCGTGGACGGTCCGCCGGCTTTTGTTCAGTCGCCGGACCACCGTTCCAACCTGCGCCGTACCGTGCGGTGGCTCAACGCCGGGCAGCCCCTGGACATCGCTGCGCTGCCCGCGCCCCTGCCGACCCTCATCCAGAGCCAGGACGACCTGGTCGACCTGACGGACGGGTTGGAGGCGCTGGAACGGCTCTACGCGCCGCTGCTGGCCGAGGCGGCTCCGGCCGCTCCCGCTCCGGAAGCGCGGCTGAACGACATCGGCGCCGACCTCGCCGAGGAGCTGCTGGTCGACATTGACTGGCTGCGGGAAATCCGGGAGCTGCTGGTGGAGCGGCGCCAGCTCATCCTGTACGGGCCGCCCGGGACCGGAAAGACCTACCTGGCCCAGAAGCTGGCCGCCCATCTGACCGAGTCACACGCGGTGCAGCTGATCCAGTTCCACCCGTCCTACACGTACGAGGACTTCTTCGAGGGCTTCCGGCCGGAGAGCGGGGAGGACGGGACGCTGCGCTTCAAGCTGACCTCCGGCCCGCTGCGTAAGCTCGCCGACGAGGCCAAGGAGCACCGGTCAACCGCGTACATCCTGATCATTGACGAGATCAACCGGGGTAACCTGGCGAAGGTCTTCGGCGAGCTGTACTTCCTGCTGGAGTACCGCGAGCAGCGCATCCGCCTGCAGTACTCGGCCGAGGACTTCACCCTGCCGGCGAACCTCTACCTGATCGGCACGATGAACACCGCGGACCGGTCGATCGCGCTGGTCGACGCAGCGATGCGTCGCCGGTTCGCCTTCGTCGAGATGCATCCCTCCCGGCCACCCGTCGCCGGCCTGCTCCGCCGCTGGCTAGCCGCGCGCGGCCTGACGGACGAGGCGGCGGACCTCCTCGACGCCCTCAACGCGCGCCTCGCCGACGCGGACTACGCGATCGGGCCGTCGTACCTCATGCGTCCGTCCGTCCACGAGCGCCCTGACGGGCTGGAGCGGGTGTGGCAGTACGACATCCTGCCCCTGCTCGTCGAGCATCACTACGCGGACGACCTCGACGTGGCGGCGCGTTACGGGCTTCCTGCGCTCCGGGCGACGCTTCCCGATAGCCCGGCATGACCACGGTCATCCGGCTGGGCGAGACCGCGCCCGCCGTCCCTGTCCGCCTGACCGGCGAGCAAGTGCGCCGGCTGGCCGCGACGGGCCTGGTCGAGGTACGGCCGGGCCCGGCGGCCGGCATCTGGCTGGTGCGGGCCGACCGCAGGGTCGGCGCGGCGAGGGTGGGCGACATCGACCTCTACGTGACGCCCAAGGTGCCGATCGATCGCCTGCTGTTCCTTGCCGGCTACGCCCGGGACCCGAAGGGCTGGCATGCGCAGGCGGTCCCGATGGCCAGCCACGACGAGCTGGTGTCCGCGTTCGCCGAGGCGCTCTGGCGGCAGGTGGACCGAGGGACGCGCCCAGGACTGATCCAGGGTTACCTGGCCACCGACGCCACGTCGAGCGTGCTGCGCGGCCGGCTGCGGGAGACGCAGCAGCTCAGCCGCTGGCTGGGCAGTCCGCTTCCGCTGGAGGTCCGGTACGACGAGTTCACTGTCGACATACCGGAGAACCGCATTCTCGCCACCGCGTTGGACCAGCTTCTGCGGATGCCCGGGGTCGGGCCGCAGGCGCGTCGCATGCTGCGCCATCTCGCCGGCCGGTTCACCGGCGTGACCAGGCTCCGGCCGGGCGAGCCGCTGCCGCACTGGCGGCCGTCACGGCTCAACACTCGGCTCCAGCCGGCCCTCCGCTTGGCCGAGCTGGTCCTTGCAGGCAGGTCGGTGGAGACCGCGGAGGGCGTGGTGGCGGTGAACGGCCTCATGCTCGACATGGCCCGGGTGTTCGAGGAGTTCCTGACGGTTGCCTTGCGCGAGCGCATCGAGGGGCGGTATGGCGGACGCGTGGTCGCCCAGGAGATCGGCTACCTGGACCATGGCCGGCGAATCCCGATCCGGCCGGACCTGACCTGGCGCCGGTCGGGGCAGCCGTTGGCGGTGATCGATGCGAAGTACAAGCGCGAGGTTCCGGCCAGCGACGCCTACCAGATGCTGGCCTACTGCACCGCCTACGGCCTTGCGCGTGGTCACCTGGTGTACGTGACTGGGGACGACGCTCCGGTCCGGCACGTGGTTGGTGATGCGCGCACCGAGATCGTGTGCCACTCGCTCGACCTTGACCAGCCGCCGAATGACCTGCTGCGGAGCGTGGACGAGCTGGCGGACGAGATCAGTCGATCAGGGACTGCCGTCGTGGGTGAGTTTCGCTAAGAATGACCTCTTCCGGCCCGGTCATCACCCGTTGGCCTACTACACCGCAGCGGCCACCTACTACCGCTTGAAGTGGCTCTTCCGGAACAAGAAGATCGACCGGTTCTATGCCCCCGCGCGGTACCACCTCCTCGCCGGCGTACGGTGCCGGCTGCTCGGCGACACCAAGCTCCCCACCCAGCCGAAAGCGCTGTCGGTGGCGTGCAACAAGATCCTTGACCGGATGTGGAGCCCGCTGGCCGCGGAAGGTCTCGTGACCCGGCTCCTACCCGCGGTGGACGCCGCGCTGCCAGCAGAGGGTAGGACCGCCCTGAGCGATGCCGTCCGGACCCAGTGGTTCGCTGACCGCTTCCGGAACGCGGTGCTCATAGAGTCTGTCGCGTGAGCAACTCATATCTGGTCATCCTCGGCGAGCGCGACGCCATCTGGTGGGTGCTGCACGAGCAGCGGATGGCCTTTCCGGCCACACCGCGCGCCGAGGTCGCTGCCCTGGCCTCCGGCGACCGGTTGTTCCTGTACGCCACCCGCGGCGCCTGGCACAACCCCACCCGCGACCGCGGCCGCGTGATCGGCACCGCGACCGCTACCACGGCTGTGCGCGCGTTCGACGTCCCGATCGAGATCGCGGGCAGAGCATTCCACTCTGGATGCGACCTGCGGATCGACGGCCTCGTGCCGTACCCGGGCGGACTTGAGTTGCAGCCACTCGTTGAGCAGCTCGAGGCCTTTCCCCGGCCGCACGCGTGGAGCATCTACCTGCGGCGGGCCTTGTTGCGGCTGCCGGAGGCCGACCGGGCCCTCCTTGACCGGATGCTCCGGCCCCTGGTCAAGCGACGGGAGCAGGCGCTGCCGACCTACCCGTCAACCCAGGCGGCAGCAATGAACTAGGTTCACCGACCCAACCCAGCCACAGGCCATCCCTCGCCCTGGTCATCGCGACAAAGAGCTGGCGACGAAGGAGAGCCAGCCGTTCAGCATGGGTGTGCGGGTCGGTGCCTCGTGGGGGATGGTCCCGCAGGCCGGCTGGGTCGAGCCGGGGGAGGAACACGTACTTGAACTCCAACCCCTTGGCTCGCGGGTACGTTCCCACCTTGACCTGCATGCTCGGCTGGCCGTCGTAGTCGGTCAGGGGTTGCGCCGGCAATCCGAGTGAGTCGATCAGCTTGGTGTACTGGCTCACCAGCGAGTTCGTCGGCACCAGCACCGCCAGGTCCCCGATTCCGGCGCCGTCGTTGACCTTTTCCTCGATCGCGGTCGCGAGCGCCAGGTCGTGCTCCTCCTCGGTCGCGTTCGCGCTGATTATGGGGGGTTCACCGGAACGGGTGACCTCCACGTCCCGAAGCCCAGGCTCCACCCGCGCCCCGCCATCGTCGAAAGGATGGTCCCGGACCAGCGCCTGCGCTGCCGCGTACACCTGCTGAGTGTTGCGGTAGTTGCGGGTGAGCACATTTGAGCGCCCATGCACGTCGATGCCGAGGGACTTGAGGTTGAACCCTCCGGGATAGATCGACTGCTGGCCGTCGCCGACGAGCAGGAGGCCATTCGGGCCGTCTCCGACCAGGGCGTAGAGCAGCCGGAGTGCTGCCTCCGTCAGATCCTGTGCCTCATCGATGATCACCGCGTCGTACTCCGGCGGGCTACCGGCGGCGACCTCGTACGCCTTGAGCAAGACGTCGGTGAAGTCCGCGATGCCGCGCCGTTCCAGCTCGGCCGCGTACTCCTCGGCGAGCCGCCACACCTCACGGCGGAGTTCGCCGCTCAAGGGCGTCCCTCGTCCGCTTCGTTCCAGGGCGAGGTAACTGGCGAGATCGGGCAATGCCCGACCGCGGATTACCCAGTCCAGCTCGTCCTTGAGGTACGAGGAGGTCAGACCCGCGTTGCGCAGAGGGCTGCCTGGAGGTGCCAACCGGTTGAACACCGTCCGCCAAGCATTGGCGGCCCCGGTCGGGTCCATGCGGATCGGGACGCCCCGGCGCTGCAAGTAGCGGTATGCCCAGCTGTGCACGTTGGCGAACTCCACCAACTCCCGCTCGCTCGGGGCAAACCGGGCAAAGAGCTGTTGGTATACCTCCGGCAAGTTACGGACATAGGTGGTGAAAAGCACACGCCGCCCCAACCGTGCGAGCGCCCGGGCCCGGTGCAGCGCCACAACCGTCTTGCCCGTGCCGGCGGCGCCGCGGATCCTGGCCGGCCCGCTGAAGGTGCGGTCGACCAGGTCCTGCTGTGCCGGATCGAGATAGACCATCCAGTCCTCGATCGGGCGGCTGAGCACGTCGGCGAGATGATCGGCGGGGATGGGAATGAACTCCGGGCTCGCGTGCGGCTTCTGTAGGGCCTCGGACAGGCGCGGGTCTGGTGGCGCCGGCTCAGCGACCTCGACCGCTTCCGGCTCCTCTGGTGCCGGAACTGGCTCACCGTCGGGTGTCCCGTACATGGCCAGGTTCATTGCCATCTGCCAGGCGTCCGGGCGCATGTGCGTGTCGAGCGACGTGAGATCGCTGTCGGTGTTGAGCCGGCGCAGGACGGCTATCTCATGTGCCTCGAACCCGAACGCGGCCAGCTCTGCATCATTCCATGCCATGAAGAGCCGGCCCTCTTCCGCGCGGCGTTGGCGGTACGGCACGCGGTCGCCGGTGCCCGGGTCCTCATCGATGATCCTGAGCACATGCTGCGTGTCGTCGATCTCCAGCCGCAGTCTCTCCGCCCGCCGATAGACGGCGTCATGTTCGCCGAAGAGGAGAAGCACGATGACCTGGCCGACCCGTCGCCAGATCAGGCGATGGCCGTCGTTGGTGACGTACGAAGTGAAGGTATCGGGTTGCGCTCGCTTCACGGCATGCGTCTTGAGGCGCGGATTGCCGAACGGCTTGATGGCCAGCTCGGTCAGCGTCCGGGAGAGAGCGGCCAAGATCTCGGGGCGGTTGGTGTACCGGTCAACGCAGTCCTTGAACGTGGGGGTGTACCGGTGGTCGTACATCAATCCCCTCTCTCGCGGTGTCACTGCGTCGTGACAGTGAGCTTAGCGAAGTGTCCCGATCCCGGGCGACGCGCTGAGGGAGGATGGGGTCATGGACCAGGAGTACCGGATCGAGCGGGACACCATGGGCGAGGTGCGTGTCCCGGCCGACGCGCTGTGGCGGGCGCAGACCCAACGCGCCGTGGAGAACTTCCCGATCTCCGGCCGCGGCCTGGAGCCCGCGCACATCGCCGCGCTCGCCCAGATCAAGGCGGCGGCCGCGCAGGTCAACGTCGCGCTGGGTGTGCTGAAACCGGAGGTTGGCGAGGCGATCGCCGCCGCCGCGGCCGAGGTCGCCGCCGGCCGGCATGACGACCAGTTCCCCATCGACGTTTTCCAGACCGGCTCTGGCACCTCGTCCAACATGAACGCCAACGAGGTGATCGCGACCCTGGCCAGCCGGGCGCTCGGCCGGCCGGTGCACCCCAACGACGAGGTGAACGCCTCCCAGTCGTCGAATGACGTGTTCCCGTCCTCCATCCACCTGGCCGCCACCGCCGCCGTCACGCACGACCTGCTGCCTGCGCTGCGCCACCTCCAGCAGGCGCTGGAGTCCAAGGTGGACGAGTTCGGCACGGTGGTGAAGTCCGGGCGTACCCACCTGATGGACGCCACGCCGGTCACCCTCGGCCAGGAGTTCTCCGGCTACGCCGCGCAGGTGGCGTACGGCGTGGAGCGGCTGGAATCGACCCTGCCGCGGCTGGCCGAGCTGCCGCTGGGCGGCACCGCGGTCGGCACCGGGGTGAACACGCCGCCCGGCTTCGCCGCGGCGGTGATCGAGCGGCTGCGCGCGGAGACCGGCCTGCCGCTGACCGAGGCGCGCAACCACTTCGAGGCGCAGGGCGCCCGGGACGCCCTGGTCGAGGCGTCCGGCCAGCTGCGCACGATCGCGGTCGGGCTCTACAAGATCGCGAACGACATCCGGTGGATGGGCTCCGGTCCGCGCGCCGGCCTGCGCGAGCTGCGCATCCCGGACCTGCAGCCCGGCTCGTCGATCATGCCGGGCAAGGTCAACCCGGTGGTCTGCGAGGCGGTCCGCCAGGTCAGCGCCCAGGTGGTCGGCAACGACGCGGCCGTCGCCTTCGCCGGGTCGCAGGGCGACTTCGAGCTCAACGTGATGCTGCCGGTGATGGCCCGCAACCTGCTGGAGTCCATCCGGCTGCTGGCCGCCGCCGCCCGCCTGCTCGCCGACCGCTGCGTGGCCGGCCTGGCCGCGAACGTCGAGGTCTGCCGGGAGTACGCGGAGAGCTCGCCCTCGATCGTCACTCCGCTGAACCGCTTCCTCGGGTACGACGAGGCGGCGGCCATCGCCAAGCAGGCGCTCGCCACCGGGCAGACCATCCGGGCGGTGGTGATCGAGCGGGGGCACGTCGCCGCCGGCCGGATCACCGAGCAGCAGCTGGACGAGGCGCTGGACGTGCTGCGCATGACGCACCCCTGACCGCGGGGTGGACCGGCCGGCGACCGCGGGGTGGACCGGCCGGTGACCGCGGGGTGGACCGGCCGGCCGGCGGTGGGCGGATTGGCTACCCTTTGGGGGTGAGCCTGCAGCTGTACGACACCGCGACCCGATCGGTGCGGGACTTCGTCCCGCGGGAACCCGGCAAGGTCGGCATCTACCTGTGTGGGCTCACTGTCCAGTCGCCGCCGCACATCGGGCACCTCCGCTCCGGGGTCAACTACGACGTGCTGCGCCGCTGGCTGATGCAGTCCGGGTACCAGGTCACCTTCATCCGGAACATCACCGACGTCGACGACAAGGTGCTGGCCAGGTCGCTGGAGCAGGGCCGGCCGTTCTGGTCCATCGCGTACGCCAACGAGCTGGCCCTCGCCGCGGCGTACCGGGCGCTCGGGGTCCTGCCGCCCACGTACGAGCCGCGGGCGACCGGGCACATCCCGGAGATGCACGAGCTGATCTCGAAGCTGATCGCGGACGGGCACGCCTACGTGGCCGAGGACGGCTCCGGCGACGTCTACTTCGACGTCGCGTCGTACCCCGAGTACGGTGCCCTCTCCGGCCAGCGTCCAGAGGCGATGCAGGCGTCCGAGGTGGGGGCGGAGCGGGCCAAGCGGGACCCGCGGGACTTCGCGCTGTGGAAGGGCGCCAAGCCCGACGAGCCGCCGGAGGCGCAGTGGCCCTCGCCGTGGGGGCGGGGCCGCCCCGGCTGGCATATCGAATGCTCGGCGATGTGCTGGCGGTACCTGGGCGCCGAGTTCGACATCCACGGTGGTGGGCTCGACCTGGTGTTCCCGCACCACGAGAACGAGATCGCGCAGTCCCGCGCGGCGGGGCTGCCGTTCGCCCGGTACTGGGTGCACCACGCGCTGCTCAACCTCGGCGAGGCCAAGATGAGCAAGTCGCTGGGGAACGTGATCGAGCTGGATACCGTCGTGGCGCTCGGCATCCGGCCGGTCGAGCTGCGGTACTACCTGGTCCAGGCGCACTACCGCTCGCGCATCGACTACTCGGAGGTCGCGCTGCGGGACGCCGCGGCGGCGTACCGGAGGATCGAGGGCTTCGTGCAGCGCGCGACGGACCGGGTCGGTGATACCGAACCGGGCGTCCTGTGCGCGGAGTTCGTCGCGGCGATGGACGACGATCTCAACACCTCGGCGGCGCTGGCGGTCGTCCACGACGTGGTCAGCGCGGGGAACACCGCGCTGGGCAGCGGCGACGACGCCGCGGCGCGCGGGGCGCTGGCCAGCGTCCGGGCCATGCTCGGCGTGCTCGGCCTGGACCCGCTCGACCCGCAGTGGCGCGGTGAGCAGGGCGGTGACCTGCGCGGCGTGGTGGATGCCCTGGTGGCGCTCGCCCTGCAGCAGCGCGCCGAGGCCCGCGCACGCAAGGACTGGGTGGCCGCCGACGCCGTGCGCGACCAGCTCAAGCAGGCCGGGATCGTGGTCGAGGACACCCCACAAGGTCCACGGTGGACGGTGTCCGGTGCCGGGTAACTCCGCGCGGCGGGGCCGGCGCACCAGCGCCAAGAAGGGCCCCACGGTCGGTTCCGGGGGCGTCCGGAGGGCCGGCCTGAAGGGCAAGGGCCGGACCCTGCCCGCCGACGAGCGGCCGTGGCACAAGGCGTACTCCGGCGACGAGCCGGTGCCCGAACGGACCGCCTGGAAGCAGGAGAAGGAGCGCCGGGCGGCGGCCGCCCGGGGCCGGGCGCCGAAGGTGGGCCAGCCGGGCACCAAGCAGACCAGCCGGAAGTCGGTGGCGAAGAAGGCCAAGCCGGCCCGGGCGGCCGGCCCCCGGGTCGCGCCGGGGCGCAAGGCACAGCCGCCGCTGGACGCCCCGGAGCTGCTGGTCGGGCGCAACCCGGTGGTGGAGGCGCTGCGCGCGCACGTGCCGGCGACCGCGCTCTACGTGGCGCTCGGCGTGGACATCGACGACCGGATCACCGAGGCGGTCCGCACCGCCGGCGACCGCGGCGTGCCGATCCTCGAGGTGAGCCGGGCGGAGCTGGACCGGATGACCGGCGGCGTGCTGCACCAGGGCATCGGCGTGCAGGTCCCGCCGTTTTCGTACGAGCCGTTCGACGACCTGCTCGCCGCCGCCACCGAGCAGGCAGGGCCGCTGCTGGTCGCCCTGGACGGGGTGACCGACCCGCGCAACCTCGGCGCGGTGATCCGGTCGGCGGCGGCGTTCGGTGCGCACGGTGTGTTCCTGCCAGAGCGGCGCGCGGCCGGGGTGACCGCGACGGCCTGGCGGACCAGCGCCGGCGCGGCGGCCCGGCTGCCGGTGGCGCAGGTGACGAACCTGACCCGGGCGCTGAAGGCATGCCAGGACGTGGGCTTCGTGGTGGCCGGCCTGGACGCCGACGGCACCACCGACCTGTACGAGCTGGAGGCCGCCGTGGATCCGCTGGTGGTCGTCGTCGGCTCCGAGGGCCGGGGCCTGTCCCGGCTCGTCGGCGCCACCTGTGACCTGCGGGTGCGCATCCCGATGGCGGCCGAGGTGGAGTCGCTCAACGCCAGCGTGGCGGCGGCCGTCGCGCTCGCCGAGATCACCCGTCGCCGCACCGCCTCCCCGTAACTCCGTCCCCGTAACTCCGCGATCTTGCAGTTGTGTACCCCGATATATAGGACATGTCGCCTTTATCGGGGTACACAACTGCAAGATCGCGGCTAGACGCGGCGGGCGATGGCGTGCAGGGCAAACAGCGCGAAGCCGACCAGGACCGGCGTGGTCGCCGGGATGAACGACGCCAGCAGGACCGCGAGCACGAGGGCCAGGCCCATGCCGACGACGGGGGCGGGCCGGGAGAGTCCATATTGTACGGCGGACCGGGCGGCCGCCAGCCAACCGCGCCCGCCCCGCCGGCCGACCTCGACCAGGGTCAGGCCCGCGGTGCCGAGCAGCGCCACCGCGACCACGGCCGTGGCTACCAGCAGCACCGGGCCGCCCGGCGCGCGCCCGGCGACCAGCGCCCGCACGTCGACGATGAGCAGCACCGCCGCGGCCAGCGCCACGGCGGTGGCGGGCAGGCCCGGCAGCAGCGCCCGGACGAAGCGGCGTGCACTCGTCCGGAGCGGCGGCATCGACCCGTACTCGCAGAAGTCGTGAACGGCGGCGCTGGCGGTGGCGAACGCGGCACCAGCGGTGACCACCGGCAGCGCCGCGACGGTGGCGGCGATCCCGCAGAGCGCGAGACTGCTGGCGTTGCGGACGGTGTCCCGCCAGTCGATACGCGTGCGAGTGGTCGCCGGGAGGTCCCAGGAGGTCGCGGGCTTCACGGGGGTGGTGGGTGGGGTAGCCAACGTCTCATCCCTTCAGGCCGCTGGTGTTGATGCCTTCGACCAGCAGCCGCTGGAAGGCGACGAAGAACAGGAAGATCGGCAGCAGGGAGAGCACCGACATGGCGAACATCGGGCCGAGCGAGGTCTGCCCGGTGGAGTCCATGAACAGCCGCAGTCCAATAGGGACGGTGTACTTCTGGAGATCGTTCAGGTAGACCAGCTGGGTGAAGAAGTCGTTCCAGGTCCAGATGAACGAGAAGATCGCGGTGGTGACGATCGCCGGCACGCTCAGCGGGGCCAGCACGTAGCGGAACACGGCGTACGGGCCGCAGCCGTCTATCCTCGCCGCCTCGTCCAGCTCGCGCGGGATGCCGCGCATGAACTGCACCATGAGGAAGACGAAGAACGCCTCGGTGGCGAGCAGCTTGGGCACGATCAGCGGCAGCAGGGGGGTGTCGATCCAGCCGAGCCACTTGAACAGGATGTACTGCGGGATGATCAGCACATCGCCGGGGAGCAGCAGCGTGCCGATCATGATGGCGAACCAGAACTTCCGCAGCGGGAACCGCAGCCGGGCGAATGCGTACGCGGTGACCAGGCAGGAGGCGGCGTTGGCCAGTACGGTGAGACCGGCGATGACCGCGCTGTTGATGAAGAACCGTCCGAACGAGACATCCAGGCTGGACCAGCCTTCCCGGAAGTTGCCCGGGGTCCACTCCCTCGGCAGTACGGACAGGTTGTTGACGATCTCGGCCTTGGACTTGAAAGCGGAGCCCAACATCCAGACCAGCGGGTAGAGCACCACCGCGAGCATGGCGACCAGGATCGCGATGCGGACCGCCTGCCGCGCGGTGCGCGACGGGCGGCGGCTTGATACCGGGGCGGAAGCGGGGATGGTGGCCATCAGCGGTCATCCCCGTCCGAGTAGTGCACCCAGAACCGGCCGGTGGTGAAGAACACCGCGGTGATCAGGCCGATCGCGACCAGGAAGACCCAGGCCATGGCCGAGGCGTAGCCCATCTCGAAGTCCGTGAAGCCCTTGATGTAGAGGTACAGGGTGTACAGCATGGTGGAGTCCACCGGCCCGCCGGTCCCGTTGCTGATGACGTATGCCGAGGTGAAGCCCTGGAAGGCCCGGATGGTCTCCATCACCAGGTTGAAGAAGAGGACCGGGGAGAGCATCGGCAGCGTGACGTTCCGGAACGAGGAGACCTTGCCGGCGCCGTCCACGGCCGCCGCCTCGTAGAGCTCGCTGGGGATCTGCTTGAGGCCGGCCAGGAAGATCACCATGGGTGCGCCGAACTGCCAGACGCCCAGGATGACCAGCGTGCCCAACGCGCTGTCCGGGTCGTTGACCCAGGACCGGCCGGTCACCCCGAAGACCGACAGGAGGGTGTTGAACGCCCCGTCCCGGCTGAACATGGCGAACCAGACCAGCGCCAGGGCGACGCTGCCGCCGAGCAACGACGGCAGGTAGAACAGCCCGCGGAAGATGCCCACACCCCGCCAGGTCCGGTTGAGCAGCAGCGCGACGGCGAGCGCCGCGGTCAGCTTGAGCGGCACCGTGACCAGCGCGAAGACGACGGTGACCCGGACCGCGTGCAGGTAGTGCGGGTCGTTGGTGAACAACTTCCGGTAGTTGTCCAGCCCGATCCACTGCGCGTCGGAGAACGAGGAGAGCGTGTCGTAGTTGGTGAAGCTGAGGTAGAGGGACAGCAGCATCGGGATGGCCGTGATGCCCATCAGGCCGAGCAGCCAGGGTGACAGGAAGACGTACCCGGCCACGCCTTCCCGTCGCGGGCCGCGTCCGGGTCCCCGCCGCGCGGTGGGGACCCGGACCTGCTGGCCACGAACCGTCTCGGTGGACGTCGCGGTCATCTGTTCACTCTCAGCCGGCGAGCGCCGAGTTGGCTTCGCTGATGAACGCCTCCGCCGCTTGCTGCGGGGTGGCCTTGCCGAACTGGACGCTCTCCGCGGCGGTCACCAGCGCGGACTTGATCTTCGAGTGGCCCTTCGGCGGCGGCACCGGCGCGGCGCCGAACTTCGGCGTGATCTCGGCCTCGAACGCGATCGACGCCTTGGTGCTCGGGTCGGTGGCCGCCTCCGCGACCTCCTGCCGGACGTCGATGTTGGAGCTCAGGCCGCGTTCGGTGCCGAGGATCTTCCCGGCCTCCGGGTCGTTGACGAAGAAGTTGATGAAGTCGGCGGCCACGTCCGGGTGCTTGCTGCCGCGGTAGATGGACCAGTACATGGAGGCCCTGGCCCACTGGCCCTTCGGGTCACCCGGGTACGCGGTCACGCCGAGCTGGTCCTTGGTGCTCTTGGCGAGCTCGGGCAGCTGGTTGGACCACAGGAACGAGGTGGCCGCCTTGCCGGTGACCACGAGCTGCTTGGTCACGTCGCCGGCGTTGGCCGCCTGGATGATGTCCGCGGGCGGCGCGGCCTTCCGGTCCCGGGCGCCCTTCCACAGCTCGAACCACCTGGTCAGGTCTTCGGCGGTGAAGCCGAGCTGCTTGCCGTTGTACAGCTCCTTGCCCTGCTGGCGCAGCCACAGCCACAGCGCCTTGTAGTCGGCGCTGGGGTCCATCGTGCCGTACACCTTGCCCTTGGTCTTGGCGGTGACGTCCGCGGCCCAGTCGATCAGCTGTTCCCAGCTCCAGCCGATCTGCGGCTCCTCGGCGCCGATGCTGGCCAGCAGGGTCTTGTTGTAGTACATGCCGGGCGTGTTCTCCGCCGACGCGATACCCACCTGCTTGCCGTTCACCACGCCGTACTTGGCCAGGCTCTCCGGGAACTTGCTCAGGTCGATCTTCCCCGACTCGACGTACTTGGTGAGGTCCAGCGTGATGTTGCGCTCGGCGTACTCGGTGAGCACGTTGTCGTCGATCTGGAAGATGTCCGGCGCGTTGCCTGCCGCGGCCTGGGTGGCCAGCTTGTCGAAGTAGCCGCTGTTGCCCTGCCAGGTGGTCTTGAAGGTGACGTTGGGGTGCTTCGAGTGGTAGAGGTCGATCACCTTCTGGGTCAGCTCGGCCCGCTTGTCACCGCCCCACCAGAAGATTGACAGCTCGACGTTCTCGTTGCCGGAGCCACCGCCACCGCTGTCGTCGTCGCCGCCACAGGCGGCGGCGCCGAAGGCGACCGGCAGGATCAGGGCGGCAGCGGCGATGCCACGCAGCAGGCGCCTTCTAGGTGTACTCAGATACATCGATCACTCCTTGTCGGACAAGGCTACGGCTGCTGCGCCCGCGAGGGCCCGGTCCGCCGGCAGGTGGGGACCCGGGCCGGTGGACTCGCGGACGACCAGTTCGGTCTGGAGCGTTACCTGTGCGGTGGTGCGACGGTCGTCTCGATTGACGGTCCTCGTTCCCGTGCGGCCCACCCGATTGGACCAGGAACCGTCGTGCTGGAGCAACATGTCGACGGCCGTGCGCCCAGCGGCGGCCGTGGGGGTGGCCACCGTGGTCAGTTTGGGGCGGGTACGCCGGCTCAGCGCGATGTCGTCGATCCCGACGACGCTGACCTCCTCCGGGACCCGGACCCCGAGCCGGTCGAGCTCTTCGATGAGCCCGATCGCCATCAGGTCGTTGTACGCGAGCACCGCGGTCGCCCCGGTGCGGCGGACCAGCTCCGCGGCGGCGCCTCCGCCGTCCTCGGTGGGCAGGTTCGGGCCCAGGACGGTGAGCGAGACGTCGGCCGCCCGTGCCGCGGCGGTCGCCGCCCGGCGGATCTCGCGGTTGGTCCACGAGCCGCGCGGTCCTCCGAGCAGGGCCAGCTCGCGGTGGCCGAGGCCGACCAGGTGTTCCACGGCGAGCCGGGCGCCCTGCCCGACATCCATCACCACCGCCGGCAGCCCGGCCACCAAGCGGTTGATCATGACCAACGGGACCTCCCGGCTGAGCTGCTCGATCAGGCTGTTGCTCATCCGGGGGCTGCACAGCAGGACCCCGTCCACCTGCTTGGCCAGGGCGAGGACCAGCTCCTCCTCGACGCTGGCGTCCTCGTTGGTGTCGGCCACGAAGATGTGGTAGTCCCGCTGCCGGGCCTGGCTCTCGGCCGCCTTGATCAGCGGCGGGAAGAACGGGTTGGCGATGTCGGCCACGATCAGCCCGATGTTGTGCGTGCGCCCGGTGATCAGCGCCCGGGCCGCGCGGTTCGGCCGGTAGCCGAGCATCTCCGCGGTGGCCAGCACCCGGCTGCGGGTCTCCGGGTTGACCAGGTGTGGTGCCGAGAACGTCCGGGACACCGTGGAGATGTGCACCCCCGATGCCCGCGCGACGTCCCGGATGGTCGCAGGCACACCGACCCCTTCTTCCTGCGTGGCGGGTTGGTTGTTGTCGATCGACCGGACTGTGGTCGCGGTCACTTGGTGAGGCAATTAATGCAAACGGTTGTTCCCGTGTCAACGGGTCAGTGTTGCGGGTCGATTACGAAAAAGCGCTTTCCTGATCCACTTCTCTTCACATGAACGGACGAAAGCCACATGACGTTGACCGGAGCGGCGGCGGTGTGGTTACTTACTCTGCAAACCTTTGCAGCGAGGGAGAGTAATGCCGGAACGACCAGCCCCGAGGCGTTACGCCATCGTCGGGACCGGCGCCCGGGCGGAGATGTACGCCCGGGCGCTCGCCGTGGACCATGCCGACACCAGCCAGCTGGTCGCCCTCGCCGACGTCAACCCGGTCCGGATGGCGGCCTGCAACCGGCAGCTCGCCCGGTGGGGCGCGCCGCCCGCGGCCACCTACCCGGCCGGGGAGTTCGTGTCCATGCTGGACAAGGAACGGGTGGATGCGGTGGTGGTGGCGACCGTCGACCGCACCCACGACGAGTACATCGTGGCCGCGCTGGAGGCCGGCCGGGACGTGATCACCGAGAAGCCGATGACCGTCGACGTGGAGCGGTGCCGGCGCATCCTGGACGCCGCCCGCCGCTGCGACCGCCGCGTCACGGTCACCTTCAACTACCGGTACAACCCGGTCCACGAGAAGGTCCGCGAGCTGCTCGCCGACGGCGCGATCGGCGAAATCGGCTCGGTGCACTTCGAGTGGCTGCTGGACACCCGGCACGGCGCGGACTACTTCCGCCGCTGGCACCGGGAGAAGGTCAACTCCGGCGGCCTGCTGGTGCACAAGGCCACCCACCACTTCGACCTGGTCAACTGGTGGCTGGGCGCGGCGCCGGTGGAGGTGTACGCGTACGGCCGGCTCTTCTTCTACGGCCCGGAGGCGGGCGCCCGGCACGGCTACGCCCGCGACTACGAGCGGGCGCACGGCGCTCCCGCGGCGGCTGACGACCCGTTCGCGCTGCGGCTGGACGACAACCCCCGGCTGCGCGAGCTGTACCTGGACGCCGAGCACATCGACGGGTACTACCGGGACCGCAACGTGTTCGCGCCGGGGGTGACGATTGAGGACGACATGGCGGTGCTGGTCCGCTACACCACCGGTGCCACGATGACCTACCACCTCACTGCGTACGCCCCCTGGGAGGGCTACCGGATCGCGTTCAACGGCAGCCGCGGGCGGCTGGAGCTGGAGGTGGTGGAGAGCGACCACGTCTCGCCGGGCTCCGGTGGCCTCAAGGGGGGCGGACACCAAGGGCCACGGGGCGGGGAAGCCGCCAGTGCGTCGCTGCACGGCGCGGAGGCCCCGCCGGAGCAGGGCTGGGTACGGCTGCAGCTGCGCCCGTTCTGGCAGCCGCCGGTCGACGTGGAGATCCCTGGGCTGACCCGGGAGGGGCACGGTGGTGCGGACGCGCGGATGACGGCGGCGCTGTTCGGCGGCGAGTCCACGCAACAGCCCTCCGGCTCTTCGGGCCCATCCCCCGCCGATCCACTCGGCCGCCGCGCCACCGAGCGGGACGGGGCGAAGTCCCTGCTCACCGGCCTGGCCGCGAATGCATCCTTGGAGCGTGGCCAGCCGGTCCGGGTGGCCGACCTGCTGAACCTGGAGGAGCTGTGAGCGCGAACCTGCTGTTCCCGTCCGACCCGACGCAGCGGGCCATCGCTCGGGACCTCTACGCCCTGGTCGAGGACCGGCCGCTGATCAGCCCGCACGGGCACGTGGACCCGGCGATCCTCGCCGACGACCTGCCGTTCCCGGACCCGGCCCGGCTGATCATCGTGCCCGACCACTACCTCACCCGGATGCTGCTCAGCCAGGGGGTGCGCCCGGCGGAGCTGGGCGTGCCCACCCGCAACGGCGAACCGGTGCAACAGGACGGCCGGGAGATCTGGCGCACCTTCGCCCGGCACTGGCACCTGTTCCGGGGCACTCCCTCCCGCCTGTGGCTGGAGCGGACCTTCACCGGGGTGTTCGGTGTGGACATCCCGCTCGGCCCGGACACCGCCGACGAGGTGTACGACGCACTGGCCGCGCGGCTGGCCGAGCCGGCGTTCCGGCCGCGGGCGCTGTTCGAGCAGTTCAACATCGAGGTGCTGGCCACCACCGAGTCGCCGTTGGACGATCTGGGTACGCACGCCAAGCTGGCCGCGGACGGCTGGGGCGGGCCGGGCGGCCGGGTGATCACCACGTTCCGGCCGGACGACGTGGTGGACATGGAGTGGCCCGGCTGGGCGGAGCGGGTGGCCCGGCTCGGCGAGATGACCGGCGAGGACACCAGCACGTACCGCGGCTACCTGGCCGCGCTGCGCGCCCGGCGGGCCGCGTTCATCGCCGCCGGGGCAACCTCCTCCGACCACGGCCACCCGACCGCCCGTACGCTGGACCTCACCGACGCCGAGGCCGAGGCGCTGTTCCAGCGGGGGCTGCGCGGCGAGGCCAGCGCCGAGGATGCCGAGGCGTTCCGGGCGAACATGCTGTTCCAGTTCGCCCGGATGTCCATAGAGGACGGCCTGGTGCTCCAGCTGCACCCCGGCGCGGTGCGCAACCACAACACCTGGCTGTACGCCACGCACGGTCGGGACACCGGCGGGGACATCCCGCAGGCGACCGACTACGTGCACGGGCTCGCGCCGCTGCTTCAGGCGTTCGGGAACGACCCCCGGCTGCGCCTGGTGGTGTACACCTTGGACGAGACGACGTTCGCCCGGGAGCTGGCCCCGCTCGCCGGCGGCTACCCGGCCATGTACCTGGGCGCGCCCTGGTGGTTCCTGGACTCGCCGGAGATGCTGCGCCGGTTCCGGGAGACGGTGACCGAGACCGCCGGCTTCTACAACACCGCCGGTTTCGTCGACGACACCCGCGCGTTCTGCTCGATCCCGGTCCGGCACGAGGTGGCCCGCCGGATCGACGCCGGCTACCTGGCCCGGCTGGTCGCCGAGGAACGGCTGCCGCTGGCCGAGGCCGAGGAGACCATTGTGGACCTCGCGTACCACATACCGAAGCGGATCTTCAAGCTATGACCACAGTGGACCCCCGCATTTCCCGGGAGAATGCGGGTCGAACAGATCAACCAACCCGCGTTTTCCCGGAAGATGCGGGAGGGGTGGAGACGTGACGACCAGGATCACCGCCGTCGACGTGCACGATGTGCGGTTCCCGACCGCGGCCGCCGGCGACGGCTCGGACGCGATCAACCGCGGCGACTACTCGGCCACCTACGTGACGCTGCACACCGGCTCCGGTGTCACCGGCGCCGGCTTGACGTTCACCAACGGCCGCGGCAACGAGATCACCTGCGCCGCGGTCCGAGCCCTGGCCCACCACGTGGTGGGGCGTACCGTCGAGGAGATCTTCGACGAGCCGGTGGCGTTCTGGCGCTCGCTGACCGCGGACGTCCAGCTGCGCTGGCTCGGCCCGGAGAAGGGCGTCATCCACATGGCCACCGGCGCGCTGGTCAATGCCGTCTGGGACCTGCGCGCCAAGCTGGCCGGCAAGCCGATGTGGCGGCTGCTCGCCGAGATGCCCGCCGAGGAGCTGGCCTCGTGCGTCGACTTCCGGCACATCACCGACGCGCTCAGCTACGACGAGGCGGTCACCATGCTCGCCGACGGGGAGAAAGGCATGCCGGACCGCCTCGCCGAACTGGAGCGCGAGGGCTTCCGGGCGTACACCACCTCGGTCGGCTGGCTCGGTTACCCGGACGAGAAGGTGCGGGCGCTCAGCCGCCAGGCGTACGCCGAAGGCTGGCGGGCGGTGAAGATGAAGGTCGGCGGGCCGATCGAGGACGACGTGCGGCGCGCCCGGATCATCCGCGAGCAGATCGGACCGGACGCGCTGCTGATGATGGACGCCAACCAGGTGTGGGACGTGGACGAGGCGATCGAGAAGATGTCCCGTTTGGCCGAGTTCCGGCCGTACTGGATCGAGGAACCCACGCACGCGGACGATGTGCTGGGCCACGCGCGGATCGCGGCCGCGGTCGCGCCGATCCGGGTGGCCACCGGTGAGGTCGCCGCCAACCGGGTCATCTTCAAGCAGCTGCTGCAGGCCGGCGCGATCGGCATCTGCCAGGTCGACGCCTGCCGGATGGGCGGTGTCAACGAGGTCGTCGCGGTGCTGCTCATGGCGGCGAAGTTCGGGGTGCCGGTGTGCCCGCACGCCGGCGGCGTCGGCCTGTGCGAGTACGTCCAGCATCTGTCCATCTTCGACTACCTGCGGCTGGGCAGGTCGCTGGACGGGCGCATGGTGGAGTACGTGGACCACCTGCACGAGCACTTCGTGGACCCGGTGCGGGTCAAGGGCGGCCGCTACCAGGTGCCCACGGCGCCCGGGTACAGCGTCACCATGAAGCCGTCGTCGGTCGCCGAGTACTCCTTCCCGGACGGGCCGGTATGGAAGGGCTGGGCGGAAGCGTGACCCTTCGGCTCAGCCTGGGCACCCTGCGCCAGATCCCGGTCGAGGCGCGGCCGCGCGTCCGCCCCGGGACGGTCCCGGCCGGAATCCTCCACCTCGGACTCGGCGCCTTCCACCGGGCCCATCAGGCCGTATACACCGAGGACGCGATGGCGGAGGCCGGTGGGGACTGGGGCATCGTCGCGGTGGCTCCGCGCCGGGCGGAGCTGGTGGACGTGCTCACCGCCCAGGACAGGCTGTTCAGCGTGACCAGCCTGTCCGGCGAAAGCGCCCAGATCCGCGTGGTCGGCTCGCTGGCCGGGGTGCGGCACGCGCCGAGCGATCCTGGCGCGGTGGTGGGCCTGTTCGCCGACCCGGCCATCCGGGTGGTCACCCTCACGGTCACCGAGAAGGCGTACCGGATGGATCCGGCCAGCGGCCGGCTGATAACCGACGAGGAGGTGATGGCCGACCTCACCACCGACCGTCCACCGCGGACGGTCCCGGGACTGCTGGTCCGCGGGCTGCTGGCCCGGGCCCGCGCCGACGCGGGTCCGATCGCGCTGGTCAGCTGCGACAACCTGCCGACCAACGGGAAGCGGCTGCGCGGCCTGGTCGAGCAGGCGCTCGGCGAGGTGCCGGACGGGGTGAGCTTCCCGGGCACCATGGTGGACCGGATCGTGCCGGCGACCACCGAGGAGACGCTGGCCCGGGCGCGCGCCGCGCTGGGCGTGACCGACCTCGCCGCGGTGGCCGCCGAGCCGTACCGGCAGTGGGTCATCGAGGACGTGTTCCCGGCCGGGCGGCCGGCCTGGGAGCGGGCCGGTGCGGTGCTGACCCGCGACGTCGAGCCGTGGGAGCGGCTGAAGCTGCGGGCGCTCAACGGCGTGCACTCCGCGCTGGCGTACCTCGGGGCGCTCGCCGGCTGTCGGACGATCGCCGCGGCGCTCCGGCTGCCCGGCATGCGGCCGATGCTGGAGCGGTTCATCGCCGAGGACATCGCCCCGAGCTTCACCCCGCCGCCCGGCGTGTCGGTGGTGGAGTACGGCCAGTCGGTGCTGGAGCGGTTCGCCAACCCGGTCATCGAGCACCGCACCCTGCAGGTCGCCATGGACGGCTCGCAGAAGCTGCCCCAGCGCGTGCTGCACACGCTCTTGGACCGGCGCTCGGCCGGCGCGGAGCCCCGGTGGGGGGCGCTGGTCGTGGCGGCCTGGATGCGGTTCGCCGGCGGCCGGGCCGACGACGGCCAGGCACTGCCGTTGGACGATCCACTCGCCGGTGCCATCCGGGCGGCGCTGGCGGGCACCGGCGGCAAGCCGGCCGAGGTAGTCGCCGCGCTCTTCGGCCTGGAATCGGTGTTCCCGGCCGAGATCGCCGGCGACGTCGTGATGCGGGACCTGGTCGAAGAGTGGCTCACCGCGCTGGACCGGCACGGCGTGGCGGGCACCCTGGCGACGGTCGAGGGGTAGGCGCGCCGTGTCCAAAGTGGATGCCGGACCCGCAGGGCCGGAAGGCCGAGCCGCTACGGTGGCGCTGGTGGGCGCCAACGGGCACGGCCTCTGGCACCGGCGGGCCATCGCGCGGCTGCAGGAGGCCGGCCGCCTGCGGCTGGTGGGGCTGTGCGACGTACGTCCGATCGAGCCTGCCCCCGGCGCCGCGATCCCCGACGGGGTCGGGCTGTTCACCGACCACCGGGAGATGCTGCGCGCGGTCCGCCCGGACATCGCGGTCATCTGCACGCCGCCGCACACCCACCTCGACCTCGCCACGGACGCGCTGCGCGCCGGCTGCGACGTCCTGCTGGAGAAGCCGCCGGTGCTGTCCCTCGCCGAGCACCGCCGCCTCGCCGCGGTGGTGACCGCGACCGGCCAGGCCTGCCAGGTCGGGTTCCAGGCGCTGGGCTCGGCCGCGCTGGCCCGCCTGGTCGACGCGATCAGGGCCGGTCGGCTCGGCACGGTCACGGCGGTCGGCGCGGCCGGCTCGTGGCAGCGCGACGACGCGTACTACCAGCGTGCACCGTGGGCGGGCCGGCGCCGCCTGGCCGGACGCCCGGTGCTCGACGGCGCGGTGGCCAACCCGTTCGCGCACGCGCTGATGCAGAGCCTGGCCGTGGCGCAGGCGGCCACCGACAAGTGGGATCCGCGGGCCGTCGAGGTCGAGCGCTACCGGGTCCGGCCGATCGAGGTGGACGACACCGCGTCTCTGCGCCTCACCCTCGCCTCGGGCCTGCCCATCACGCTCGCGGTGACTTTGTGCGGCGAGGACTTCATCGCCGGTGAGATCATTGTGGACGGAACCGCGGGCCGCGCGGTGCTGGAGTACCCGACCGACCGCCTCCAACTGCCCGGCGAGGCCGGGCCGAGCGCGGTGCCGGGCCGGGTGAGCCTGCTGGAGAACCTGCTGGACCACCGGGCCGACCGCTCGGTTCCGCTGGTCGCTCCACTGTCGGCGACCGAGCCGTTCACCGCGGTGCTGGAGGCGGTCCAAGGTGCGCCGGAGCCGGTGCGCATCGGGGACGCCTGGCTGGCGGTGCGCGGCGCGCCGCCGGCCCGGCATGTCACGGTGGTCGGCATCAACGACGCCATCCGTCGGGCCGTCCTGCAGCGGGCGCTCTTCTCCGAGCTGCCGGTGGCGTGGGCGGTCGAGCCTTACCGGGCCCAGATCGGTGAGGGGGCCGACGGATGAAAACGAACTGCAACTAACGGCGGTACGGGCCGGCCGGAAAACCGGACAGAAGAGGTGCAACCCCGGCAAAGGGCGGCCGGGCAATCCGGCGGTGCCATGATTTGCTGCAAAATATCTGCAAATTGAAGTTATTGACTCTGTTACCCAGGCATTTCTACGTTTGTCGCTAGCCGAGCTTCCGGCTTGTTACAACGGAGAATGCCAATGCGATCTCATCGTCTCGTCGTCGTCCTCGCCGCGCTGGCCATGGCCGTGACGCCCACCAGCGCAGCGCTCGCGGGCGGCGACAACCACCGGAAGGTGCCGTTGGGACGGCAGGTGCTGCCGCCGCACGACGGCTGGGCCGCCGCCGGGGCCGGGACCACCGGCGGCTCCGCGGCCAGCAAGGACAACGTCTTCGTAGTGGACAGCCGGGCCGAGCTGGTGGCCGCAGTGGCCGGCGACGCCCCGAAGATCGTCTACGTCCGGGGGACCATCAACGGCTTCGAGGCCGCCGACGGCTCGCTGCTGACCTGCGCGGACCTCGCCGACCCGGAGTACGACCTGGACGCCTACCTCGCCACCTACGATCCGGCGGTCTGGGGCCGCGTCGACCCCAGCGGCCCGCTGGAGGAAGCCCGGGTGCGCTCGGTGCAGAACCAGACCCGGCAGACGCAGGTCAACGTCGGGCCGAACACCACCATCATCGGCCTGCCCGGGGCGAAGCTGGTCGAGCTGACCCTGATGCTCGACCGCGCCAACAACACGATCGTGCGCAACCTGACCTTCGCCGACGCGCACGACTGCTTCCCCGAATGGTCGCCCACCGATGGCGACGCCGGTAACTGGAACTCGCAGTTCGACATGATGTCGGTGCGTCGCAGTACGAACGTGTGGGTGGACCACAACTCGTTCAGCGACGACGGTCGCCCCGACCGCGAGCAGCCGGTCTACTTCGGACGGCCGTACCAGGTGCACGACGGCGCGCTGGACATCACGCACACCTCGGACCTGGTGACCGTCTCCTACAACCGGTTCAGCAACCACGACAAGACGATGCTGATCGGCTCCACCGACAACCCGGCCAGCGGGGATCCCGGGCGGCTGCGGGTCACGTTGCACCACAACGTCTTCGACGGGGTCGGGCAGCGCGCGCCGCGAGTGCGCTTCGGCCAGGTGGACGTCTACAACAACCTGTACCGGATTCCAGATCCGGACGAGTACGTCTACTCCTGGGGCGTCGGCTTCGAGTCGGCGACCTACGCGGAGAACAACTACTTCATCTTCGACGCCGCGGTGGCGCCCGACAGGGCGATCAGTGTCTTCAAAGGCACGGCGCTCACCGAGATCGGGACCTGGGCGCAGACCGGCCACGGCCGCCCCCGGCCGGTGCACCTGCTGGACGCGTACAACGCCAGCCACGACCCGGACCTCGGCTCGGACACCGGCTGGACCCCGGTGTTGCGCCACGGACCCGTCCTGCCCGCACCGGTGGTCCCGGTGGTGGTCGGACTGCTCGCCGGGGCCGGCCGGCTGCTGCCCTGACCGGCTGGTCCGTCACTCGTGTGGACGGCGGTGGCGTCCCGGGTCACCGCCGTCCACATCCCCCATCCGAAGGAGGTAGCACCAGATGAACGCCACTCGACAACGCCTGACGTCGAGGATGAGACGGCCAGCCACAGTACGACTCGGCGGGGCGCTGGCCGCCGGGGTGCTGGCCGCGGCCGGTGCGGCCCTGTGGATCCCCCAGGCATCGGCGGCGGCCGGCAATCTCAGCATCGGGGCCGGCGCTGACGGCTCCAGCAAGGCCAGCGGGACGAGCTACGGGAACGTGGTGGACGGCGACATGAGCACCTACTGGTCGCCGAACGGCACCACCGGCCGCATCTCGGTCAAGTGGGGTTCCGCCACCACGGTCTCCTCGATCAACATCCGGGAGGCCGCGGGGTCCGAGGGCATCATCGGATCCCGCCGGGTCGTCAACCACGACACCGGCGCGGTCCTCGCCTCCGGCACCGGCGCTGGTGTGATCACCTTCCCGGCAACCTCGCTGCGCAAGATCGATTTTGAGATCCTCAGCGCGTCCGGTACGCCGAAGGTCGCCGAGTTCGAGACCTACGCCGACGCGCCCGGCCCCGGCCCGACCGGCGGTACGACGAGCCCGCCCGGCGGCACGACGACGCGGTACGAGGCCGAGAACCCGCCAGCCACCTGCGACGGCACGATCGATTCCAACCACAGTGGATTCTCCGGCAGCGGGTTCTGCAACACCACCAACAGCACCGGTGTGGCGGCGCAGTTCACGATCAATGCCCCGAGTTCGGGCACGGCCACACTCGGTGTGCGGTACGCCAACGAGGGCCCCAGCAACCGGCCGGCGAATGTCGCAGTGAACGGTTCGACGGTGGCGTCGGCCTCCTTCGCCCCGACCGGTTCGTGGGACACCTGGGCCACCCAGACACTGACCGTGCAGGTGAGCTCGGGCGGCAACACGGTTCGGCTCACCGCCACCGGGTCTGCCGGCCTGCCCAACATCGACTACCTGGAGTTCGCCATGGGCGGCAGCCTGCCGCCGACGACCTCGCCGCCGACGACCCCGCCGGTGACGACTCCGCCGCCGACGAGTGGTGCCCTGTACGTGTCGCCGAACGGCAGCGACAGCGCATCCGGCACGCTGTCGGACCCCACGACGCTGCCCTCGGCGATCAGCCGCGTCGCCCCCGGTGGGACCATCTACATGCGCGGCGGGACCTACCGCTACTCGCAGACAATCACCATCCCGCCGGGCAACAACGGCACCTCCAGCGCCCGCAAGACGCTGTCCGCGTACCCCGGTGAGACGCCGGTGCTGAACTTCTCAGCGCAGAGCGAGGACTCGTCCAACCGCGGGCTCGCCATCGGCGGCAACTGGTGGCACATCTACGGCATCATCGTCGAGCGCGCCGGTGACAACGGGATCCTTCTCGGCGGCAGCAACAACATCATCGAGCGCGTGGTGACCCGCTTCAACCGCGACTCGGGGCTGCAGATCTCCCGGTTCAGCTCCGACGCCCCCAGGGAGCAGTGGCCGTCCAACAACCTCATCATCAGCACGGAGTCGCACGACAACGCCGACTCCGACGGTGAGGACGCCGACGGCTTCGCGCCGAAGCTGACCACCGGCTCGGGCAACGTGTTCCGTTACGACGTGTCGCACAACAACATCGACGACGGCTGGGATCTCTACACAAAGGACGACACCGGACCCATCGGTGTGGTGACCATCGAGAACTCGCTGTCCTACAACAACGGCACCCTGAGCAACGGTGGCCAGGCCGGCAACGGCGACCGCAACGGCTTCAAGCTCGGCGGCGAGGACATCCCGGTCAACCACATCGTCCGGGGCAACATCGCCTACAACAACGGCAAGCACGGGTTCACCTACAACAGCAACCCGGGCTCGATGACGATCTCGAACAACGCCAGCATCGGCAACGAGGAGCGCAACTTCAACTTCGACGACGGCAGCTCGGTGTTCCGCAACAACACCTCCTGCGACGGCGGGTCGAACGACCGGATCGTCGGTGACGCGGACAGCTCCAACCAGTTCTGGTCCGGCTCCAACGGGTCCCGGTGCTCCTCGTACAGCGGCGCCCTGGCCTGGCACTTCGCCGCGGACGGGCACCTCGTGGTGACCTTCGGCGGCACTCAGGTCATGCCGTAGCCCCTCACCCATGGGCGGCGGTGGCATCCCGGGCCACCGCCGTCCCGACCCTTTACCCAGAGGAGGGTAGAACCCCCATGAGACGACCACTCGTAGGACTCGGGGCGGCGCTGGCCACTGGCGCCCTGGCCGTGGCCGGGGTAGCCCTGTCGGTCCCCCAGGCGTCGGCGGCGACCGGCGGTGTCACCGGCTTCGCGACCCAGAACGGCGGCACCACCGGCGGCGCGGGCGGGCAGACGGTACGCGCCACCACGGGGACCGCGATCCACGCGGCCCTGTGCAACCGGGCCAGCAGCAGCACCCCCATCATCATCCAGGTCGAGGGGACCATCAACCACGGCAACACCAGCAAGGTATCCGGCGACAGCTGCAACACCGCCGCAGACAAGATCGAGCTCAAGGAGATCAGCAACGTCACCATCATCGGGGTCGGCAGCGGAGCCGTCTTCGACCAGCTGGGCATCCACATTCGCGACGCCAGGAACATCATCATCCAGAACGTGACCATCCGGAACGTCAAGAAGTCGGGCTCGCCCACGTCCAACGGCGGTGACGCCATCGGCATGGAGGACAACGTCCGCAACGTCTGGGTCGACCACGTCACCCTGGAGGCGTCGGGCGGTGAGGACGAGGGGTTCGACGGGCTCTTCGACCTGAAGAACAACACCCAGTACGTGACCCTGTCCTACAGCATCCTGCGCAACTCCGGCCGTGGTGGCCTGATCGGATCAAGTGAGAGCGACCGTTCGAACTCGTTCATCACGTTCCACCACAACCTGTACGAGAACATCGACTCCCGCACCCCGCTGCTGCGTGGCGGCATCGCCCACATCTACAACAACTACTACGTGGGCATCCACGAGTCCGGCATCAACTCCCGGGCCGGCGGTCGCGCCAAAGTGGACAACAACTACTTCAGGAACTCGAAGGACGTCCTGGGCACCTTCTACACCGACGAGGCCGGTTTCTGGCAGGTCAGCGGCAACATCTTCGACAACGTGACCTGGTCGAGCCCCGGCGATGAGAACCACCCGGCCGGCCCCAACGTGCAGTCGAACACCAGCATCAGCATCCCGTACTCGTACAGCCTCGACGGCGCCAGCTGCGTGCCGAACGTGGTGAGCCAGACGGCGGGCGCCAACAAGGGCCTGCAGGTGTCGAACGGCAGCTGCGTGCCACAGACCCCGTCGACGACGCCACCGACCACCTCCGGGCCGAGTCCGACGCCCACCACGCCGCGGCCCACCACCCCCACGCCGACTCAGCCCAGCGGGACCAACCTCAGCATCGGGGCCGGCTCCGACGGTTCCAGCAAGGCCAGCGGGACGAGCTACGGCAACGTCCGGGACGGCGACATGAGCACCTACTGGTCGCCGGTCGGCACCACCGGTGACATCTCGATCAAGTGGGACTCGCCCCTGACGGTGTCCAGAGTCGTCATCCGGGAGGCGTCGGGCGCCCAGGGCAGGATCGGTTCGTGGCAGCTGCTCGATTACGACGCGGGCGTCGTCCTGGCCTCCGGCAGCGGGGCGGGTACCATCACCTTCGCGCCGACCACGTTGAGAAAGATCACTTTCAGGATCACCAGCGCGAGCAGCACGCCGAGGGTCGCCGAGTTCGAGACCTACGCGTCGTAGCGGCCAGGTCCGGCGTCCGTCGGCCGGAATCCGCGAACCGGCCGATCCTCGAGGGGTGGGTACCGTCAGATCAGGCGGGCCCGCCCCTCGTGCTACGCAACGTGAGGTCGTGATTGACTTACCGCGAAGGCAGCAGGTGGCGGCGTACACAGTGGACCGGTTCGGCGCGGCCCGGTCTAGTGTGGCGGCGGTCCGCGGAGAAGGCGAGAACATTCTCTCCCCGCACCCAGAGTTTCCCTTCCCCGCACCCAGAGTTGATCAAGAAATGACACGCCGTAGCCAGGCAGTCGCGTGTCGCCCTCGTCGGAAAATCTTCCGTGCAGCTTGCCGCTCACACCGGCCCGACAGGCTCTAAAGTGTGCAATGGGCTTCAATGAGGCCCCCGTGCACTACGTGAAGGGAAGCGGGGAGGATGACGACGTCCGTCGAGAGCGCGGTCTACAGCGCACGTGTCTACCGGTCCCGGCTGACCCCCGAGAAGATCCGGGGACGCAGCTTTTCCCGAGCGCCGCTGGGCCGGCGAGGCATCAGCGAGGACGAGGTCACCCAGTTCTGCTTTCAGGTGGCCGACCAGATCTCCCAGTGGGAGGCGGAGAACGCGGCGTTGCGCACCGAGAACGACCGGCTCAAGACGGCGCTGCGGCAGTGGCAGACCGAGCAGGCGACCAAGCGGGCGGACGAGAACTGGCACAGCCGGCGGCCGGCCAGCTCGTCCGGGCGGAGTGAGGCGGCGGCCCGGCGCGCGGCGGCGAACGTTCAGGCGGCCGCGCAGGTGCAGCGGGAAGCCGAGGCGATCCTGCGCCGGGCCGGCGGCGCCGACCAGGCCGCCGAGCGGGACCGCGGGCCGTACGAGGCGGTGCTGCAGGAGGCGCAGCGGCGGGCCGACACGGAGGCCGAGCGGGTGGCCCGGGCCTACCGAGGCCGCTCCGGCACCCGGTACGCAGCCGAGTTCGAGGAGCTGGAGCGGCGGCTGGCCTGGGCGACGACGTTCCTGGCCACCATCGAGGCGGTGGAGGCGCAGCTGCGCGCCGCCCGCGAGACGCTCGCCTTCCAGGTCGAGCACCTGGCGAAGCTGCGTCGCCCCGACCCCGCGGTGTAGGCGCCCGCCGCGTCAGGCCCGCGCGGCTGCGGCGGTGCTGTCGCGGCGTACCAGAGTGGCCTGGACCTCCTCGTGCCGCGGTGGCCCGTCACCCGCCGCCGGTTCCAGCGCAAGCGTCATCGCCCGTGCCCCGATCTCGGCGAGGGGGAGCCGTACCGTCGTCAGCGCCGGCGTGACGTCCCGCGCGATCGGCATGTCGTCGAAGCCGACCACGCTCACTTGCTCGGGCACGGCCACCCCGCGCTCCCGCAGCACGGCCAGCGCGCCGACCGCCATCGAGTCGTTGAGCGCGGCGATCGCGGTGAGGCCGGGCTCGGCATCCAGCAGCTTCTTCGCGGCGGCTGCGCCGCTGTCGCGGTCGAACTCGCCGTACGCGATGCGCCGGGCCGGCAGCGTCCGTCCGTACTCCCGGGCCGCCCGGCGCAGCCCGGCGATCCGGTCCGTGGTGGTGGTCAGTTGCTTGGGGCCGGCGAGCACCCCGATCCGCCGGTGGCCCAGCCCGTACAGCTCACGGCCCTGCAGGTAGCCACCCATCTCGTTGGCCGGCAGCACCGCGTCGACCTGGTGCTCGTGCCGGCCGATCACCGCCACCCGGCCGCCGGTGCGCTCGTACGCCTGCAGCTTCGCGGTCAGCGCCTTGGTGAACGCCGGGTCGTGGTAGCCGGAGCCGGTGAGGATGATGGCCGCCACCTGCTGGGCCCGCAGCAGCTCGACGTACTCCAGCTCCCGCTTCGGGTCGCGGTAGGTGTTGCAGATGATGACCAGCCGGCCGTGCGCGGTGGCCACCCGCCACAGCCCGCTGGTGATCTCCGCGAAGTACGGGTCGGACACATTGTGGACGATCACCCCAACCGTGTTGCGCTGCGCGCGGGCCAGCGACTGGGCGTGCGCGTTCGGCACGTACTGCAGCTCCTCCACGGCGGCGAGGACGCGGGCGCGCAGAGCCTCGGTCACCGGCTTGGGGCTGCCGTTGATGATCCGCGACGCGGTCGCCGGGGAGACCCCGGCCCGGCGCGCGACGTCGGCCAACGTCGCCATGCTCGAACCCCCAGACGCGTAACGTAGCGCAACGGTCGTGGCGAAGGATATCTGTCCGGGGCGCGCGATGGTACGCTTTGGAAAGCGCTTTCCTTACTTCGAAGCGCGGTTTCGACGAGGAGAGGAGCGGGATGACCCGCAGACCGATCGGGATCGTGGTGAATGGCGTGACCGGCCGGATGGGCTACCGCCAGCACCTGGTCCGCTCCCTGCTGGCAATTCGTGACCAGGGCGGGCTGCCGCTGTCCGACGGCACCCTGCTCTGGCCGGAGCTGACGCTGGTCGGTAGGAACGAGGCCAAGCTGATCGAGATCGCCAAGCGGCACGACCTCACGGACTGGACCACCGACCTGACCGCCGCGCTGGACCGGCCGGACATCGAGATCTACTTCGACGCCCAGGTCACCGGGCAGCGGGTGCAAGCCATCAAGGCCGCCATCGCCGCCGGCAAGCACATCTACACCGAGAAGCCCACCGCGGACAGCCTCGCCGGCGCGGTGGATCTGGCCCGGACCGCCGACGCTGCCGGCGTCAAGCACGGCGTGGTGCAGGACAAGCTGTTCCTGCCCGGGTTGCGCAAGCTCGACCGGCTGGTCAAGGGCGGCTTCTTCGGGCGCATCCTGTCCGTGCGCGGGGAGTTCGGCTACTGGGTCTTCGAGGGTGACTGGCAGAGCGCCCAGCGTCCGTCGTGGAACTACCGGGCGGAAGACGGCGGTGGCATCACTGTGGACATGCTCCCGCACTGGCACTACGTGCTGGAGCAGATAATCGCCCCGGTCACCGCGGTCACCGCGCACGTCACGACGCACATCCCGCAGCGGGTCGACGAGAAGGGCCAGCAGTATGCCGCGACGGCGGACGACGCGGCGTATGCCATCTTCGAGCTCGCCGGCGGCGTGGTGGCGCAGATCAACTCGTCCTGGGCGGTCCGGGTGTACCGCGACGAGCTGGTCGAGTTCCAGGTGGACGGCACCGAGGGCAGCGCGGTGGCCGGGCTGCGCCAGTGCCGCGTCCAGCACCGGGCGTTCACCCCGAAGCCGGTGTGGAACCCGGACCTGCCCACCACCGAGGACTTCCGCTCGCAGTGGCAGCTGGTGCCGGACAACGAGGAGTTCGACAACGGGTTCAAGGCGCAGTGGGAGCTGTTCCTGCGGCACGTTGTCGAGGACGCCCCGTACACCTGGGACCTGTGGGCCGGCGCCCGCGGCGTACAGCTGGCCGAGCTGGCCCTGCAGTCCGCGCGGGAGGGCCGCCGCATCGAGATCCCTTCGCTGCTGCCGTGAACCGGTTCTCCTTCAACCAGGCCACGGCCAACTACTGGCCGATGGAGGAGCTGGTCGCCGGCTGCGTGGACGCCGGAGTGTCGAAGGTCGGGCTGTGGCGGGAACAGGTCGCGGAGTACGGCCTGGCCGCCACCGCCAAGCTGGTACGCGACGCCGGCTTGACGGTCACCTCACTGTGCCGGGGCGGATTCTTCTCCAGCGACGGCTGGTACGACGAGAACCGGCGGGCGATCGACGAGGCGGCCACCCTCGGCGCGCCCACGCTCTGCCTGGTCTCCGGCGGGCTGCCGGCCGGCAGCCGGGACGTGGACGCCGCCCGGCGGCACGTCGGCGACGCCGTGGGTGAGCTGGTGCCGCACGCCCTCCAGGCCGGGGTACGCCTGGCGATCGAGCCGCTGCACCCGATGTTCTGCTCCGACCGGTGTGTGGTGTCCACGCTCGGCCAGGCGCTGGACCTCGCCGCGCCGTACCCGGCCGCGGCCGTCGGCGTCATGGTCGACACGTACCACGTGTGGTGGGACGACCAGGTGTGGGCGCAGATCGCCCGCGCCGGCGCGGAGGGGCGGATCGCCTGCTTCCAGGTGGCCGACTGGATCACGCCCCTGCCGGAAGGTGCGCTCCTCGGCCGTGGCCTGCCCGGCGAGGGCTGCATCGAGCTGCGGCGGTTCCGCGAGGCGGTGGACGCGGCCGGGTACGCCGGGCCGGTGGAGGTCGAGGTCTTCCACGAGCAGGTGTGGGCGCGCCCGGGTCGCGAAGTGCTGGACGCCGCGATCGCCGGATACCGCGCCCACGTGGCCTAGCCGCGCCTCACCCCACCCCAGTCCTCCGCGATCTTGCAGTTGTGCCCCCCGACTTAGCCGACATTTCGGCTTAAGTCGGGGGGCACAACTGCAAGATCGCGGAGGGGGCGGGGGTTAGATCCGCGTGCCGCTCACCGCGTGGAACACGTGGTGCTGGCCCGGACGCGGCTTGACGAACACGGTGTCGCCCATGTTCGGCATGTTGCGCCGGTCCGTGGTCACCACGAACCGCTCGGAGCCGCCGTCCAGCGCCGCGTGGCCGTAGATGTTGGCGTTCGAGCCCAGGTCCTCGACCAGCTCGACCACGATCGGCATGCCGCCGTCGGTCGGGCCGACCAGTTCGGTGTGCTCGGGCCGGAAGCCGACGGTGACCTTGTCGTTGCCGCCGTTCTCCCTCGCCGCCGCGACCTGCTCGCGGGTCAGCGGGATGACCATCTGGGCGAAGACGGCGCCCTCGTCGCTGAGCGGCACGGTCTTGATGTTCATCGCCGGCGAGCCGATGAAGCCGGCCACGAAGACGTTCTGCGGCTTGTCGTACAGCGCCCGCGGCGTGTCCACCTGCTGCAGCACACCGTCGAGCAGCACCGCCACCCGGTGGCCCATCGTCATCGCCTCGATCTGGTCGTGCGTGACGTAGACCGTGGTGGTGCCGAGCTTGGCCTGCAAGGTGGCGATCTGGGAACGGGTCTGCACCCGCAGCTTGGCGTCGAGGTTCGACAGCGGCTCATCCATCAGGAAGACCTGCGGCTCCCGGACGATCGCGCGGCCCATCGCGACCCGCTGCCGCTGGCCGCCGGAGAGCGCCTTGGGCTTACGGCCGAGGTACTCCTCGAGCTGCAGCAGTGCCGCCGCCTCCTTGACCCGCCGGTCGATCTCCGACTTCGGGGTCTTGCGCAGCTTGAGGGCGAACGCCATGTTCTCGTACACCGTCATGTGCGGGTACAGCGCGTAGTTCTGGAAGACCATCGCGATGTCGCGGGCCTTCGGCGGCAGGTGGGTGACGTCCCGGTCGTCGATGTAGATCGAGCCGTTGTCCACGTCCTCGAGGCCGGCGAGCATGCGCAGGCTGGTGGACTTGCCGCAGCCGGACGGGCCGACCAGGACGAGGAACTCGCCGTCGCCGATCTGGAGGTCGAGCTGGTCGACCGCGGGACGGTCGGTGCCCGGGTAGATCCGGGTGGCCTTGGAGTACGTGACCGTAGCCATCTTCAGTCGCGTCCTTTCACCGGCAGGAACGTGCCGGACGATCCGAGTGAAAGTGCCGCCGGCCGGGCGTTGGCCGCTTCGACCGGTGTCGCCAACCTAAACGGCTTTTGCGCCGCTGCCAAGGGGCGGGGCGGATTTTCATGATCGATCAGTTGGGCATAATCCGGACGTTCGGGTACTCCCGCCCGGATCTGGTGGGCGGCCGGGGCGCGCGTCCGCGTACCATCGCAGGCGCACCGGACGACGCCGACGTGGCGCAACTGGCAGCGCACCGCACTTGTAATGCGTAGGTTGGGGGTTCGAGTCCCCCCGTCGGCTCCACCCGTCGGCGATCCGCGCCGCGCTACCCCCGGCCAGGACGGGTCGCGACCACCGGGTCGCGAAGGCACAGCGCCGTCCGGCCGCCTTCGCCGACCGGAGATCCCGCGTGGCAGCGTGACGTCGAGCGACTGGGCGAGCGCCACGTACCACCCTGCCTGCCCGACGCCCGGTTAGCGTGGCGGTGTGCGGCTGGTGCTGACCGCGGACACGCACGTGCCCAAGCGCGCCCGTGACCTGCCCGACCCGTTGTGGCGGGCGATCGACGAGGCCGACGTCGTGGTGCACGCCGGCGACTGGGTGGACGTATCCCTGCTGGACCGGCTCGAGCGGCGGGCGGCCCGGCTGATCGGAGTGTTCGGCAACAACGACGGTCCGGCCTTGCGGGCTCGCCTGCCCGAGGTGGCGCGGGTCGAGCTGGACGGCGTACGGCTGGCCGTGGTGCACGAGACCGGCGCGGCGGCCGGGCGCCAGGCGCGCTGCGCACGGCGCTTCCCGGACGTGGACGTGCTCGTCTTCGGGCACAGCCACATCCCGTGGGACACCAGCGCGGACGGGCTCCGGCTGCTCAACCCCGGCTCCCCGACCGACCGGCGCCGGCAGCCGTACGCCACCTTCATGACCGCGACAATCACCGCCGGGCGGCTGGTCGAGGTGAGCTTGCGGCCGTTGGGGAGGTAACCGCTTGTCGATACCATCCGGGCGTGGCGTTGGGTGATGCGAGGCACTGGCGGACCAGTGCGCCGCGTGCCGTGGTGTCCCGGCTACGGGAGGGCATCCGGGGCAACGGCAGCGGACCCGGGCGACCGCGCTACGTCGTCTGCGGCGGCGGATCGCTGGCGTACCGGCTGGTGCACGAGCTGGTCCTCCGGCACCGCCTGCAGATCACGGTGATCCAGCGCCGCCGGCCCCGCGAGGACGCGCCCGACCTCAGCACCATCGCGGGCGTACGGCCGATCATCGCCAGCAGGATCGACGAGGATGTGCTACGCGCGGCCCGGATCGAGTCGGCGGCCGCGTTGGCCCTGGTGGACCAGGACGATGTGGGCAACATCCACACGGCGCTGCGCGCGCACGAGCTCAACCCCGACCTGCGGCTGGTCATCCGGATGTTCAACCGCGCCCTCGGGGACGGCTTCGCGCCGCTGCTCGGCGACTGCACCATCCTGTCCGACGCGGACATCGCGGCTCCGGCGTTCGTGGCCGCGGCGCTGGACGAGGTCGCACCGAGCCGGTTCCAGCTGCGTGGCCGGTCGCTGTACGTGACCCGCCGCTCGGAGGTCGAGCCACAGGACATCCTGTGTGGACTGACGGACCTGCGCAGCGACGACCGCCCGTCGGTGCTGCCGGCCAACGCGGCCGAGGCGGACTCGGTGCTCGCCGTGGTCCGTGGCGAGCCGCGCATCGGCACGGAGCTGGCCGCCCGGCGCATCGCCCGGTCCCGGCGGCGGCGCCGGCCCATCGCCTTCCTCATGCGCGTCCTGCGGCTGGTGGTCAACCGCAAGCTCGGCATCGCCGCGCTCGCCGCGCTGGCCTTGGTCGTCGCGGGTGGTGCCGCGCTGGCCGCCAGCCAGGGGTACGGCCTCGGGGATGCGGTTTACGTCACCCTGCTGACCGCGGTCGGTGGCGCCGAACCGGAGACCGACGCAAGCGGGCTGGTGGAGGCCCTGCAGGTCGTCCTCACCCTGGCCGGGCTGGCCCTGGTCCCGCTGTTCACCGCGGCGATCGTGGAGGCGGTGGTCCGGGCGAGGCTGGCCATCGCCGCCGGGCGCCGGTTGGAGCCGAGGCAGGACCACGTCGTGGTGGTGGGGCTGGGCAACGTGGGCACCCGGGTGATCCGGCAGCTGCACGACCTCGACCTGGAGGTCGTGGCGATCGACAAGGACCCCAACCCGCGCGGCGCCGCCGTGGCCGAGGAGCTGAAGATCCCGCTGATCGTCGGCGACGCCAGCCAGGAGCGCACGCTGCGGGAGGCGCTCGTCAAGGCCTGCCGGGCCCTGCTGGTGCTCTCCACCGACGACGTGACCAACCTGCAGACGGCGCTGACCGCCCGCGAGCTCAACCCGAATCTGCGGGTGGTGCTCCGGCTGTTCGAAGGGGACCTGGCCGAGCGCATCCAGCGCACCTTCAACATCGCCGTCTCCCGCAGCGTGTCCTACCTGGCCGCCCCGGAGTTCGCCGCGGCCATGATGGAACGCGAGGTCATCAAGACCCTCCCGGTCGGGCGGCACGTGCTGCTCGTCGCCGAGGTGCCGGTCGGCCCGGGGTCCTCTTTGGACGGAGCGAGAATACGCGACCTGGCGCACGCCGGGGACGTCCGGGTGATCGCACTGACCCGGTCCGGCCAGTCGGAGGCGATCTGGAGTCCCGCGCCGACCCTGCAGGTCAACGCGGGCGACCGGCTCGCCGTGGTGGCGGCCCGGGACGGGCTGAACTGGTTGCTCACCAAGGCCTCGCCGCCGCCAATGGAGGCGGAGCAGGAGCCGGCGGCGACGGAGTGAGCCCGCCTACGGGGCTACCGGGGCCCGCCTACGGGGCTACGGGGTGAAGCCCGGCCACGGTGCTACGGGGTGAAGCCGAGGACGGCCTGCTCGTCGGGCCGGTGGACCAGCACGTCGGCGAGGAAGGACTGGACCGCGGGGGCCAGACCCACGTCCCGCCCCGCCTCCTCAGACAGCCGCCAGCGGTGGTTGATGACCTGCACGAACAGCTCGGTCGGCTCCAGCTTGCCGCGAAGCTGTGCCGGCACCGCCCGCACCACCGGCTCGAACACCTCGGTCAACCAGCGGTGCGCGGCCTGCTGCTCGTCGGTCAGGTCGCTCTCCGCCCGGTACGCGTCCAGGTCGTTGAGCAGCTGCCGGGCCTGGTTCTCCTCGGCGTCCAGGCCGGTCAGCCGCAGCAACCGCCGGCTGTGGTAGCCGGCGTCCACCACCTTGGGCCGGATTCGCACCGAGCCGCCGTCCACCAGCGACATGGACACCTCGGCCACGTCGAAGCCGAGCTCGTTGAGGCGGCGGATGCGCTTTTCCATGTTGTGCCGGTCGTCGAGGCTGAGCTGCTGTTCGTAGGTCAGCTCGTGCCACAGCCCTTCGTACCGCTGGACCACCTCCTCGCTGACCACCTCAGGGTCGATCGCCTCGTGCAGCAGGCCGGCGGCCTGCAGGTCGAGCGACTCGCCGTAGATGTTGACCCGGGCGACCTCCAGGTCCTCGTTGCGCTGGCCATCGGAGAGCTTCGGCCGTAGCGCCCCGGTCTCCGCGTCGACCAGGTACGCGGCGAAGGCGCCGGCGTCGCGCCGGAACAGCGTGTTCGACAGCGAGCAGTCCCCCCAGAAGAAGCCGGTCAGGTGCATCCGGACCAGGAGCACGGCGAGCGCGTCGAGCAGCCGGTTCATCGTGTCCGGCCGCAGCGTGTGCGAGAACACCGCCCGGTACGGCAGGGAGAACTGCAGGTGCCGGGTGATCAGCACGGGGTCCAGCGGCTTGCCGGCGGCGTCCTCCCGGTCGGCCACGATCGCCACCGCCTGCACCGCCGGGAAGTCGATCCGCTCGAGCGCGCGCAGCAGGTCGTACTCGCGCTCGGCGACCCGTTCGCTGGTCTCCTTGACGGCGTACACCGTTCCGGCCAGCCGGACGAACCGGACCACGTGCCGGGAGAGGCCCTGGGGCAGCGCCACCAGCTGGTCGGCCGGCCACTCCTCCAGCGGCGTGGACCAGGGCAGGGCGAGCAGCGCCGGGTCGATCAGGGCCGAGGTGATCCGCACGCGTCCAAGCATGCCGGCTACGGGCGCCCGCCCGCCGCCCGGCGTGGCTCGTCGCACAGCACCTGGGCTGGTCGGGCGCACCACCTGGACTGGTCGGGCGCACCACCTGGGCTGGTCGGGGTAGCGTTCTGCGGCGTGGCAGTGACACGCCTCGCACCTGCGGCGCGCCGGCTGTTCCAGCCGGCCGGGCTGCGGCCGCGACCGGTTTGGCCGGCGGGCTGGTGGCTCGACCTGGCGCTGCTGGCTGGGTTCGCCGCGCTCACCGGGCTGCTGGCCGCGGGTGTCCTGCTCGATGTCGACAAGGCCGTCTCCGACTGGTGCGTCGGACACCGCACCGGGGGGACCTACTGGCTGGCCCGGGCCTTCAACTTTCTCGGCAACGGCGGCCCGCTGACGGTGATCTGCCTGATCATCGCGGCAGGCCTGGCGGTGCGCGGGCGGTCGGCCCGGCCGGTGCTGCCGGTGGCGGCGGCCTTCCTGCTCACCGGGGTGGCGATCCTGCCGATCAAGCTGTGGACCGACCGGGCAGCGCCCAACTCCACGCTGCCGGACGCGGTCGACCTGTTCAACGCCCTGCCGCCCGGGGAGTACAGCCGGTCCTACCCGTCCGGGCACATGGTCAACACGGTCGTCTGGTACGGCGTACTGGCGCTGCTGCTCGCGCCGTGGCTGGCCGCGGGCGTGCGGCGGTGGCTGCGGTTCGCACCGCCGGCGATCGTCTTCGTCACCACGGTCTACCTGAACTTCCACTGGCTGACCGACTCGCTCGCCGGCCTGCTGCTCGGCGTCTTCCTGGATCGGCTACTGGCGCGGGCGCCGTGGGACGGGGTGGCGATGGGGCGCCGCGACGCGGCCGACCAGCGCGACGCGGCCGACCAGCGCGCCGCGGTGGGGTCGGGCCAGCTTGACGGCGGTGAGCAGAGCCGGGGTGGGTGACGGCGACCCAATGGCGTGATGCCGCCGATGCCGGCGCCGGGAACGGTCGAACAAGCGTCGCGTATCGCGCTCAGGCCCGGCCGTAGACCGGGATGGCCGCGCCGCTGGTTGGAGCCGAGGCGGGGCTGGCGAGGAACCGGATCACTGCGGCGATCTCGGCCGGCGGCACCCACCGGCTGTGGTCGGCGTCCGGCTGGGCGAGCCGGTTCGCCGGAGTGTCGATCACGCTGGGCAGCACCGCGTTGCAGCGGACTCCGTGCTCGCGGTACTCGACCGCGACCGCCTGCGCGAACGCCACCACGGCGGCCTTCGCGGTCACGTACCCGGCGGCGCCCGGAAAGGGACTCACCGCCGCCCTGGACCCGACGCACACTACGGCACCGCCGCCGGCCGCCAGCAGGTGCGGTACCACGGCCTGGGTCATCAGGTAGGTGGGGCGCAGGTTGAGGGTGAGCATCCGCTCGAACTCCTCCACCGGCACCTCGTGCACCAGCCCGCCGATCGCGTACCCGCCGACCAGGTTCACCAGCGCGAGCAGCGGCATGTCCGGCCGGGCGGCGGCCGCGACCGCGACACCCGTCGCGGCGTGCGGGTCGAACAGGTCGGCCTTGACCAGCTCCAGCCGCTCATGTGCGGTCACCCGGGCCAGCTCGGCCTCGGCCACCCACGGGACCACGACCCGCCAGCCGTCGCTGAGGAACGCCTCGGTGACCGCCGCGCCCAGCCCACCGGTGCCACCGGTCACGATCACCGTCGCGTCCATCGCGCTCCCTCCACCCGACCCAGCTTTCGCCTATGTGACCCAGCTTCCGGCCCGCATGACCTGGACCACCTGCAGGTCAGTGTCGAGCACGACCAGGTCCGCGCGCAGGCCGGGGACGAGCGCGCCGACGGCGTCGCCCAGGCCGACAGCGCGGGCCGGTGTGGTCGAGGCCATCCGGCAGGCCGCCGCCACCGGGACTCCAGCATGGACCGCGCGGCGCAGCGCGGCATCCATCGTCAGGGTGCTTCCGGCGATGCTGCCGGGGGAGCCGTCCCGGGTGGCAAGCCGTGCCTCGCCGTCGCGCACCACCACCGCCTGTCCGCCCAGATCGTAGTTGCCGTCGGGCATGCCGGTCGCGTCAATGGCGTCGGTGATCAGGGCTGCCCGGTCGGGCCCGGCCACCGAGGCGGCGAAGGCGAGCGTGCCGTCGTGCAGGTGCACTCCGTCGGCGATCAGCTCGCAGGTGGTCGCCGCCTGGCTGAGCAGGGCCAGCACCGGGCCGGGGTCGCGGTGGTGTGGTGGGCGCATGCCGTTGAACAGGTGCGTGCCGACCCGGGCGCCCGCGTCCACCGCGGCCAGGGTCTGCTCGTACGTGGCGTCGGTGTGCCCGACCGCCGCCACGACGCCGTTCGCGGTGAGCATCCTGATCGCGTCCAGCGCGCCGGCCCGCTCCGGGGCGAGGGTGACCATGCGGACCGCGCCGCCGCCCAGCTCGAGCAGGTCGGCCAGCTCCGCCATGGACGGATCGCGCAGGTACGCCGGGTTCTGCGCGCCGCAGCGCGTCTCGGACAGGTAGGGACCTTCGTAGTGGATGCCGGCGAGCACGCCCTCGGCGACCAGCGGGGCGAACGCGGCGGTGGCTTCCCGCATCAGCTCGTACGGGGAGCTGACCAGGCTGGCCAGCATGGTGGTGGTGCCCCGCCGGAGGTGGAATTCGGCCGCGCCGCGGGCCGCGTCCGGGTCGCCGGTGGTGAAGCTGTGCCCGCCCCCGCCGTGCACGTGGATGTCCACGAAGCCGGGGACTATCCACTGTGAACCGCCACCGCCGCCGCGGCCGACCGCCGTGATCCGGTCGCCGTCCACCTCGACGTACCCGCTGTCGAGCACGCCGGTAGGGGTGACCACCCGCCCGGCTACCCGCATGCTGCCTCCCTTCGCCGCACGGCCGCTGGCCGATCAATGTCCGCTGGGGCCGCGTCCATGTCCGCTGGGGCCGTGGCGGCACCGAATGTCCGCTCGGTCCGACTCAAGCCGCCGTACCCCTGTCCCGGAACCCAGCTCACCGGGCGGCCTCCGCCGCGGACAGGTCGAGGGCGAGCAGGGCGGCGCCCAGGCAGCCGGCCTCGTCGCCGAGCGTGGCGCGCACCAGCCGCGGCTCGTACTGGAAAACGAGCCGGGCGCGCAGCGCGGCGCGCAGGGGACCGAGCAGATCCTCGCCCGCGTCGGCGAGACCGCCGCCGAGCACCACGGTGTCGGGGTCGAACAGCGACTGCGCGATGAACAGCCCGTCCGCGAGCGCGTCGATCGCCTCCTGCCACGCCTGCCGGGCGGCCGGGTCGCCCGCGCCCGCCCGGGCGACCACCTCCGCCGCGGAGACTGTGGCCTTCCCGCCGCCAGGTGCGGTGGCCTGGTGACCTCGGACTGTGGTGGCCGTGGGCGAGTCGTCGGCGGCGTCCGGGCGTGGCGTGGTGAGGGCGTTGTACCGGCGGGCGAGGGCGGCGGCCGAGGCGATCGACTCCAGGCAGCCGCGTCCGCCGCAGCCGCATCGCGGACCGCCGGGGCGCACCACCACGTGCCCCAGCTCGCCGGCCGCGCCGTGCGCGCCCGCGTACGTCCGTCCGCCGACCACGCTCGCCGCGGCGATCCCGGTGCCGATCGCGACGAAGAGCACGTGCTGGCCGTCCCTCCCGCCGCCGAGCCGGGCCTCGGCGAGGCCGCCGGCCCGCACGTCGTGGCCGACCGCCACCGGCAGCCCGAGCCGCGCGGCGATCGGGTCGCGCAGCGGCACGTCGCGGAAACCCACATTGGACGACCAGGCGGCGACCCCGGCCGCCTCGTCGACCACGCCCGGCACCACGACGCCGGCCGCCGCCGGTGACCAGCCCTCGGCGCGGGCCTTGCCGGCGAGCGCGTCCAGGATTTCCATCATGGACAGTACGACGGCCTCGGGTCCGCGTTCGGCCGCGGTCGGGTGCCGCTCGGTGTGCCGCACGCGCCCGGCGCGGTCCACCAGTGCGCACTTGATGCGGGTGCCACCGACGTCCATCGCGATGACGACCTCGCCGCCGGCATCCGGTGCCGGGGACCTACCCCGCTCGCCGGAGCCCACGCCCGACCACCGCCGTCCTGCTGCTCGACCGACCCACCATCCCCAGACTCGCCGCTCTCGCGTTCGTACTCGCGCGATATGTCTGAAGTTCGCGCGCTATTGTGCAGGATCCCGCCGTACTGCGCCAGGCCCGCCCGGGACGAATCGCGCACTCGTACGCTTGGCAAACCGCCATTTCGCGCATTATCGTGCAGACATTCAGTCACCGAATGGTCACTTCGGCGGCTGGAATCGGGAGGTGGGAGGCAGAAGGGGGCCGCGACGTGGACCGGTACGCCCGGTGGAACGCGTTGCTCGAACTGCTCACCGAGAGCGGCCGGGTCAGCGTGGAGGAGGCCGCGGCAAAGCTTGACGTCTCCCAGGCCACCATCCGCCGGGACTTCGAACAGCTGGCGCAGCAACAGATGATCACCCGGACCAGGGGTGGCGCGGTCGCCAACGGGGTCTCGTACGACCTGCCGCTGCGCTACAAGACCGCCAAGCACTCGGCGGAGAAGCAGCGCATCGGCGCGGCCGCGGCCGCGCTGGTGTCGCCGGGGATGGTGGTCGGCCTCAACGGCGGCACCACCACGACCGAGGTGGCCCGGGCGCTCGCGGTCCGCCCCGACCTGGCGGGCGGCGCGGACGGCGCCCAGCTCACCGTGGTGACCAACGCGCTGAACATCGCCAACGAACTGCTGGTCCGCTCCCGGATGAAGATCGTGGTGACCGGCGGGGTGGTCCGGCCACAGTCGTACGAGCTGCTCGGTCCGCTCGGCGGCGGCGTTCTGCGCGAGGTGACCCTGGACGTGGTGCTGCTCGGGGTGGACGCGCTGGACGTGCGGCTGGGCGCGGCCGCCCACCACGAGGGCGAAGCGGCGATGAACAACCTGATGGTGGCGCGGGCCCGGCGCGTGGTGATCATCGCTGACTCGTCGAAGCTCGGCGCGCACGCCTTCGCCCGGGTCTGCCCGATCGAGCGGATCGACACCCTCGTCACCGACTCGGGTGCGGCCCCCGACGTCGTCGCCAGCTTCCGCGACGCCGGGCTCAACGTCATCTGCGCCTGACGGCAATACACCCAACGGGACGCCGCGGGCGGTCCACAACCCGTACTGTCGCGCGGGTGACTGCTGTACTCGAGATCGAGGGCCTGCGCAAGACGTACCGCACGCTGCGGCGAGGACCCCGCCAGGCGCTGGACGGCTTCGACATGGTGGTCGAGGCGGCCCAGGTGCACGGCTTCCTCGGCCCGAACGGATCCGGCAAGACCACCACCCTGCGTACCCTGCTCGGCCTGATCCGCCCCAACGGCGGGCGCATGCGGATCCTGGGCCACGAGATGCCGGGCAGCAGTCCGCGATAGTGCTGACGGCGGTCACGGTGGCCGTTCTCGGCGGAGCACTGTGGATGATGCGCAGGCGTGACATCACCTGACCGTCACCCTGGCTGGCCCCTTCCGCGATCTTGCAGCCGGCCGCGGTGCCGCGGAGGGGGTTATGCTGGAAGGCCCCGTTGATACATTCGTACGGAGCCTGGTGACGATGGAACGGCGCGGCAGCGACGTCGCCGACGACCTCGGCCTGGCCGAGGTTGGCGAAGCGGCCGCGGCCGAGTCGGAGGCGGCGCCCGCCACGCCCCAGCCCGACCAGTTGACCGAGCGCGAGGAGCGGATCCTCGCCTTCGAGCGGTTGTGGTGGAGGCATGCCGGGTCCAAGGAGCAGGCCATCCGGGACACCTTCGGGCTCTCCGCGACGCACTACTACCAGCTGCTCAACGGTCTGCTGGACAACCCGGCCGCGCTGGCGTACGACCCGGTCCTGGTCGGCCGGCTGCGCCGGCTGCGGTCGAACCACGCCCGGTCCCGCGCCCGCGACTGACCGCGTCGCCGCCGCCAGCCGGCCGCAGCGCCGGCAGCTGACCGCGCCGTCGGCAGTTGGCTGCAGCGCCGGCGCCGGAGGGGTCAGGCGTGCTGCTCGGCGTACGCGGCGAGTGCGGCGACCTGGACCGGGTCCAGCGACGGGCGCACCCGCTCCCGGGCGGCGGCCACGTGGGCGGCGGTGACCTGAGCCGCCTCCAGCGACTCGCGCATCGCGGCCAGCGCCGATTCCCGGATCAGCGCCGCACAGTCCGCCGCGGAGAAGCCGTCCAGCGCCCCGGCCAGCGCGTCGAGGTCCACGTCGGACGCCAACGGCACGCCGCGGGCCGCCGCGCGCAGGATCTCCGCCCGCGCCGCGGCGTCCGGCGGCGGCACGAACACCAGCCGCTCCAGCCGCCCCGGGCGCAGCAGCGCCGGGTCAACCAGGTCCGGCCGGTTGGTGGCGCCGACCACGACGACGTTGCGCAGCGGCTCGACGCCGTCCAGTTCGGTGAGCAGGGAGGCCACCACCCGGTCGGTGGTGCCGCCGTCGGTGGCCTGCCCGCGTACCGGGGCGAGGGCGTCCACCTCGTCCAGGAACACCAGCGTGGGCGCCGCCTCCCGGGCCCGGCGGAACAGCTCGCGCACCGCCCGCTCGCTCTCGCCCACCCACTTGCTCAGCAGCTCCGCACCCTTGACCGACAGCACGTTCGCCTTCCCGGTGCCGGCGATCGCCTTCACCAGGTAGGTCTTGCCGCAGCCGGGCGGGCCGTAGAGCAGCACGCCGCGCGGTGGCTGCACGCCCAGCCGGGCGAACGTGTCCGGGTAGGTCAGCGGCCAGAGCACCGACTCGGTCAGCACCTGCTTGACCTCGGCCATGTCGCCCACGTCGTCCAGCGTCACCTTGGCGAGCTCCAGTGTGGACTCCGCCATCGAGGTCGGGCGGACCACCTCCAGCGCCGCCTCGAAGTCCACCATGGACACCGCAACCGCCTCCGACTTGAGGCGGAGGGCTGCCCGCACCCCGGCCTCGCGGGCCAGTGCGGCCAGGTCGGCGGCGACGAACCCGGGCGTACGCACGGCCAGGTCGTCCAGGCGTACGTCGTCAGCGAGGGGCATGCCGCGAGTGAGCACGGCCAGCTGCTCGCGGCGCATCGCGGTGTCGGGCAGCGGTATCGCCAGCTGCACGGCGAGCAGGTCGGGCGAGCGTAGCGACGGGTCGACCGACTCGGGCCGGCTGGTCGTGCACACCACCGCCACGCCCTCGCGGACCAGCTGCTCGACCACCTGCCGGAAGACGGTGGCGAGCGGGCCGGGATGCTCACGCGGGGCGAGCGCCTCCACGTCGGAGATGAGCAGGACCGCGGGGCCGCCGCCGCGGACGGCCGCGGCGCAGGCCCGCAGCCGCTCGGCGGCGGCGTTGTCGGTCAACGCGGCGATCTCCGGTGCCCATACCGTCGTGACCTTCGCACCGACCGCCGCCGCCACCGCGCGGACCATCGTGGACTTGCCCGATCCCGCCGGGCCGGTGACCAGCACGCCGAGCGAGATTGCCGTGCCCAGCCGGGTGAGCACCTCGCGGTGGTGGAAGCCCAGGTCAAGCAGCTCGGTCAGCTCCTGCGCCTGGGTCCGCAGGCCGGGCAGGTCGTCCACGCTCTTGACCGGCTCTTCATCCGGCGGGGCCGGGGTCTGGGTCGGCTCGCCCGGCGCGTGCGTGGCATGGCCACCCTGCCAGCCCACCACGGTGTCCATTGTGACCAGTGCCGACTCCGCCGGCTCCGCGTCGGCGACGGTCAGCAGGGTGCTGGTCCACGCGTACCCCACGGTGTTGGCGAGGCTGCGCCGCGCCGCCTCGACCAGCTGAGGGCGGGGGGCGGGCAGCGATGAGGCCAGCACCCGGGTCCCGCTCTGCGGCACCACGTCCTGTGGCAGCAGCGAGACGTTGTCCTCCACGGTGACCACCTTGCCGAGCAGCGCCAGGCGCAGCATCTCCGGGCTCACCGCGGCGACGATCTCGGGCGGGCCGGTGAGGACGACCCGGCGCGCGGCGATCACCGGCGCGGGGGAGACGGCGACCTGCCCGCCGTCGCGGATACCGAGGTTGCCGAGGATCAGGTCGTCGGCGTAGAGCAGCGCGCGGCTGGACGCCGATTCGGTGCGAGCCGCGATGCCGGCGGTGACGCGCCGGCCGCTGAGCCGGACCGGATCGCCGGGGTTGATGCCGAGCGCGCCGAGCACCTCCGGGTGCAGCCGGACGATGCCGCGCCGGGCGTCCAGCGCCGCCGGGCGCAGGCTCGCGGTGAGGGTCAGCGTACGGTCGGCCGGGCGATCGGTCACATCCGCGAGCCTAACCGCCCGTCGGGGACCCCCTCTCCGCGTTCAGGGACCCCCGGCAGCCTGCGTAACGGCCGGCATCCGGCGGGGAAAACCGCCCCCGCGCCGCCGACGGATGTCGTCGCATGAACGGCGGGCGAGGTGCGCGTCACACCGGGTCGTCTCCTGAGGGCGTGGATCACCCCGTAAACTGATCGCAACACAACTGAAGACCTCATCAAGAGGGGCTGAGGGAACGGCCCGATGACGCCCCGGCAACCACCGCGCATCACTGTTTCTCGACGACGAGGCAGGCGAGGCAGGTGCCAATTCCGTCCCACGCCGCAGGGTGCGGCCTGGGGAAGATGAGAGGAAGGCCTCGTGATGACGTCGACGCTCGACGCACCCTTGATCAGCACCACCCCCAATCCCGCCCGCGCCCTCGTCTGCCGTGGCTGCGGCGCCGAGTTCCCGCTCGCCGCGCAGCACGCCTGTTACGAGTGTTTCGGCCCGCTGGAGATCGGCTACCACGCGGACCTGCTGCGCGCGGTCACCCGGGAGCAGATCGCGGCGGGACCGAAGAACATCTGGCGGTACGCCCCGCTGCTGCCCGCCGGTCAGGACCCGGCCGCGCGGCTGACGCTCAACCCCGGCCTGACGCCACTGATCCGCGCCGACGCGCTCGCCGCCGAGGTCGGCCTGCACGCGCCGCTGTGGGTGAAGGACGACTCGGCCAACCCGACCCACTCCTTCAAGGACCGGGTGGTGTCGGTCGCGCTGACCGCCGCCAAGGCGCTCGGCTTCACCCGGTTCGCCTGCGCCTCCACCGGCAACCTGGCCAACTCGGTGGCCGCGCACGCCGCGCGGGCCGGGGCCCGTTCCGTGGTCTTCGTCCCGGCCGACCTGGAGCTCGGCAAGATCGTCACGACCGCGGTGTACGGCGGCGACCTGGTCGCCATCGACGGATCGTACGACGACGTGAACCGGCTCTGCGGCGAGCTGGCCGAGACCGAGGAGTTCGAGGACACCGCGTTCGTCAACATCAACGTCCGGCCGTACTACGCGGAGGGCTCCAAGACCCTCGGGTACGAGGTGGCCGAGCAGCTCGGCTGGCGGCTGCCCGAGCAGGTGGTGATCCCGATGGCCAGCGGGGAGCTGCTCACCAAGGTGGACAAGGCGTTCACCGAGCTGGTGGAGATCGGTCTGGTCGAGCCGCCGGCGAACGGCTGGCGGGTGTTCGGCGCGCAGTCGGCCGGGTGCAACCCGATCGCGGTCGCGCTGCACCAAGGCACCGACGTGATCACCCCGGTCCGCCCGACCGGGATCGCCAAGTCGCTCAACATCGGCGACCCTGCCGCCGGGCTGTACGCGCTGGAGGCGGTCCGGCGCACCGGTGGCTGGATGGAGTACGTGGACGACGACGAGATCCGCGACGGGATCCGGCTGCTCGCCCGCACCACCGGGGTCTTCGCCGAGACGGCCGGCGGGGTGACCACCGCCGTGCTGCGCAAGCTGGTGGCCTCGGGCCGGCTGGACCCGGGGGCGGAGACCGTCGTGTTCAACACCGGTGAGGGGCTCAAGACGCTCGACGCGGTGGCCGACCTGGTCGGCCCCACGCACCGGGTCAAGCCGTCGCTGCGGGC